>Ga0268266_10004534_pt1 | contig 13270 bp, 9 predicted proteins | sample KBSS13metaG_FD_190356 | JGI IMG/M metagenome (GOLD analysis project Ga0268266, IMG submission 190356) | Switchgrass rhizosphere microbial communities from Kellogg Biological Station, Michigan, USA - KBS S1-3 metaG (SPAdes) (version 2) | ecosystem: Host-associated > Plants > Roots > Rhizosphere >...
CTGAGCGCGTCTCCATAGGCGCTCCACATGCGCAATTGCGTCATCTGGCTCAACTGGACGTCCGCTAGCCCAGTTGCCAGCATGCGTTCGACACGATCGCGGCACTCACCGATAAGCGACAACGCCTGCCAGATGGGTGCAAACGCCGCGGTAAGTGCCCGGCCTACCCCGGCGTCACCGTCGAGCGAGAACGCCCAGTCGAGCGCCGCCCGGACATTATCAAGCTCGCGACTGCACCGAGACACCTCATCAAGGTTCAACCAGGTCGTTGGACTGGCCGCGATTGGCGAGACGAGATCACGAAAATATTCGGCGTGGCGTCGAGCAGCGGATCCAAGTTCATCATTCTCGACCAGTTTCTCCAGGCCATAGGCGCGCACCGCCTCCAACAGGCGCCATCGCGCCAGCGATGTCGAACTGACGCGTTCACAAAGCGACTTGGACACGAGGCTTGAAAGCGCTTCGACAATCGACAGATCTCCACGCCCCATGCCGCCCACCGCCTGAACGGCCTCGAACGTGAAGCCGGCTGGGAAGATCGCAAGGTGGCGCAGCAGGTGCTGTTCTTCCTTCGACAGGAGGCGGTAACTCCAGTCGAGCACCGCGCGCAGGGTTCGGTGCCGCGAGATCGCGGTGCGCCGCCCGCTGGCGAGCAAGGCAAAGCGATCGCGCAGGCCGGCGGCCACCTGTTCGGTCCCGACCAGGGCGGCGCGGGCCGCCGCAAACTCGATGGCGAGCGGAAGACCATCGAGGTGCCGGCAGATCTCACCAATTGAGCGGAGATCTTGAGGCTGCGGCGAGAAGCCGGTGCCCAGCGCCTGCGCCCGTGCAACGAAGAGCTCCACGGCACTGTGTCCCAGGAGGACCTCCGGTGTCTCGTGCTCGAGAGCGGGGACGTCCAGCGCTGGAACGCGATAGACGATCTCGCCCTGGACCCGCATGATCTCGCGGCTGGTCGCCACGATCGTGATGCGCGGGCAGAGGCGGATCACGGTCTCGGCCAGGGCTGCCGCCGCTTCGATCAAGTGCTCGCAATTGTCGAGTATGAGCAGAAGGTGCCTCTCGCTAATATCATACGCGAGCGACTCCGAGGTTACCTGCCCGCTCAGCCGCAGGCCCAACGCGCCGGCTACCGTCGATGGCACGAGAGCCGGGTCAGAAAGCGACGCGAGCTCCACGAACCAGGCGCCGTCCCCGAAGTCGGGTACCAAGGCGCGGACTGCCTCCAGGGCGAGGACGGTCTTCCCAATTCCACCAGCGCCGGCCAGGGTCACCGCGCGATACGCGGAAATGAGATCGCGCACACGACCGGCCGCTGCGGTCCGGCCGACAAGCTGGTCCATTATCACCGGAAGATTGGTGGGCGGGCGGTCTGCCGGCCGGGGATGGGGCCTGCGGACGGGCCCCGTCTCGTCCGCCTGCTGCGTGGTCCAACCGCCAATCAGGTGGTACCCTCGCCCATGCGACGTCCGCACCAGGTTGCGATCGGATCCGAGCACCTTGCGGACCGCGGATATGTGGACCTGGAGGATGTTGTCGCCGACGACAACGCCCGGCCAGACGCTTTGCATCAGGTCTTCCTTGGTGACGAGCCGACCTTCCGCACGGGCAAGAACCTCGATGATCTCGAAGGCACGATGGCCCAGGGCGACCGGCGTGCCACGCGAGCGAAGCTCCCGCCGGCCGAGATCGATCTCCCAGGGATAGTGGGAATAGATCAGTCCGGAAACTGGATCGGACATCCCGGAACGCACAACATCTGCATCCGGCCAGTATAGTCGAAATGCCGCCAAAGCAGGGACAATTGACTGGGCTCCGCTCGGCTAAAGTTCCGGCAGAAGTACGGGTTACGGAGATGGCCGATTCAGCAGTAATTGCGCGGCTCGCATATCCGGCGTGTTAAACCCCTCGGTGAATCGATCATAGATCGGCGCCAGACCTTGCCGCGCCTCTTCGCCTCGACCCTGCGCCATGTGCAACTGGGCGAGGCTCAGGGCGATGCGCAATTCCCACGACAAGGCGCCTTGAGCGCGGGCGCTCTCGATTGCTGCTCGAAAGCAGCTCTCTGCCTCGGCAGCGAACAGATCGGTGGACTTGCGGAGCAGGAATTCGCCCTTCAAGCGCATCAGCTCGGGCTGGTACCAAACCTCTCCGCATTGATCTGCAAGCTCAATGGCACGCTCCAGTTTGACGCCGGCCTCATCGAGACGCCCGAGTCCGGTCAGCCCTTCGACAACACAACCCAGGAATTCGACGTAGCCCATCCGCCAACCCGTCCGTTCGCAGGCCTCCAGGGTCTGCGATATCAATTCGATACCCCGAGCGGATTCGCCGCGCCCGATGAGCAGCCTTCCGGTCCAACAGGAAGCCATCATCCGCCAGAACGTGGCATTCATTCGCGCTGCCCAATCGTTCATCGCTCCAATCGCACGCTCCGCTGCTGCCAAGTCGTTCATCATGAAGGCGATTGGACACAACGCATCGTGGACGGCCCAGCACACAGTGATCCCAGCCCCCGACGCTTCAGCCAGGTCGAAGCTGGTCCGAGCCTCGGCGTACGCTCTGTCAGTGTGACCGAGAAGGCCGAACACATGTGCCAGTCTCACGCGCGCGAGCACTTGCCGGTCGCGACGAAACAGCATTGCGTGATGACCGTGTGACGGCGCGACATAGAGGTCTACGACGTTTTCGAGTCTGTCCTGCGCCTCAATCAGCTTGCCGTCGCGGAGCAGCGAGGTGCCGAGAATGCTATCGCTGGCGAATTTCATGGCGTCACCGCCTCGCGATGTGACTTCGGTGAGTTGCCGCGCTGAGACGAGAGCTGCAACCTGGTTGCCGGACATGTATTCGATCGACCACAGGCCGTAGAGAATACCTGCCTGCAGCTCGACGTCGTCGAGGCTCGCGATCAAGTCAAATTCCTTTTGCACGATTCGACGAGTCTGCTCGAACGGAGCCAACGTCATCGTAAGCGACTCCGAATAAGCCAGCCACAAGCCGAGTTCCGTCGCCATGCTCAAACGGATGTCGGAGGTCGGGCTCACGAGCATGCGTTCGACACGATCGCGGCATTCGCCAACCAGCGACAACATCTGCCAAATAGGCGCAAACGCTGCCGTCAGCATTGCGCCTATTTCAGCGTCACCGTCGGGCGAGAACGCCCAGTCGAGGGCCGCCCGGACATTGTCGAGCTCACGACCGCACCGTGCTGCATCATCGTGATTCAGGCGGCCTCTTGAATTGGCCGTGATTGGCGAGACGAGATCCCGGAAATACTCGGCGTGGCGCCGAGCGGCAGCCGAGTACTCTCCATTCTCCGTGAGCTTCTCCAGGCCATAGGCGCGTACCGTCTCCAGGAGGCGCCAACGCACCGGGGATATCGAACCGACCCGTTCGCAAAGCGACTTGGACACGACACTAGAAAGTTCCTCGATGATCGATAGGTCGCCCAGCCCCATGCCGCCCACCGCCTGAGCGGCCTCGAACGTGAAGCCGGCTGGGAAGATCGCAAGGTGGCGCAGCAGGTGCTGTTCTTCCTTCGACAGGAGCCGGTAGCTCCAGTCGAGCACCGCGCGCAGGGTCCGGTGTCGTGAGATCGCGGTGCGCCGCCCACTGGCGAGCAAGGCGAAGCGATCACGCAGGCTGGCGGCCACCTGCTCGGCTCCGACGAGGGCGACACGGGCCGCCGCAAACTCGATGGCGAGCGGAATGCCGTCGAGGTGTCGGCAGATCTCGCCGATCGAGCGGAGATCCCGAGGCTGCGGCGAGAAGCCGGTATCCAGCGCTTTCGCTCGGGCAACGAAGAGTTCCACGGCGCTATGTCCGAGGATGACCTCCGGCGTCTCGTGCTCAATGGCGGGGACATCGAGCGCCGGCACGCGATAGACGGCCTCCCCCTGGATCCGCATGATCTCGCGGCTGGTCGCCACGATGGTGGTGCGCGGGCAAAGGCGGATCGCGGTTTCGGTGAGAGTTGCCACCGTTTCGATCAGGTGTTCGCAATTGTCGAGCACGAGTAGGAGGTGTCTCTCGCCGATAGCGCGCGCGAGCGACTCCGAAGTTACCTGGCCGCCCAACCGCAGACCCAGCGCGCCGGCCACCGTCGATGGCACGAGAGCCGGGTCGGAAAGCGACGCGAGCTCGGCGAGCCAGGTGCCGTCCGCGAAGTCGGGCACCAAGGCGCGGACAGCCTCCAGGGCGAGGACAGTCTTCCCGATTCCACCAGCGCCGGCCAGGGTCACCGCACGATAAGCGGAGAGGAGGTCGCGCACACGCTGGACCGCCCCTGTCCGGCCGACGAGCTGGTCGACGATTGTGGGAAGGTTGGTGGATGGGCGGTCTTCGGGTCGGGGGTGGGGCCTGCGGATGGGGGGCCTTTCTTTCACTCCGCCCTGCTGCGTGGTCCAACCGCCGATCAGCTGGTACCCCCGACCATGCAGCGTCTTCAACAGATTGCGATCGGATCCGAGCACCTTGCGGACCGCGGATATGTGGACCTGGAGTGAATTGTCCCCGATGGCAACGCTCGGCCAAATCCGCTGCATCAAATCGGCCTTGCTGACCGGCCGACCTTCCGCGCGGGCCAGAACCTCGATGATCTCGAAGGCACGATGGCCCAGGGCCACCGGTGTGCCGTGCGAGCGAAGCTCACGCCGGCCGAGATCGATCTCCCAGTTATCCCGCGCGTAGACTTGTTTTGAAATTGGTTCCAGCATTTCGGCGTGTCGCGCTCAACGAGCGTACAACCTCCACGTTTCCGCCGAAACATAGCCGAAGCGTCGCCAAAGCCGCCACTCTCAACGGTCACGGCCATTGGCGGAGTTTACTGCGACAAGGCGACGGCCGGCCCCTTGGGGTAAGGGCCGACCGTTATTGCGGACCAGCAACGCGAGGGAGGAAACTGGCGGATCGAGCCCGCTTTTACGAGGAGAAGGAAGTTGAGTTCGATTGCATGAAAGCATGAGACGGCCCATGCGAACGGATTGGTCGTCCGGCGTGAAGGTTGCCGCTTTCGACCAGATTGATCGGCGTCGCCTTACTCCAATGATTCCCGGGTTTTTCGGCCTCCCGGCAGGCTGCTTTAAGGATTCTTAAGCTTTTGCCCAAGGACTCGCATGCCGCAGACCAATACAAGGGCTTACCCACGTTGTTGCGGATCGCTGCCAAATCCCTGGGAGGACAGCCATGGCCTTCACCAACGCACAGCACGCGAGCGGAGATCTCTTTCCGAGTTCCGGACGGCTTAGTCGCAGTCGAGTGCTCCGTCCGGACGCGACCATCAGCATGCTCGAACCGGAAATCGAGCGTCCTCTGGTCATCATCGTGGATGATGACGAGGATGTCCGGCTCGCGCTCCGAGAACTCATCTTGTCCGTTGGACTCGAAGCAGCCTGCTTCGGGTCAACCCGGGCGTTGCTGGAAGCGGCGCCGCAGAACCGACCCGGTTGTCTGATCCTAGACATCCGCATGCCGGGATTGAGCGGCCTCGCTCTCCAGGATCATCTTGCCTCGAGTGCCAGCGCAAAGCCGATCATCTTTCTGACGGCCCACGGCGACATTACGATGAGCGTTCAGGCGATGAAGGCCGGGGCTGTGGATTTCCTGACCAAGCCCGTCCGCGACCAGGCCTTGCTCGACGCCGTGGCGACCGCGATCGAAAGGGATATTGCGCGCCGTGCGGCAAAGCAAATCGCGGACGGCCACATCGCCCGGTTCGCTACGCTCACGCCGCGCGAGCGCGGGGTATTGCGGGAGGTAGTGCGCGGGCGCCACAACAAGCAGATCGCATTCGATCTGGGCATCAGTGAGGTCACGGTCAAACTTCATCGCGGCAATGCCATGCGCAAGATGCAGAGCACCTCGGTCGGCGCTGTCATACGGGCTTGGGAGGCTTTGCCAACGTCGCTGCGCGAACGATAACACGCGATAGCAAGGATCTTCGCCGTGCCTAGGCCTCCCGCAATTGCGGTCGTCGACGATGACGCGGCAATGCGGGACTCCTTGTGCGAGCTCATACAGGCGGTTTCCATGTCGTGTCGTGCCTTTGCCCGGGCAGAAGACTTCCTAGAGGTCCATGTGCCCGGACAATTCGACTGTTTGATCACTGATCTGAGGATGCCTGGCATGGGGGGACTGGAGTTGCAGCGCACAGTCAAGGCGCTGGACGCTTCATTGCCGGTGATCGTGGTCACGTCCGCCGACGATTTCGTGAGCCGGTCGCGCGCCATGGAGCAGGGAGTGTTCGCCTATTTAACCAAGCCGGTCAGCGGCGACGTCCTGCTGCGCCAGATCACGGCTGCTCTGGGGCGGCGCCACCCGTCTGGAGATACCGAAAATGGCTGACAGACTGGCACGGTTCGAGGTCACTCGGTCGGCAGAGGGAGCGGACGAGCTTGCGTCGGAAGACCGATATCAAAAGCTCATCTACCACATGCCGACACCTCTGCTGCAGATCGATACACGGCGGGCGCGAGCAATGTTCGAGCGCCTCAGGTCCGAAGGCGTCACCGATATCGCGACCTTTCTCGATGCACACCCGGAGCTGGTGGAACTCGCCAAGGACATTGTTCAAGTGACGGAGGTCAATCGCGCTGCCGTCTCGCTCTTTCGGGCTCGAAGCGCCACGGAGCTCATCAGGCCGGTGAGGTATTTCTTTGCAGTCGTGCCGGAGATGATCCAGCGCATCATGATTGCCCACTTTGAAGGACGGAGAAATTTCACTGAACAGACCAGGATCGCCACCTTCGATGGGCAGATACGCGACGTGCTTTTCGCGGTCACCTATCCGGCGCCACCCGAGCAGCTCGGCACGACCTTTGTGACGATGCTGGACGTCACTGAACGCCTGCACACGGAGGCACAGCTCCGCCAGTTGCAAACAGATCACGCTCACGCCGCCCGAATCTCCACGCTCGGTGAGTTGGCTACCTCGATCGCCCACGAGGTCAAACAACCGCTAGCCGCGATCATCATTAACGCCGAGACGAACCTGCGCTGGTTGGCGCGCGGCGATATCAACATCGACAAGGTCAAGCAGTTGACGGCCCGGATTATATCCAGCGCGAATCGCGCCAATGACATCGTGCAGCGCATCGAAAACCTGGCCGCTAGAGGTGAACCCGAGCGCACGATGCTGGATTTGAGTGAGGTCACCGAGGAAGCGCTGTTGTTCGTTCGCCACGACTTGGATGCCAACCGGATTTGCCTGTCGATTCACGCGGCTCAGTCGTTGCCCAAGACTCTCGGTGACCGGGTCCAGCTCCAGCAGGTCATCATCAATCTTCTCATGAACAGCATCCAGGCCATCTCACAAGCAGAACGGCCGGTTCGACGCATTCGCCTTTCGATCGAAACCGCCGAGGCTGGACTGCTCATCTTCTCGATCCGAGATAGTGGGCTAGGCATTGCGGATGGGGATCTCCCTCGCATCTTCGAAAGCTTCTTCACGACAAAAAAAGACGGAATGGGAATCGGTCTCACCATCTGCCAATCGATTATTGCCGCTCACGGCGGGCACATCTCGGCCGCCAACGATTATGAAGGCGGCGCTCACTTCCGGTTCGTCCTGCCGATCCAACCCTAGACCAAGGTGCAGGTTGGCCGATCGTCTGGCCAGCGCGACTCACCCCTCTGCACGATATCGTTCGGTGCCGCGAAGCGCGTATTTGAGGGTGCACGCTTCGAAGGATCGAGCTCATGACCAGCATCACGACACAGGATGGCGTCCAGATCTTCTTCAAGGACTGGGGGGCGAAGACCGCACAGCCTATCTACTTCCACCATGGCTGGCCTTTGAGCTCCGATGATTGGGATGCTCAGATGCTCTTCTTCCTCAAGAAGGGCTACCGCGTCGTGGCTCATGACCGCCGCGGTCACGGTCGGTCCAGCCAGGTGAGCGACGGTCACGACATGGATCATTACGCCGCCGATGTCGCGGCGATCGTTGAACACCTCGATCTTCACAACGCCGTCCACATTGGCCATTCGACCGGCGGCGGCGAGGCGACGCGATACGTCGCGCGCCACGGAAGGGGCCGCGTGTCTAAGCTGGTGCTGATCGCCGCCGTGGTTCCGCTGGTGCTGCAGACGGCCAACAACCCGGGCGGCCTGCCGCTCGCAGTGTTCAATGACTTGCGGGAGCAACTCACCGCCAATAGGTCGCAGTTCTATCTCGATTTCGCGAGCGGACCGTTCTACGGCTTCAACCGCCCTGGCAGCAAGCCTTCGCAGGCGGTCATCTGGAACTGGTGGCGACAGGCGATGATGGGCGGCGCCAAACCGCAATACGACAGCATCGAAGCATTCTCGGCGACCGATTTCACCGGCGACCTCAAGGGCATCGATGTGCCCACCTTCGTCATGCATGGGGACGACGACCAGATCGTTCCCGTCGCCGATTCTGCACCGCTGTCGGCCAAGCTTCTGAAACGCGGCACTCTCAAGATCTACGAACGGCTGCCCCATGGCATGTGCACGACCCACGTCGATGTCATCAATCCAGCGCTGCTCTCGTTCATCGCAGCCTGACATACCCGGCCTCGCGCCTTTCCGTCGCTTCCCCGAACCTTAACGAAAGGACCAGAACACATGCGACTCGTCATCATTGGCGCCGGCTTTGCCGGCATGTACGCGGCGCTTTCATCGGCGCGCCTGCGCGATATCAAGGGCAGTTCGGGCGAGAAGCTCGAGATTGTCCTGGTGGCACCACAGCCGACGCTGTTTGTCCGGCCCCGGCTCTACGAGTCTAACCCCGGGGGCATGACCGCGCCGCTCCAAGACGTCCTCAAGGCCATCGATGTCGTCTTCGTCCAAGGTCAGGCCGAGATGATCGATACCAAATCCCGCGATGTCGGGATCGCAATTGCCGCGGGAATGCGACAGACGCTCCGTTATGATCGGCTCGTCGTGGCAACGGGCAGTCGGCTGTTCCGCCCGAACATCCCCGGCCTTGCCGAACACGGATTCAGCGTGGACCAACTCGAGGATGCGGTCGCTCTCGACCGACATCTGCACAGCCTGGCGGAGCGGCCGGCGTCACTGGCGCGCGACACGGTGGTCGTCGCCGGCGGCGGCTTCACCGGCATCGAGGCGGCGACGGAAATGCCGGCGCGATTGCGCGCGATCCTGGGCGCCGAGGCCAAGCCGCGGGTCGTGATCGTTGAACGTGGCAAGGTGATCGCGCCCGACATGGGGCCAAATCCCCGGCCGACCATCGAGGCCGCCCTTCGAGAACTCGGTGTGGAGGTGCGGGTCGGGTCGGGTGTGGCTGCGCTCGATGCGTCCGGTGTCACGCTGACCGACGGCACGCGAATCGATAGCGCGACGGTGGTCTGGGCCGCCGGCATGCGCGCCGCGCCCTTGACGGCGCAGATCCCCGGCGAGCACGACAATCTCGGCCGGCTGATTGTCGACCGCGACTTGCGCGTATTGTCGGTTCCGGACGTCTTTGCCACCGGCGATGCCGCCAAGGCACCGAGCGACAATATCGGCAACTACGCGCTGATGTCGTGCCAGCATGCCACGCGGATGGGTGCTTTCGCCGGCAACAACGCCGCTGCGGACCTGCTCGGGGTCCCAACCATGCCCTATCACCAGGAAGTCTATGTCACCTGTCTCGACCTTGGCTCGAGCGGGGCGATCTTCACGCGGGGCTGGGACCGCAAGGTCGAGCTGGTCGGCGGCAAGGCAAAGAAGTTGAAGCAAGAGATCAACACGGAGTGGATCTATCCGCCCCGTGCCGAGCGAGCCGCTGCCCTGGCGTCGGCCGATCCGGAGCGCGTCACCGCCATGTAGGTGCGCGAAGAGCCGACGCACTGCGTAAGCGTCGTCTCCGGCATGGACCAGGAAGGGACCCGTTGTCATGAGCGAGAAGACCATGTGCGCAACAGCGTTCGCCCTGCCGCTGACGAGTTCGAACTTTCCATGCGGTACCTATCGGTTGCCGAACCAGGAGTACTACATCATCCAGTACCGGACGGATGCACGTTGGTCTGCGCCGTGGACCACGGCTCAGTCCGCATCGCCATCGCGACCATGGCCTACAAGCACCGAACCCGCGATGCAGCGGAGGGTATCAAATGCTTGACCCAGAGCCACGCGCTCCTGGCGCAGCACCCGGGAAGAGCCCCTGGCAGCGCAAACGGCTGATTGGGGCAGCAAGCGGTATTGTCCTGGTCGCTGGTCTTGCCTTTGGCGTACATGCGGTCCTGGACGGCTTGAGCACTGTTTCGACCGACGATGCGTTTGTGAACAGCCACGTAACCTTCGTGGCGGCTCCGTGCCTGGGCAGGTTGCCCACGTCCTTGTCGATGACAACAACCGGGTACGCCGGGGCGATGTAGTCGTCGAATTGGACAAGGAGCCGTATCAGACAGCGGTTGCCGTCAAGAAGGCCGTCGTCGGCGCAGCAAGCGCGGATCTGCAGGCAGCAATTGCCACGGTTCGCGCCATCGAAGCGGACGCGAGAAGCCGGCGCTGGCGCCTGCAGCACGCGATGGAGGATGTCGACAACAGGATCGCCGAACTGCGCACGCGGATTGCCGGCGTCGACAGGAGCAGGGCTTCGCTCGTGTTGGCCGAGCTCGAATTCGAGCGCGGCAGGCAGCTGGTTGCGTCGAACAACATTCCCCGATCCGAGTTTGACCGTCGGCAAGCGGCGCTGGAGATCGCGCGCGCCGAGATCGTTCAGGCGCTGGCCGACGTGAACCAGACTCGCGTCTCCCTGGGATTGAAAGCGCTTCCACTGGAAAGCAACGAACTCGGCCAGGTGCCAATTGATCTCGATCAGACCTTTTCGGCGGTCCGCGAGGCACAGGCGGCCTTGATTCAAAGTGCGGCCCAGTTGGGTGTTCTTCACTCCTACGACCAGACGCCGAAGGAGATGCTCGAGACGTTCGAGGGGGCTGGTGCGGACGATATCGACCGCACATTCACCCGGCTGGCGGCGAGGGCACCCACGGTCAGGCAGGCCGAAGCCAGGCTCGAGGCGGCCCTGCGCGAGCTTGCCCGGGCCGAGTTGGACCTCCGCTATTGCGACGTCGTTGCCGAGATCGATGGCGTCATTACCCGAAGAAACGTCAATCCCGGTAACAACATACAAGGCGGCCAGGGCCTGATGGCCATCCGCTCGCTCAACGAAATCTGGGTCGACGCGAATTTCAAGGAGACGCAGTTGCGCGATCTGCGCATCGGTCAGCCGGTCGACCTCAACGTCGACATGTACGGCAGCCGGCAGACGTTCAAGGGTGTTATCGCCGGCTTCACCATGGGGACCGGGTCGACTCTGGCACTTCTGCCGGCGCAGAACGCCACGGGGAACTTCGTCAAGGTGGTGCAGCGCCTGCCGGTACGCATAGAGCTGGTTGGCTACGATGCCGAGAAGTACCCGTTGTTCGTCGGCACTTCGGTCGTACCGGAGGTCCATATCGACCAGCCGGCCACCGGGCCGAATGCCGGCAAATACCTCCAGGCGTACACGCCGCGATCGCAAGTCGACGCCCCGGGGGCGGGTACAGTCGGTGCAGGGCAATGACGGCTCTGGCAGCGTCGAGCCCCAGTCGTGCCACTAACCCCTGGCTCATAGCCATGATCGTGGTCGTCCCGACATTCATGGAAGTGCTCGACACCACCATCGCGATCGTGGCGCTGCGCCACATTGCAGGCGGTCTGTCGGCGACCGTCGATGACGGCGAATGGGTTCTCACCAGCTACCTTGCGGCCAACGCGATTATCCTGCCTATTACTGGCTGGCTGTCTGCGCACCTCGGTCGCCGCACATACTTCCTGCTGTCGATCGGTGTCTTTACCCTCGCTTCGGGATTGTGCGGAATAGCCACCGACCTCAACCAGCTGATCTATTTCCGCCTGCTCCAAGGCTTGGCCGGAGGCGGCCTCCAGCCCTGCAGCCAAGGCGTGCTGCTCGATGCCTTTCCTCGCGAAAAGCAGGGCGTAGCGATGACGCTGTTCGGCCTGGCGGCACTGACGGCGCCGGTTGTCGGTCCGACCCTCGGTGGCTGGATCACCGACCAATACTCCTGGCGCTGGGTGTTCCTGATCAACGTCCCAGTCGGTCTGCTCGCGCTTGCCGCCTGCTACGTCAAGCTACAGGACCCGGACTACCTCATCACGGCGCGCCTGGAACTGTGCAAGCAGCCGTTCAGGTTCGACCTGATCGGTCTGTCGCTGCTGGTGATGGTTGTCGTTTGCTGGGAGGTGGTGCTCAGCAAGGGGCAGGAATGGGACTGGCTGAGTGATCCCTTCTGGCGCGTGCAGACGCTGATGATCCTCTTCGGCGCGGGACTGATCGGGCTGATTTTCTGGGAGCTTCACCACCCCAGTCCAGTGGTCAATTTACGACCGCTCGGGGAACGCAACTTCGCCTCCTGCTGCATGATCGTCTTTTTGGCTTTTGCCGTCCTTTACGGTGCAAGCACCTCGCTGCCCGGCTTGCTGCAGTCACTGTTCGGATACGACGCCCTGAGAGCCGGATTGGTGATGTCGCCAGCGGGGGTGTCCTCTCTCCTGGCGATGCCTGCCATCGGCCTTATGCTTGGCCGAGGAACAGATGCACGCTGGTTGCTTGCAACGGGTCTGCTGCTGATGACTGCTGGGAACTACTGGATGTCTCAAATGAACCTCGACACAAGCCCAGGGCAGCTCGTTCTGCCGCGCGTCCTACTTGTGCTCGGCCTGTCGATGTGCTTCGCGCCGGCGAACGTCGCTGCCTATCTCTACATCCCGCTTGAATTGCGGGGTGCTGCCGTCGGCATACTGAGCCTCCTGCGCAATGAGGGAGGTAGCGTCGGCACGTCGATGGCGCAGACCCTGCACGAGCGGCGCGATCAGCTCCATACCCTCCGGCTCGGGGAGTATCTCGATCCCTTCAATGCGGCGGTCAATTCGTTCGTCGATCAGGTGCGTGCGCTGGCACAGCCGCAGATCGGTGATCCGGTTGCTCTACAGCAGCTAGCGTGGCAGGCGGTTGAGAATCTGCGCCAGCAACAGGCTTCCGCTCTTTCCTATTTCGACTGCTTCTGGATCTTCGCAATGGTGACGCTCGTGCTCGCTTTCGTGACGCCGCTAATGAAGCGCTCGGTTGCCGAAAAGGGCACTCACGTGGGCGGTGAATGAAATGCTGTCGAACGCCTCGCAAGCCGAGCATGAGGCTCGCAACGGGGCGACGCCCCTAAGTCAGATCGAGTGGGTGGCGCCGCTCATCGAGCCGTTCCGCGATATCGACGCTCAGGCGCTCATGCGCAGGAAATACGGTTTC
>Ga0268266_10004535_pt1 | contig 13268 bp, 18 predicted proteins | sample KBSS13metaG_FD_190356 | JGI IMG/M metagenome (GOLD analysis project Ga0268266, IMG submission 190356) | Switchgrass rhizosphere microbial communities from Kellogg Biological Station, Michigan, USA - KBS S1-3 metaG (SPAdes) (version 2) | ecosystem: Host-associated > Plants > Roots > Rhizosphere...
CGCGCCCATTTCGTCCGCGACCCCGCCCGCATTTTGGCGATGGTATCCGGCGCGAAGCCCCACATGCTCCCAAAACCAGTATTCAAAGCCCAGGCTGGCGCGATAGCCGGTGCTCTGCCGTGTGATGGACGCAAAACCGTTGTCGGCGGAGGCGTGCACATAAGAACCGCCCAAGCCGGCGTAAAGCGAAAATCGGTCGTTCGCGGGATAGGTGAACATCAGCTCGACATTGCCGGTGGTCAGGTCCAGCGGTGACTTGCGGAAAAATTCTCCGCCGCCCTGAATGCCCAGATATCGGGTGAAGTGCCAGCCGGCGCCGCCGCCAAAACCGCCCATGGTGAGGCCGTCCGCCTCGAAATGCGTGAACTCCCCATAGACAAAACCGTAAGTCGGGCCCGGCTCCGTGGAGCGGGCCCGCGCCTCTGCGCTCTCTGCCACACAAAGCCCAAGCAACGCCGCAAGCGCGACCGCAACAATCCTCATATGCCCTCCAGCCCAGTGCAGGCATTGTGGCCCGCCGCGGCACGGGAGTTCAACTGGCGCGCGCGCGTATCCGGCGCTATCGCATGGGTCGACAAATTGTCAGTGCGGTTTTCCGCATCCTGTGCACGGCACCAGGCTAAAAATGATAGATGACGACTGCTTATGGCACCGCGGGTTCACCATAAGTCGCGCCCGGGGTTACTGCGGCAGCAATTCCGGATGCCTTACAAGAGGAGTGACCGGCGCATGCGGGTCGCCCGACTTCTGGGCAGCGACATACAATTGCAGATCGACCTTTATGACTTCCGCACACAAATCATAAACCTGCTTCATTTCACCGGTTGCCTTGTTTGGCTGCTGAACAATGAGATTCATGCAGGTATCCGTCAGATGCCCCTTATTCAATACCGCATCGACGATGTGCGTCACGCCCGTGGAGATCTCGTGCGCCGTGTCCTTGTTGATGACTGGTCCGCCGTCATTTCCGGTGGAAAACGAGCCCTGGCCTGACGCCACGGCATTGGCGGAAGAAACGGCGGCCTGGAAATTATTATCAATGGCCGCCAACGCCTTCTTGGCGTTCGCGTAATCGTTCTCGGCGCTTTTCTTGGCATCCGTGTCGGCGGCAACCGCCGCGGGCAATTCCTTGACCGCCTTGTCGTTTGCGTCCTTCCCCTTTTTCAACTCTTCGATTTCCTGCTTGATGGCGTCGGTCTTCTTGTCGTCGGCCAATGCCTCATCGTCGGCCAACTTCTTTTGCGTGTCCTGGGCTGCTTTCAGAGCCGCGCTGTCGCCATCGAGCTTCTTCTGCGCATCATCGACCGCTTGCTTCTTGACGCTTTCGTCCAGTTTTGCGGAATCCAGTTGCGCTTTCGTGTTTGCGATATTCGCCGACGCGTTGGCATTGGCCCCGCTATTGAGAACGACCTGCCGCGCCACGACCGTGCCGGTGAGTTGCTCGATCGCCAGGGCTCCCAGTGTCAGGTCCTGCGACCTTTGCAGCAATTGAACCGCATCATTGCGCAGCAATGTCTTGTTGTAGGCCCCTTCGCATATCCGATAAAGCGTATCGCGCAACAGCGTGATGGACTGGGTTCTCAGCCCAATTCCGGCGGTGCTTTGTTGAAGCGCCGTAGCAACAGAGGCGGCGGCATTTTCCGGGACCGCCGCGCCGGCGCCAAGGGAGGCGGCAACAGACTGGATCGCATCGGGGCTCGGTTCAGCGCAGAGGATGCCATCGGTATTGGAATAGACGAGGCGCTGCTGCGCATCCAAATGGATCGCCACCCCCTTGGGCAAGTTCGTGCTTCGACTGATCGTCGTGACATTCGCACATCCAGAACAGGAGACGGCGATGCAGGCGGAGAGCAGAAACTTCAAGCCTCTGCCGCCGTGCTGGGCGCGCGCCCTTGTGTAGCGCCGCAACAGCGCAGGTTCATGCGACATCGACAGGACCCCCATCCCAAAACAACAATGAAACCGAAGCTACAAACCTATTTTCTGACAAATCGTTGATCGAATTCGGCGGGCGCTTTTGATTGTCGAACCAAGCGCCTCCTCAGTCGCGATTGATGACGGCCGCCAGCCCACCCAGCTTGAACGCGGAATCCTCGCCCGCCTCGGGATCAGATGGGTCGGGCGTTTTCACCGGGGTCTTGGGATCGTTGTTATTGGCTTTTGGGTTCTGTTTGCTGTCGCTCATGCCGCCCAGCACATACCCCGCGACCCCCGCCAACAATGTACCGGCGGACGCCTTGTCCAAGACTTGTTGAAGTCCCAGGATCACGATGGCCGGTATGATTTCCGAGATTGCCAGGAAATAGATGACACCGGTGCCCAGATACGGCCTTTTGGCGAGTTTCGCCCAATAGATCAGGACCATCGGCGCTGCGATCATCAAAAGCACGCAGCCGATCGAGACCCACGCCGCCGCATCATGCGAGAAATAACTTTGCATCGTCCGCCCCATCAACGCGCCCCCGCGCAGACAAAACGGTAACACGAAATTTCCGGTGCACATGGCCCTTTCCGTGCGCCATCGTCCAGACGCTTGCTGAGATTGGGACACCCGTTGTTCAAAAGCAGACGGCGACACAGCCCTTCCGTCTGCACATCTGACAAGATGTCATTCGCCTGAACCCGGAATACCGGGAGAGTGCTCGCGTCACCTGATCCCGCAACCCAACGTCCAGTGGACTTCAGGAAGGAGACTGCACTAGCCTTGCTGGCTGTCAGTACACCGGGGGCGGGCCATGTCTGATAATTCCAGCACGAATTCTTTCGAAGTCGAGGACCCAGACGCGCGGGCCCGGAAAATTCACAACTACCTTATGCGTTGCTCGCGAATAAGCATCCTTTCCATCGGCGTCGCCCTCCTCATTCTTTTGATCTACATCGTCTGTTCGACCGCCTGGGGCATTGACGGTTCGGCACTGAGAGCCGCGCTGGATTGGAACTTTGTTGCAATTCTCGGAATCGCGATTTTCTGTTTCGCATTGCCGGTCATCAAGACGATTGCTCTCTCGAAAGACGGCGCAACGCTATCCATCCAGGAAGAACTCAACGTCATCGATAAAAGGGTGACGGAGAATACGCTGCACCTCGCCAAGCAGTTGGAAGGGGTGATCAAAAACCTGAACAAGCTCAACCCTGACGAGATGAAGCCCGGTTCGTGGCAGCCGGCCGCCGCTGTGGGGGTCGCTCTGCGGAACAGCGAATCTTTTTCCGGTGGCAAAGCGCCCTTGGGGGAAATATTGACGCTGGAAGACGCCATCAAGCTGCTCCCACCGCCCACACACGAGAACGACCCGCAGAAAGACCGGTTCGGCGGGAAGGAATTTAATGAGAACAGAAGATTGTCTGCAGACCTGGCCCCATCGTCGATGGGCCCCAAATGGCGCAAGGTGTCGTTCACGCTGGAATCGACAGATGGCAAGCCGCTGACCGGATCAAAAGCCTTTTTCTTTCTTCATGACAGTTTTTCGCCGGAAATGCGCGCCATTGACGTCCCGGAGGGTGCGTTGAAGGTGACGCTGAAGCCGCGCCAATCCTATGGCGGTTTCACCGCCGGGGTTCTGGCCGATAACGGCAGGACGAAGCTGGAAATCGACCTTCAGACCACGCCCAATATCGAAGCTCCGCGTTGGTGGCGTGACGCCTGATCTGGCCAAGCATGCGCTGAGGGCAGCTACGCCCGCCGCCCCCGATTTTTCCAATTCTAGTGTTGCACGGGCTTTCCGGTGGTGGACGGATACCGGCGAGGCTCTGCTATTTCGCCTTCCGCACGGCGGTCCCCATCACTTCGAACCGCGCGTTCCCCAGCAGGTGGGCGACGCCCAGAAAGGCGCGGGCCGGCATGGGGCCTTTGAAGTATGTCCGATAGACGGCATTGAAGGCGTCATAGTCGGCGAGGTTGCTGGAGAAGACCTGGACCGACACCAACTCGTCCATCGTCAGGCCCCCGGCCTCCACGCTGCGCTTGAAGTTGTCCATCACGCGCTGCGCGGACTCGGTCGGCGTGGCGCCGCCCCTGTCGGTCACCCCGGCAATGTAGAGCGTCTCCCCCGCCTTGACGGCCGCGCTGAAGGGCGCAGGGCTTCCATCCGGCAGCGGTGCGGCCGGGAAGTGGCTCACACCCGTGTCGGCGGCCCAAGCGGTGAACGGCGCGAGCGTCAGGCCCGCGGCAAGGATGATGGCTCTCAGTGTCATGGATGGCCCCCGAGGATCGCGACGGTGGCCGGCACACTACCCAATCCCGGCGGTGGGAGCGAGGCCCCCTGCCCGGGACTCAAGTCTGTGGCTCAGGCGCTAGGCGTTTTCCACACGGTCTGGGCCTTTCGGCCGTCGACGCAGGTCACGATGATCTCGGCCTTCGACGCCGCCAGCTCCGCCTTTGCATCACGGACCGCCGAATCCACCGCCGATTGTTTCTTCTTGCGCGGCAGCACATCGGTGGCGGCGCCATTGCGAAAGACGTTCCATTCCATCGTGGCCTTGTTCAACACCACCCGGTATTCGACATCGGCGATTTTCAGGGTGCGTGGCGGCCCGATGCGCGCAGGGCGCTCACGCGTGGGTCTCTCAAATGCCATGATGGTCCATTCCCTGTCGTTACTGCAGTGCAGCATAGACATTTAAGCGCCGCCGCGCCTGGAATTTTTTTGGCCCATTCTCTGTTTTAGCGTCGCACCCCGAAATCCGATGACGGGCGGCGCGCGCTGAAGCGTCGAAAGCAGGTCGCCCGGAACGTAACGGTGATGCGGTCCGTTACATCCAGGCTCCCGAAAGGATGTCCCATGACGAAGAAGGACGAGTCTGACCGCCAGGACTCCAAGAACACCACCGAAACGGCCATTCGCAGCGGCAAGCACCGCGGCTTGAAAGACCAGGAGGGTCCGGGCAAGCAACATCCGAACCCCGGCAACCTGGGACCACATGGCAGTGGCGAAGGCGTAACCGGCATGCAGCCCGGCGCCGGACATCCGCGCGGCCGCTGAGCGATCCGCGCAGGATCGCGTGGAAATCCACCTCGAATTTTTCCCAATTCCGTATTGTGTCCCGGGATTCAGCTAACTCGGAAGAATTTGAGTCAGGGAAAATTTGCCCAATCCTTTACAATCATGGCTTAAATCCGCTTGTCGCCAGGAACGCCCCGACGTCCGACTGGATTCTCTCGGCGGCCACCACGTCCGCATCGCCCTCGAATGAATTACCGAGCCTGACTTTTGCTTTCCCGCGCGCATAGAGCGCTTTGGCATCATTTGGCACCAGCCGCAAACTTTTATTGAAATATTCTATGGCTTTCTCAAAGTGGGCCGCCTCGTAATAAACAAAGCCGATGCCCATTACGAGAAATGAGTTGTCTGGGTCCAGATGTTCCGCTCGCTCACAGCTGACAAGCCCGAGGGCGAGTTGCCCGGCACGCTCCTGAAACATGCACCGGTTCAGCAGCGCCACCGGCATGTCAGGGTCCTTGGCTAGCACGGCGTCGATATCCTTCACTGCCGCCGGGTAATTGCCCTGCTTTGCATATGCAGCGGCCCGATTGTTCACGACCATGAGAAGATTCGGATCGAGGGTCAGTGCCTCGTTAAAATCCCGTATCGCCTCGTCGTATCTTCCAGCGTTCTCTAAAGCCGCCCCTCGACCGTTGAATATCTGTGCAGTTGCCTTTCCGGCATCGATAACCTTGGAGAACTCCCTTATTGCGTCCTCGGATTTTCCAGCATTTATGTAGAGGCTGGCAAGAGAGAGCGAAACTTCGGAGGTGGCTTCTATGTTCTGGGCACTGCGAAGGTCCGCAGCCGCCAGCCCCAGTTCGTTCAAAAGGTAATAAGCGGTCCCCCGTATCAAAAATGCGTTTCTCCGCGCGACCGGATCAAGGTCAGGCAGCGACATTATCTTCGTACAACTTTCGACGGTTTCTTTCGGTGGTTTGCCGGGAATGCACGCCGTCACTTCGGGGAGAGGGATATTCGCGGCTTCTAAAACATCAGAACACAACGGTAGGAAAAGTCCGGCGAAACAAAGCGCTTTCAACATAATGCCAAACTCTCTCAATGCGTATCCGCCACCGACGGGTATATCACCATCTCCTCGAAATGTGGGGCAGGTGTACGTGTCACCGTACCTCAATTATTCATTTCTCGCGAAAATGCGTTAGCTCGTTCACGGTCATCCGGTCGTGCGACAATAAAATCATTTCTTGCGGGTCGGGTTTATCTTCTGGTTTGTCCCAACCTGGGCAGACCCCTCCGCCCATGATGCACCGTTCGTCCCCATGAGCGATGGACGCGTGCCTGGGATTTTTTGGATCCAGCTTTCCAGTTAGGTCGGTTGTCTTCTTCATGTCGCCGCGAGCCATCCACGGCATCACTTGCAAAAATGCAGCTACGTTGCATCCATTGGGAAGCGGAATGTTGTAGATCCTGTCGGGCGAAATGGGGTTTCCATCGGTCTTGGGCGCGACGCGAGCGATCGTGTGGTTCTCTGTTGTAACAGAGCCTTCTATAAACCCATCCGGGTTTACCGCGCTTATTGTCAATCTATAGCGCAATGGTGTCTCTAAGATGCACCACCCTCCGGCGCCGTCATCAATTGCGGTCGCCGCAACGATATAGTCTTCGCTTGGCTGCGTCCAATTTCCCACAAATTCTGATACCGGTGCAGGTCCGTTGGGGACCGCGGGACCGGGCTTTGGACCCACCGGTGCTGGTCTGATTACAAGCCTCTGAAGTGGAGGCCCCCATACAGAAAAAGACGCCGATCCCGCGAGTGCCAATCCAAAGCCCGCCAAGAGGAGCTGGCGGCGCAGGGAATCAACGACGGGAATCTCATAACCAAACAGCTTTGTGCCGCCGCCGACAATCGCCGCGACGATGCAGGCAATTCCCAAACCGAAATAGGTCTCGTTCATGCTAAGATGATCAAGCCCGCCTTCCCCGCCCGGAAAGATGCGCGATAAGCGGCGACTTGAAAAGGGGCTGGCACACTGCTGCCGTCACATTCCCAGCTTGACCCCACCGCTCATGGCGGCAGGATACGGGCGGGGCGGGGCGATCATGCGCTGGGGTGCGGAAGACTATTCGGAATGGGAGGTGAAGCGCTTGCGTTGGCGGCGGCGGCTGCGGTTGTTCAAGAAACTCGGCATCGTGGCCGTGTTTCTGGCGACGTTCTGGGCGGCATGGAATTATCTGCCGCAATCCTGGGACCTGAGCCGCATCGGAAGGCGGTGGGTTTTGGAGCGCCAGACCCAAAAGCCGTGGGTCTTTTATCCGAACTGCGCCACAGCCAGATACCTTGGCGCAGCCCCTATTCGCAGAGGCGAACCCGGCTATCGCACGCAACTTGATGCCGACAATGACGGCATCGCGTGCGAGCCAATCCCGCCTTGGGCGCGGTAGGAAGCGGCATCGGATAAACCTACTCTGACCCCAATTCTTTCCCGGCTATCGCCTGGCTCTCGACGCCGATCTGGACGGCATCGCCCGCGAACCGATCCCGCGTTGGGCGCGATAGGGCACGCACGAAAATCTACTCTAACCCCAAATTCTTTGTCTCTCACATGATAAGCTTGTCGGCCAAGTTGGAACGATCCGGACGATGAAGAGAATGGAGCGGCATGACGGTGGCACGTAAGTGGAACGATGATTTTCAGCCTCCCTTCCCGCTGACAAGGCGGGCGAGGCAGTGGCCCATACTGCTGTTCGCCCTCCTACTGGCCGGATGCGCCGCCGCCGGCCCCAGCGCGGATGACCTGCGTGCCATTCGCTCGATCAGAATCACGCCGGCCCTTAATCCCGTAAATTTCGGCGTCACCATCGGGGGGATGCCAGCACCGGACGAGGGTCGGGAACTAACCCGAGCCCTGGCGTCGCAAAATCTTCGGTTGGGGGACGAGCTGACCCAGGAAGCTTCCGGTCAATTGCGACGCAACGGGTTTGAGGTCACCAATTCGATCGCACCTTCCATACCCTCGGACGCCACTTTGAGGCTTTCCATTACCCAGAGCACTTATGTGATGGGCTTATTGCGAAAAGTCGGGCCTCACCTGGTTGTCGTCGCGACCCTGACAGATCGCTCGGGGCAAAAACTGTTCTATCGGATTTACAGATACGACATGCATAACTTCGACCTAGGCCCCACATTGGGGCTGACACCGAGCGACCGCTACAGCTTTGACTCGCTGGACGACGCTATCAGCCATCCTGAAATCGCTGCGGCAGGCTTGGCGGCGGCAATTCCGATGATTACCTCCGATTTAGGACGGACCTTGAGAAAGCGCAGATGATCGGCTGTCCGCGATCGCGCCCGTCGCATGGCTTCGATCAGCGCATCGAGTGCTTGGAACAAATCTACTCTGACCCCAATTCCTTTACCCCGGTGTGCCGCTAGGCCAGGAAAATACGCTGCCGCGGGTTTAGTTTTCCGGCGGCGGTGTCGGATGATCCTTTCGCCAGGCGTCATAGATATGTTCCTGTTCGTCCAGTTCGTGTGGCATGAATTGACGTGGGTCCCTCTCATTTGGCCATTGTTCCGGGTCGCGGAAGGCGCTGTTTGGCTCGCTGATCGAGCCATCGAGAACCGCACCCAGCGCAACCAGCGGGAAAAGCATACCTCCGGGCAGCATCGGCAGCGTTTGCTTGTGCGCCATCGCATTGGCCCAGCGGGCATTGTCCCTCACATGGGACGGCATGCCCATCAGGTCTGGCAGTGCCTTGTTCACCAAGCCTTCGCCAGGCTTTGGGCAACGGGCGCGCTGGTCCGGCGTCAGATCGGCATAATGCTCCGGCGCGCAACCGAACAGCGCCTGGCCAAAGCCTGCAAGGCCTGATGGGGGCGCCAAAGGCGATGTTGCGACAGGCGGCAAGGCAAGGGGCGCAACAGGAAGCGTGTCGGACGGTGCAATGCGCTTTCTGCGCGGGCCGCGCGCATCGATGGTCGAAGGCGCAGGAACGGCCGGCGGCAAAAAGAACAGCAAGGTCTCGCGTGCCTGGCTGCCTGGGCGGGTGGAAGGCGATGGCGACAGCAGCACCAGCAGCAGAAAGCCGGCCTGCACCAGTAGCGCCAGCATGCCGCCGACAAGATGATCCCGCTTCAGGCGGTCACGCACACTGGAAGGCGGCAAGCTTGCCGTCATCACCCTGGTGCAGCCAGCAGATGCGCTCGCCATCGGCATATTCCACCGCATAGACCGCGAAATAGTCGGGCACGGCCGCTATGGTGGGGCCAGCGCCCTTGTCCTGCCGGCCCAGGTAAATGATCTGCTGCAGCGCGCCCGGCCGGTCGGCGCGCGCTGCCGCGATTGCCTCGTCCAGTTTAAGATCGTGCGCAACGGCTTCGCCGTTCAGCAGGGCGCGCAACACACCGGCCTTGCCCGCCGCATCCGGCGTTGCGGGATCAACCGCGATCTTGCGGCCTTCCGAAACATCGGGGTCGGTGATGGCGACGCCCATCAGTTTGGCGGCGGAATGACCGCGAAAGGTGGTGGCCGACGTCATTTCGCCGTCATAGACCATCCGCGCCAGCATGCTGCCCCAGGCGAGGTGGAAATGGCTGCCGTCCACTTCCAGCGTGCCGCCGCTGCCCTTCTGATAGAAGCAATGCGTGTCATAGCCTTCATGGTCGTGGCCGATACGACATATCCGGTCGATCAACGGTCCCCAGGTGACCTTGCCGAACATGGTGGTCTGCAGCCAGCTTGGCTGCATCACATGCCAGAAACCGCTAAGGCTGCCGCCATAGACGGTTACCTGTTCGACCTCCTGCGCGGCGGATGGCAGCGCGATCAGCAGCAGCGCCAACGCGATGCGCGTCATGTCGCTTTCCTGCGCGCGATCAGCCAAGCGGCGGGCAGAAGCGCCAGGACGTGACTGAGCATCAGCGGCCAGTGGCGCATCACCAGCGACCAGCGGATGGGGATCACCAGGCCGTAATGCAGCCCCAGACCGCCGCTGTGGTGGTGGTGGCCAAATTGGGACGAAAGCATCGGTGTCGCCAGCAACAGCAGCCCGATACCCAGCAGCGGCCACCGCAGCCCCAGCCGCTGGCGCTGCGCCAGTATTGCCAGCAGTGTCGTCATAACGGGTACGGCCAGCACGTTGACCGCCGTCATGGCCGCAACGGAGAAGCCGACCAGGCCGCTTTCCGGCAGCGGCAGCACGGCGTTGATCTTCGCCGCCTCATTGCCCACGAAGTAGAAGGCGGCATACAGCGCCAATCCGATTACGGCGGTCAGGATAGGCGGCAGCAGCAGGAACATCAGCCAGGGCATCCGCGCCGGCCAACTGCGCATGCCCGGCTGTTCCAGCATGGCCTGCGCCAATTCTGAATCGTCACCCAGCCGCGCGCGGGCGCGGGTCCTGGCCTCCTCGCCGTCATAGCCGGCGGCGCGCTGCTGTGCCGTGAGATCGTCGAGATGATCGGCGAGCTCGCGGACATAGCGGCGCACATGGCGCGGCGCGATGCCCCCTTTCAGCAAGGTTTCGGCGACGGCATCAAACGGCATGGGCGCTCCCCGCCATCATCGCCTGGACCGCTGCATTCAGCATGTTCCAGTTCGTGACCAGATGGTTCAGACGCTTGGCGCCTTTTGCGGTGAGGATGTAATAGACACGACTGCGGCCATTCACGGTCCTGCGCCGCGATTTCAATGCCCCGCTTTTTTCCAGTCCGTGCAGCACGGGATAGACAACACCTTCGCCGGGCGCCACTGCTTGGCCCGTGCGCAATGCAATCGCCTGGACGATTTCATAGCCGTACATTTCCTGATCCTGTAACAGTCGCAGGATCATCAGCTCTGGCACCCCAGCGCTCAGGCTGTTGTTTTCGTTTCCCACTTGCTCTATACCTTGGATGCCAAGGTATCGTGACGGAAATTCTTGGGCTTGTGAAGGGGCAGGTCGCCTGCCCGCGCCAATAGACGGGACGGCTAGCCGATGGCCGACGGCATGGATTTCGCAGCGCGCCCTTCCTGCGCTCACAACCTATGAATAATCGCCGCAAATATCTGCGCCCCGGCCGCGATCAGGGCAATCAACAGCGGTGTATTCCACTTTCTCTGATTCATCTCACTTTCTCCCAGGTGCAGCCCCCACTCGGCGCAACTGGATCGGAGGTATTTTACCGATTACCTCTTCACCGCTGCCTCGCTTTCCTCATTCCCTCCACCAGCCCGTCCAACGCCTCCCTGAACCTCGCCAAAGTCGAGAACTTGTAGGCCGGGCTCACCGTCAGCACCGCCGCCGCGACCGTGTGCCCTTCACCGCACACCATCTTGCAGATCAGCCAATCGTTGGCGCCCATCGCGGCTTCGACCCGGCGCCAGAAATCCTTCGCCTCGCGGGCATGGTCGGCGAAGGCGCCGGGGGTGCCGCCGCCACTCGTCCGTACACGGTCGAAATCCACCCCGCCGGGGAACGGCGCGTTGATCACTTGCCAGCCCTGGTCCAGCGCGCGGGCCGCGGCGAAGCGGTCCAGGGCGCGCGCCTCCTCCTCGCGCGTCGCCACCGCGCCCGTGCAGCGCTCCTTGCAGACCAGACTGCCGCGGCGGAATTCCTTTTCGTAAGGGGCGAGCTTGGACCAGCCTTTCTTCGCCCCGGCCCGGGCCGACAGCACGCGGTCCTGCACATGGTCGCACGAGAGGATGGCGGGGGCCTCCACCACCTCGTCGTCGGTCTTACGCTTCACTTTGGTCATTGATACGTCTCCGCATATTTGCCGCGTTTGAGTAACCGGTCGGCGCGATCCTTGGCCGCCGCGACCTGCTCCGCATCGGGCGCAGGCACGGCGGCAAAGCCCTCATAGCGCCGCTCGGCGAGATAGCGCTGGGCATGGACGATGCGATAATTGATCTGGCGCCGGGCATAGTCGCGAAAGGCGGGCACCGCCGCCTGCGCCGCCGCGCGATCGGCCGCGCCCATCCGCCGCCATTGGTCGAACGCCTTGATTTTCGACATCAACGGATCGACGGGATAGCTTTTCCAAAAGACTTCGAAATCCTCAGGGTAGGATGGTTTCTTTTTTTGATCTTCCAGAATCCCTTCCAACAATCCCTTTGAAACATCAGGCGGGTCGGCGCCAGCCGACAAAAGAGTGTTCTCTTCTCTGGTCTGCTCTCCTCTTTTCTTCTCTGGGCTAGCAGGATTTCTCAACAAATCGAAAGCGCCGGTAACATTGCGGCAAAACAAATCAGCCACATCCTCGACGCGCGCGATGAACCCGGCGCGCTCCATCTGCGCCAGGTCGACCGGGCTTGCGGCGCCAATCTGGCGCGCCAGCCATTGCGGATCACAAGGAATGCGGTTGTTGTGGCGGCTGGCCAGCAGGAAAATCCCGATCAGGTGCCATTTGGCCGCGTCGGGCAGCAGCGCAAACGCGTAATCATCCAGGAGCCGGTTATAGAGCTTGATCCAGGTTGGACCGCGGTCTTTGTAGTGCTGCTGTTGATCATAACCGATGACGCTGAAAAAGCCGGTCATTTGCGGCGGGTTTCCTCGCGGAAGAAGTCGCGCGCCGCATAGATGGAATTGATCGCGGGCTTCAGCACCACGCCCATTTCCGCGATCAGGGCCAGGGCTTCGCTGACGCTGCGCGCGATCTCGATCCGCATGCCGGCGCCGCGCAGCCGCTGGAAGCAATCCACCTGAACCGCGCTCAAGCGCTGTTCCTTGATCTGGATGCCCAGCGCGCGGCCCTGGTGACAGATCACGATGCCCGGTGCATCGCGCGCGGTGGAGAAACAACAGGCATCGGACGGCAGCCGGTCTTTCAACTCGGCGAACAGCCGGTCGGCGACCGACAGCTCCTCCGGCACATGGCCCTTGGGTTTGGTGCGTTCCACATTCAGGGCAAATCGGGTCATTGCTGGTCTTCCTTGCTGGGATAAAGGTCAGGGCGCAGGTCGTGGCGGGTGACGGCGCCGGCCGTCGCGGTCTCGATGGCCAGGCACCATTCGGCCGGCACGCGCTGGCCGCGGCGCAGGATCTCGCTGACGGCTTGCGGCGACACGCCCACCGCGCGCGCCACCGCCACCTGGCTTTTCAGGTGATGCCGGATGGCTTGCCGAAGCGCCCCTATTCCGATTGCCGGTCTGATTGTCGGTTTGGTTGCCGTTTTGGCCATTCTTGTTGTCCCCGTTGCCATGCCCATTGCCATGACGAGAACTAAACAAGAACACTTGTAGACCGTCAACAAGGAAGCTTGTATACACCCCAGATTACAAGATATCTTGTGCAACCACCGGTTTTTCTTGTATACCCCTCCCATGAAGCCACAAGCGACCGCCA
>Ga0268266_10004536_pt1 | contig 13264 bp, 12 predicted proteins | sample KBSS13metaG_FD_190356 | JGI IMG/M metagenome (GOLD analysis project Ga0268266, IMG submission 190356) | Switchgrass rhizosphere microbial communities from Kellogg Biological Station, Michigan, USA - KBS S1-3 metaG (SPAdes) (version 2) | ecosystem: Host-associated > Plants > Roots > Rhizosphere...
CCGGGCTTTGCCGGCCCATGTGGTCATAATATCCTTGTGCTGCCAGCCGAGGGCTGGCCGCCAACATCGCCAAACTAGCTCAATCCAGGGGCGTTAGCTTTAGGCTCAAAAGATATAATACTTTTGAGCGGACGGCCGATAATGCCTTTCCCCGACATCGGGTCTAATGTCTGACCTGATGCCGCCTTGGCCGTTGGGTTCGGCGCGCCAGTGAGCGGTCTCTCGGACAAGATCTTCTCGGGAAAGGGGGGATCATGTGCACGCATGCGATTGCCGTAGTGGTGACAGGTTTGGTCCTGACGGGCGGGCTTTTCGCCGGTCCGGCTCACGCGCAAGGCGATAACGCCAGGCCCGCCGTTCGGGATGTCGCATCAACACCGATTGGGAAAGTTGTTGTCGCCACGGGATCGGTCACGCTCGAACGCGCGGGTGCGCCGGTCATTCAGGTGAGTACCACAGCTCAGGCGGGTCAGGCGAAGGTAGGTGATCTCGTCTATCAGGGCGATGCCGTCGCAACCGGCGCCGACGGCAAGGTCGGTATCAACTTCACCGATGGCAGTTCCTTCAATCTGTCGAGCAACGCGCGCATGGTTTTGGACGAGTTCGTCTACGATCCTAAAAGTACGTCCAATGCGAGCTTGTTCAATCTGACCAAGGGAACCTTCACCTTTGTCGCGGGCAAGGTCGCGAAGAGTGGCGATATGAAGGTCGACACCCCGGTCGCGACCATGGGCATTCGAGGCACCACGCCACGCGTCGAAATTTCGGATGACGGGACGGTGAGATTTTCCACGCTGATTGAAGAGGGCAAGAGCAAGGTCGCCAGAAAGCCGGGAGCGCCGGCGGCGCTGCAGCCCGACCAGAAGCCTTTTCCCAAGTCAAACCTGAACATCTGTCGAGGGTGCTAGGCCATTCGCTGGTTCCAATATCGGAAAGCCTGATATGCAATTGAGTGCGAGCAGGCACATCATCCACAGTTTGGCGCCTGCTTTTGCCTTGCTGCTGCTAGGATCACTGGCTGCCGCGCAGAGCCCCAAGAAGAGTGATTATCTCGGCAACATCGCGCTCTGCAACGGCTCGGATCGAACGTCGCTCTCGGCCCGGATCGATGGTTGCACGGCGCTGATCGCTTCCGGTCAGGGCACGACGACAGCGCTAGCCATCGCCTATAATAATCGCGGCAATGCCTATACGGCAAAGGGAGACCTTGACCGCGCCATCCCCGATTTCGATCAATCGATCAAGCTCGATCCAGCCGACGCCAAGCCCTTCAACAACCGCGGCGCGGCTTACTTGCGGAAAGGCGAATACGACCTCGCCCTCAAAGCTTTCGATCAGGCGATCAAGCTGAACCCGAACTACGGCAGGGCTTTCGTCAACCGTGCCGGAGTCTACCTCAAAAAGAACGAGTATGATCGCGCGGCGCGGGACTACGACGAGGCAATTCGCCTTGAGCCCAATCTGGAAGCTGCGTGGAGCGGACGCTGCTGGACCCGGGCCATCCTCGGCGCGCTGCAAGCGGCGCTCGAGGACTGCAACAAGGTGCTTCAGTCGTGGCCGAATGACGCCGCCACCTATGACTCGCGCGGACTGATCCACCTGAAGACGGGAAAGGCTGACGCGGCGATCAATGATTTCAGTTCCGCGCTGCGGGTAGATCCGAAGCTGGCCAGTGCGCTCTATGGACGCGGGCTTGCCAGGCTCAAGAACGGCGATAAGGCTGGCGGCGATGCCGACATCTCCGCGGCAAAGGCGATCCAGGCCGGAATCGATGATGACTTCATGCGCTATGGCGTGGGCGTGAGTAACTGATCAGCGCGCCTGGCGCGGCGTGCTCGTCATGAAACGATGCCGCGCCAGCGCGAGCGCGGCTAATCCAGCTTCACGTTCGCTTCCGTCACGACCTTGCGCCAGCGCTCGATTTCCGCGGACACCATCTTTGCGAATGCCGGCCCCGTGACGTTGGGGACATCGGAGCCGTTGCGTTCCCAGGCTTCCTTGACGGCGGGCGTCTGCATCGCCTTCTGCAATTCCTTGATCATCTGGTCGACGATTGCCGGCGGCGTGTTCTTGGGTGCGAAGAGGCCGTACCAGGTCGACACTTCATATCCGGCCAGGCCCGCTTCCGCGGCGGTCGGAAGATCGGGGAAGGCCGGCACGCGCTTCGGCGCGGCCACCGCAAGCGCGCGCAACTGTCCGGCCCGGACCGGCGCGGCCGACGAACCGAGCCCGTCGAATACAACAGGCACGTGGCCGGCGATGAGATCCTGCATCGCTGGGCCGGCCCCGCGATAGGGGACGTGCTGGATGTTGGTCTTGGTCAGGATCTTGAACAGTTCGCCCGCGAGATGATGCGTGGTGCCGGCGCCGGCGGAGCCGTAGTTCAGTTTGCCTGGATTGGCTTTGGCGTAGGCGATGAACTCGGCGAGCGTCTTGGCGGCGACCTTGTCCGGATTGACGACCACGACCTGCGGCGGCCGCGCGATCAGCGCCACCGCGATAAAATCCTTCTCGATGTTGTAGTCGAGGTTGGGATAGAGCGAGGGGGCGATGGCGTGATGCGCTGCGCCCATGAAGAAGGTGTAGCCGTCGGGCGCAGCCTTCGAGGCTGCGGAAGCGCCGACCGTGCCGCCGGCGCCGGCGCGGTTTTCGATCAGCACGCGCTTGCCCAATTGTGTGTCGAGCTGCGCCGCCAGCGGACGGGCAAACGCATCGGTGCCGCCGCCGGCCGCGAACGGCACGATGAAGGTGATCGGCTTGTCCGGCCATGTCTGGGCTTGAGCTGTGTCTTGGGCCTGGCCGGCCACGACGGAAACGACCGCGATAAGCGCAAACAGGGCGCACCGGACAATTGTTGATTTCACGGCATTTCCTCCGGCTATTGCACGCGTCCGCCATTAGCGGCGCAATTGCTTTTTGCTTTCCCGGTTCGAAGTTCACTCGGGAAGGGCAGGGCGCCCGGCTGTACCGTATGCAAGATGCCAGATATGATCCATTAAAATGCGCGGCCGGACATGGGCCGGCACCGAGACGTTTGGTCGCGCCGTGGTTCCAATTATCCCTGCGACCGCGCGCAATGGCGCACGACGCAGCGACGAACTTATTGCGCGCGTGCCGAAACCGATACTCCGGGACGGAGCAGCAGCACGATCAGCAGGACAGGAAATAGTGGGGCGATCCTGGCCACGGGAAACAGCAAAGGCGGGCTCAGCATCGGCAGCAGCCAGATCATGAATGCGAGAGTCCAGCACCAGAGCGGCAACGGCGCGCTGCGCGCCATCAGCCAGAAGGCTGCTGCGATCACAAGCAGCGTCACATCATAGGGTCCGGAATGTGGCGCGGAGAGGACCGTGGCGGCCAGAAAGACTGCCGTCTTCTCCCGTGTCCCCAACCGCGATCGGAAAGCGATGACGACGGATACCGCGGCGCCGAGCGTGCCGAGCAGTTGAATCCACGACGCCAGCCGTTGCGGCGCGCCGAGCAGGACCGCGCAGGTGTAGACGCTGTGGCCCCACATGCGGCCGAACTCGATCCACTTCTCGCTCGGGCTGACGAGATTCTCGATGATGAGCGGAAACCAGCGCAGCCAGAGGTCCCATCCGAAAATCAATCCGCTCGCGATCATCATGGCGAGTGCGGACAAGCCCGACGCCAACAGCGCGCGCCACTGCCTGGCCGCGATCAGGGCGATCGGGACCAGGACGCAGAACTGGGGTTTGAATGTCAGGAGTCCCAGCACCAGGCCGCCGAGATAGGGGCGTCGTTCGAGCAGGCCAAACCCGCCGACGATCAGGGCTGCGACGAGAAATACCGCCTGACCGTCGATCACATTGATGGCCGACGCCGGGCAGGCCAGCGCGGCCAAGAGCAGAGCACCCGATGGCGGCGTGGTTTCCGCAACTGACCGCAGCGCAGCCGCCAGCAGGGCGCCGGTCACGATCTGAAACGCCACATAGGAGCCGAAGAAGCCCAATGGCGCGAACGGCAGCAGCATCAGCAGAAAGCTCGGCGGATAGGCCCACGGCCGAAATTCCAGCGGCGAGGAGAGCCAGCCTGCAAAATTCGTGTTGAGGAAGTCGGTGAAGCGATCGCCGTCGAAGATCAGCGCCGCGTTGCCATCGAGCACCGAGCGGATCGCGCCGTAGAACACCATCCAGTCGGTGCCGAGCGTATTGTAGTCGAGCCCGATCTTGCCCGGATATGGAATGGTGGTGACCAGAACCAGCCAGACATAAAATGCCATCACGAGGCCCGGGATCAGCACGACCGCGGGCGGACGCAGCACGTCCCTCTGCCGGAAATCGTCTCCGCCGTGTGCCAAGTCCATGCGTTGTCCTGCCAGGCGATGAGCTGTTTTGCTGCGGGCGGATGCGAATCGGTGCCGATCTTACGACGACCGAGACGATGTGCCGAATGATCCGGCAAAGACCTTAACGAAGCGCTTCGGCAGTTGGGCCGACTGCGGGAATGAAACCGCTGGCCGGCCAATTTTCCGCGCCACGCAACAGGAAAAATTCGGTCTTCGCGCATGGCCCAAATGGACTCTGGTTGCAAAGACGAATATGCTCGCCCTGGGTGTGTGGGGAAAACGCGTATGAAATGCCGTGCTGCTGCGGTCGCAGTTTTGTTGTGTACGATTTTTGCCAGTTCGAATGCGGATGCGCGCGGGCCTTACGGGACGATCAGCGTCGGCAACTGGCAGGGTGGGGCCTACACCAACGACCAGACCGGGTCTTTCACGCATTGTGCAGCCGGCGCCCGATACGCCAGCGGCGTCTTCTTTCTCGTGATGATCGATAATGATGGCGGCTGGAGCCTCGGCTTCATGCATGAACAATGGCGGCTGACGACCGGAGCGGCGTTTCCGCTGACCCTGACATTCGATGGCCAGCAGCCGTTCAACGTTCACGGCGTTCCGATCGCCGACAAGCTGGTTCGCGTTCCGATGCCGAGCAACTCCTCGCTCATCGCCCAATTCCGAAAGGCGAAAGCGATGACGGCCTTTACCCAAGGCCAGCTCTTCCAGTTCAACCTCGACCAGACCGGGCAGCTATTGCCGGTATTGGCGCATTGCGTGGCCAAGATCAGGCAATCGGGCGTGGCCAGCGCCGGCGATTTCTCGGTCCTGCCCGCCGCCAAGGCGGCCGCTGCGGCGGCGCCGGATTCGGCGGCCAAGCCCGACAGAGTGCTCGATCAGAAGGGCACCGGCTTCCTGGTGAGCACGAACGGACACCTCGTGACCAATGCGCATGTGGTGCAGGGTTGCGTCGGCGACATCCAGGGCAATCCGTCCGGCGAGGCGCCTGCCAAGCTGCGGCTGGTGTCGAGCGACGAGACCAACGATCTCGCCCTTTTGCAGGCCACCGGTTCGTTCAAGGATATCGCCAAAATCCGGGACAAGGCGATCCAGTCCGGCGACAGCGTGGTGGCGATCGGCTACCCGTTCCATGGACTGCTGACATCCGATTTCACGGTGACGACGGGGATCGTGAGTTCGCTCAGCGGCATCCTGAACGACACGCGCTTTCTGCAGATCAGCGCGGCCATTCAGCCCGGCAACAGTGGCGGGCCGCTATTGGCCTCGAGCGGCGACGTGGTCGGCGTGGTCGCGGCCAAACTGAATGCCATCAAGTTCGTGAGGGCCACGGGCAACATTCCCGAGAACATCAATTTCGCCATCAAGACCGGGGCGCTGCGGGATTTTCTCGACAACAGCGTGGTGCCCTATCAGATCTCCGACGCCAAGGACGAGTTGAAGACCGCCGACATCGCGCGCAATGCGCGGGCGTTCACGTTTCTCATTTCGTGCAAGGCAAAGGCGAAAGAAAAAGAAACCGCCAGGAATTAGCGCGCCTGACGGTGCTTGGCCGCGAACGCATCAGCGCGCCAACATAACGAACCGCTAACTCGAAAGCCGCCGGGGAGGCCCGGCGGCGTTCAGCCCTGTGAAGGCTTACCGCGGATTGCCGCGGCTATGCGCCGCCTGGGCATTCCAGGCGCTCCAGCTCACGCTGGCGAGGCTCCGCTGGTCTGTCGCGAGCGGCCGCCGGGTCTGCCGCTCATAGGCGGCGATGATGTGCTGCGACTGCCGGATTTTCTGCTCGAGTTCGGCAACCGCCTTCTGCGTCTTGCCGGTCCTGCTCGACTGCGCGGGCTCGCCCACCGTGAACCTTGAGGTTTCGATGCTCTTCAAGGTCTCGCGAAGCTTCTTGAGCTGGGCGCGGTGCCACGCAATGGCGCTGTCACTGTCTACCGGCATGCAAACCCTCCTGATTCGTGGCCGAATCTAGCACGCATCGGGCAAGGCGGGCCAAGGGGCGGCGGCCGCGGGTCACCGGCGGCCACCGGTTCCGCAAGGTGCGGTCCGGACGTTCCCGATTTCGGCCCTTTTTTGCCATCGAAGCGACTGCGGGCGAGCCTTCAAACAACAAACTTGCATGGCGATCTGTGCTCAGCGCGGTCCCTCTTACCGTCCTGGCGACAGAATGTCGGCCCGGCGCACTGGAGCGTGTGATGAGCGAATTGGAATTCGATCGGGTTGTCGATGCCGTGCGGAAGGAAATCGCGCTGGTACCGGCGTTGCATTCGTTGACGGGGTTGCGGGCTTCCGACTGGCGGCTGAAGGCCGCCGGCGACAAGTCAGCTTCCCGACGCCACGCTCCGATCGTCAGGATTCGCCGCGTGGGCGAAGGGCAGAAGCGATACCGGTGAAACGATACAGAGTGAGCCGGTGGAACGGTCAGTATTCGAAATCGCGAAGGCGCCACTGGATCCTGCCGACGCGGAGCGGGCACGCGAGAGGCGGCGCACGGTAAAGCCCGTGTGAAGACAGTCGCTCGACTTTGACGGATCGCCTCCACGCCCTGGGAGGACTTTCAGCCTAGCGTGAGCTTGTCCATGCAAATGCGAGCCATGCGTGGATCGACCTTGGCCGCCGTCGGTTTTCCGCCGGCGGCCTTTTGTTTTCGCATCTGGCCGTTATTTCACATCGTCGAACGGCGACACCGCTGGATTACCGACGCGCAGCCGCTTGATGCGGCGCACCGCCATCGGCGTGCCATCGGACTGGTACTGCAGTTCGTATTGCTTGCCGTTCTGGTCGACGGCGGTGCAGGAAATGCTGGAGAGTTCCAGCGTCACGAAATTCCCGGCTTGCCTGCAGAGGCCTGTCGCCAATTCGATCGACGGCACCGGGAGGCCATCGACCTTTGGCCGATCCTTGGATTTCAGCAACATCCTGTCGATCGGCAGCTCATACACGTTGGGGTCCGGCCTTCGTCCGTTGTCACCGGAAAACGTAATGATGTGACTTTCGTCCCTGGGGTCGTTGATCGCGATCGTGAAATTCGCCCTGCCTTCCTCGGTCTGGGAGAACGCCACGGCCCGGCAGGGCAGATCCCGCCCGCCGATCTTGAACGTCCTGCACTTGCCGGACATCATCGCGAAGATGATGGTATCGGGCTCAGGCCGCGGCAGTTCGCCCTGCGCAAGAGCCGGCATTGCAATGAAGGCGATGGCAAGGGCGAAAGCCTGCCGGTGGAATGTCATAGTCATGCCCCGGTTGATAGGACATGGCGCGCTGTGTGACCAGTGTCTCGCAGGCTCGCCACGGTAACATAACGCCGTTTTGCAGCGCCGAACGGCATCAGAAATCGAGCGGCGCATTGTCGACCACTTCCTTCATGACGAAGAAAGTCCGGGTCTGGCGGACACCCGGCAGCGCGATCAATTGTTCGCCGTGGATGCGGTTGAAATCTTCCATATCGCCGACCCGGATCTTGAGGAAATAGTCGAAATCGCCGGCCACCAGGTGGCAATCCAGCACGAATTTCAGTTGCGCGACCGCCCGCTCGAAGGCGGCAAAGCTTTCCGGCGTGGAGCGGTCGAGCACGACGCCGACCATGACCAGCGCCCCCTTGCCGACCTTGCGCGGCGCCACCATCGCCCTGACCTGGGCGATGAAACCGTCGTCGAACAGGCGCTGGGTGCGCCGGTGACAGGTCGCAGCGCTGACGCCGGCCGTCTCAGCCAGCTCGGCATTGGTCAGCCGGCCGCTATTCTGCAGCAAACGCAATATCTTAAGGTCGATACGGTCGAGTCGGCCGGCCATGAAGGAATCTCTCGGAAAACTATCCAATATCGAACGAAACACTAAGCTAAGTCGGCATTTCAGCAATATTCATGAGATCTAGTGAACAATTTAGAAAGCACCTTTCCAGCGGTCAATGGTACCGCCGTTCCCGGAGATCAGGACCATCAAACGGGGATGACGATGCTGGAGAAATTCGAGCGCTATCCGCTCACATTCGGACCCACCCATATCGAGAAGCTGGAGCGGCTGTCGCAGCATCTCGGCGGCCAGGTCGAACTCTACGCCAAGCGCGAGGATTGCAATTCGGGTCTGGCCTTCGGCGGCAACAAGCTGCGCAAGCTCGAATACATCATTCCCGATGCGATCGCTTCCAATGCCGACACGCTGGTGTCGATTGGCGGCGTGCAGTCCAACCACACCCGCATGGTCGCAGCCGTGGCGGCCAAGATCGGCATGAAGTGCCGCCTGGTGCAGGAAAGCTGGGTGCCGCATGAGGATGCCGTCTACGACCGCGTCGGCAACATCCTGCTCAGCCGTGTCATGGGCGCGGATGTGCAGTTGGTCGATGAAGGTTTCGACATCGGCATTCGCCAAAGCTGGGAAGAGGCGATTGCCGATGTGAAGGCCAAGGGCGGCAAGCCCTACGCGATCCCCGCGGGCGCCTCCGTGCATAAATATGGCGGGCTTGGCTATGTCGGTTTCGCCGAGGAGGTGAGGGCTCAGGAGAAGGAGCTTGGCTTTGCTTTCGATTACATCGTGGTCTGCACGGTTACCGGTTCGACCCACGCCGGCATGCTGGTGGGATTTGCCAAGGACGGCCGCGCGCGCAAGGTGATTGGCATCGACGCCTCCTTCACCCCCGCGCAGACCAAGGCCCAGGTGCTTGACATCGCCCGCGGTACCGCCAGCCTCGTTGAATTGGGCCAGGGGATCGTCGAGGACGATGTCGTCCTGATCGAGGACTACGCCTATCCTGCCTACGGCGTTCCCTCAGAGGAGACCAAGGAGGCCATCCGGCTCTGCGCGCGCCTTGAAGGCATGATCACCGATCCCGTCTACGAGGGGAAATCCATGCAGGGCATGATCGATCTCGTGAACAAGGGCTATTTCCCGAAGGGATCGAAGGTGCTCTACGCCCATCTCGGCGGCGCGCCCGCCATCAACGGATATGCTTATGCATTCCGTAACGGCTGAGGGCTTATGCGTCGGCCGATCGCACCAAAGCGAGCAGCTCGTCGCCGTAATGCTCGAGCTTCTTGTCGCCGATGCCCGGGATGTTGCGAAGCTCGTTGAGCGTCGAAGGCCGTGCGGCGGCGATGCCGTCGATGGTGGAATCGTGCAGCACGACATAGGCCGGCACGCTGCGCTGGCGCGCGATATCGGCGCGCCATGCCCGCAGCGCCGCCTGCAGGGGCGCATCGGCGGGCCTGGTCTCGGCGCGCGGCGCCAGATCGCCGCGCCTTGATTTGGTACGGCTGGCGCGAACGCGTGTGCCGGGCGCCGCCTCGCGCAGCATGACTTCCGTCTCGCCTTTCAGGACGCCGCGTGCGCTTTCCGTCAGTTTCAGCGCGCCGAAGGCTTCGCTGTCGGCCCGCAGATGGCCCATGGCGACCAACTGGCGGATCACGGCGCGCCATTGCTTTTCGTTCAGATCGTTGCCGATGCCGAACACGGTCAGCTTGTCATGTCCGAACTGCGTGACCTTCTCGGTCAGGCGGCCGACCAGCACGTCGATCAGGTGCATGGCGCCGAAGCGCTGGCCGGTGCGATAGGCGCAGGACAATAGTTTTTGCGCGGCGACCTTGCCGTCGCGGAGTTGCGGCGGCGACAGGCAGTTGTCGCAATTGCCGCAAGTGGTGCTCGTGACTTCCTCACCGAAATAGCCGAGCAGACGGCCGCGCCGGCAGCCCGCGGTTTCCGCCAGCGCCACCAGCGCATCGAGCTTGCCGATCGACACCCGCTTGAACGCATCGGATCCGGTGGATTCGTCGATCATGCGGCGCTGCTGCACGATGTCGGACAGGCCATAGGCCATCCAGGCGCTGGAGGGCTTGCCGTCGCGCCCCGCGCGCCCGGTCTCCTGGTAATAGGCCTCGATGCTTTTCGGCAGATCGAGATGCGCCACGAAGCGTACGTCCGGCTTGTCGATCCCCATGCCGAACGCGATGGTGGCGACGATGACGACGCCGTCCTCATTGATGAAACGATCCTGGTTGCGGGCACGCACGCCGGCGTCGAGACCGGCGTGATAGGGTAGCGCGGGGATACCGGCACTGGTCAGTGCTTGAGCAGTATCTTCGACCTTGGCGCGCGACAGGCAGTAGACGATGCCGGCGTCGCCGGCGTGGCGCTCGCTGATGAAGGCCTTGAGCTGGGCCGGCGCGTTCTGCTTTTCGACGATCTCGTAGCGGATGTTCGGGCGATCGAAGCTCGCGACGAAGCTCGGTGCACCGGCAAGCCCGAGCCGGGTCAAGATCTCCTTGCGCGTCATTTCGTCGGCGGTCGCCGTCAGCGCGATGCGCGGCACGCTGGGAAAGCGTTCGGCGAGGACGGACAGGCCGATATATTCGGGACGGAAATCGTGCCCCCATTGCGACACGCAATGCGCCTCGTCGATCGCAAACAGCGCGATATTGGCTTGCCCGAGCAAGGACAGGCAGCGCGGCGTCAGCAGCCGTTCCGGCGCGACGTAGAGCAGGTCGAGATCGCCGGCGAGCAGCCGCCGCTCGACCTCCGAGGCTTCGTCAAACGACAGCGTCGAGTTCAGCACCGCCGCGTTGACCCCGGCCTCCAGCAATCCCGCGACCTGGTCGCGCATCAGCGCGATCAGCGGCGACACCACGATGCCGCAGCCTTCACGCAGCAGTGAGGGCAGTTGATAGCACAACGACTTGCCGCCGCCGGTCGGCATCAGCACCAGGCAGTTGCCGCCGTCGGTGACGTGCCGGACGATTTCCTCCTGCTCGCCACGGAAGGCGGGCAGGCCGAAGACAGAATTGAGGACGGACAGCGCATCGCGGCTGCGGTCTGGCGCGTGATTGCGGGCTAAATCCATCTCGGCTTCAAACGGAGAAAACGGGTGTGTTGGTCGTGGCATGGAGAGTCGGTCGATTAGAACATGGCCGCGCTGCAAACTCAAATGAGGCGCGATGCTTGCTGCCGTGGAGATGGAATTTTGCTGGTGCGGTTCCCTCGATCTATTTCGTGAGCGATCGCGCGGAGGCTGGCTTGGCGGAATCTGCCTTGAACGCCTACTGATAGCTCGCCACGATATCCGACACCGCGCGTTCGAGCTGTTTGGCGGTGGCGCATTGGCGGACCACGGTGCAGAAGGTCGAATAGCGCGGCATTTCGGAATCGCCCCAGCCCCAGGCCATGCGGCCCTCCGGGTTGAGCCATACCAGCCGCTTCGATCGCTCGGCGATGCGGCGCACAATATCGGCGCGGGGATCGAGGTTGTTGCTGCGGGCGTCGCCGAGCACGATCACGGTGGTTTGCGGCGTGATCGCGTTCATCCAGGCGTGTTCGAAATCGTCGAAGGAGTTGCCGTAGTCGGACGAGCCGAAGCCGACCTTGGACATGATCTCGGCCATCGCCTCTTCCGGCGATTTGGATTCCAGGATGTCGCTGACCTCGATCAGATGCCCGGAGAACGCGAACGAGCGGACGTCGTCCACGACTTCGTGCAGGCTGTGGATCAGCAACAAAAATAAATCGGACACCCGCGCCACCGAACCGGAGACGTCGCAGAGTGCGACGATCTTGGGCCTGTCGCGGTGCCGCCTTTTCCACGCGGTGAGGAACGGCACCCCGCCCCAGGCGGCGTTGCGGCGGATGGTGCGGCGCACGTCGAGATGGCCGCGGCGCTGCCGCTTGCGCGGCTTGGAGTAGCGCTCGCGCAGGCGGCGCGCGATCTGGCGGATCAGCCGCCGCATCTGCTCGACCTGCCGCGGCTCGATCCGCGACAGCGGTGCGTTGGCCAGGATTTCGTTGCGCAGGTTTTCGGCTTCCTCGCGCCCGTACAGCAGCAACGCCTGCGAGACGGACTCGCGCACCGTGCCGCGCAGCCCGTCCAGCGCGTTGGTCAGCCGTTCCGCCAGCGCCGGGTTGGTCGCAGTCAGATTGTCGAGATCGTCGCGCAGGCGCTCGATCCCCATCCGGTCGAGGATGCGGCCGGAGAAGATGCCGCGCTGCGTGAAATAGCGGATGTCGGACAGCGAGGCCGCGCTCGCCGCGTTGGCGATGGCCGCCGAAATCTGGTTGCGGTCCTGCGCCAGCAGCATCTGGGCAAGCTGCCCAAGTCCGTCAGCCTGCTCGTCGCCGCCGCTGGCGTCACCGGGAGAATCGGAGGCCGCGTTGGGCTCTGACGGTTCCTGCTCGTCAGTCTTGCCGTCCTCTGGAGGCGACTGCGGCTCGGGCTGATCGAAGAACAGATCGAAACAATCGCCGAGCGCTTTTTTCTCGTCCTGGGTCTTGGCGAGCGTCAGCAGAAAAGTGTCGCGCAGGATGGTGCGGTCGGCAAAGCCGACCTTGGAGACGGCCCGCATCGCGTCGATGCTTTCGGCCGGCGAGAGCCTGACGCCTGCGCCCCGCGCCGCACGAAAGAAGCGATGCAGGTTCTCTCTCATCTTCAGCCTATCCGAAGACGTTCTGACGCGAGGCCTTGGCGATGAAGGTGGAGACCTGCGGCATGGTGGCCTCGATGTCCGCCTCGTATTTCAGGAGAACGTTGAGCGTGTCCTTGACCACCTCGTGACCAAGCTCGGGCGCCTGCAGCAGCACCAGAACGCGCGCCCAGTCGATGGTTTCGCTCACCGACGGCAGCTTCTTCAGGTCGAGCGTACGAACCTCATGGATGAAGCTCACCATCTGCTTGCGCAACGTCTGCGAAATACCGGCCACCCGGCTTTCGACGATCCGTTCTTCCAATTTCTGCTCAGGGAAGCCGATATGCAGATGCAGGCAGCGGCGCTTCAGCGCGTCGCCGAGATCGCGTTCGCTGTTCGATGTCAGGATCACGGTCGGCGGCGCGACGGCGACGATGGTGCCGAGTTCCGGAATCGTGACCTGGAAATCGCTGAGGATTTCCAGCAATAGCGATTCGAACTCGGCGTCCGACTTGTCGATTTCGTCGATCAGCAACACGCAGCCGGCAGGCTGCTCCAGCGCCTG
>Ga0268266_10004539_pt1 | contig 13262 bp, 12 predicted proteins | sample KBSS13metaG_FD_190356 | JGI IMG/M metagenome (GOLD analysis project Ga0268266, IMG submission 190356) | Switchgrass rhizosphere microbial communities from Kellogg Biological Station, Michigan, USA - KBS S1-3 metaG (SPAdes) (version 2) | ecosystem: Host-associated > Plants > Roots > Rhizosphere...
CGTCGACTTCGCCACCGGCTCGGCCGACGTTCCGCTGGCGATTCTCGAATGGGCCGACCAGAAGGGGTGGAACGTTCGCGTCACCGGCATCGATTTCCACGAGCGGACGGCCCAGGAAGCGGTGCGTGCATCGACCGACCCGCGACTGACGATCGTGTGCGCCGACGCGTTGAATCCGCCGTTCGCGCCCAACAGTTTTGACTACGCGCTCACCTCGCTCTTCCTCCACCACCTGCCGACGAACGAGGCGACGCAGGTGCTGGCCAACATGGCCCGCGTCGCCCGGCGAGGAATCATCGCCGGCGACCTGCTCCGCAACTGGCGCGCGTACGCGGGGATCAAGCTGCTGTCGTTGCTGGCCAACCCCATCGTCCGCCACGACGCCCCCGCCAGCGTGGCCGCGGGATTTGTCCGCGAGGAAGTGCTCGCCATGCAAAAAGCCGCCGGCGTGGAATTCGCCCGCTACCGCGCGCACATTGCTCACCGGTTTGTGCTGGCCGGCGAGAAGTGATTGCCGATTGAAAATAGGCGACGTTTTCCAATCGACAATCGGCAGTCGCCGATCGACAATCTCGGCATGTCCGCCGTCTCCTTCGACTCGTTCGAACGCTACAAGCAAAAAGGCCTCGACGCCCGCCGCGCCGGGCAGTACGAGTCTGCCCGCGTCTATTTGCTCGAGGCCGCCCGTGCGATGGTGGAGCTGAGCAAGCAGGCCCAGACCGAAGACCTCAAGCAGGCGAGAAAAGACACCGCCGCCAAACTGCTGGAGCTAGCCCGCGACTGCCAGAACCCCGGCGCGAAACCACGGTCCGCCGCGGGTGAAAATCCGCAATCGGCCATCCGCAATCCGCAATCAGACGATGGCGCCGACGCCTCCGACTGGATCGTCCGCGAAAAGCCGAAACTCCGTTTCGACGACGTCGCCGGCCTCGATGACGTGAAGGAAGACATCCGCCTGAAAATGCTCTACCCGTTCGAGCATCCAGAACTCGCCGCAAGGTTCGCCATCCAACCCGGCGGCGGCGTGCTCCTGTACGGCCCGCCCGGTACCGGCAAAACCATGCTCGCCAAAGCCACCGCCGGCGAAATCGACGCGACGTTCTTCCGCATCAGTCCGGCCGACGTGATGAGCAAATGGGTCGGCGAAGCCGAGCAGAACATCAAGAAGCTGTTGGACGCCGCCAGCCAGGAAACCCGCAGCATCATCTTCATCGACGAAATCGAAGCGCTCATCCCTGCACGGCGAGACGAGGGCAGCAGCGTCATGCAGCGCGTCGTGCCGCAACTGCTGCAGGCCATGCAGGGTTTCGACGCGAAGAAGAATCCCATCCTGTGGATGGGCGCGACGAACGTGCCGTGGCAACTCGACCCGGCTGTGCTCCGTCCCGGCCGGTTCGATGAAAAAGTCTACATCCCGCTGCCCGACCAGCAGGCCCGCCGCAAGCTGCTGGAAATGTACCTCTCCAACCGCCCGCTGGCGGACGACGTGGAACTGGAAACCCTGGTCGTCGCGCTCGAAGGCTACAGCGGCGCCGACATCAAATACCTCTGCGACCGGGCCGCGACGATTCCGTTCCTGCACAGCGTGGCCACCGGGCAGGACGGCGAAATCAGCCGCGCCATGCTCGACGAGGTGATCGCCGAAACGCCGCGCAGCGTGACGGCCGACGCGCTGCAGCGTTTCGAAACGTGGTCGAAAACAGCCTAGCCAGTGCGGGGGAATCATGACGCCACGACCCGATCTTTCCAACGACGCGGTGATCGTGGAGACGGCCGACGGCGAGCTTTCAGTCTTCGCGCGGCCGCGGTATCGGAATCGAACCGTCGTCATGATCGTCATCGGCGTAGCGCTGTCTCTGCTGCCGATGGTTGAACTCCCTCAACAGCTACGCCGATATTTTTATTACCACATGTCGGATGTGGGGTATCTGGTTCAATCCCTGTTTTGCGTCATCCCGTTTCTGCTTGTCCTTGGCGTGCTTGCGATGGTGCTGATCCGTCTGCGACGCCCGCGCGGCCTGATCATTCGGATGGGCACGGTCACGCTTTTTACGCCAGATGACACCACCAGCCGGCACGAATTCGCGCTGAGCAGTCTGAACGGCGCGCTGCTGGCCTGGCGAGGCTCGGCCGACGCGGTCGATCTGCAACTCACGCGCCGCCGTGGGTTTCCCATCAAAGTGCTGCGCGGCTACCGCTCGGAAGAGATCGGCCACGTCGTCGATCTGCTGAACGACATGGTGAAGAGCGACCGGAGTTTTGCGTTTGAAGTGGTGCTGCGCCCGCAGGCGACTTCACGGCCGCCGCCATTGCCGCCTTCACCGGTGGATCCTCTATAATCGCCGCCGATGGCCGACGCTCGCCCGCCAAATTCCGATGAAAGCGTCGCTGCCGACACGATGCTCGACTACTCCTCCCTCCGCGGCGTGCTGAAGTTCCAGCGTGAAGACCGCGAAGACGGGGTGGCGTTTTCCGCGACGGCGCCGATGTCTGCCAATGTGTTCGCCGCCTTCGTGATTGCGTTGCTTCTGCTGCTGCTCACGCTTCCAAATCTTTCAAATGCCGCCGACCCTTGGCCGATGCCTTTCGTTTACCGGCTTCGACCAATCTCCTTCGCGATCACCTTTGTCATCTTCGCGGCGGCGATGTTTCTGACCGCGGCTTCGCTCTGGCGACGACGCAGCATGCCCGTGTGTGTTACCATCACAGGCGATCAACTCGTCGTGCTGTTGCCGCACGCGGTGCGCAACTGGCGACAGATTTATCAATTGGCCGACGTGCAGAGCGTGACCGCAGTCGGCGCCGGGCCAATGGTGGCGCGATCCAGCCCGGCGTTCCTAAGCACCGGCTATCGCCTGCAAAAGGCCGGCACACTGCAGGCCCGCATCGCCGGAAAGAACATCCGCTTGCTGCACGCCTATGCGCTGCAGGACATGGAAGAAATTGCGCAAGAAATCGACCGCCGTATCACTGCGTTGCGCCGTGCGCCAGCCTCGGCCGACGCGAAGTCTCCGTAGCATGTTCACCGCTCGGTCGCCCGATTTTTCACACGGCCTGCCTTACCGCCGCGCGCCGCTTCCGCCTATAATCGCCGTCGATGTCTGACTTGCGCGTGCAACTTCAAGAACACTTCGGCCTTGACGATTTCCGTCCCGCCCAGCGCGGCGTGATCGAAGACGTATTGGCCGGGAAAGACGTGCTCTGCGTCATGCCCACTGGGGCGGGCAAGTCGCTCTGCTACCAACTGCCGGCCGTGGTGCAGGGCGGATTGACGATCGTGGTGTCGCCGCTGATTTCGCTGATGGAAGACCAGGTTTCGCAGCTGCGCGACGAGGGCATTAACGCCGCCATGCTCAGCAGCAACCAGCCGCCGGCCGACCGACGGGAGGCGATGAACCAGCTTACGAGCGGGTTTGAAGGGCTCTTCTACGTCGCGCCGGAACGCTTTTTCGCGGGCAATTTTTTCGACATTCTCAATCGCCTGAACGTGAAGCTGCTCGCGATCGACGAGGCCCACTGCATCAGCCAGTGGGGGCACGATTTTCGCCCCGAGTACGCCCGGCTGGGTGAAGTCCGCCAGCGCCTCGGCTCGCCGCCCACCATCGCGCTCACCGCCACCGCGACCGAAGACGTGCGGCAGGACATCATCCATCAGCTGCAACTCCGCGACCCGAGCGTCGTCATCACCGGGTTTGATCGGCTGAACCTGATCTACGAAAGCCGGCGCGTCAGCAAGGTGGCGGAGAAGGACGCGGAACTGCTGCACATTCTGCAGAACGAGCCGGGCAGCTGCATCGTGTATTGCGCGACGCGGAAAAACGTCGACCTGCTCAGCGGCACGCTCGCGTCGCGATTGAAAGGCCGGCTTGTGGTGCCGTACCACGCGGGGCTCGACGGGGCCGATCGCACGAAGAACCAGGAACAGTTCATGGACACGCCGGGCGCGATTGCGATCGCGACCAACGCGTTCGGCATGGGCATTAACAAGCCCGACATTCGCGCGGTCATCCATTACAACCTGCCCGGCACGCTGGAGGCGTACTACCAGGAAGCCGGCCGGGCCGGGCGCGATCAGGCCACCAGCCGATGCACGCTGCTCTACAGTTTTCAGGACCGCAAAACGCAGGAATTCTTCATCGACAAGCTCGGCGAAACGCTCAGCGGCACCGACCCAGCCGCCGTCGCCGAGCGGCAGCGCCGCGCGACCGAAAAGCTCGACCTGATGGTCCGCTACGCGCAAACGCACCGCTGCCGGCGGCAGCAGATCCTCGACTACTTCGGCGACGAGGCCGACGTGCTCGAGTGCCAGTGCGACGTCTGCCGCGGCGAGAGCGGGGCGGTGATTTCGGATCACTCGCAACCCCTCAGCGAGGCGATCGTCGAGCTCACGCGCAAGCTGCTGTCGGGCGTTGCGCGTTTGAACGGCCGCTTCGGCGTCGGCGCGGTGGCCGAGGTGCTCGCGGGCATCGACAACGAACGCGCCCAGCGATGGCAGCTCAACCAGCTCTCGGTCTTCGGCCTGCTCCGCGACTACCCCACTAAGCGGCTGATCGCGATGCTGCACCGGCTGATTGAGGCCGGCCTCTGCCGGCAAAAAGCCATCGAAGGCAGCCACGGCTCCCTGCTCGAAATCTCGCCGACAGGTGTGGCCGTCATGAAAGCCCAGCAACCGCCGCCCGGTGTGTTGGTCGATCTCGTGCCGGTGCGCAATGCCGCGCGCGGCGCCGCAAGCCCGCTGCGGCCGCTCAGCAGTTCGCCGCGAACGTCGCGCAGCAAAGCCTTCGCCGACGATTCGCCGCTCGATCCCGACGTGCAGGAGAGGTTCGACAAACTCCGGGCCGTCCGCACGCAACTCGCCAAGGCCAAGCAACTGCCCGCCTACTGCATCTGCCACGACCGCACCCTCGCCGCCATCGCCGCCGCGTCACCGAGCGATCTCCAGTCGCTCGAAGACATCAAAGGCATGGGCCCGTTCAAGGTAAAGATGTACGGACAGCAGCTTCTCGCCGCCCTCACGGGTGAGCGAGTGATCGACACGTCGGATCTGTAAAAATGAACGCAGAGACTCGGAGACGCAGAGAAGAGAATTTGATTTGTCTTCTCTGCGTCTCCGCGTCTCTGCGTTCATAAAAAAAGAATGCCGATGGGCGTCTCACCGCCATAGAGAACAAGACAACCGTTCCCGCGCGTGCTAAAACACGCACATGCCTCCTCAACTCGATCTCTCCCCGTCTGTCGGCCATCGCCATCTGCTGGAAGACGCGCCGTACCAGCTCGCCTATCGCGGCACGGCGTTCAAGCCGTGGCAGAGCAAGGTGCGCAAGAAGCTCCGCGAGCTGCTCGCCGTGCCGATCAATGCTCACGAGCCGCTGGAGGTGCGATCCGTGTGGCAACGCCGCGAAAAGCTCGGCACGATTGAAAAGATCCTCTTTCGCGCCGAGCGCGACGTCGACGTGCCGGCCTACTGGTGCGTGCCGCACGCGCCGATGAAACCGGCCGCCACGTTCATCTGCCTGCAGGGTCACAGCAGCGGCATGCACCTGTCGATCGGGTTTGATCGCGAGACCGAGAACACGCCGATCGAGGCGCGCGGCGACCGCGATTTCGCCATCGGCTGCATGCGGCGGGGGGTCGCCGCGCTCTGCATCGAGCAGCGCTCCTTCGGCACGCGACAGGAAGTGACGCAGCTGCACCGTTTCAAGCACAACGGCTGTCACGACGCGGTCGGCCGAGCACTGCTGCTCGGCCGCACGATCTGCGGCGAGCGCGTCTTTGACGTCGAACGCGGCCTCGACTACCTCGCCAGTCGCGGCGACGTCGACATGACCCGCATCGGCATCCTCGGCCAAAGCAGTGGCGGCACGACCAGCATGTACGCCGCCGCGCTGCTGCCGCAGATCGCGTACTGCATGCCGAGCTGCTCGACGGCAAGGTTCGCCGACAGCATCGCGACGATCCACCACTGCGGCTGCAACATCGTCCCCGGCATCATGCAGTGGATGGACATGGGTGACGTGCTCGGCGCCATCGCGCCGCGGCCGCTGGTGATCATCAACGGCAAGATGGACGACATCTTTCCGATCGCAAGCGCCAAGGATTCATTCAAGCAGGCGAAGAGGGCCTACACCGCGGCCGGAGCCGCCAATCGCGTAAAGTTTGTGGAAGGCCCCGGCGGGCACGATTTTTACGCGGAGCTCGGATGGCAGCAGATGTTGAAAATGATGTAGGGCAGGCTATTGCCTGCCGCGAGCGTTCCGGCAGGCAATAGCCTGCCCTACAGGGAGAGATACCGCGTGCCCCAACCCATCGTCGTCATCGGTTCGATCAACATGGACCTCGTCTGCCGCACGCCGCACATGCCCGTCGGCGGCGAGACGATCCTCGGCAGCGATTTCGTCACCGTCCCCGGCGGCAAGGGCGCCAACCAGGCGGTGGCGGCGGCAAGACTCGGCGGCGACGTGCACATGATCGGCCGCGTCGGCGACGACGACTTCGGCAAACGCCTGCTGGCCGGCCTAGGCAGCAGCGGCGTGAACATCGACCGCGTGCCGATTACGAAGGGCATCGCCAGCGGCGTGGCGATGATCCTCGTCGACGCCAAGGGTCAGAACTCCATCACCGTCGCCCCCGGCGCGAATTTTAAGGTGAGCACCAAAGACATCGACGCCGCGAAAGACCTGATCGCCAGCGCCGCCGCCGTCGTGCTGCAGTTGGAAATCCCGCTGCCGGTGGTGCGGCATGCGATGGCGCTCTGCCGCAAGCTCGGCGTCGTCGTGGTCCTCGACCCGGCCCCCGCGCCCGCCAAACTGCCGAAGGAGCTCTTCGCCGCCGACGTCTTCACGCCGAACGAATCCGAAGCCGCGATTCTGCTGGGGTTGAAATCGAGCGATGGCGAGCCGCAGGAAATCGCCGCCGCGCTGATGAAACGCGGCGCGCGGTCCGTCGTCCTCAAGCGAGGCAAGCACGGAGCAAGCTGGTTCGACCGCACCGGCCAAGTCGCGACGGCCAAGGCGTTCAAGGTGAAAGTCGTCGACACCACCGCCGCCGGCGATTCCTTCACCGCCGGTCTAGCCGTCGCGAGAGCCGAGGGCATGGAACCGGAAGAGGCGTTACGTTTCGCCTGCGCCGCCGGCGCGATCTGCTGCACCGGTTTCGGCGCCCAGCCGTCGCTGCCGACGCGGAAGCAAGTGAATCAGTTGATCAACATGTAGGGTGTGCTTCAGCACACCGCGAATGAAGATGGTGTGCTAAAGCACACCCTACAGTACTTTGACCGGCTGCCATGCCGGGGGTAGCTTTCCGTCTTATGCACTACATCGCTCCCATCCCGATCATTGCCGGCGTGATCGGTGTCATCGTTGCAGTGATGTGGCTCGTTGCCGCCGGGTCAGAAAACGACGGCGGGCCGGATACGAGTTTGTTTTTTCTCTTCGGCTGGTGGTACATCGGCATGCGAGTGTTGAAGGAACTCACTCGCGATCCGATGAGTATCTTACCGGCTTTCGGCATCCTGCTCGGCGGCGCGGGACTGATCTGGCTGGGCGTCGTGATGCTTTGATTCGGCGTCGCGAACGAACGGCAGGTTAAAATCTGCTTTACAACACTGCGCGAGCGACCTGCTCTTGTACAACTCCTGAAATGCGCGCGACGACCTTAAACTTTTCGGTGCTCACCTTAAAAGCCAAAAAATAATCTTCTGATGATTCGGCGACCTTCTTGGCGGCCCAGCTTCGCGCGGCCACTTCGATATCGACGCTGGTAGGGATACCCTGTAAGACAAGAACTGCGTCGCGAGCAGGTAACACAAGTGTCGGCAGATATCCTTCAAAGCCGTCATTGGCTATGACCTTTTGAGTCATGATTATGAATTGATTAGCGGTCATAGACTCCCCAACGGTCACGCGTTATTTAAGCTGTTACTTCCCTTCCAACTCCTCAATCGACTTCGGCCAATCCTTCTTCAGCAGCCGGGAGAGCGACCGATCCGCCAGCAGCTTGCCACCCGTCTGGCATCTGGGGCAGTAGTTGGTTTCGTTCTCGGCGTAGCGGATGCGTTGGATTTTGGTTTCGCACACGGGGCAGGGCTGGCCGAACTTGCCGTGGACGGCGAAGTCGGGGCGGAAGGCGGTCACGTCGGCGGGGGCGGGGAAGCGGTCGTTGAATTCGTTGATCAGGTGGCCGGTCCAGCGGCCTAGCGTGATTCTGCACGCGCTGAGCAGGCGATCGGTGTCTTCCTCGGTCAGCGACTTACTGAGCTTCACCGGCGACAGGCCGGCGGCGTGGAGGATTTCGTCGCTGTAGGCGTTGCCGATGCCGTCGAACAGGCGTGGGTCGGTGAGGCTTCGCTTGAGGGTGTGGTTTTCCTTCTGCAGTTGCCTTGCGAACTCGGTGGGGCCGGTGTTGAAGATGTCGAGGCCGCCGGGGTCGTGCTTAGCGAGTTCGTCTTTGCCGTGGACGAGCCAGATGCCGGCGCGTTTTTTCGGGGAATTTTCGACGAGTTGGAGCGTGCCGTGCGGGAAGTTGAAGCTCGCTAGGCCGGCCTTGCCGGTGAGTTTCACGCCGGGCTTGTCGCTCCAGCGGAATCGGCCGGCGATCATCAGGTGCACGATGAGGAAAAGTTCTCCGTCAAACCCGAAGACGATGCGCTTGCCCAGCCGGTCGATGGTGCGGACGAATCGGCCGACGATGGCGTCGATCGGCGGATCGTAGGTGCGCAGCACGAACGGCCCGGCGATCCGCACGTCCGCGATCGCCTGCCCGAGCACGCGAGGTCGCAGGGCGTGAAGGTAGAGCTGGATGTCGGGGAGTTCGGGCATTGGAAGACTTTAGCCACAGATGGGGCACAGATGAACACAGAAAGGAGGAAATGAACGCAGAGACGCGGAGACGCAGAGAAGAAAGATCACAGAGGTCGCTCTTCTCTGCGTCTCCGCGTCTCTGCGTTCATCAACTCTTCTGTTTTTATCTGTGTGCATCTGTGCCCCATCTGTGGCAAAAAAGAATTACGTCTCCAACCATGCCGCAAGCAGATCGATCGCGCTCTGCAGATCGCGTTGATGCACCGACTCCGTCACGGTGTGGATATACCGCGTCGGGATCGAGAGCGTCATCGCCGGGTATCCGCCGCGTGTGCGTTGGATGGCGGCGGCGTCGGTGCCTCCGCGTGGGAGAATGCTGAGCTGATAGGGAATCTTCTTTTTCTTCGCGACGGCTTCGAACTCGTCGATCAGCGGGCGGTGGGCGATGCTGGCGCCGTCCATGATCGTGAGGGCCACGCCGTCTCCCTGCTTGGTGATGCGGTCTTCCTCGGGCACGCCGGGCGTATCGACGGCCAGCGTGGTGTCGATCGCGATGCCGATGTCGGGCTCGGCGGTATAGGCGGCCGGTCCGGCGCCGCGCAGGCCGACTTCTTCCTGCACCGTGGCGGCGAAGATGAGGTTGTATTTGAGGTGCTTGATCTTCCGCATCGCCTCGATCGCAACGAACCCGGCCACGCGGTTGTCGAGGCATTTGCCGCTGACGACGTCGCCGACCTGGCTGAAGGTTTGGACAAGCGTGCAGGGGTCGCCGATGCGGACCATCGCCTTCACCTTGTCGGCGGGCAATCCCAGGTCGACGAGGAAGTCGCCGGCTTCGGGGATTTTCTTTTTGTCTTCGTCGCGGGCGATATGGATCGGCCGGCCCGCGGGGTTCATCAGGCCCGGCAGGTCGTCGCCGCTGCTGGCCTGGATCATGACGCGACGGGCGAAAAGATTGCGCGGATCAAACCCGCCAGCGGGGTTGAGGCGCACAAAGCCCTTGTCGTCGATGTGCTTCACGTAGAAGCCGATTTCGTCCATGTGGCACGCAAGCAGCACGCGCTTGGCGTTTTTGGCTTTGGCGTTTTTCGTTGCGATTAGGCTGCCCATCGGGTCGACGGTGACGGTGTCGAAGAGTTTTTTCGCGTGGGCCTGCAGGATCGCGCGGACGCGTTCCTCTCGGCCGGGTACGCCTGGGGCTTCCGATAACTGCTTGAGTAGTGCAAGATCCATAGGTCGGGGAAGATACCAGAAGCAGTGGTGCGATCCAGATAACGTTTGCGTGGAATTCGGTGTTTTTCCTTACAAAATTATTCATCTTTGGCAGCGTGCTTAGCCGTTAAGTCGAAGAGAACGCCGAGCTCTGATCCACGTTGAACGAGTTTTGCGTTTGGTCGTACGAGGTTGTAGATGCACGAACGGATCATCGAACTCTCCCGCGACGTGTCGATCGTCGCACAAAAAAGTCTCACCGAAATTCAAAGCGTTACGCGAGCCACCAAAATGCTGTCGATCAACGCGCTGATCGAGGCCGCCCACGCCGGCGAGCACGGGCGGGGGTTTGCGATCGTGGCCGACGAGGTGGGGAAGATTTCCGGGCGCATCCAGAACATCACCGAAGATTTCGGCAAACAGCTCGACGTAAACCTGCAGGAAATGGACGACGTCAGCAGCAACCTGGTGCTAAAGGCTCGCGGCACGCGGCTGGCGGACCTGTCGCTCAACATGATCGATATCATCGACCGCAACCTGTACGAGCGAAGCTGCGACGTGCGCTGGTGGGCGACGGATTCGGCCGTCGTCGATTGCCTGGCGGCGCCGTCGCCGGCGTCGGCCACGCACTGCTCGAATCGGCTGGGCGTGATTCTCGATGCGTACACAGTGTATTGCGACATCTGGGTGGCGAATCTCGACGGCCGGGTGATCGCAACGGGTCGGCCGGGGAAATTTCCGATGGCGGTCGGCACCGACGTGAGCCGCGAGTCGTGGTTCCGCAACGGCCGGCTGACGGCGGACGGCAGCGAGTTTGCGGTCGACGACATTGCCGTGAACGGCGTGGTGGGCCGATCGATCGCCGCGTACGCAACGGCCATCCGCGAAGGCGGGCAGGTGAACGGCAAAGTCACCGGCGTGATCGGGATTTTGTTCGACTGGCAGGAACAATCGCAGGCCGTCGTCGATCGGGTGCGTTTAAGCGACGAGGAACGGGCCCTCACCCGCTGCATGCTGCTGGACAGCAAGCACCGCGTGATCGCCAGCACCGGCGCCGCCGGCGTGCTGCAGGAGACGTTCCCGCTCGCGACGTCGGGGAAGACGTCAGGGTATTACATCGACCGCTCTGAAACGCTGGTCGGTTACGCCCTTACGCCCGGGTATGAAACGTACAAGGGCCTCGGCTGGTACGGCGTAATCACGCAGCCGTTGGGCGTGGCGGCGAAGAAGTCGAGCCGCACCACCATTGCGGCGTGACAGCAACGTTTAGCACTGAAAAAAAATCCCGGGCAACAATCGTTGCCTGGGAGTTTCTCTTTTCAGTGTTCAAGACTTCCGATCACTTTGCCGGATGCTCTGCCAAATCCTTTTTCACTTCTTCCAGCGCCAGCACGGTGTACGACGTGGTGATCAGCGGCATGTTTTCCATCCAACGCTGGCCGCCCACCCAGCTTCCGTCGGGCTTTTGCAGGCTGGCGAGTTTGGCGATGAGTTCTTCGCGCCAGTCATGGGCGACGCCCTTGGTGTCGGTGATGACGGGCTGGCCGTACGCGTGCAACGCCTTGGCCATCATTTGGTAGAGGTAGAACATGCCGTCCTGGGCTTGCTTCGGGTCGTTGAGGCGCAGGCCGGGGTTTTCGTCGAAGGTCCAGTTGGCGCGAGTCCAGTCGATGGCGGCCTTCACGCGCGGGTCGTCTTTGCTGATGCCGGCGTAGATCATGCTCTTGATGCCCGCGTAGGTCATCGTGCCGTAGCTGCGCCACATTTTTTTGCCGTCGGGGCCGACGTAATCTTCGGCTTCGGAGTCGCCACCGTTGGCGGGGGAGTAGATGAAGCCTCCATCATTGCCGGCGAAGGGCTGGTCGTTGGATTCTGAACGGTTTTGCGAACGCGTCAGGAATTTCTGAGCGGCCTTGAAGGCGGGATCGTCCGGCGACAGGCCCGCATCGTAGAGGGCTTGAATCGAGAAGTGGACGTTGCTCAGATCAGGCCGACCGTGCTTGGGGTTGTAGCTGAAGCCGCCTTCCCAGGCGTTGTACTTCGGATCGCCGGGGGCTTCGCCGTTGGGGCCTTTGGAGTCAGCCTTCCACTGAGTGCCCTTCATGTAGGCAACGGCCTTCTCGAGCGCCGGCTTGATCGCGGGCTGGTCCTTCACCACGGCCAGCGCGCTAATCGAGATCGCCGTGTTGTAGTTTTCGAGCATGTCCTTGTAGATGCCGCCGTCGGGTTTCTGCTGGGCGACGAGCCAGTCGTAGCCTTTTTTGGTGATGTCGTTGGTGTACGGGTACTTCTCGTCCTGGGCGAGGCCGCGAAGGATGAGGGCGGTGACAGCGGGCGGCATGCGGGCATCGCCAAAGCTGCCGTCGGGGTTCTGCTGGTCTTTGAGGTAACTGGTCGCTTTGTCGATCATCTCCTGAACCTGGGCGGGCGACTTGCTCGGTGCGTCGGCCTGCTTCTGCACGGGTTGGTCCGCCTGAGCGGTGGCCACAAACGGCGCGGCCGGCAAAGCGATGAACGCAACGGCCAGCATGAGGGCTGCAAATTTCTTCGACTTCATTGTTCTCCTCGTTTGTACTTGTTGTTCTTAATCCGCTCTTCGAGCGCCTCCAGCTCTTTCTTCTGTACTTCCAGCCGCCGGCGGCGTTGCTCCATTTCGGCGGCGTAACGTACTTCGGGCGACTCCTCGTGCATGTGCGAGTAGGGAATCTTATACCCCGGCGGCAGGATCGTCAGATCCACCGGCGGGGGATTAACCCGCATCTCACGCCACGCGCCCACCGCTAACGCGAATAGGCCGATGAATATTACCAGCAAGACGAGGCAGACGAGGGTCAATCCGACCGATCGGAGTTCGAACGCGAAGAAAACCGCATGAAAGACCCAGCAGAGAACGCCCAAGCCGCTGGCGACCAGCGCGCCATCCGGTGCCCGCCGGCGCTGGCCCTGCAATCCCAGCCCGATCGTCGCCAGCGCCACGCCCCAACCGACGGCTAACGTGAGCGACACGCTGATCGCTTTCTGCCCCGAGTAGAACGGCGAGCCCGGCAGCGGCAGGTGCCACCCGACCTCCGCCAAATCCGCCCGTTTTGCGGTCTCCATCGACATCAATCCGCTGCCGCAGCAGACCGCCATCATCGATAAAAATAGGAGCACGCCGGTGAACTGGTAGACGGTTCCCACCCCTTGTGTGAACGCGCGGGGTGGCGGTTCTGCGAGTGGTATTGGCGCGACAGGCTCGTCCATCGTCGCAAG
>Ga0268266_10004540_pt1 | contig 13262 bp, 9 predicted proteins | sample KBSS13metaG_FD_190356 | JGI IMG/M metagenome (GOLD analysis project Ga0268266, IMG submission 190356) | Switchgrass rhizosphere microbial communities from Kellogg Biological Station, Michigan, USA - KBS S1-3 metaG (SPAdes) (version 2) | ecosystem: Host-associated > Plants > Roots > Rhizosphere >...
TCCTTGTTTTGAACCGGACCCGCGTGCGATGCTGGCCGGACCCGCCGGACACAGTCTCCGGCCCTGACTCTCCCCATCGGACTTTCGTACCCGCAGGGCGGATGGTCCGCCTTGCGTAATGTGGAGAGCAATATGGATCGCGCTCAAAAGAAGGATGCGGTCGCTGAGCTGAAGCAGACGTTCAACGAGAGCAGCGTGGTGGTTGTCACCCGCAATCTCGGCCTCACCGTGGCCCAGTCCACGACCCTGAGGAATCGGATGCGTGACTCTGGCGCCCGCTACAAGGTCGCGAAGAACCGGCTCGCTCTCATCGCGCTCGAGGGCACGCGCTACGCACCGATCGGCGACCTGCTGACCGGTCCGACCGCGCTTGCCACGTCGGAAGATCCCGTCGCCGCGGCCAAGGCCGTGGTGGAATTCGCCAAGACCAACGATCGTCTCGAGATCGTCGGCGGCGCGATGGGTGACACCCTCCTCGACGTGAACGGAGTGAAGGCGCTGGCCGACCTCCCGTCGCTCGACGAACTGCGTGCGAAGATCGTGGGCCTGATTCAGGCGCCCGCGAGCAAGATCGCCCGCACGATCAACGAGCCGGGTGCGCAGCTGGCCCGCGTCTTTGGTGCCTATGGCGCCAAGGAAGCCGCATAAGCACGACCCTTTCAAACTGAACCGATTGATTTTTTTGGAGACTTATAATGGCTGACATCAATGCGCTGGTTGACCAGCTTTCGTCGCTGACCGTTCTCGAAGCCGCCGACCTCGCGAAGGCGCTCGAAGAGAAGTGGGGCGTTTCGGCCGCTGCCGCTGTTGCGGCCGCTCCGGCCGCCGGTGGCGGCGCCGCTGCTCCGGCTGCTGAAGAGCAGACCGAGTTCGACGTGATCCTCACCGGCGACGGTGGCAAGAAGATCAACGTGATCAAGGAAGTCCGCGCGATCACCAACCTGGGTCTTGGCGAAGCCAAGGCGCTGGTCGAGAGCGCGCCGAAGGCGATCAAGGAAGGCGTCTCCAAGGCCGAGGCCGAGGAGATCAAGAAGAAGATCGAGGAAGCCGGCGGCACCGTCGAGCTGAAGTAAATCTTCTTCTCATTGAAGACCGCTGGCTTCGGCCGGCGTGGAAACTGAAGGGCGGCTCCTCGCGGGGCCGCCCTTTTTCCTCGCGCGACCGGTCAACCTTGCGCCTGGTCAAAACGAAACGGGGCGGCCCCCTTGGTCGGGACCGCCCCTCCTCGCGCCCGCTGGGGGCTAAGGGTGGAACGCTTTAGACGCGCTCGGGCTCGCCATAGAGCCGGGCCTCGACATTCTCCCTGAGGCCCGACGAGCGGTCGGTCAGGAAGGGCTCGAGCTCGCCGCTCTCCGCTGCCGGAACGCCGACCGCGAAGCTCGCATGGGTGCGGCCCTCGCTGCCATCCGGCAGGGTGTAGCGAGCGTCGGCGACCACGACCGGCAGGACGGACTCGTCCAGGCCTTCCTTGGCGAGGCCGATCTTGGCCTCGACCGTGGCGCCCTCGCCGGCGTCGATCGACACATTCTCGACCGCGGCGTCGGCCGGCGGATCGATGAGCGAGCGCTCATAATCCGTGCCCTCGCCGGCGGCGACCACCCAGGTCGAGATCCGCACGTCGCGGGCCGGGGCGTCGCCGGTATTGCCAACCGTCAGCTCGAACTGGACGATCGCATTGTCGCGATTGGTGCCGGCGCGCATCGGGCGCATCAGGAACTCGATCCATGGGCGGCCGGCGACCGGCGCGGACGAAGCGGCAAGCGCCTCGATATCGGCATGGTCCGCCTCGCCGACCTCGATCTCCTCGGGCGGCGGCAGCGGGGCCGGCGTGTCGTCGGCGACCGGCTGGGCAACGGGGCGCGCCGCGGGCACCGGATCGTGAACCGGGACGAACACCGGCGCGGCGGCGGCCGGCGCGGCCTCGATCGGGGCGACGAAGGTCGGCTCGCTCACCGTCTCGCGCTCGACGGCACGGGAAGGCGCGGGCTCGTAATAGGCCTCTTCATAGACCTCGTCGGTCCGGCGGCGGCGGAACAGGAAGAAGCCGGCCAGCAAGGCGAGGATCGCGAGCCCACCAATGATCCAGGGAAGCATCGAAGCGGTGCCTTGGGTCTCGGTCTCGACCGGAGCGGTTTCAACCGGGGCCGGGGCCGGAGCAATGTCAGCCGGCGCGACGGGCGGCGGCGCCGTGTCGACCGGCGCTTGGGCAATTGGCGCAGGAGCGGGCACCGGCGCCGGAGCGGGCGCTGCGGCGACGGGCGCCCTGACCGGCGCGCGCGTGGCCGTGCGGGCGGGCGCGACGGCGCGGGTCTGCGTACGGGCGGTGGTCCGCGCCGTCGGAGCCGGAGCGGGGGTCGGAGCGGCGCGCGGCGGCGCGGTCGGCGAAACCGGAGCCATGGTCACCGGCGCGGGCGCCGGCGCGGTGACGACCGGCGGCGGGGCCGCGATCACGGGCGGCGGCGCCGGCGTGAGCGTATCTTGCGCGAACACAGGCGCGGTGGGGAGGACGAGGGCGGCGAACAGCGCGGCCGTCGCAGGGCGAAGCGTGATGAGGTGCTGTTTCATATCACGTGGACAACGACTTCGCGGCGAAAAAGCCCCGGCCTATCGTTTGGCCTGCGTCAGGATGTTGGGAGTCAGCGGCGAATTGACGGCGGCTTTCCGCGCCCTCTCTTGCGATGGATCAAGGACAGGCCGGTACAGGCGGAGACTCGGCCCCCGCGTCATGCTAAGTATTTTCTCCGAGTCCGGTCACGCCTGGCAAGAAGATGGGCCGCCCTGCGGAAGACGACCGGTCCAGGGGGACAATCAATATGGCTACCAAAGCGCCAGCCACCGCGCCGACTCCCGACAAAGCAACGAAAAAGCAGGGTACGGCCCCGCGCAATCTGGTCGTTTGCTGCGACGGCACCGGCAACCAGGTGTCCGGCAATCTCTCCAGTGTGCTGAAGCTGTTCCGGATCGCCAGCAAGGACGAGAAACAGCGCATCTTCTACGATCCCGGCGTCGGTACGATCGGCAATGAAAATGCCTGGCGCCGCTTCAGCCAGGACGCGAAGGCGGTGTTCGACCTCGCCACCGGGGCCGGGCTCGACGACAATATCCTCACCGCCTACCGCTTCATCGTCGAGAATTATGAGGAAGGCGACCGCATCTTCCTCTTCGGCTTCAGCCGCGGCGCCTACACCGTGCGCGCGCTGGCCGGCTTCATCCACATGGTCGGGCTGCTGCGGCCGGACCAGCTCAACATCTGCGATTACGCGCTGACCGCCTACAAGCGCGCGAGCGAGACCAGCGACTTCCCGATCGCATGGGATTTCGGCCGCGTCACGGCGACGCGCCGGGTGCCGATCCACTTTATCGGCGTCTGGGACACGGTCGCCTCGATGATCGTGCCCCGGCCGGACCGCTTCTATCTGCCGAGCCTGCGCACCCTGCCCTATACCCGCACCAATCCGTCGGTCCGGATCTTCCGCCATGCCATGGCGATCGACGAAAGGCGGCGCATGTTCCGGCTGAACCGCTGGACGGAGCCGCAGGACTATATCTCGAACCCCTTCCACAAGCCGCCGGTGGGCGAGCCGCAGGATATAGAGCAACGCTGGTTCGCGGGCGTCCATTCCGACATTGGCGGCGGCTATCCCGAGGCCGAGAGCGGCCTTTCGAAATTTCCGCTCATCTGGATGATCGACGAGGCGGTGAAGCACGGGCTGAGGATCAGCCGGGCGATGTTCGACCATCTGGCGCGCGGCGAGCCGATGAAGGACGGCCGTCATCCTTATGTGCCGCCCGACCCCGCTGCTCAGCTGCACAATTCGCTTGGGCCCGGCTGGTGGCCGTTGGAGATATTGCCGAAGAGCTGCCGCTGGCGCGAATGGTCCCGTCCTCGCCTGTTCGGCTGGTATCTGCCGCTGGGCGAGCCACGACGGATCGAGACCGGCGCCGTGCTCCACCACTCGGTGCATGTGCGGGAGCAGGCCGTGCCCTCCTACCGGCCGGTGAACCTGCCGCCCCGTTCGACACTCCCGCCCGAGGGCTGGCTCGGCCCGGCGCTCAGGGCGCTAAGCGGGATCGCCTTCCTCGGCGCCCTCGCCTGGCTCGGCATTTGCGCGACCCTGCGCTGGTGGCCGTCGACCGTCGCCCTGCTGCAGAGCCTCGGCAAGGCGATCCTGCCGATCGGCGGCGCGGGGGTAGTGCTGATCGCACTGGCGGGCGCGCTCCTGCTGCTCCGCGGCCTGCGCGCGAGGGCGGGCCCGGATGCCTGAGCCTCAGCCCTGCTGCGACGCCGGGCCGGGGACTTCGCTTGTGTCCCCGACCGCGTGGAGCAGGGCTTTCAGATTGCGCATGTAGCGCCGCCCGACCGGCGCCTCCGCGCCGCTGGCCAGAAGGACGGAGACCGCCCCCGTCGGCTTGCGATGCAGGCTGACGATCGCCGACCGCCGGCAGATGGCCGAGCGGTGAATGCGGACGAACTGGGCGGGATCGAGCTGTTCCTCCAGCGCCTTCAGGGTCGTGCGGGCGAGGCCGGCCGTGGCGCCGGCATGGACCTGGGCATAATCGCCATGGCCCTCGATCCATTCGACATCGTCCAGCCAGATGCGGGCGAAGGTCCGACGGCGGTGGACCCAGAGGCTGTCGATCGGCGGCGGCTTCGCATCCCGGCCGGGACGGGCTTCCAGCCAGAGGCGGGCACGACCGACCGACTCCTCCAGCCGCGCCTGGGCGAAGGGCTTGAGCAGATAATCGGCGGCGGCGATGTCGAACGCCTGCACCGCATGGGCGTCATAAGCGGTGACGAAGATGACCGCAGGATGGGCATCGGGTGGGAGTTGCTCGAGCACTTCGAAGCCGGTGAGCCCCGGCATGGCGATGTCGAGAAAAATCACGTCCGGCCGTTCGGCGCCGATCAGCCCCACCGCCTCCCGCGCGCTGCTGGTCGCACCGACCAGTTCCACGCCCGGCACCTGGGCGAGAGCCCGGGTCAGCCGCCGGATGGCCGGCGGCTCGTCGTCTATGAGGATGGCGCGGAGAACCTGCATCAGCCGGCGTCGCGCGGCACGGCGAAGGCGGCCCGGAAGCCACCTGCGGCCAGCGGCCCGGCGTCCATCCGGCTGTCGTCTCCGAAATGGGCGTGAAGCCGGGCGGCGACATTGGCCAGGCCGACCCCGCTCCCGACCGCGGTGGACCGGGCCTTGCCGTCATCCTCGACGCTGAGCTGGACCATATTGTCTTTGGCTTCGGCGGCGATGCGGATGGTGAGCGGCGCTTCCGAACGGCCGAGGCCATGATGGATCGCATTCTCGACGAGAGGCTGGAGAATGAGGGCGGGGACCAGAGTGGCGGCAAGCGCCTCCGGCAGGTCGATCTGGACCGCCAGCCGCTCCTCGAAGCGCGTCTGCTCGATCTCCAGATAGCGGCGCTGCAGCGCGATCTCCTCGCCGAGCGGGATCATCCCGGCCGGCTCGACGGTAAGCGTGGCTCTGAAGAAGGTGGCGAGGCTGACCAGCATCGCCTCGGCCTCCCGGTTGCGGCCGTCGCCGACCAGCGACGCGATGGAGTTGAGCGTGTTGAACAGGAAATGAGGGTTGAGCTGATAGCGCAACGCGGCGCGCTGGGCGTCGCGGGTCATTTCGGCGAGCATGGTTGCCCGCCGCTGATTGTCCTCGCTCTCCCAATGGTAGGTCATCGCGAGGTGCGTGCCGGTCCAGGCGAGGAAATAGCCGAGCCAGACCAGGGTCCACTGCACATTGTCGTTGAGATTGATGGTCATCCCCGGCAGCGGCAGGATGATCCGGTTCATCGTCATCGTCGCCGCGGTCAGCGCCACCGCCATCAGGAAGGCACCGAGGACGCCCCAGAATATCCGCTCCGGGAAGGAGCGACCGCGAAGCGCGGCGAGGATGCGTGCCATGCCAAAGCAGAGCAAAGCGCCGATCAGCGCGAGGGCGAGCCGGCGCGGGCCCATGATCGAGATCGGGGGCAGGCCGTCGATCAGGATCGCGCGGATCGACAGCATCAGCACGGCGAAGGCCCAGAAGGCCGCGATCAGGACGAGCTCAGAACGCCGCCGCCTGCGGGCGACGACGGCATCCTCGACTACGAACTGCCCTGTCTGTTCCAAATAGTTTCCGTTCGCCCATTCCTCCTTAGCCAAAGCGGGGTACCAGTCTCAAGCGGCGGCGACGCCCTGTCGGGACGTTCATCGCGCGAAGGTGACACTTATCGAGCCAGCCATGGCGGTGGCGGCGGCCCCGGGCCTAGCCGAGGTGCAGAACCGCACGGGAGCAAGAGGCTGGCATCCATCCCACCCAAAGCGCGAGAGGCGATCGAGCTGGCGCGCCGGGGTGAGTTGGCCCGTGCCATCATGTCCGGCGAGGCGGCGCTGGCCGAAACGCCGGACGACGGGCCGCTCAGCCTGTTCATCGGCGTGCTGCACGCGCGCCGGCGCGACCTCGATCAGGCCCTGCTCCATCTCCGTCGGGCCGCGGACCTGCTGCCCGGCGATCCGCTGCCCCGGATCGAGCTGGCGCGCGTACTGGCCGATGCCGGCCGCGAGAACGAGGCCGAAGCCGCCCTCATCGACCTGTCGGCCACTGGCCCGTTCGTCGCCGAGCTGGCCCGGATGCGCGCCCGGCTCGCCGAGGCGCGCGCCGCCGCGGGCCAGGGCGAAGCCGCCCTCACCGCTGCCAAGGCGCAGGCGCGTGCCTTGCCCTACGACCCTGCGGTTCGCATTGCCGTCGCCCGGCTCGAGGATCTGCTGGGGCGGCCGGACATGGCCGAGGCGGCGCTCGGCGAGGCGCTGGCGCTCGACCCGGACTGCGCGCCGGCTTTGCTCGCGCTGGCTGACCTGGCCGAGCGCGGCAACCGGGTTGATGAGGTGGAGGGCCTGCTCGCGCGCGCCTCGGCGGCCGGCATTCAGCCCGCCGAAACAGCACTGCTCGGCGCGCGGCTGCGCTTCCGCCGGGGCGACCTGAACGGAGCGCTCGCCGCCGCACGGCAAGCGCCCGCCACGGGCGATGGCGGCGCGCGGGCCGAACTAACCGGGCGCATCCTCGACCGCCTGGACGACCCCGCCGCCGCTTTTGCCGCCTTTGCCGAGATGAACCGCGAAGTTGGACTCGTGGCGCCCGATGCCCGCGGGACCGCACGCGGCTATCGTGCCGGGATCGCGCAGATGGCCGGGACGGTGACGGCCGATTGGTATCGCGGCTGGTCGGCGCGGACCGTGACTCCCGCCCGTATCGCGCCCGCCTTCCTGTTCGGCTTTCCGCGCTCGGGCACGACCCTGGTCGACACGATGCTGGCCGGTCATGACCAGGTCGCGGTGCTGGAGGAAAAGCCGGTGATGGATGCCGCGGCGGCCGCTCTCACCGGCATGGGCCCGCTGGCCGCGCTCGATCCGGCGGCGGTGTTCGCGCTCCGGGAGCATTATTTCGAGGCGCTCGATGCGATCGAGCCGCGCGCCCCGCGGCGGCTGGCCGTCGACAAGCACCCTTTGGGGATCACGCATGTCCCGCTGATCCACCGGCTCTTCCCGGACGCGCGGATCATCTTCGTCGAGCGTCATCCCTGCGATGTCGTGCTGAGCGGCTTCATGGCCCGCTTCGATCCGAATGTCGGCAAGGGAAGTTTCCTCGATCTCGAGGACATCGCTCTGCTCTACGACGCTCTGCTGTCAATGTGGCAGACCTATCGGAATGTGCTGCCGCTCAAGGTCCGGACGGTGCGCTACGAGCGGGTGCTGGCGGAGCCTGAAACCGAGCTGCGCGGGCTCGCCGATTTCCTCGGCCTCGACTGGGACGGCGCATTGCTGTACCATGAGGAAACGGCCCGGCGCCGCGGCCATATCGCGACGCCGAGCTACGCCCAGGTCACCGAGCCGCTCAACCGGCGGGCCGAAGGGCGCTGGCGGCGCTACCGGGCGCAGCTCGAGCCGGTGCTGCCGATCCTGGCTCCCTGGGCGGAGCGGCTTGGCTACGAGATGTAGCCGGCGGACGGCTCAGACGAAGCCCAGATTCCAGGTGCTCGGGTTGTAATTGTTTATGTTCGGCAAAACGGTGGGCATGTTCCCGGCGCTCACGCCGAACCAGCTCGCCATGGTCGCGCCATATTGGTCGACCGAGAGCGCGGGGAGCAGCCGCCCCTGCCCGACATCGTCCGGGCCGTTGTTCGCGAGCATCGGCGGGGTGCCGTAATAGGCCCGGCCGTTGACCGCGCCGCCCATCACGAAATGCATCGAGCCCCAGCCATGGTCCGAGCCATTGGCATTGGAGGTCAGCGTCCGACCGAAATCCGAGGCGGTGAAGGTCGTCACCCGGTCCGCCACGCCGAGCGTGACCGTCGCATCGTAGAAAGCGCGCATCGCCGCCCCGAGCCTCGTCATCAGGGTCGGGTGGGTGGTCAGGATGGCGTCATGGGTGTCGAAACCCCCCAGGCTCACAAAGAAAACCTGGCGTTTGGCGCCAAGCTCCTGCGAGACCGAGATCAGACGGGCGACGATGCGCAGCTGGTCCGCCAGGCTGTTGCCCGCCGGGAAGCCGGTGACGGCCGGGCCGGCCGCGAGCGCGGCGCTGACCTGGGCCTGGAGATCGAGCGAGCGCTTGGTGACGCGGGCATGCTCGTCCTCGAACAAATGGTTGCGGGGGCCGGTCATCATGGCGCGCAAGGTCGTCATGCCCGTGGCCGAGCCGAACAAATTGGTCGTGTTGTTGAGCAAAGGCACGGGGCCGTTGGTGGTGACGCCATATTGGACGGCGGTCCGGCCGCTCATGAACACGGCATTGCCGGCGGCATTGATGCAGGTGAGCGCGGCGCTGCCATTGCCCGACTGCAGGAGGTCGCCGATCCGGCCGCCCCAGCCCGAGGTCGCGCCCTCCGGGTTGCAGGCCTGCCAGAAGCTCTGCTGGTCGTTGTGCGAGAACAGCTTGGGCGGCAGCGGCACGCTCCGGTTGGTGTAATTGGTCTTGCTGGTCGGCTGGATGAGCGTGCCGACGTTCAGTGCCACCGCCATGCGGCCGGCGTCGAACACCGGGATCAGCGGCGCAAGCTGGGGCGCCAGTGCATATTGGCGGGCACCCGGCAAAGCCGTCGCGGGATAGAGAATGGTCTGGGCGAGGCTGTCACGCGGAATGGCGATGGTGCCGCGCAGGTTCGCATAGAGGTCGTAGCTCGGCTGGTCGTAGGGCACGACCGTGTTCGCATAGTCGTTGCCGCCGTAGAGGAAGATGCAAACCAAAGCCTTATAGTCGCTCGCCGTCGCCGCGGCCGCCTCGCCGATGGCGGCGAGGTTCATCACGAAGGGCGAGGCGCCGCCGACGAGGCCGAAGGCGGCGGAGCGCTTCAGGAAGGCGCGGCGGGATTGTTCGCTGCTCATCGCCGGCTCCTTATTTCTGCACGAGGAAATCGGGGCAGGCCAAAGTGAGCAGGATCGCGGTGTAGGTGCGATTGAGGCTCGCATTGGTGGCCGTCGTGGGAATGGCGTCGATCGCGGCAATGATGCTGGTCTTGGCCGAAGCGCTAAGACGGGCGCCCAGCAATATGTCGACCTCATCGATCAGCGACTGGCTGTTGCCGGCCAGCGCGACCATGTCGGCATAGTCCGCCCGGAAGTCACCGGCGCCATTCACCAGCAGCGCCGACATATAATTCACATAAGCGATCACCGAGGGCTCGTTGGTGATCTGGAATTCGGGCGCGACCAGATTGGCGTTGGCGATGGCCGTATTCGGCGGTGTGTAGCCCGGGCGGAAGAAGTTGAAGACGCTCGGGCTACGTCCTGGGCTCTGGCTCAGGCGGGTGGCCGAGGAGCTGGTGTCGCCGATCGCCCAGGCGCCGGACGGCGAATTGGCGTTGAACGCGCGCGCCCATCCGGTGAGGCGCATGACCGGCTCGCGCAATTTGCCGAAGCTCGTCGACGTGCCGGGATCGGTCCGCGCCTCGCTGTCGAGCAGGATCGCGCGCACGACCGCCCTAAGATCGCCGCGCACGCCGCTGCCATTGTTGGCGAAGACGGCGGAGATCCGCCCGACATAGGCGGCGGACGGATTGGAGGTGACCAGCCGCTTGATCAGCTGCCGCGCAACGAAGGGCGGCAGATTGGGATGGGCGAAGATCGTGTCCAGCGCGGCGGTGAGGCTCGCCGGCCCGGCGGTGCCCGCGGGAATCGTGGTGCCGAGGAACGTCTTGGCCCCGTTTTCGTGCTGGCCGGCATTGCTCACCATCGCCAGCCGCATCCGGTCCGGCGTGTCATTATTGTTGTTCGCGAGATTCCAGCCGGTGAAGACGCGGGCGAGACCGGTGATGTCGTCCTGCGTATAGGTGTCGGTTGCGACGCCACCTTGAAGGCTGCCGTCCGCATTGAGCCTCTGCAGGCCGAGCGTGAACAGCTGCATCAGCTCGCGGGCATAATTCTCGTCCGGCACGACGCCGGTCGCGGCATTGGCCTTACGGTTGCCGAGGAAGGTCAGGTACGTGCCCATCGCGGCATTGGTCGAGATGGCCTGGAGCAGGTTGCGGTAATTGCCGAACGCATTGTCCCAGAGGATGTCGACATAAGCGGCAACCGCGAACTGGCGCCAGGAGATGTCGACGCCGCCGATCCCGACGACCAGGAAATCGAGCAGAGCCATGCCGACGCGCTGACGTAGCTGGTCCGCCGAGCTGATCAGCTGGCGCCACATGACCGGATCGAAGCCGCTCTCGCCGTCGCGATTGGCCACGACATTGTAGCCGGCCTGGACCAGCCAGTCCCAATGACTGATCGCCCGCGGCATGGCGAATTGCGCATCGAGCCAGGCCTCATAGCCTTGGGCGGCCACCGCATCGATATTGGCCCTGCTGGCGCCCATCGCCGCCTGGCTGAGGAAGCGGGCGGCCTGGGGTCGACTCGGGAGCGCGGGCGGCGGCGGGCCCGGTGCGGGGGCCGGGGCCGGGGCCGGCGTGCTGCCCCCTCCCCCACCACAGGCCGCGAGCGTGAGGGTGACGCCGAGTGCGGCGAGATGCGGCGGCGTCGCCGGCGCGGCGCGTTCGGCTGGCACAATCGCGTCGGCATCGAGCGCCTGCTCTTCGAGTCCTGGCTTGTATTCCCCGTCGACCATGAGGCTCACCCCCGCTGCCCTAACGCGACAGCCCTCTTGTCCCTTCGCGAGCTTACCGAATTGTTCAGGTAGAGGATTAACGGCGTGGGCGATTTACGACGAAGAGGGGGTTTATCGAGGCGATTGCGTTCGTGCGGGTGGCGGGCGTTTACCGAAGACGTCAGGGAGATCGCAGCCGGCCTAGCCTTTACATCTCCTGCACCGCCCCCTATATCGCGCCCCTCACCACAGAGTCTCGGAACAGTTCGCGCCGTCGCGCAGCGCGATCAACGCATTGAGTCACTGAGGTTTCATAGACGCTGAAGCTGCGATTTCCGAGACCGGGAATCCGCGGCTTTTTGTGTTTGTGCGCTCCGTTTTTGACAGGGACTCCCGGCCCCGCCGGGACAGGAAGCGAGAAAAAATCTCCATGGCGACCAAGGCAGCTCCGGCCACCGAGACCCGGCCCACGAAATCCAAGCGCATCCGCAAGATCTTCGGGAACATCCACGAAGTCTCGGAAATGCCGAACCTCATCGAGGTGCAGCGCGAGAGCTATGAGCAGTTCCTCCGCTCGCGGCCGCAGGACGGCTATGTGTCTGGCCTCGAGAAGACCCTGCGCAGCGTCTTCCCGATCCGCGACTTCGCCGGCACGGCGGAGCTGGACTTCGTCCATTACGAGCTGGAAGACCCGAAGTACGACACGGACGAGTGCCGCCAGCGGGGCATGACCTATGCGGCGCCGATGCGCGTCACACTTCGCCTGATCGTGTTCGAGGTGGACCCCGATACGGAAACCCGCTCGGTGCTCGATATCAAGGAGCAGGACGTCTACATGGGCGACATGCCGCTGATGACGAAGAACGGCACGTTCATCGTCAACGGCACGGAGCGCGTGATCGTCTCGCAGATGCATCGCTCGCCGGGCGTGCTCTTCGATCATGACCGCGGCAAGACCCACGCCTCGGGCAAATATCTCTTCGCCGCGCGCGTCATCCCCTATCGCGGCTCCTGGCTGGACTTCGAGTTCGACGCCAAGGACATCGTCAACGTCCGCATCGACCGGAAGCGCAAGCTGCCGGTGACGGCGCTGCTGCACGCGCTCGGCCTGTCGAGCGAGGAAATCCTCAACACCTTCTACAACCGCGTCGTCTTCGTGCGCGGCTCGGGCGGCTGGCAGATTCCGTTCGTCGCCGACCAGTGGCGCGGCAACAAGCCTAGCTTCGACATCGTCGACGCCAAGTCGGGCGAGGTCGTCTTCCCGGCCGGCCAGAAGATCAGCCCCCGCGCCGCCAACAAGGCCGGCAAGGACGGGCTCGAGACCCTGCTCATCCCGACCGAGGAAGTGTTCGGCCGCTACAGCGCCTATGACCTCGTCAACGACAGCACGGGCGAGATCTACATCGAGGCCGGCGACGAGCTCTCCCCCGAGAATCTCGAGAAGCTGGACAAGGCCGGCATCGACCGGATCGAGTTGCTCGATATCGATCACACCAACACCGGCGCGTGGATCCGCAACACGCTGAAGGCCGACAAGGCCGAGGACCGCGACCAGGCGCTCAGCGACATCTACCGGGTCATGCGCCCGGGCGAGCCGCCGACGCGCGAGACCGCCGAGGCCCTGTTCGCCGGCCTGTTCTTCGATTCCGAGCGCTACGACCTCTCGGCTGTGGGCCGGGTGAAGCTCAACATGCGCCTCGGCCTCGACGCCGACGACACGATCACAACCCTGCGCACCGAGGACATCGTTGCGGTCGTCCAGGAGCTGGTGAACCTGAAGGACGGCAAGGGCGAGATCGACGACATCGACAATCTCGGCAACCGCCGCGTGCGTTCGGTCGGCGAGCTGCTGGAGAACCAGTATCGCGTCGGCCTGCTCCGCATGGAGCGCGCCGTGAAGGAGCGCATGAGCTCGGTCGACGTCTCGACCGTCATGCCCAACGACCTGATCAACGCGAAGCCCGCGGTCGCCGCGGTCCGCGAGTTCTTCGGCTCGTCGCAGCTGTCGCAGTTCATGGACCAGACCAACCCGCTCTCCGAAGTGACGCACAAGCGTCGCGTCTCGGCGCTCGGGCCGGGCGGCCTCACCCGCGAGCGTGCGGGCTTCGAGGTCCGCGACGTCCACCCGACCCATTATGGCCGCATCTGCCCGATCGAGACGCCGGAAGGCCCGAACATCGGCCTGAT
>Ga0268266_10004541_pt1 | contig 13261 bp, 15 predicted proteins | sample KBSS13metaG_FD_190356 | JGI IMG/M metagenome (GOLD analysis project Ga0268266, IMG submission 190356) | Switchgrass rhizosphere microbial communities from Kellogg Biological Station, Michigan, USA - KBS S1-3 metaG (SPAdes) (version 2) | ecosystem: Host-associated > Plants > Roots > Rhizosphere...
ATGCTCGAGATGGCACGCAACCCCAGACACCTCGCGTTTGGCTGCCTTTTTCTTTTGCTTCCTTCTTTCGCCATCAAGCCCGCTCTGCTCCTGCCTCGGTGGGCCAAGATAACAACTCTTAAGGACACTTCGGAAGCGCTGACCAGAAAGGGCCAGCGCGGATACAAACAGCTGGTGCGTAGCCAGACGGTCAAGATCGAGCCCGAGCAAAACTACCGCCCAGGCCAGGTCGCAGCGGCGTTGAACCTGAGCTACGATTCCGCATTGCGGCGCATGCAAAAAATGAAGGGTGTGGCCGATTTTGGAATACCGACACGCCGATACAAGCGGTGAAAAAGGAAGTTGAGAATCAGCGGCAGGAATCTGCTCGCATACATCAGAACTAATACCGTAGTTTAGAAGTTCTTTCTTCTTCGTTTCTGCAGCGCGAAATGTCTGCTGAGTCATTTCCAAGGCCTGACTTCACGGAAGAACTGCAGAAGGAACGAGTCGAGAGATTCACGCTGACTAGTTTCCTTTGTACTTGGCGTCTCACCAGAAAGATATGGAGTAGCCATCATTGTCAACGCGGTCCGAGTGTAAAGGTTGGACGACGAACGATGTAAACTTGCAGCAAAAGTTTCCGAAAGGCTAGATGTTCAATGGGCAATCTCATTGCCATTCTCGTCCAGCCACATTGCCAACCACGCCTCACGCTGAACTTTATCCAAGCGGTCTTCTGCCTCTTTAATCCAATGACGGTAGGTCTTGCGGATTTCGTTTGGCGATGAGCCCACCATGTCTGCCACGTCGTCAACACGCACGCCAGCCGAAAGCCACTCAGTGATTCTGTAATGTCTGAAGCCATGTGGGGTCGTCTTGACACCTGCATCCTTTATGGCCTTGTTGACCCGCTCGCGCCACTGCGAATAAGTGCCTGGGAAGGCAGGTTCGCCCAGAGCCTCAAGCTGTTTCGCTAAGGACTCGCTTCTGCGCACCCGGTAACGTTGGTTGGTCTTGGTGCGATTGCCACGGATAACCATTTTTCGAATCACGGGACATCGCTTAGGCTTTGACATCTCGTACTTTTCGGCGTCCTGCTGTGACATGGCGTACTTGATCGCATCGACCAAGGCCATAGCCGTTTCACGCATCAACTGGCACAAGAGTCGAACTTGCCCCGTCGCAGTATTCAGGATTTTCTCGACCTGCTTTTTGGTTGGTGGCTTAACCTCCGTCTTCTTGTATCGGATGCGGAACTGCGGATTCATCTTGGGGTCCAGAATTGGTGATTTCTCGATATAGCCCATCCCGGCGGCCCAGGTAAAAAATCCGCTGATGATCGACCAATGGACGCTCAAACTGCTGCTGTCCCCGGTACGGTGCGGGAGCACCATACGCCACTTAATCGCCTTGTCAGGAGTGAAAGCCGTCAGAAGCAGAATGTTTTTCTTCTTGCACCATTCGACGAGTTTGCTGCCCATTTGTTTCGCTTTGGTGTTTCCTACACCGTTCTGTTCACGAAATTCGTACCACTCTTGCAAGGCTCCTGCGACAGTCTCGTCTTTGGGTACTTGTTTGCCCTCGGCGAAGTCCTTCAGACGTTGCTCTAGGTCATTCACTCTGGTCTGTGCTTCAGACCAGCTACGGGTCTCCAAAGACCATTTGTTCTGGTAGGCCAGCTTTTTACCCTCGAAAACGCCGGGGGCTACCTTCCAGACAAACTGAACGTGCAACGGACAACCGCATCGAGGCTCATAGCGGTTGGTGCTGGAGCAGTTGTCCCGGTTGTGGCGTCGAAAAACAGTGTGAAGGTCATGAGGACCGTCTTCCCCCCCGCCGGGTGTTGGGTTCTGGTGACCCTCACAACAGGTTTAGGACAATCGCAGGGACAGTTTGTAGGGGAAGTCAAGAAAGTGCAGTATTTATGCGGTTATAAATTTTGGCTCCTCAGGTAGGACTCGAACCTACAACCCTTCGGTTAACAGCTAGACATTTGCAAGTTTCAGCTTTGCTCAGAATTGCTCTATATTCCGCATTTTCAGCGGTGTATGCCTATCAGCCGCTACAAGATAAATGTGGGTACCGACCACCATTACTCGCTATTTTCAACCAGTCCACCCACAAAAGTCCCCACAGCGTTTCCGCGAAGACGGCAATGCTAACCAACAGCACGCGGTTTCTCGGTGCACCATAGAGCCAGGAGTTGATTCCTTAACGGTACGCGGCTTTTAAGTCCTATTTTTCGCGTTCCAGCACTTCCCTGCACCGGATTGCACGGTACGGAATAACAGCTTCATAGTGAACTAGTGGACCTAATATTCACATCGCACGCTGCGCACAAAAGAGCACAGAATCAGGGTACGAAGTGCACCAAAAGCGGCACCGGAGTAGCGCCGAAACGCTGCCTACACGAAGTCTATGGCGAAGACGTAAATCAGTTCCTCTGATAACTTTACTACGGCGCCTCCGCTGAATTCGTAGACGCATGGCCATGCATTCCGCAGCAACAGTGAGTCCGCAAGCGAACAAGAACCCGCCGGTCCGAGCACTTATAGCTTTTTAATCCAGCTTTTTATTTAGTTGGTTTGTCTCTACAGTTTGTGATGCGGGCTCTTCTGCGGCAACAATCACAACCGGAGGCAGGTCGGCCGGCGCGCCGTTGGACTGCTCATCCGACACAGGGGATGCCGCTGATTGTGAGGACAGAGCGTCGAGCACTTCAAGGTCCGCGATGCGCCTGAGCAGAATTCCTTTGAGCTCCGCGAGTTCCTGCGGGTCAGAAGTTGAATCGGCGCTCTGCTCCAGGTTCTGCAGAGTGAGACGCAGGGATTCTAAGGTTTGTGAGGTTGGGCGGAGGGACATCATTTGCGTTGTCACTGATCCTCGGTTAGATGCGTGATTCGCAATCTGAGTTTGCGTTGATCACAGCAGGTCGAGGCAGTCTAGGGTGTCGGCTGAGAGGTCGAGCGAGAGCCGTTCTGATCCGGTGCAGATTCAGCGTCTTTTAATTGATAGTCTGCGATCTCGAAGTTTGGTCTTACGGAGCCTTCGGCGATAAGGACGGATAGCAGATTGAATCAGGCACCAGAGGTGATCACGACAGCTTCACAGAACTTGGGACCGCGACTGCGGTACGCGTGCTTTTGAACGGAATCAAAGTAGATCGCATCTCCCTTCGATAGCTGGTGGATTTCGGTTCCGATAGAGATTTCAAGCTGCCCGTCGATGACGTAAAGAAACTCCACTCCGGTGTGATAGTGCGGAGCAATCTTCGCGGGCGGCAAATCGCGGAAATGCGCGAGGAAGGCGTTGAGCTTACGCTCCGTCGCGCGAAAGTTGAGGCTCTCAAAGTCGTATGCTGCATCTCGAGCTTGCGCGTCTGCAGGGAGCTTTATGCGTTCATCTTTTCGTGAGATTGCTACGACGTGCCGCTTCCGCGGATCCGTGAAGAAGTAATCCAGGCCGACGTTGAACACGGTGGCAATGCGAACGAGGGTTGGGAGAGTAGGCACAAGCCGCGCGTTCTCCAGTTTTGAAAGCATGGCCGCTGATAAACCAGTATGGTCAGCCAACTGAGCCAAACCCATGCTCTTGCGCTGCCGAAGAGATCGCAACTTCTCGGCGATCGCATAGGGGCGAATTGCCTCTTCGATGACGTCCGTTTTCTCGGGTTTAGGGCCTGATTTCGTATCCTTCAAAATTCCCCCGTATTTTTTACTGGCCGTTAAGCGAAGTGCATTTGCGCTCTTCTATTAACTGATACTCAAGTTATTTTGCTCTACTGTCAAGTCTGTGCCAAACAGGATCAATCTTGTTGGAACAAGTCGACATGATCAAGGCTCCTGCGGCGATTTAAAGCAAACGAGGAACTCCAAAATGCGCATCACATCACGCCTGTCCATTGCGGCTCCCATCGTGGCTCTGGCCATGGTGGTCTCCGCGAACAATGCATCCGCACAAAAGACCGAAACCATTGAAGGCGGCCGCACCACCGTCGCACTCTCCAGCGGCTTTGTCTCCGCACTCGGAAGCCTTGGCGTAGCGCCCGGGACCGTCAGCCCCACACACCTTCACAACGGCACCGTCAACTTCCCCGTAACCGGCGGCGCCATTGATCTTGAAACCGCAGCCAGCCAGATACTTCACTCGGGCGGCCTCACGCTCACGGCCGGACAAACAAAGGTCATGCTTCAGAGCTTCATCATCGACACGACTAGCGCTCCGGTCATCACCGGCCTCGTATCGGTTGACGGAAAGCTCCTCGGCCGTCTGCCTCTTTTCGATCTTGCCCTACCCAGCGGAATCACCCTTCCGCTCAAGCCTTATGACGGCCAGATCATTCTCAAGGGCGTAGGCGTCTCTCTTGACAGCACCGCCGCAAGCGCTCTCAACAGCGTCTTCCACGTATCTGCATTCAAGGGCGGATTCGGAATCGGCACCGCGAGAGTCGTCATCGATCTTTCGGGCTACGACGAAGACCAAGACTAACGATCCTCTCACGGGCGTCGCACGCCTCATTCGACGCCCAATTCCTTCACCTTTAAATCATCACGGCTGAATCGAGCCGCAAAACGGAAAACCAATATTAGGAGAATTATCGTGAAACGAATCCATGTAATGATCTGCTCTGCCCTGCTGCTCGCGTTGAGCTTCAGCAGCAGCTCTTTCGCCGCTTCCAAGAAAGACATTGTGGACACGGCCGTCGCCGCAGGCGACTTCAAGACTTTGGCAACAGCGCTTCAGGCTGCCGGCTTGGTGGATACCCTCAAAGGAGCGGGTCCCTTTACCGTCTTCGCGCCGACCGACGAGGCTTTCGCAAAACTGCCTTCTGGAACAGTAGAGGATCTGCTGAAACCCGAGAACAAGCAGAAGCTGATCTCAATCCTGACCTATCACGTCGTTGCTGGCGATGTGATGGCGAAGGATGTCGTCAAGCTGCATGAGGCAAAGACTGTCAACGGGCAGGACGTGAAGATCATGGTGGAGGGTGGCAACGTCATGGTAGACAATTCCAATGTCACGAAGACCGACATTCAGTGCAGCAACGGCATAATCCATGTAATCGACACCGTTCTCCTGCCTCGATAGCACCCAGCAACTCATCGGTCCTGCGGCTCGAGAAGCCGCGGGACTGAATGACCCCACACAGAAGAACAAGCAGGTGAACAAATTCTGTCTAAAGCTGATTGGCCGATCCTCGCAGCAGCCTCTCTGTCGTTTCTGTTTTCGGTCTCGCTTTGGTTTGGAATTGGAATGAGCGCCAGCAAAGAAGCTGGCCTCTTTGTCGGAATTTGGGGTCCGGGGCGACTGCAAGAACATCGATTTCTTTTGATCTCACTTAGACCCAGAGATATTCGCTGAGTGACCGTAAGTAGCCTTTTGTCGCGCCATAGTATGCCGATCGAGGTACTCCTTATCATCCGACTAGGGAAGCAAGGAAAATGATTCCACCCCGTCCTCGTTGCGCAAAATGGTTTCCGAGAAGACGCACTTTTCAAGAGCCTTAGATCGATACCCAACCACTCAAGGATCGATCGCATTCTGTTTTGCAGCCTAATTGCAAGCTCCTTGGTGCGATCCCCCTCGGCGTGCGACAACAATCAGGTTCACGCCCATCGCGGCGAGTCGCTCAGCGAAAGCGTACCCAATCCATCGGAGGCTCCGGTGACCGTTCATGGCGGACATCCCATGCTCAGCGCGGAGAACTTCCAATCGATTATGGACAATGCCACAAGGCTCATCCACCGACCCTAATGCGCGTCGATCTAATGTGATTTATGTCACATTCTGACGATTGCATCCGTGCAATTATCTTGCCCATCATGTGGGCGAGATTCAGCAGGCTTAAGTTGGTCGCCTGCAAGTCTAATCCAGACGGGTGATTGCCGGCCATTCGATCTGATTCAGAGGTATCAAGCTTCCCCACCGTCGCCTCGAGGCGATAGAAGCTACTTGCAATGCGCGCTAGATCTCGAATCCAAGGCGGCCTCGCCACGGCTTTCAGCGGAGTACCAGCGGTGCAGCCCTTTACTACCCTCCTTCTCTCTCACACACTTCGGGCGATCCTCCTGCACGTCGAGGCAAGTTCCAACACCCGCCTTGATCATCAAGGACTGTTGGAATTCAAGCGCACACTTCACCAGCAGATCGCACTGCTGCACAACCCTCTCCACCAGTGCCCTGCCCACCCAAAATCGAGCGCAAATCGTCACAGTAAGCAAGTCGGCAAGAGACTACATTGGACGCATTGCAGGCTAGATCGAACCCGTGGCAGCCACTTGGATCTCCCTCTCTTTACGGCCCATCTCGGCCTGCTGTAATGAAAGCAACATACCCTGTGCCCTTGGCATCGCATTACCATCCTCCGCGTGCTAACGCAGACGAGCCCCTGAAGGCGGAGATGATTCAAACTGAAAGCTATTTTTGCGAGAGATGCCAGGTGCCAATTTCGATTGGAGTCACGCATCCAGGTGCCGCTGGAATTTAAGAGAGGCCGTTTAGACGCCACTTCTGCTAGATGTGCATGGAGCAGGTGCAGAACCACTCGGCCCTGACGGACCAGATGGGACTGGCAGAAAATGAATTCCGAACTCGTTATCCGCTATGACGCCAATCTACGCCCCATCTCTGCGCAGTGCTCTTCATGCGGCCAGCAGATGCCCAGCCTGCCCTCCGACCTGCCAGACACGCCTGCCCGTATCGTCTGGTTTTCTGACCACTTCATTGAACACAAGAAGCAAAAACATCCCACTCCACCATACGGAGCAGACGACCCCGTCTCAAATGCAGACCACAGATAAGATAGACAGCAACCAATCGGTTATGTACATCCCATTGCCCCACCAGATGCGAGAAAGGAAGCGCGTGTGGCTCAATTCAAAGGAAAAGTTAAGTGGTTCAACAACGCCAAAGGTTTTGGATTTATTGGACGCGAGGAAGGACCAGACGTATTCGTGCACTACTCGGCAATTCAATCGGACGGATTCAAGACACTTAGAGAGGGAGACGAAGTTGAGTTCGACGTTGTCAACGGGCAAAAGGGTCCCCAAGCAGACGCAGTGACCTGCCTAAAGCACCCTACCCACGAATCAGCCTGACATCCTACTGCCTCGGCAGCGCGACCTGACAGAGGAATACCCCGACCAGTTAAGCTGTGATGCGATGTTCGCGGCCAAGTCGCTTCACTGGGCTTACTCCGGCAGTTCGCAGATCCTTCGAAGCTAGTTCCACTGTCCCCTTCTCCAAGGGCCGAGTGATTCGGGTCACCTCATGAACTGCGGATTATCTTTACACTGTTTGAGCATGAAAGAGATGCTTGCTCCCATTCGGGCGGCACTGATTATGGCGTTAAATTGGTTTAGAACCAGGCGACAGGCGTTGACGATTATTGCAAGTTGTCCTCGCAAGTGTGTAGATCAGAGATCGGATGATGTCGTCGTCGTATCGAAAGAAGACCTCATGGAGAACCTTGATATAGAAGGTAACTTGCATTTGCCTTCTGAAGCCAAACTCTTGCTTTGTCGGCGTTGCGGGTGTGTCTGGCAGCGAACGTTGGATGCGCAATCTCTCAAGTTCCACGACGAAGTTCTTGGCACCTTCAGAAAGATAAAGACGAGCCGGATCCTCGAAATGGGCTAATGTTTTGCAACTTGGAAGGCTCGGAAGTTCTCGCAAGTGGTACAACACATGTCGGACCGTCGATCATCCGACTCCGCCTAGGGCGCGCGCAAGGTATCTTCGCGTCTTGGATTTTGATGAACAGAGCGCGACCGGTAGGGTGATCCCCTGTAGAACTGATAGTTCTTTAGCTCTTTATCTAGGTGGGTTGTATCGACGGTCCTCTATTCGGGATCGTGTCCTGGCGAAAGAGGGGAAGTCGCGGCGACGATTTCAAGCAAAAGGCCCGCGTCAGCGTGTCAACACTGCGGGCCTTCCTGGGCTGTCCATGGGGCCGCATGGACTTGAGTACAACAATATGTCCGAATCCCAACCGGGAACAATCACACGTTAGTTGGAACTTTAGTGTGATCGCGATCACTGCGCGCGAAGACAACGAGCACTCGGCAGCCGGTCTCGTGGGCGCTGAATGTGACTTGGGAATCCGTATTGAGCACAAGGCAGTCGCCTGAGTTAAGCACTTCTTCTGTGCCAGCGCTGATCAGATAAAGTGTGCCTTCGACGACGTAGGCGGTGAACTCTGTCCTGACGCCTGGGTTTCCGATGGAGCACCAGGCGCCTGCGGGTATCTCTACGATTTTGGAGACCTGCTTGTTTACGCCAGTGGAGTGGTGCAGGGGAACTTCTCTGACTCGGGGTTGGTCGCGGCGCTCAGTGCTGATTTGCGCCTTACGCGTGATCGCCACTGAGTGCTGCTGGACCGCTGAGAAGAAGAAAGCGAGATCGACGCCGTAGGCTCGGGAGATGCGCAGAAGCGTGGGAAGCGTTGGAATCATGAGTTCGCTTTCAAGCTTGGAGAGGAGCGCGGTGGACAGGCCGATTTCCGCGCCGAGGCGAGCGAGTGTGAAGCCCTTTTCTATGCGCAGTACCTTGAGCTTCGCGCCGATGGAATAGGGCGTGAGCGTGGTATGAGGCTTGTGTTTGGGAGGGCGCCTCATCAGCGATTGACCCCAAATTGCGCAATGGATTCGAGCTCTGCGATGCGCTCGCGGAGAATACGTTTGAGTTTAGTGAAAGGGGGGCGTCTCCGGCCGAGAATCGGCGTCGGCTTTTTGGAGTGCAGCTCGCAGAGTTCTAGCAAAGGACGGTCACGCTGGATGCTCATTGGTAGTCTTCCTGTGCGTCTTCGTCTTCATTGGAAGGGACAGGACGTTTGAGGCGCTTGTGTTCGATGAATTGCTGGGAGAGCCACATGACCATATCGCCAGCGTCGCGCAGCGCGGACGGGGGCGGCGGCATCAGTTGGCGAAAACGAGAGCACCTGGCCGAGACGGGGCGCATATCTGCGTCGTAGATGAAGGAAAGCTCAGAACACACGGCATCACTCCGGAGATGTGCTTTGGGCCGCTTTGCTCTGGAATTCTGCGAGCGTGAGCAAAGCAGCTTCGAGCACTTCTAGGCGAGCGTGGAGAAGCCGACGGAGGTCAGAGTTATCAAAGCGTATAGCCGAGTCAGATTCTGAGGTGTCGCCTAAAAACACCACGCGGGAGGTGAACAGAAATCCAGATTTCGCCCTCATGATTCAGTGATGGTCGCATGGGTTTTAGTTAGGTGGTGTGCGCTAAATCACAACAGTTGGGAGGGTCGCTGGGATGCTTAGCGTTCGCGCTGCTGAGAGCGTCCTGAAGCTCCCGGTTCGCTGAGTTAATACACTCCGCCACTTCACGTGTGTGACGGGCCAATCACAGAAGGCTGAGCCGTCGAGAAGAGGCCTCATTTGGGATTCGCAAAAGGTCTAAAAGGGATGGCAAACGCAAACAATCCCGAAGCTGCCGTCGGGCAGTTCATCCACGGCGAAAGAACAACGATGGAATTCTCTGCAAACCACGAACTTATTCAAGTGACAGCAGGCGAACTGGGCCAGTGTACGGGAAGAGTACCGGCACTCGGGGGAGGGCTGCGATCCAAATTGAATGTCGAGGAGCCAGCCTTCGACCTGGTCAGTCTGTCGATTGGTCACGTAGGCCTTCATAGCACGCAGATTGTAGCGCCAAGACAATTCGCAGTGAATGGGCGAGCGCAAATCGTCTGCATGAGATGGAAAGCCCGGTTCGTCGGATCGAAACCGGGAACAGTTACACGTTGGTGCCAGCGGCAGAGTGAGCGCTTTGCCCTAGGAATAAAACTCGACGCCCTCAGAAAGCTTTGGAGTTGTTCGAATTCGTAATGCTCTCCTCAAAAGTACGCAAGGGTACCTCTCGGATCCACGACATTCCCCAACATAAAACTTCGCTGAATATGGCTCCGTGCGTCAGGATGGAGTGAGTCCTTCTAAGTCGGCTAGTGTTTTGCAGTTGATTCTTCCTGGCAGTCCTGGCAAGGTCCTAGCTGTCCAGACGACGGATATCTCTGTCCGTAATCAGTCCAGTGAAAATCCCGAAAGCGAAGGCGATGAGGAATAGTGCCCATCGAGGATGTTGAGGCCATAGTACCTCGTCTAAATTGACGATCCATGCAATCGTTCCGGCTGCTGTGCCGAATGCGGTCCCGATCAAGCCCGCTTTCGCACTCATGATCTCACCCCAATCGGAGGGGAGAATAGCAAAGCGGTTCCTCGGGAAATGTGATAGAGACCACACGAATCGTCGAACCGTGCTGCCGGACAGAACTCCTGCTATGCGAACGTGAAGGCAATCGTCCTTCCACAACATCCCTCTTTTGAAGCTTGGTCACGGTTCGCTCCGAAATAAGATCGAGGACGAGCCGAGGCATGGTCCCGGCTCGCCTAGTCTGAAGACTCGAAGTGCGTCTACTGAGAGCAGGCTTTTCCGTGATCCGGATGCGCACCAGCGGCCTTTGCATCCGCCTCGGACATGTATTTGCCTGCCTTTGTGGTTCCGTAGTAACGCGTGCCGTAGCAGTGATACACGTTAGTGCCCGTGTTGACCCAAACGAGCCCTGGGCCGCCGCCTGCGGCCGCGGTCCTAGCTGAGGTGGATGCCTTCTCGGCCGGAGCGGGAGCACTGGACGAAGGGGAGGATTTAGGCGCTGCCGCAGGGGCCGGGGCCGCAGCTGCAGCAGCGGACTTTGCGGGGGCGCTTGCTGGAGCAGCTTCGCTTGCATACCAAGTATCGATTCCTTTGTGTCCCCGGCATGCACCCTGTTTCTTAGGCGCCGAGGTGAAGGTTCCGTCTTTGCATTTACCTGTGGTTCCGGCTGGGGCGCCAGATGGCGCCTGCGCGATCAGGGTGCAAGGGACAAGAATCAGGCCCATCAGCAAAGCTCTCGATAGTCCATATTTCATACAGTGCTTTCCTCCATCCTTCACGGATTGAGCTAGCGACGATAGACCGTGCGCGACGGAGTGTCAACTAATTCTTAGTTTCGCGAAAAGATAGTCCAGCATAAGCTGCGCCTCGGATGTATAGTTCTGGTGCTGCAAGTAACACGGCACTTTGTGTGGAAAGGGCGGCATGAGCATCTTCGATTCAGTAACACAGTTGGCAAGGGGGTTATCGGGCGGCGCGGATCATGCCGCTGTGGCAAGCGGACTCATGGAGCAGTTGGGCGGGGGCGGAGGAGTAGCCGGGTTGATCCAGTCCTTCCACCAGAACGGTGCCGGCGGGCTCGTTCAACAGTTCGCAAACGGGCAAACGCAGAACGTGGATCCCAGTGCAATCGAGCAAGCAGTTGGGGGTTCGGCCTTCATTGACAGCATTGCACAACGCACCGGAGTCTCCGCCGATACTGTGCGATCGAGTCTCGCGACTATCATTCCACTGCTGGTGAACCATGTCACGGCCAATGGTCATGTCACTACGGGAGGACAGCCTACAGGCAATCCAACGCCCGACTCGGGAACGCTGATCCAATCGATTCTGGGCAAGCTGTTGTAATGATCGCGAGCGCGTGACTTGCTTGCGGAATGGTTGGTAAATCAGGCGTTTCAACCTTGGAGGATATATGGCGGGCAAATTCCACCTCAAGAAGTCTTCAGATGGCCAATTTCGATTCGTTCTCAAGGCCGGAAACGGCGAGACGATTCTTACCAGCGAGCTTTATCGAGCGAAGCCATCAGCAGTGAACGGCATAGAATCGGTCAGAAAGAACGCAGCTCTCAATGAGCGGTATGAGCGGAAACTCGACAAGGCCGGACATCCGCGTTTCAATCTGAAGGCCGCGAATCACGAAATCATAGGCAGCAGTGAGAGCTACAGCAGCGATGCGGCACGCGACGCAGGAATTGAATCGGTGAAAGTGAATGCACCTACTGCATCCGTGGAAGATGAGGCAGTTTAGATCTTCCTTTTTGGGCCTCGGTTCGTCTCACTTGGGCCCTTACATCAATGGTGAGCACTAGCAACTGAAGCCCCGGCATCGTGTCACTCTTTTCGAGTGCCAAAAGGGAGATTTCGGTAGAGAGTAGTTTGGCGATTTGAATTCCTCATTACGTCCGTACACCACCTGCATCCTTGCTCTTCTGATTTGCCTTATCGGTTCCAACCTCAAAGCCGATACGGTAGTTCTCAAGAATGGCGACCGGCTCACCGGGACGGCCCTAAAGCTCGAAGCTGGCAAGCTTACCTTCAAGACTTCTTACGCCGACCCGATTGCGCTTGCCTGGGACCAGGTTGCAAGTCTCGCCGTGACTGAAGCGCTAGTCCTGCCTTCCAACAAGGGAAAACTAAACGTTACCTCTATCGAGCGAGCCGACAACGGTCTAATTGTCACCACATCTTCAGGCCCATCAACCTTGGATCCAGCCGACGTGACGATCCTGCGTTCCTCCGCCGATCAGTCCGCCTATGAAACCTCCCTAAATCCGAGCTGGGGGCATGCATGGGCTGGTGCGGTGAATTTGAGCCTGGCCTTGGCCCGAGGCAATTCAGAAACTGCCACTTTCGGAGCGGGATTCGGAGCGGCACGACAAACCCGCAATGACAAGACCTCTCTCTATGCCAATACGCTCTACAGTAAGAATTCTCACGCGGTCCCATCAACAAGTGCAAACACAACTGCGGGTGGGCTCCGCTACGATCACAATTTAAAGCCCAGAATATTCGCGTTCGGTACCGGCGATTTCTCCACCAACGCGCTACAGAATCTGGATCTTCGCTCAATCCTTGGGGGTGGTCTTGGCTGGCATGCGATCATAGCGCCTCAGCAGAGCCTCGACATTCTGGCCGGTCTCGTCTGGACCCATGAAAAGTACTCGCCCTCCCCCACCAACAGTTTTGCTGCTCTTGATCTTGGCGAGCAATACACTCGCAAGCTTGGTACAAGGAGCCTGTTCACCGAGCAAGCATTCCTCTATCCCGATCTTAGCCAAACAGGTCAACTTCAGCTCGCGGTTGATTCGACCTCAGCACAAAGCTCGGAAAGCTCTTCAATTGGCAGACAACGTTCAGCGATCGCTACACTTCTTTCCCACCTCCGGGAACGTTGGGCAACGACGTGATCCTCACCACCGGGCTGGGAATCACTCTTGTGCGCTAAGGCGCCAACCTCGAACTGAAGGAAAAGGAGAATTGAAATGGCAGATTTAGAACAACTGAAGCAGAAGTATTCGGGAGTAATCTCCACCCTTGAAGGGTTTTCTGACCTCGGTGCAGCGGTCGAACAGGTCGATCTGGATGGTGAAAAGCTTCACTTAAAAGCTACG
>Ga0268266_10004542_pt1 | contig 13260 bp, 11 predicted proteins | sample KBSS13metaG_FD_190356 | JGI IMG/M metagenome (GOLD analysis project Ga0268266, IMG submission 190356) | Switchgrass rhizosphere microbial communities from Kellogg Biological Station, Michigan, USA - KBS S1-3 metaG (SPAdes) (version 2) | ecosystem: Host-associated > Plants > Roots > Rhizosphere...
ACCTCGCGCTCGTCGACGCCGCGGCGCTCGCCGACGCGATCGTGGCCGCACCGACGCTGGCCGCCGCGCTCCCGTACTACTCGCGCGCGCGCCGGCGACACATCGCGCACTACCAGGCGATGACGCGGCTGCTCACGCCGCTGTTCCAGTCGGACTCGCGCGTGCTCGGCCTGGTCCGCGATGTGGCATTTCCGCTCGCCAACGCGATCGGGCCGCTGCGTCGAGAAATGGTGCGAACGATGTGCGGCGTCGCGCATGGCTTTTTCAGGACCCTGCCGCTGTAGACTCGATCGCCATGACGCCGACGATGATGGATCTGCCGCTCACGCTCGACTGGATCGCAGATCGCGCCGAGCGCGAGACAGCTCGTTGCGAGGTCATCTCGCGGCGCGCGGATCGCAGCCTCGTGCGGACGACGTACGGCGACGTGATCCGGCGGTCGAAGCAGCTCGCGCGCGCGCTCGTCGGCGCCGGCATCAAGCGCGGCGATCCGGTCGCGACGCTGATGTGGAACCACGCCGAGCACCTCGAGGCGTACTTCGGCATCCCGCTCGCCGGCGGTGTGCTCCACACGCTCAACCTGCGACTCGCGTGCGAGGAGATCGCGTACATCGCGAACGACGCCGGCGATCGCATGCTGATTGTCGACGACGTGCTGCTGCCGCTCTACGAGAAGATCAAGGCGGCGGGCGCGCGGTTCGAGCGCGTGATCGTCGTCGGCAAGGACTACGAGCCATTTCTCGAGACCGCTCGCGACGACGCCCTGCTGCCGAAGCTCGCGGAGACCGACGCGCTCGGCACCTGCTACACGAGCGGCACGACGGGCCGGCCCAAAGGCGTGGTGTACAGCCATCGCTCGACGATCTTGCACACGCTGGTCGCGGCCCTGCCCGACTCGCTCGAGCTGCGGCGCACCGACGCGCTGCTGCCGGTCGTGCCGATGTTTCACGCCAACGCGTGGGGCCTGCCGTACGCGGCGGCGATGGTCGGCTGCAAGCTGGTGTTCCCCGGCCCGTGTCTCGATCCGCCGAGCCTCGTCGAGCTGATGCAGGACGAGCGCGTGACCGTCGCGGCCGGCGTGCCGACGATCTGGATCGGCATCCGCGACGTGCTCGACGCCAAGCCCGGCGCGTTCAAGCTCCAGCCGAACGTGCGCATGATCGTCGGCGGCTCGGCGGCACCCGAGCAGTTGATCCGCGACTTCGATCGGCTCGGGCTCACGCTGATCCACGCGTGGGGCATGACCGAGACGTCGCCGATCGGCACCGTGTCGCGGCTCACGCCGGAGCTCGCGGCCGCCGACGACGCCACGCGCTACAAGACGCGCGCGCGCCAGGGCCTGGCGGTGCCGCTCGTCGACATTCGCGTGCGCAACGAGGCGGGCGACGTACCCGCCGACGATTCGGTCAGCGGCGAGGTGCTGATCCGCGGGCCGTGGATCGCGGGCAGCTACGCGGGCGGCCACGCATCCGAGCGATGGACCGCAGACGGGTACTTCCGCACGGGAGATGTCGCGCGGATCGACCAGCACGGGTACATCCAGCTCACCGATCGGATCGCCGATCTCGTGAAGTCCGGCGGCGAATGGATCGCGACGCAAGAGCTCGAGAACGCGCTGATGGGGCATCCGAGCGTGCGTGAAGCTGCGGTGATCGGCGTACCGCATCCGAAATGGAGCGAGCGCCCGCTCGCCGCAGTCGTGTTCAAGGACGGCCAGAGCGCGACGCCCGACGAGCTGCGCGCGTTTCTCGCGACGAAGTTTCCGAAGTACTGGCTGTGCGACGCATTCGTCACCGTCGAGGCGATCCCGCGCACGTCGGCCGGCAAGTTCAACAAGACCGCGCTGCGGGCCAAGTTCAAGGACTGGACCTGGTGAGCGTGCTATCCACGCAGGAGATGTCACCGCCGTTGTCGCTGCGTGCTCGCGTCCGCGATGTGATGTTCGATCGCGTGCCCGGCCTGTTGCGCCGCGGGCCGGCCGCATCGCGCCGGATCGCGCTGACGTTCGACGACGGCCCCGACGAGCTGACGCCGCGCTATCTCGACATGCTCGACGATCTCGGCGTGCCCGCGACGTTCTTCGTGGTCGGCGAGCTCGCCGAGCAGCGCCCCGAGCTGATCCGCGAGTACCTGCGGCGCGGCCACCAGGTCGCCGGCCACGGCTACGATCACACGCGGTTCAACAAGCTATCGGTGCGCGAGCTGCTCGATCAGGTGCGGCGCACCGATCGCGCGATCGGCGGCTCGCCGATGGGCCAGCACTGGGTGCGGCCGCCGCATGGCTCGCTCGATGCGGGCTCGATCGTCACGCTCCGCGCCGCCGGGTTCGTGATCGCGCTGTGGACGATCGATTCGTGTGACTACTCCGATCGCGATCCGGCCAAGCTCGCCGCGCGCTGCGCGCCGACGCAAGTCACCGGCGGCGACGTGCTGCTGTTTCACGAGGGCCAGGAATGGACGCTCGAGGCGCTGCCGCGCATCGTGGCGGCGCTGCACGCGTCCGGCCTCGAGTGCGTGACGATGTACGATCTGTTCTCGCGCTGATCGTCAGAGACCGGTGAATAGGAGGTCGAGCGCCGCGATGATGTCGGCCCTGCGCGCGGCGAGTGAGCCTTGCTTGACGGCGAGCGCAGACACCGGAACTGCAGACAGCTCTTGAACGAGCAGGACGTGCTCGACGCCGGCGATCTTCACGACCGGGTTCAACCGCGAGATCGGCTTGGATCCATAACGCTTCAGCGACATGAGCGGGACCACGGCGCGCGTCGCCAGCCTCGACAACACGTCCGACTGAACATCGAGGAGCAACGCGTATGCTCCGCCACGCGGATTCTTGTAGAGATCGAATTGCGGCATCAGAACGTGCGCCACCCGTCGCCAAACACACCGTGCTTCGACACCCGCTCGTTGTAGGCATCGATCGCATCGCGATTATCGGATTCCCACGCGGCGCGCTCCGCGTCGCGCACGGCGGCTTCCAATGCGTTTTCGAGTACCTCGGAGAGATTCAACCCGAGCGCGCGAGCTCGGCGAACGAGGTCTTCTCGCACGGAAAGATTCGCCGCTTTGCGGGTCTTACGATGCGCATCGGCCATGCGCACAGTATATGCGCATCACGGCGCGCAAAGCACGCCGTACTTGCGGCACGTGCCGTCGGCGATGTTGTCGCAGTGATGGTGCAACCCGTCGTCGGGATCGAACATGCACGCGGACGCCGGCGCGCACGTGTTCGCGTTCCACTGCGCGCACGTGCCCTCGACGACCTTCGCGCACGATCGATACGTGCGCTGCTGCGGATCGAACATGCAGCCGTCGGCAGGCGCGCATGGCCCGCCGAAGTGGAAGCAGATGCCCGCGCCGCCCGACAGGCACGTGAAGTACGCCGCGGCGCCAGCGTGGAACACGCAGGTCGGATTCGGGCAGCCGACTTCGGGGACGATCGCGACGGCGGCCGACGAGCCAGAGCCGGCTGTCGGGGCACTGTGCGCCGAGGCGCTGCCGTTCGCCGCATTGTGAAGCGGCTCCGGGGGATGACTGCCGCACGCGACACAGAGAGCGGCGATCCAGACGAGCCGATGCACGGCGTGAATATAGCGTGCGGTCGCCCGTCGCGCCCGAATCGGTGTAGCGTGACCCCCGATGCGGGCCGCGCTGGCGTTGGTTTTCGTCGCGGCATGGGTCGCAGCGTGCGGTAGCAGCGACGTCGCGCTGCCGATCGAAGCGCAGTGCAATCCGCTCGGGTTCACGCACTGCATGGCGCCGTGGCCGAACGCCGTGTTCGAGGTCGACGACGCCACCACGATGACCGGCCGCCGCCTCGCGATTCCGCCGACCACGCTGCCGACCAACGTCACCGGCGACCAGGTCGATCCGACGGCGTGGAACCTCGCCGACGGATTCTCGCCATCGGCGCCGATGGTGATGGCGTTCCCGACCGGCGTGTCGGTCGCCGGCCTGCCGCCGCTCGACAACATGGATCTGTCGCTCGCCGCCGACAGCCCGACGGTGATCCTCGACATGACGACCGGCCAGCGCGTCGCGCACTTCGCCGAGATCGACATGCAGGCGACTGGCTCGGCTGGATCGCAGGCGCTGTTCCTGCGCCCGGCGCAGCGCTTGACCGGCGGTCATCGCTACGCGGTCGCGATCACGAACGCGGTGAAGGCCGCCGACGGGACCGAGCTGCCGATCCCGCCGGGGTTCGCCGCGCTGCGCGACGGCAAGCACACCGATCACGCGCTGCTCGAGGCCGAGCGGCCGCGGTTCGCCGACGTGCTGTCCGCGCTCTCCGACGCCGGCTTTCCGGCCGACGATCTGGTCGTCGCGTGGGAATTCACCGTCGCCTCCGACGACTTCATCCACCGCGACATGGTCGCCGCGAGCGCCGCCGCGAGCACCGCGCTCGATTCGCATCCGATCCAGTACACGATCACGAGCGACAAGCCGGTCAACGCGACGATCACGCGCGAGATCCAGGGCACGCTCGACGCGCCGCTGTTCCTCACCGACGGCGGCGATGCGCTGATGCAGCCGGTGATCGCGCGCGGCCCCGACGGATTGCCCGCGCTGCAAGGCTTCTATCAGATCCCGTTCACCGCGATCGTGCCCGCCTGCGCGTACACCTCGCAGACGCCGGTCGGGATGGTCATCTACGGCCACGGCCTGATGGGCAGCTCGACCGAGACCGCCGGCGGCGTTCAGCAAACGACCGCCTCGTCGCTGTGCATGGTGTTCGTCGGCACCGATTTGCGCGGCATGTCGACGCCGGATCTCCCCGCGGTCGCGACCGCGCTCAACGACGGCACGCACGCCGACGAGGTGATGGAAGTCCTCGAGCAAGGCCTCGTCAACCACATCACGCTCGTGCGCGCGATGCGCACGACGTTCGCGCAGACGCTGTTCGTCGACGCCGCGAACAACAACAAGGTGCTCGTCGACCCGAGCAACGTCGTGTATTACGGGCTGTCGCAAGGCGGCATCTTCGGCACGTCGGTCGTGGCCTACGATCCGACGCTGACGAAGGGCGTGCTCGGCGTTGGCGCCGCGAACTACTCGATGCTGCTCGAGCGCTCGGCCGACTGGCCGCAGTACCGCGGCATCCTGTCGGCCGCGTACCCCGACTCGCTCGACGACACGCTGCTGCTGTCGCTGTTCCAGATGCGCTGGGACAAGACCGAAGCCGCCGGCGTCGTCGGCACGATGGCGACGCAGGGCAAGCAGCTGCTCATGCAGATGGCGCTGTCCGACGAGCAGGTGCCCAACATCGGCACGTACTGGTGGGCGCGCTCGGCGGGTGTGCCCGTCGTCGGGCCGACCCCGGTCACGCCGTGGGGCCTGAACGTTCAGGCGACCCCGATCGCGACCGGCAGCGCGCTCATCATCATGGACGGCGGCGCTCCGCCCGCGCCCGCGACGAACGTCCCGGCGCCCGCGCAAAGCCCGAGCATGCACGACCTCACGCGCACGCAGCCGGCGACGTGGCGGCAGATGCACGACTTCTACACGACCGGCATGATCGTGAACGAGTGCAACGGCGCCTGCGAGTGCCAGTCCAACGACTGTAACTAAGCGAGCACGCGCAGCACGCGCACCATCGTCAGAAGCTCGCGCGGCAGCGCGGCGAGCTTGCCGAAGCCTGCGCCGGTGTGACCGTAGAGCCCGGTGACGTGCACGCGAACGTCCGCGTTGACGAGCCCCGCCGCGAGCGCGTGGACGTGACTCACGGGGATCACGTCGTCGTCGGTGCCGTGCACGAGATCGACGCGGCCGGTGACGCGCGCGAGCAGCGGCTTCGGATCGAGATCGCGGCGATCGGCGCGCGCGAGCGCCGGCGCGACCAGCGGCCACGCGCCCGGCCGGATGCCCGCGAGGAACAGCTCGCGCACGGCCTCGGGCACGCTCGGCGCGAGCTGATCCGCGATCGCGAGGTAGCGATCGGGCGCCTTCATCTCAGGCCGACCCCACGTGCGCTCGACGTAGGCGCGCCACGCGGCAACGAGCGCCGGCCGCTGCCGCGCGTCGTGCGCGATGTGATCGAGCAGGTTCATGACGACAACCGGCTGGTTGAGCGGATCGCGATGCTCGCCGGTGAGGCAGAACTCGAGCGTGTCCTCGAAGTCGGCATAGCCGCCGAACACGACGAGCCGCGCGAACGCGCCCGGCCGCGCGGCCGCCGCCGCGAAGGCGAGCAGCGAGCCGAACGAGATCGAGAACACGACCGGCGGTTCGGCATGCCAGCGCGGCATCGCATCGGCGACGCGCACGAAGTCGTCGATCGCTCGCGTGTCGGGCTCGAGCGCGAGGTAGCTCGGGATGAACGGCGCGATCACGCGATGGCCGGCCGCCGCGAGGATCCGGCAGAACCGATCCATGCGCGGATCGTCGGCGCCGGCGTAGTGCAGTCCTGGCGCGATCAGAAACGGCGTGCCGGGTCCTTCGTAGATCCGCACGCGCAGCTCGTCGAGCATCTCGTCGCGAGCGACCACGCTCGGTGCCTTCGTCGCATCGGCCCACGGCCCGAGCCAGCGCGCGAGGGTTCCAATGCTCATAACCCGAGGTAGTGAACCGCTTCGAGCTTCCAACCGCCCGCCTTCGGGGCTCCGATCACGAGCACGATCATTCGCGACTTCGCGAGCGTGACCGTCGCGATCGCGTAGCCGTACCCGGCCGCGTGAACCTCGCGCACCGCGGGATCGCGTGCGAGCGCGAGCTTGCCCCAGCCCGCGAGCAGACTCGGGGCGTACTCGGCCCCACCGACTGCGTGCTCGCCGGGCTCGGTTCCGAACACGGCCGTGCCGTTGTATGCGGCCTTGCTGGCCTGCGTCGGCGACGCCGCGAAATCGGCCAATGGTGTCGGACCGGTCGTCGGCGATGGAATCGCCGGCGCGATCCCGCCGGACGCGAGCGACTTCACCGGCGCGAACGTCGCGACCACGACGTGACCGCTCGCATCGATCAATTGCAGCGTTCGAAACAGCTTGCCGTCGAGCTGCAGCTCGGCGGCGAACCACGACGAGTCACCGACCTGATCGGTCGCAAACCGCTCGATGCGCACAGTCCGGTGCTTGGCGAGCTTCGGCGCGCCCACGGCCGGCGTCGGCGACAGCACGATCGCGTCGGAGGCGAACATCGATGCGTCGCCGGCGATCTCGCGCGCGAGCAACGCGAACCCATCGCTCGCCGCCGGCATCGACCGGTCCGGCGCGAACGCGACGAACGAGCTGCCGGGAAGCGCGAGCAGCTCCTTGCCATCGCGGCGCAGCGACGACCGCTGCCCGGTGGCCAACACGAACAGGTTCGCCGGTCCCATGTAACCGGCGACACCAGACCGCGATGGACCGATCTCCATCGGCGGAGGCGACTGGCTCGATTCTCGGAACTGCGTCGACTCGTCACAACCTTCGAACACCGTCGGCACCTCGATGCCCGCGAAGCCGTTCGCCAGCGCATCGACGACGAAGATCGGCGGATCGCGCGAGATCCAGCGCAGCGTGCCGTGCTCGGTCCAGTAATTCGCGTCGGTGGGGAACGTCGACGTGGTCCCGGCGTAGCGGCAGGTCATCGACTCTGCCGAGTCCGGAACGTCATCGTCGTCTCGATGCGCTCGCTTGGCGAACGTGACCGAGATGTTTGGCGGGGGCTGGATCGACGACGGCCAGCCTTCCCACCCCGGCGCACCGTCGGTCGGCGCGACGCGCGAAAGCAACGTCGGACCGCCGAGCCGCGCCCATACCCAGCTGTCGCAGACGGTGCCTCCGTCGGGGTGAAATCCCCAGTCGCAACGGCCGAGCCAGAGCTCACCGGCGGTCGAGCCGACGAGCCCCCACTCGGGTGTGTCGAGCTTGTCCACGCCGTCGCTGGGCCGCGGGAGCACGAACGTACTGCTCGGCGGCGTCGCCATCGCGACGAAGCCCTTCGCGGTGATCGCGCCGACGACGCCGTGTTCGAGCAGTGCGATCGGATCGCGACCGATCCAGACGATGCGCTGCACGCTCGACGGCAGCTTGACGGTGGCGACGATCTTCGCCGTGGCGTCGGCCTCGACGAGGGTTGCCGACGCTCCATCCGCGACCACGAGCCTCGTCGGCGATGCGTCCGCGCCCGCCGCCGACACCGCGATCACCGCCACGATCCATGACCTCATTCGCTCACACTCGCATAGCGGCCGGCTTTCTGCTGCGGCTCGCGCCACGCAAACGCTGGTGCGATCGGACGATCGTCGACGGTGAACCCTGCATCGCGCAGCTCCTGCATGCCGCGCGGCGACAGCGCGCACTCGAACACGCCGAGCCGGCGCAAGCTCGGCAGCGCGTGCTTGCCGGCGATCAGCTGCCTTGCACCGTCGTCGCTCAGCGTGCCGAGCGCGAAGTCGAGCTCCTCGAGCCGGACGGCGCCGGCCCAGCTCAGCACGTCGGGCACGATCTCGTCGCTGAACATCGCGTTGCGCAGCGCGAGCACGCGCAGCTCGGGAAGCTCGCAACGGAATAACGCGGCCGCATCGGCGCGCTCGCACTGCGCGCCGTAGCCGCGCTCTGGATCGCCGAACCACAGCTCGAGCTCGCGCAGCGCCGGCCACTTCGCGCGCGCGATCGTGGCGAGCGTCGCGCGCGTCATCCCGCTCGTGCGCAGCGCGAACCGCCGCGCGCGCGGCAAGTCCAGGTTGCCGAGCGCCACGTCGCCGTTGCCCTTGAGCACGACGTCCTCGAGCAATGGATAGCGCGCCGACAGCTGCGACAGATCGCCGATCGGCGCGCGCGAGATGTCGATGTTGTCGAGCTCGGACTGATCGAAGTCGGCGATCTCGAGCAGGCGCAGCGTCGGGCGCGGCCCGGCGTGCAGCAGCAGATCGCACATCAGCTCGTTGTTCTGATCGCCGAGACGATGATGGCCGATCACGAGCTCGCGCAACAACCGCGTCGACGGATGGCGCAACACTTCCCACAGCACCTGCGGACCGCTGTCGCCGCCGCGGCGTCCGATCCGGGCGCGCCGCACGAAGCCGAGCTCCCACGTGAGCTCGAGCGAGCCGTCGCTGTCGAGATAGCTCGCGAGCGGCCCGAGCAGGTCGTCCTCGTGCTCGTCGAGCAACTGCGCGGCCTCGTCGTCGAGGTTTGCGTGCTGGAGCGCGATCAGCGCGCCGCGCGGATGACCGCGCTGCTGGAGCCAATCGGCATAGACCAGCGCGGTCGCGCTATCGCTCGGATCTGCGAGCAGCGCGGCATCGAGCGCCGGATCGCGCGGCTCGCCGTCGACGTTTTCCTCGCGCTCGGGATCGCGCACGCGCTGCCAGCCGGCGCGCAGCCGCTCGCCGAGCAAGCGCTGCAGATCGTCCGCTGCGCTGAACTCGAACCGCGTCGCCAGTGTGACCGGCTCCGGGCTATCGCCGATCGCACCTTCACGCGAACGCAATACGCGCGAAGCGAACTCGACGAAGCGATCTCGCACTTCGTCGAGCCAGAGCTCGACGAACTGGCCGTCCTTCTCGAGTCTCAAATCACGGGAAGATGCCGCGCTCTTTGTAGCAGTGCTGCAGGCGCTCGAGGCCGATCGCGTAGCTCGCGGTGCGCCAATCGGTCTTCTGCGCGGTCGCGTACTGGCGCACGCTCGCGAAGGTCGCCTTCATGCGCTTCTCGAGGCGGTTCAGCACGTCGGTCAGCTCCCACTGCTCGGCGCGCTTGTTCTGGAGCCACTCGTAGTAGCTCACGATCACGCCGCCCGAGTTGCAGAGAATGTCGGGGATGACGTCGACGCCCTTGTCGAGGAGGACGTCCTCGGCCTCGGGATACGTCGGGCCGTTCGCGCCCTCGACCATCATCTTGACCTTGAGCGCCTTCGCCTCGGCCACGCCGACCTCGAGCTCGAGCGCGGCGGGCACGAACACGTGCGCGTCGAGCGAGAAGAACTCGTCGCGGGTGATCTTCGACGCGCCCTTGTAGTTCGCGACCGAGCCGGTCTTGAGCACGTGCTCGCCGAGCTTGTGCGGGTTGATGCCCTCGGTGTTGGCGATGTAGCCGCCGACGTCGCCGACGCCGATCACGACGGCGCCCTTCTGCGAGAGCAGGCGCGCGGCGTAGCTACCGACGTTGCCGAAGCCCTGGATGATGACGTGGCAGCCATCCAGGTTGAAGTTGCGGTCCTTGGCCCACTCGGTGATGCAGTGGACGACGCCCTGGCCGGTCGCCTCGGCGCGGCCGTAGCTGCCGCCCGCCGAGACGCTCTTGCCGGTGACGACGCCGCGGACCGTGTTGCGGTCGCCGGCGCCGACGATGTTCATGTACGTGTCCATCATCCAGACCATCGTCTGGCTGTTGGTGTTCACGTCGGGCGCCGGGATGTCGTAGTCGGGCCCGATGTTCGCGCCGAGCGCCGCGGTGAAGCGGCGCGTGATGCGCTCGAGCTCGGCCTTCGAGTACTGGCGCGGGTCGAACTTGATGCCGCCCTTGCCGCCGCCAAACGGGATCTCGTGGAGCGCACTCTTGTACGTCATCCACGACGCCAGCGCCTTCATCTCGTCGAGGTTCGCTTCCTGGTGGTAGCGAATGCCGCCCTTGTAGGGGCCCAAGATGTTGTTGTGCTGGACGCGATAGCCCTTGAACATCTCGTAGCGACCGTTGTCCCGGCGAACCGGGAAGTTGACGATCAGCTCGTTCTTGGGCTGGCCGAGAATCTGGGCGACGTCCTGATCGATGTTGATCAGCTTCATCGCCTTTTCGATCTGACGGGTCGCGATCTCGAACAGGTTGCCGCGATCCTTGAGCGCGACTTCCGGGAGCTTCGGCGCCGCCGTCACAGGAGGCGTGGTTGCAGTTGTCATCGGGGACAAGGCGTACCGCCGCGGTGCCGTAGCGTGCAATCGATTCGTGCGAAATCGGTCAATTACGCAGCGCGTTGTATAAGAGGGTGAATGGACGATCGCTTGCTGGCAGCGCAAGTAGCGGATGGCGGCCGGTTGCGAGCGCTCGTGCTCGAGCTCTGGCAGCGCACGCGCATGGACTGGGGCTTCGTGACCGACCGGCTGGCCGTCACATTTCGCAAAGAAACCTGGATCGGCGCGCACGAGCGACGGTTCGTCAGCGAAACGCTCTACGGCCTCGTTCGCAACCTGCGCCGCGTCGATCTCGCGCTCGAGCGCGGCCGCAAGGTCAAACAAGCGCCGCGCGATCTCGAGCGACTGGTCGCGCTGCTCGTGCTCGAAGGCCAGCTCGACGCCGAGCGCGCCGGCAAGCTCGCGCCCGAGCTCGACTGGGCCGCGGTCGTCGGCGTCGATCAAGCGATCGGCCGCGAGCGCAACGTCGCGAAGCGGATCGCGCTGTCGGCGTCGCTGCCCGACTGGCTCGCCGCGCGGCTCGTCGCCGACTGGCGCGACGAGGCCGAGGCGCTCGCGCTCGCGCTCAACGAGCGTGCGCCGATGACGATCCGCGCGAACACGCTGGTCACGACGCGCGACAAGCTCGTCGAAGCGCTCGCGCCGCTCGCCACGCATCCCGGAAAATGGATCGACACCGCGCTGATCGTCGACACGCGCACCAACTTGTTCGCGACGAAGCCGTTCACGCGCGGCGAGTTCGAGGCGCAGGACGAAGGCAGCCAGCTGCTCGCCGAGCTCGCCGTGCCGAAGGCGCAGAAGCCGCTCGTGATCGACTACTGCGCGGGCGCCGGCGGCAAGACGCTCGCGCTCGCGGCGCGGCTCGGCAATCGCGGCCGGATCGTCGCGTCCGACATCGACGGCAAGAAGCTCGAGGAGCTGCGCCGTCGCGCACGGCGCGCGCAGGTATCGAACACGCGCGCGGTCGCGATGCGCGAGCTCGACGATCTGCGCGGCAAGGCCGACGTCGTGCTCGTCGATGCGCCGTGCTCTGGCACCGGTGCGCTGCGCCGAAATCCCGAGGCGCGCTGGCGGCTCCGCGAGGACGAGCTCGCCGGCTTCGCGAAGCGCCAGCGCGAGATCGTCGCCGATGCCGCGAAGCTGCTCGCGCCGGGTGGGCGGCTGGTCTATGCGACATGCTCGCTGCTCGCGTGCGAGAACGCCGACGTCGTGGCGACCACGGACCTTGCGGCCGCGCCGCTCGCCGAGGTGCTCGATCCTGCGCTCGTCACGGCGTTCGAACGAGAAGGAGCGTTCACCGCCACGCCGCATCGGCACGGCACGGACGGTTTCTTCGCAGCCGTGCTCCGGCATCGCTGATGCACTACCCGGTGCATGGAGCCGGTTTCACCTGAAGGCGCGACGCGAAGCGCAACGCAGAGCGTTGCATTCGGCAACGAGCCTGCTCGTGATACGTTCGAAAAGCGAATGGCGATCGATGTGTCGGTAGTCCGCGACCTGGCCGCTGTTCGCGCGCTGGAGGCGGACTGGCGCTCGCTCGCCGCCGGCGTGCTGTTCCGCGGTCCCGATTGGCTGGTCCCGTGGTGGCTCGCGTATCACAACACGCTCGCCGCCGAGCTGCATGTCCTCGTCGGCCGCGCGACGGAGGCCGATGCGAACGGCACGCGCGCCGGCGACGTCGTGTGCCTCGCGCCGCTGTATCGCCGCACCGTCAAGGTCGCGCTGCTCGACACGCGCGAGCTGCGCATGATGGGCGATGCCGGGCCGCGCCCGCCGTCGCTCGACGTGCTGTGCCGAGCCGGCTGGGAAGATCGCGCGGGCGCCGCGCTCGCGAAGGTGCTGATCGACGACACGACGTGGGACGTGATCGATCTCGAGCCGCTCACCGATCCGTCGCGGATCCGCGCGCACCTCGTGCAGCGCTTTGGCCCCGCCGGGTTCACGGTCGAGAGCTCGCAGTCGGCCGGCGGCGCGTCCCAGATCGCACTTGGTGTCGCGCCGAGCGACGCGACCGACGGCAGCGGCGTGATCACGACGTACTGCGACGACCTCGAGGTCCTGCGCAAGGGCATGAGCATCTTGCGGCGCCTGTCGCGGCTCGAATGGTCCGAGCGCGACGAGCCGTCGCCGCTGGCCGACAACGAGGCGGCGTCGCTGCTCGAAGAAGTCGCGCTCGCGCTCGCCAAGCAAAAGAAGGTGCGGCTCGCCCGGCTCGACGACGCGACCGGCGAGGCCGTCGCCGCCGCGCTCGTAATCGACGATGCCGACCGCGCGGTGATCCTCGCGATGGCCGTCGATCCGCAGGTCGCGAGCAAGGGCGCACCGCAGCGCTTGCTCCACGCCGCGGCGATGGCCGCGCGCTCGCGCGGCTGCGTCGCGCTCGACGTCGTGACGGGCGCCGGCGACTATCCGATGCCGACGCTGCCGACCTCGAA
>Ga0268266_10004547_pt1 | contig 13255 bp, 13 predicted proteins | sample KBSS13metaG_FD_190356 | JGI IMG/M metagenome (GOLD analysis project Ga0268266, IMG submission 190356) | Switchgrass rhizosphere microbial communities from Kellogg Biological Station, Michigan, USA - KBS S1-3 metaG (SPAdes) (version 2) | ecosystem: Host-associated > Plants > Roots > Rhizosphere...
GTAGATCAGCGAGCGCTCGGCGGGCTTGAGCTGCAGCGATTCCGCCAGCGTCAATGCCTCGTTCAGCACCGCCAGGCCCTGGGCGAGGCGCGCCGGCGAATCCGAATAGCAGAACGACAGGGCCGTCAGGTATTTGACCAGCTTGTACTGCGTGTTCAACGCTCGCGTCAGCGCGACAGCCTTCTCGCGATCGGGGCAGTACACCGCCGTCTCATGCGTGCGGATGTACTTGATGTAGGCGCGCTCGTAGTACGCATCGGCCAGGGCTTGCGCGGGTTGCGGAGCGCCGTCGAGCAGGGCGATGACGCGATTGAAGGATCGGTCCGCGCTGTCGATGTCGCGGTTGATGTCCTCCTCGATGAGCCCTTGCACCACGAGGTAGCGCCCTTGATCGACGGCGGCCAGACCGTCGAACTGGGGAGTAAGCTGCTTCCACAATTCAACCGCGGCTTTCTCGTCTTCGTTGACGACGGCGGCTTCCAGCCGGGCCAGCAATTCGGAGGACGAGGCGGATCGTGCCGCGGCGAAAGGCCACAGGGCCGTCAGCAAGACAATGAGAACCGCGCGCAAACAATCCTTGTGAGGCATGATCCGACTCCCTTTCGGCTCATCGCGGTTGGCGCGAGCGCGTAGATAGTAGCAAACGCGAGTGCCATGGAATCGTCACGTGGGTAAGGATCGCGACCAGGATCACAACTCGATCTCGGCCGAGGTACGGCCGGCACAGCGGCCGTTGCGCACGCAATCGGATCGCGAACTCGCGGCCGGATTCGAACGGGCGCTGGCCGAGGGCGACGGCCTCGCCGGCGCGCACTGCATCCACGAACGCTGGATGCGCGGCGACTTCGCGGCGAACGTCGAGAAAGCGCGGGACCTGCTCTGGAAACGGGCCGGTGCATCGATTCCCGACTGGCTTCCCATGACCTACGTCACCTGGTTGCCCACCGCCTACGAGGTGGCGGCGGGTTTCACCGCGCAGGGCAGGGGTCGATCCAACATCTATCTCATCCTGCTGGACTATTCGGATCGGCGCGGCGATGACCACGGTGTGTACGTCGGCATGAGTCGCTATTCACCCTCACAGCGCTTCGATCAGCACAAGCAGGGAATCCGCGCCGCCGGCAGCGTGCTGAAACGCGGCATCGAGGTGCTGACTGGCCCGACGCTGCACCTTCAACACATCAAGCGCGGCGAAGCGGCACGCATCGAAACCGAGTTGGCCGGCGCGCTCGCGGATGCCGGCATCCGCGTCGAAGGAGGGCATTGAAGCCGCGTGGTGGGTTACCCGCGCTCCAGCACGCCCAGGTGATTCACGGTGCGACCGCGGAGTACCGAGAGGAGGCCGCCGCCGAGGTATCCGATCCAGTAGTTGAGGCAGACGAAGAACGGTGCCTCGACGGGCCTGATCCGTTTGAAGCCCCAACGTTGGTAGTAGCCCTCGTAGGCGCTCCCCGTGATGACGAAGACACGGCCCGTCGCGTCGGCCAGGCGCCGCTCGATCAGCCGGGCCGCGACGCCATGACCGCGGAATGCCGAGGCGACCACCAGGCTGCCCAGTTCCTTCGAACCATCGGGATGGCTGCGCAACTGCACCGCGCCGACGATCTTTCCGGCGTCTTCGGCCACGACGAACCTCGGCCAGTCGAGTCCGGTCGGTTTGACGCGCTCGCCACGGGCGAGCGAAAGGATGTGCGGCTGGTCCCGCGCCGTCGCGGGGCGGATCAACACGATCTGGTGACTCCCATGCGCATGAGTCTCCTCGGAAAACCTGCCGGTTCCCGCCGGTCCGGTAGCAATACCCGTCCCCCGGGGTAGCGGAATCCACTACCTGCTTCACGGAGTTTGAGTTACCGTGCGTCCGGAGTAGTTTGCCCGCCAATAAAAAAACTGAAGTAGCGCCTCTTGAGGGAGCAGGCCATGCAAACAAACAACTCTGGCTATCGACTGCTGGGGCTGACCACCCTGGTCGCCATCCTGCAGGCCTGCGGCGGCCCGAAAAGCAGTTCCACCAGTGGCCCCCAGGGTGGAGCGGTGCCCACCAGCAGGATCACCATCTACCTGACGGTGGAAGCCAGCGACCCCGACGTCGCGGTGGTGCGCGCCAACCTGAATGACGGCAAGGTGTTCGGTTCGACCTACCGGCTGGATGGCGGCGACTTCCTGCGCGCCTGCGTCAGCAGCACCTGTCGCCCCATGGCCGACAATGATTCGGTGTTCACGCCGGATTACATCGCGCGCTTCGACTACCGCTCGGGCGTCGATTTCGTCGTGTCGTTCAATCGCCAGGATGCGCAGGATGCTTTGGACTCGCGCGTGGCGCTGCCGCCCGCTTTTTCCATCGTGACGCCCGTCAGCCACCAACCCGTCACCGACGGCGACACCGTGCAGGTCTCCTGGGCGCCCACCGGAGCACCCGCGCGCGTGGCGCTGTGGTACGAAGCCGAGTGCACCTTTCAGACCGGGGCGAAGAGTTCTTCGACCGGTACCCTGACCACCGACGTGAACGCGGATGGCCGGGAATCGGTGAGCATCGATCCGATCGTGACCTTCGCGCGGTCGAATACCACGTCGCCCATCACCCGCTGCAGCATCGACGTCATCGTGCGCCACGAGCTCGATGGACGCGTCGATCCGGCGTTCAGCAAGGGCATCGCCACGGGTATCGTGTCGCGCAGGGTCAGGCTGGACTACGCGCCACGCTGACGGCGTGATCGATGAAGGCGCGCAGTTTCGGCAGGACCTGGCGGCGGCTCGGGTAGTAGAGGAACACGCCGGGCGCGGTCGGCGCGAACGGCGCGAGCACTTCGAGTAGTTTGCCGGCCCCGATGGCATCGGCCGCGACCGGTTCGGGCACCTGCGCCAGTCCCACGCCTTTCACGGCCGCACCCAGCACGGTGGGGAAATCGTTGGCGATGAAGGGGCCGGACACCGCGATCTCGATGGCTCCCTGTTGACCTTCGAACGACCAGGTGGAGAGCGCGCCATTGGATCGGCGCAGGCGCACGCAGGCCTGCTGCCGCAGGTCGTCCAACCGCAGTGGCCGGGGATGGCCCGCGAAATACTCCGGACTGCCAACCACGACGAGTCGAAACGGCGGACTCAATGGCACCGCCACCATGTCGGCGTCGATGAACTGACCCATGCGGATGCCGGCATCGAATCCTCCCGCCGCCAGGTCCACGCGGTCCGCGTTCGCGGAAATTTCCACCTCGACGTCCGGATAGGATTCCGAGAACGACGCCAGCAAAGGTTCGAGCAGGATCGGAATCACGGACGGTGGCACCGACAGGCGCAGCAGCCCTTCCGGTCGTTGCCCCAGGTCGCGGGCGTCGGCGCTGGCGGCGACCAGTTCCTCGAATGCCGGCCTGGCGCGCGACAGGAAGCGTTCGCCGGCTTCGGTGAGCCCGACGCTGCGCGTCGTGCGCGTGAACAGGGTGGCGCCGACGCGCGCCTCGAGTGCGCGAACGGCCTGGCCGACCGCCGAGGGAGTCACGCCGAGCTCGGCCGCCGCGCGGCGGAAGTTGCGGTGCTGCGCCACCTTGAGGAATGCCTCGACACCGTCCAGCGCGCCCTTGCGCACCGTGAAGTTCTGCTTCATGGCGCGTGCACTTTGTCGCGGATAGTCATGCGCGCCATCCCGCCGTAGAAAGGGCACGAAGGAGAAACCCAATGACTACCGAAACCGTGTTCCAGGTTCATCTCGTCTCAGGCTACGTCGCGTGGGGGTTGTGCTTCGGCGCGTTCATCGTGCCGTGGCTCCGGTCGATGCCGCGGGCCACCGCATTCCGCGCGATGGCGATGCTGCACAGTTTCCGATTCTTCGGGCTGGTGTTCATCGTTCCCGGTGTCGTTGGTACGGATCTGCCGGCGGGGTTCACCACGTTTGCCGCCTGGGGCGACCTGGCGACCGGCGTGCTCGCCATGCTGGCGGTTGCCACGATCCGCATCCGACCGTTGTTCTGGTCGTCAGTGGTGGCTTTCAATCTCGTGGGAGCCGCCGACCTCATCATCGACTACGGCCATGCGATTGAGTTCAACCTGCCGGCGCAGGCCGGCCAGCTTGGCGCCGCTTACGCGATCCCCATCCTTTATGTGCCCGCGCTGATGATCTCGCACCTGCTGGCGATCTACTGGCTGTTGCGACGGCAGCCCGCGACGGAAAATACGGACGTCCGGGCCGCCGCACGGCTCGCGTAGCTAGTCCTCGCGTTCGCGGCTTTCCTGTTCTTCCAGCTCACGATTGCGCTGCTTCGCGCGCTCGAGCTGCTCCGGTGTTCCCATGGGCTGACTGGCGTTTCGCAGCAGTTGCATCAGCCCGCCGACGAGCAGCGCCGCGACGATGACGATGAAAATGACGAGCTTGGTCATGTCAGAAGCTGACCTTCACGGATTCGGCGGATTTCTTCGCCGGTCCGTGGAATACGACTTCGATGTTGTTGCCATCCGGGTCCAGCACGAATGCGCCGTAGTAACCGTCGTGGTACTTGCGTTCGCCGGGCGTGCCATTGTCCTTGCCACCCGCGGCGATCGCGGCCTGGTGAAATCGGTCCACCGCGTTGCGGTCCTTGCCCTGGAAGGCGAGGTGCACGCGTCCGGTCAATTGGCCCAGTGCGGCGTCGCTCTCCCGGGTCGAGATGAACAATTCATCCGCCCAGATGTGGTCGGCGGCTTCGCCGCCCAGCGGAATCGCCAGCACGTCGAACACCGCCTTGTAGAAGCGTTTGCTGGCGCCGATGTCCTTGACCACGAGCTGGATGTGATCGATCAGTCGTCCGCGATGCAGTTCCATGAGGTCGACCTTAGCAATCCCGTCGCGGTCCGGAAGTCGGAATCGGTTACCGCTGCGCGGCGACAAAACGGTCAATGATCCGGCCCAGCGTCAGCATCGGCACGCCGCCACCGGTGACCACCGCGTCGTTGAACTTGCGGAAATCGTACTTCGCTCCCAGCGCCTTTTGCGCCTGGTCGCGCAGCCGGTTGATCTCGCTGTGTCCCACCTTGTATCCGCAGGCCTGGCCCGGCCAGGCACAGTAGCGATCCACTTCGCCGGTGACTTCGTCCACCGAGGATCCATTGGTGGTCGCGAACCAGTCGATGGCTTGTGCGCGAGTCCAGCGCTTCACGTGCAGGCCGGTATCGACCACCAGGCGGCAGGCACGGAAGGCGATGGACTGCAGGTAGCCCAGCCGGCCGAAGGGATCGTCGTCGTAGACGCCGAGCTCGTCGGCGAGCTGCTCGGCATACAAAGCCCAGCCCTCCGAATATGCATTGAACGCCAGCAGCGAACGGACCAGCGGTAGTTTGAAGGTGTACTCGCCCTGCCAGACGTGGCCGGGGATGGACTCGTGGTAGGTGAGCGTGGGCGTACTGTAGGTCGTGAACACGCTCATCTTGTGCAGGTTGATCCAGAACTTGCCGGGCACCTTGCCGTCGATGGAGCCCGCGCCACCGTAGGCGCCGGGTGCGCCGGGTTCGACCTCGGGCGACATGCGCTTGATCTCGAAATTGCCGGGCACCAGGGTGTCGAAGGCGCGCGGCAGCCGGGTGCGCATGTCGGTCACGCGCGAGTTGAGCGAGGCCATGAGTTTGGCGCGGCCCTCGTCGTTTTCGGCGAAGGCGAAGCGCGACTCCTGGCCCAGCGCCGTCATGCGCTCGCCGACCGTGCCCTTCGTGAATCCTTCCTGGCGCAGGATGGCATCCATGCGCGACTGCAACTCGCGCAGCTCCTCGCGGCCGCGCGCATGGATCTGGTCGGGAGTCATGTTCGTGGTGGTGCCGGCGCGCAGGGTCCACGCGTAGTATTGCTCGCCCTGCGGCAGCTTCCACACGCCGGCGTCGCTGGTGGCACGCCGGCGATGCGCGAGGATTTCCGCGAACTGGCGGTCGAGCGCCGGGGCCACCTTGTCGCGCGCGATCTTCGCGGCCTGCGCGGCGTAGTTGCCTGGCATCGAGGTGGTGCGCTTCGTCAGCGACTGCACCAGCGACCAGTCGGCGACCGGGCCGGCGCGCGCGACGCGCAACTGGCCGAGCGTCTTGTCGAGCAGGAAGTTTGGCGCGATGACGTTCTGCGCGGCCGCGCTCTTCAAGCGTTCGGTTTCGCCGTCGAGCTGGCCCGCGTAGGCCTCGAGGCGCGCGAGATACGCGTCGGCGTCCGAAGGCGTGTTCACCGTGTGCTGCTCGTCGAGCAGCCCGGGAATCTCGAGGAAGGCGCCGGTGTTCTGCGCCACCACGTACGGCGCATTGCGCCACGACCAGTTGGAGTTCAACAACGCGACGTCACCGTACGGGAATTTGAATCCCTCGAGCGTGAACTCGTGCGCCGTGCGTACCACGTCCAGGTCGACGCGCGCCGCATCGCCCAACGCGTTCGGATCGATGGCCTTCAATCGCTGGATGCGATCCGCGACTCGCTTCGCCAGCGCTTCCTGGCCCGCGGCCGAGCGATCCGCGAGCCTGGACTTCAAGTGGTCGCGCGCGCCGTTGTCGATGCCGAGCATGGTGGCGCTCTCGGGATAGTCGGCCAGCAATTCCTCGGCGATCTCCGCAAGCAGACGCTCGGCCGAGGCATCGCTTTCCGATGCCCCGGCCGCGCGTGCGGGAAGCTGGCTCGCGGCCAGCGCGGCGGTGGAGGTGATCATGAATTCCCGGCGGGTGGTGTGCATGCCGGAATAATAAGACCGCTCAGCGCGGTTCGTCCCGGCGTTTCCGCTTCTCCTTCATGACCTGCTTGGCGAATCTCCCGAAGCGCCGATCGCGCGCGTGCCGGTCCGCGAGCGATTCGCTGTTGCGGGCGTTTTCCCGCACCAGCTTGCGCCAGCGACGCAGGCGGTCCGCGTCGAGTTCGCCAGTGCTCAATCCTTCGAGCACCGCGCAGCCCGGCTCGGCCTCGTGCCGGCAGTCGGTGAAGCGACAGCGCGCCGCCGCGGCGTCGATATCGGCGAACACGTCCGCGAGTCCCGCGGCCACGTCCACGAGTTGCAGCTCGCGCATGCCGGGCGTGTCGAGCAGCAGCCCGCCGGCTGCCAGGCGATGCACCTGGCGGCGCGTGGTGGTGTGCCGGCCCTTGGCGTCGGCTTCACGCACGGCCTGCGTGGCGAGCGCGGTGCCCGTCAACGTGCCCACCAGCGTGGACTTGCCGACACCGGACGAACCCAGCAAGGCCACGGTCTGACCGCGCCCGCACCAGGCGGCGAGGCGCTCGACGTCGCGGGCGTCCAGCGCGTTGACCGCCTCGACGTGCACGCCGGCCCGGACCTTGAGCGCGTCGTCCATGAACGCTGCGGGGGATTCGGCGAGATCGGCCTTGGTCAGCACGATGACCGGCGTGACTTCAGCCTCGCGCGCCAACGCGAGGTAGCGTTCGAGTCGCGCGATGTTGAAGTCCTGGTTGCACGAGGTCACGACGAACACCGTGTCGATGTTGGCCGCGATGAACTGGATCTCGTGTCCGGTGCCGGGCGCGACGCGCTTGAAGGCGCTCTTGCGCCGGAGCAGCCGCAGCGGCCGATGCTTGGCGTCCAGCAGCAGCCAGTCGCCTACCGTGGCGGCGGCGCCGTCCTCGGCGAAGAAAGGAGGCGAGTGAATCTCGAGCGCGGGAGCCTGCAGGTGCAGCCGCGCACGATCCACCGCCATCACGCGCGCGGGAATCGCGTGCGTGATTTCGTCGTCCTGCAATTGCGAATGGAAGAACGGACTCCAGCCGAAGTCCGCGAGTTCGAAAGCCTGAATTGCCATGTGTGTCACCAGTATTCGTCGCCCACGAGGGCGCCACGTCTAAGAGACGGCCACGAAAACAGCTGGTGAAGCAGGCGGCGACATTCCGGGGAATGCGCCAGGGGATCAACTCGAGGCTTGCCTACCAGCCGCGGATGACAGTGCACACGGACAAAAAATGCCTCTTGCTGTGAGTAGAGGGGACGCGAGTTTAGCAGGCAGTATTCGGCCATGCGCACTACCACCATCGCGGGCGATCGCATTCCGGTCCTGGGGCAGGGCACCTGGCAGCTCGGCGAGCGCGCCGATCGCCGCCAGCAGGAAATCGCTGCGCTGCAACTCGGTATCGACCTGGGGATGACGCTGATCGACACCGCCGAGATGTACGGCGATGGCGCCTCCGAGGAACTGGTGGCCGAGGCCATCGCCGGCCGGCGCGACGAGATCTTCCTGGTGACCAAGGTGCTGCCGGGAAATGCGACCCGCAAGAAACGCATCGTCGCCTCCTGCGAAAACAGCTTGCGGCGCCTGCGCGCCGAATTCGTCGATCTCTACCTGCTGCACTGGCGGCAAAGCGAGAACCTCGCGGTGGTGGTCGAGACGTTCGCCGGACTCGTGGAGGCGGGGAAAATCCGCCACTGGGGCGTCAGCAATTTCGACGTGGCCGACCTCGAGGAGTTGCTAGGCCTGCCGGGTGGCCAGCACGTCGCCAGCAACCAGGTGCTCTACAACGTCACGCGCCGTGGCATCGAATTCGAACTGCTGGCGCGCACCCGCGCGCGGGGCACCAACGTGATGGCGTACACGCCCATCGAGCAGGGGCGGATCCTCGGCAACCCGGCGCTGCGCGAGATCGCGCGCCGCCACGACGCCACGCCGGCGCAGATCGCGCTGGCCTGGACCATTCGCGCCGCGGGCGTGATGGCCATCCCGCGCAGCGGCTCGCCGGCGCACACGCGCGAGAACGCGGCGGCGGCCGCAATAGAGCTGACGGAACGCGACCTGCGGGAGATCGATCGCGCCTTTCCGCCGCCGAACAAAGCGCGTCCGCTCGAAATGATCTGAGGCCGTGCATCGCGTATGCTCGCCTCACACACGCGAGGGACTCCCATGATGAAGAAGATCGCTGGCCCGCTGTTCGGCGCGGCATTCCTGCTGGCCTGCGCGTTCGCCGCCCAGGCCAAGTCACTGGATCACGCCGCGTTGGAAACCTGGCTCAGGAAATACGGTGCCGCCTGGGAGTCACGCGACCCGGCCGCTGCCGGCGTGCTGTTCACCGCCGATGCCGGCTACCACGAAATGCCGTTCGACCCGGTCAAGCAGGGGCGCGCGGCCATCCAGGATTACTGGAAAACCGTCACCGCCGACCAGCGCGACATCAAGGTCGAAACCAAGGTGATCGCCGTGAATGGAAACACCGGCGTGGCCCAGTGGAAGGCCACGTTCAAACTGCAATCCACCGGCGCGACCATCGCGCTCGACGGCGTGTTCATCCTCGAGTTCGCGGAGTCGGGCGAGTGCAAGAGCCTGCGCGAGTGGTGGCACGTCAAGGCGGGCTGAGGTAGCCGCTCACCCGCGTGATCAGCCGGCGTCGCGCGGCGGGCGAGCTGCCGGCGGCCGCCAGGAACAGGCGGCGGCGCACGGCTGCCAGGCCCGCGCCGTCCAGCCACGACCATAACCGGCTGACCCTCGAATAGCTCGCGACCGCGCGCCGTCGCAGTGACTGGTAGTTAGCCAGTGCGGCCGGGATGTCGTCGGCCGCGTCGCGCAGGCATTGCTGCAGGCACTCGGCGTCGAGCAGCGCCAGCGTGGCGCCCAGGCCGAGATGCGGATCGAGGGCGTGGGCGGCATCGCCCATCACCAGCGCGCGGTCGTCGTGCCAGCGGGACATGCTCACCTGCGCGGTGGTGAAGAAGGTCAGCGCGGAAAAATCCCCGGCCGCGCGCAGCAGGTCGACGGCCTCGGGGCAGAAGCCCTCGATGTACCGGCACCAGGCATCGAACCCGCGCGCCTCGAGCGCCGCGCGCTCGCGCTTGCGCACGTCCCAGAAGAAGCTCACCAGCGGCCGGGACCCGGCGGCGCGACCGATGGGCAGCAGCCCCACGGCGTCGCGCGTGCCGTCGACCCGTTGCCACAGCGCCTGCGCCGCCAGCCCCGCGGGCAGCGGCGCCACCAGCGAATACACGCCGTGGCGATGCACGCGCACCTTTGCGCGCGCGACCGAGGCGCGCAGCCGCGAGTACATGCCGTCGCAGATCAGCACCAGGTCGAATGGACCCTGCTTCTCGCCGGCGCTGCGCAAGGTCAGCCAGTTGACGTTGGGTCGACGCTCGAGTTTCTCGACCGCCGCATCGAAGCGCACCTCCGCGCCCGCCGCGCGCGCGGCCTCGAGCAGCAGGGCCGCCAGCAGGGGACGACGGATGCCGAGGGCGTGCATGTGCGGATGCAACTCGGTGTAGGGCAGGTCCATGAGGATGGCGCCGTCACGCGCGCGCGTGACGATGCGTTCAATCGCAGTGCCGTGCGCCAGCGCGGCCGCGGCGAGATCCATGCGTTGCAGGACGTCGAGCCCCGCGGGCTGCAGCAGGATGCCGGTGCCCTCGGCCGCGATGCGCGGCATCGCCTCGTAGACGGTCACTTCGCGCCGCGCGCGCGCCAGCAGCACCGCTGACGCCAGCCCCGCGATACCGCCGCCAACGACCGCAACGCGCATGCGTTGCGCTATTCGTGGAATACCGGGCCCTCGCCGATGGCGCGGAACCACTTGGTGATGATGATCTTGTGCCCGGACAGCACCGGCTCACCGCTGTGCTTGGTCAAGGTGTTGGGCGTGCCGTCGGATTTGAGGTTGTTCCACAGCACGGCGAGGCCGGTCTTCGGCTGGAAGGTGTGGCCGAGCTCGGTGAAGCGCGTGCCGCCGCCTTCCATGCCTTCGTTGAGATACACCATGAAGGTCCAGGTGCGATTGCCGCGCGTGCCGGCGAAGCGCAGGTATTCCTTGGTGCCGGGTTCGAAGTAGTCCCAGTGCGGCTTGAACTGCTGGCCCACGTCGTAGCGCTGCGCCTGGATGCCCTCGGAGTACCCCACGCGGATGCCGAGTGTCTTGCAGATCTTGTCGTCGATACCGAGCGCCGCCGGGCTCTTCAGGTGCGAGAGGTGCGAGGTCTGGCTGGTGCGGAAATACCGGTCGCCGTTGTCATAGGAAACCGTCGACGGCCGCAGGTGGTGTCCGATCAACGCCACGAGCTTTTCGCTTTCCTTGCGACTCAGGAAGTTTTCCAGCGTGTACAGCTCCACCTCGGGATGGTCGAAGCGCTTGAGGTTGGGCGGATTGCGCCGGATCAGGGGCGGCGTTTCCATCACGCCTTCGGAGAAGGCGTCACCCGTGGGTCGTACGGCGTCGAGGCCTGCCGCGATGGCGTCGTCGGAAAAGCCCGCCTGCCGCAGCGTGTTCATCAGCTCGAGCAGGTCGCAGCCCAGTTTCATGTTGTCGCGCAGCCAGTCGTGCCAGCGCGCGTCCAGCATCTTTTCCGCCATAGGCCGCAGCTTTTAGCACATCGCCCCGGGGCCGAATATCAGCCAAAAAGAAGAGGGCGCGCCGACTGCCGCCGGCGCGCCCACGGTACCCGTCAGTACTGCCAGGTCAGCCCGACCTGCCAGCGCGCGCCGCCATAGCTCATCTGCTCGAGGGTCGGTGCCCCGTCAGAATATGTGTTGTGCGGCTGGACGGTCCGGTAGGTCAGTTCGCGAGTCACGTTGCGCCCCGACACGAAGGCGCTCCAGTTGTCGGTGAACTGGTAGCTCACCTTCAGATCCCAGAACTCCGTGGCGTCCCGGAAGTTCGTGCCGCCCGGGTTGTACGGCGTACGGATCGTCTGGCCCGGGCACTGCGCGAATGCGGTCGGGTAGTTGTTGATGGCGTTCGAGCAGGACGAGATGAAGTCGAAGTACTCGGACTGGCCCTGATAGGACAGGCGCGCGTTCAACTTGCCGTCGTCGTACCACAGCGTGAAGTTCTTGAAGTAGTCGCGCTGTTTTTCCGGCGGGTTGTAGGCGCCGGTCATCAGGTCCTTCGACGACGCGAAATCCTCGAAGTCCAATTCCGAGTAGTTCAGGTCCACGCCGGTGTTGCGGAGGAACCAGGGCAGGAACGTGAACGCGACTTTCGCCGTGTATTCCATTCCCAGCTGCGTCCCGGACGGACCGTTGATGTACGAAGGATAGGTGAAGTCGAAATTCGAGAGCGGCTGCCCCGTCACCGGATCCACCGCGTCACTGCCCGCGAACAGGTTCGAGGCCGGCATGTTGGCGTTGATCGGTGCGCCGGTGATGATCTTGTTGCGATAGTGAGCGACCGCGAACATCAGGTCTTCGGTGGGATACCACTCGACCGACAGGTTCTTGTTGTCACCCTTGAACGGCTTCAGGGCCGGATTGCCCACTCGCCCGGTGCAGGTGTTCGGCGTGTCGGATGTCCCGTTGACGTCGGCACTGTTGCGATCGTCGACGGTACAGGTTCCCGAGGGCAGCAGATTGGCCGCGGGCGGTCGCGACAGCACCTTGCCCTGGTAGTAGCGGAGCACGACATCGGGCGTGACCCAGTAGTTGAGATTGATGGCCGGCAGCCAATCCTTGGTGTCGTCGGTGAGAGACGTGTTCATCGCGACCGCGGTGGTGGTCACGGCATTGGGATTGGTGATCGGATTCCAACCGGCGTTCACGGCGGTGTGGGACAGCGTCATGAAGCCCGTGGCCGTCGTCTCGGTGATGACCAGGCGCGTGCCGAAGTTGCCGTCCAGGCGCATGTTCGCCGGCAGTTCCTGGTCGAAGTTGAACATCAGGTAAGCGGCGTCGGTGACTTCGTTGTATGCGAAGTGCTGCTGCTCGTAGACCTGGCCGTCGTTGGCGGTGCACTTCTTCATGCAGTGATAGTCGAACACCTGGTCCGGTATGCCCGCGGCGATGAGGGCCGGATTGATGAGCGGCCAGCGGCTCATCACATCGCCCTTGTCTGGATAGTCCCCGAAGAACGGATGCTCCTTCGTGTAGAGGGCGCTCTGGATCAAGGCATCGAGATCCGTGGGCGTGAAAGTCATGGTTCCGAACAGCGTGTTGTTCAGATTGGCGACGGGACTGTTGTTGGTGCCTACCGTGGTGCCGGGAACATAGCCGTACTGGCAAGGCTGCGTCGAAGTCGCCGTCGGCATGCAAGAGCGGTAGTTGACGGTGAGATTTTCGGTGGGAACGACGATCGGCGCGACGTATCCCGCGGCGCCCACGTTGCCGGTACCGGCCCTCACCGTGTAGCCGCCGCCGCCCCAGCCGTTGCCCTCGCGATCGCGGCGCTGGAAGCCCGTCTGGAAGCTGCTCAGGAACGGAAGCTTCTCCTGGACGTCGACGGTGAAATCCATCTTGTACTGTTTCTCGGCGTCGTCGGTCATCGCCGGACGCCAGGTCAGCGTGAAGTTGCTGCCCCATTGCGCGGCTTGGGCCGCCGTGTAGGCCGGCGAACCCGCCTGGACGGTCGAGGCGGGTTCGCCGG
>Ga0268266_10004550_pt1 | contig 13252 bp, 10 predicted proteins | sample KBSS13metaG_FD_190356 | JGI IMG/M metagenome (GOLD analysis project Ga0268266, IMG submission 190356) | Switchgrass rhizosphere microbial communities from Kellogg Biological Station, Michigan, USA - KBS S1-3 metaG (SPAdes) (version 2) | ecosystem: Host-associated > Plants > Roots > Rhizosphere...
AAGGCAGGCGTGGATGGGCCGGGTCAAGCCCGGCCATGACGAGGTTAGAATTACCTGTCCGCCTTCCAAGCGCTGGCGACGTCCCCGATCTTGGCCACCTCAGGCTCCCTGATCGCCGATGGCGTGCGCGAGAATCGCGGCGCGGGCGCGGGCTGGGTAACGCCGTGGCGTTCGACGAACACCTTGCGCGCCGCCATGTGCGGATGATCAGGCGCTTCCGCCATGGTCAGGATCGGCGCGAAGCAGATGTCGGTGCCTTCCATGATCTTGCACCAGTCCGCGCGCGTCTTGCTCTTGAATGTTTTCGTCAGCTTTTCCTTCAGCGTCGGCCACGCCTTGCGGTCCATCTGCGCGTCGAAATCGGCATCGGTCAGGTCGGCATGCTTGCGCAGCAGCGCGTAGAACTGCGGTTCGATCGAGCCGATCGAAATGAAGTTGCCGCAGGAGCACTCATAGACGCCGTAGAAATGCGCGCCGCCGTCGAGGAAGTTCTGGTCGCGGCCCTCGGTCCAGCGCCCGCTTGCGCGCATGTCGAAGAACATCGACATCAGCGATGCCGCGCCGTCGCACATCGCGGTGTCCACCACCTGGCCCTTGCCGGACTTCGAGGCTTCCAGCATGGCGGCGAGTACGCCGACCACGAGATAGAGCGCGCCACCGCCGAAATCGCCGACGAGGTTGAGCGGCGGCACCGGCTTTTCCTTGGTCCCGATCGCGGCAAGTGCGCCTGTGATGGAAATGTAGTTGATGTCGTGGCCGGCGGCGTTGGCCAGCGGGCCTTCCTGGCCCCAGCCGGTCATGCGGCCATAGACCAGCTTCGGATTGCGCGCGAGCACGACATCCGGGCCGAGGCCGAGACGCTCCATCACGCCGGGGCGGAAACCTTCGATCAGTGCGTCGGCGCTCGACAGCAGGTCGAGGACCTGCGCGATCGAAGCCTTGTCCTTCAAATCAAGCTCGATGACCTTGCGACCGCGTACTGCGACCGCCTTCAGGTTCTTGCCGGCGCCGACGCGGTCAAGCGTCACGACCTCGGCGCCCATATCCGCCAGCAGCATGCAGGCGAACGGGCCCGGACCGATGCCGGCGAATTCGACGATGCGGAAGCCGGCGAGCGGGCCGGAGGTGCGGGTGGCGGATTGGGCGGCTGGTTTGTCGAGCACTTGTTTTCTCTCCCAGGGCAGCGTCGCAGGAAGCGTCTTAATTAGTTGATTAGCTAAATTGTCCCGCCGATGCGAGGCCGTTGCAAGCTTCTTTTGTCGAGAACCGGACCAAAATGCGAAGCGGCGCGCATCCCTGCGCGCCGCTTGCGTGAAAGTTGCGTTGAGGCGCTAGAACGGAATGGCTTCGCCATCCCGTTCTAGCTTTTTATTGCGCATGATCTTTCGGAAAACCGGTTCCCGCTTTTCCGGATCATGCGTATCAGCCCGCAGCGTCCACCGCGCGCTGCGCCATCACCTTCACAAGATTGGCGCGATAGTCCGACGTTCCGTGGATATCGCTCATCAAGCCGCTGGCGGAAACCTTGACGTTGTCGAGCGCACTCGCCGCCCAGTTCGCCTTCAGCGCCGCTTCGATTGCGGAAACCCGCATCACGCCGTCCTGCGAGGCGCCTGTGGCCGCGACCCTGACATCACCAGCCTTGGTCTTGGTCACGAACACGCCGGTCAGCGCGAAGCGCGAGGCTGGGTGCCGCATCTTGGCGTAGCCTGCCTTGGCCGGAATCGGGAACGACACCGCTGTGATGATCTCGCCATCCTCAAGCGCCGTCGTGAACAGGCCCTTGAAGAAGTCATCCGCCGATATCGAGCGCTTGTTGGTCTTTACCGTCGCGCCGAGCGAAACCAGCGCGGCCGGAAAATCCGCTGCCGGATCGTTGTTGGCGATCGAGCCGCCGATCGTGCCGCGATGGCGCACGGCGGGATCGCCGAGCACGGAGGTGAGGTAGGTGATCGCGGGAATCGACTTCTTCACATCGGGGCTTTGCATGATGTCGAAATAGGTCGTCGCCGCCTTGATGGTCAGCGTGTCGCCCGATACTTCGATGCCGACCAGTTCCTTGATCTTGCCGAGATCGATCACATCGGATGGCGCGGCGAGCCGCTGTTTCATTACCGGGATCAGCGTGTGGCCGCCCGCGAGATATTTCGCATCCGATCCCTTAGCGAACAGCGAGACCGCTTCGTCGACGGAGGAGGGGCGGTGATAGGTTGTCTGATACATGATGGTTGCTCCCTCTCAGCCGTGAATCGCATGCCAGACGCGATCGGGCGTCGCGGGCATTTCGAGCTTGTTGTTGCCGATTGCATCGGTGATGGCGTTGATGACCGCCGCCGAAGCGCCGATCGCACCGGCCTCGCCGCAGCCCTTGACGCCGAGCGGATTGCCCGGACACAGCGTCGTGGTGTGCGACAGCTTGAACGACGGCAGGTCGTCGGCGCGCGGCATCGAATAGTCCATGAATGATGCCGTCAGGAGTTGCCCCGAAGCGTCGTACACCGCGTTTTCCAGCAGCGCCTGTCCGATGCCCTGGGCAAGGCCGCCATGGACCTGGCCTTCGACGATCATCGGGTTGATCAGCCGACCGAAGTCATCCGCCGCCACGAAGTTGACGAAAGAGCTTTTGCCGGTGGCGGCGTCGACTTCCATTTCGCAGATGTAGGCGCCGGCCGGGAAGGTGAAGTTGGTCGGGTCGTAGAACGCGGTTTCCTTCAGCCCGGGCTCCATGCCGTCAGGCAGGTTGTGGGCGGTGTAAGCCGCGAGCGCGACCATCGGGAACGCCAGCGACTTGTCGGTGCCGGTGACCTTCAGCTCGCCATTCTCGATGACGATGTCGTTCTCGGATGCCTCGAGCTGATGGGCCGCGATCTTCTTGGCCTTGGCCTCGACCTTTTCCATCGCCTTCAGGATCGCGGTGAGACCGACGGCCGCCGAACGCGATCCATAGGTGCCCATGCCGAACTGCACCTTGTCAGTGTCGCCATGAACGATCTGCACCTGGCTGATCGGAACGCCGAGACGGTCAGCGACGAGCTGGCAGAATGTCGTCTCGTGGCCCTGCCCGTGGCTGTGCGAGCCCGTCAGGATCTCGATCGTGCCGACCGGATTGACGCGCACTTCCGCCGACTCCCACAGGCCGACGCCGGCGCCGAGGCTGCCGACCGCCTTCGAGGGCGCAATGCCGCAGGCCTCGATGTAGCAGGACACGCCGATGCCGCGCAGCTTGCCTTCGGACTTGGCTTTCGCCTTGCGCGCCGGGAAGCCGGCGTAGTCGATCGCCTTCATCGCGGAGTCGAGCGAGGCGTTAAAGTCGCCGATGTCATAGGCCATGATCACCGGCGTCTGGTGCGGGAATTGCGTGATGAAGTTCTTGCGGCGCAATTCCGCCGGATCGACCTTCAGCTGCCGCGCAGCCGTCTCCATCAGCCGTTCCACCACAAAACTTGCTTCGGGTCGGCCCGCGCCGCGATAGGCGTCGACCGGCACCGTGTTGGTGTACACGCTGATCACTTCGGCGAAGATGTTGGGGATGTTGTACTGACCCGACAACAGCGTCGCATAGAGATAGGTCGGCACCGAGGAAGAGAACAGCGACATGTAGCCGCCGAGATTGGCGTAGGTCTTTACCCGCAGGGCGGTGACCTTGTTGTCCTTGTCGAACGCCATCTCCGCCTTGGTGACGTGGTCGCGGCCATGCGCGTCGGTCAGGAAGGCCTCGGTGCGATCGCCGGTCCACTTCACCGGGCGGCCGACCTTCTTGGAGGCCCACAGAGCCACCATCTCCTCGGGGTAGATGAAGATCTTCGAGCCGAAGCCGCCGCCGACGTCGGGCGCCACCACGCGCAGCTTGTGCTCCTGCGCGATGTTGTAGAACGCCGACAGCACAAGGCGGGCGACATGCGGATTTTGCGACGTCGTGTAGAGCGTGAAATGCTCTTCCGGCTCGTTATATTCGGCCAGCGCCGCGCGCGGCTCCATCGCATTCGGCACCAGGCGATTATTGGTGATGTCGAGCGACACGACATTGGCCGCTGCCTTGAAGGCGGCATCGGTCGGGCCTTCGTCGCCGATGGTCCAGTCGTAGATCACGTTGCCCGGAGCTTCCGGATGCAGTTGCGGTGCGCCCGGCTTGATCGCGGCGCGGATGTCGGGCACGGCGGGCAATTCTTCGTAATTGACGACCACGGCTTCGGCGGCGTCCTTGGCCTGGTTCTTGGTCTCGGCGATCACGACCGCGACGGCCTGTCCGACGAAGCGCACCGTTTCCGGCGCCATCGCCGGCCATGCACCCATCTTCATGCCGGTGCCGTCCTTGGACGTGATGGCCCAGCCGCAGATGAGATTGCCGATCTTGTCGTCGACCAGTTGCTGACCGGTCAGTACGCCGACCACGCCCGGCATGTTCGCCGCCGACGACGTGTCGATGCTCTTGATCTTTGCATGTGCATGCGGGCTGCGGACGAAGTGCGCGTGGGTCATGCCCACCAGCTTGATATCGTCGACGTAACGGCCCTTGCCGGTAATGAAACGGCGGTCTTCCTTGCGCACGACGCTTGCGCCAATGCCTTCAACACCCATCTTCTGTCCTCCCGACCGGAGTTATTGTTTCCGCCATTTCCATCGAAACGCGGTATTGAATTCGAGAATTGCTGCCTGCGGCTGCTATTCCGCCGCCTGCGCGACCTTCATGCGGCCGGCTGCGTCGAGCACCGATTTGACGATGTTGTGGTAGCCGGTGCAGCGGCAGATGTTGCCTTCCAGCTCCTGCCGGACGGTCTCTTCATCGAGCTGGCCGCTGTGGCGGTGCACAATATCGATCGCCGACATGATCATGCCCGGGGTGCAGTAACCGCACTGCAGGCCGTGATTGTCGCGGAACGCCGCCTGCATGGGGTGCAGTTCGTCGCCCTTGGCAATGCCTTCAATGGTAGTGACGCTGGAGCCGGCGGCCTGGCCCGCCAGCACCGTGCAGGACTTGACCGCCCGGCCGTCGATATGGACGACGCAGGCGCCGCACTGGCTGGTGTCGCAGCCGACATGGGTGCCCGTCAGATTCAGATTCTCGCGCAAGAGATGGACCAGAAGGGTCCGGTCTTCGACATCGGCCGAGACAGCCTTGCCGTTCACGGTCAGTTTGACTGTAGACACGCGTGGTACCTCCCAAGGTTTTGTAATTGTTCTAATTAGAAACAGCGGCGCAGGAACTTGCAACTAGGATTTTGGTCGCCCCGGTCATTGTGATGACATGGGCCTACGCGCCTGCGATTCGCCGAAAGAATTATTTTTCTTCGTGCGCGCTCGGATGCGCCTCGGGAGCGGTGCCATTGCGATGACGCACGGCGCGACCGACGGCGGTCTCTCAATCCGGACAGTGCTCGAAGCGGGAGGCCAACCCTCTGGCCTTGGCCCGTGCCGCCATCACTCACCCTCGGCCTTGCTCGTCGGGGCATGCCTCGCCCCTTGCCGATCCGTCGTGGCCGGGGTGGCCGCGTGCTGCCTTTGCCAGCTTTGCCCGTATTTACGTACCCTTATCCATTCTGCCCTAAGTTTGCGCACCGGATTGGGAGGGGGGCCTCCTGATGCCTGATTTTCAGAACGAAAACGGGGGGATGGAAGTGCGATTTCTGAAACGTGGCGGTTCGCCTTTCAGGCTCCCCACTCTGCGGTTCCGCGCCAAGATCATGCTTGGCTTTGCCGTCGTACTGGCGATTTCGGCCGCCAGCATGGGGTTTGCCTATCTCGGATTCGAACGGGTTTCCGAGGGGGTCGATGCCTACCAGCGCAGCGTTCACGAGGCCGATCTGGCGCGCGACATCGATCGCGAGCTGATCTCGTATCGTTCGCTTGCCCGCTATTTCGTCGTGACCGGCAAGGAAGAGGACGGCAAGGCCGCGCTGGAGGCCGAAGCTCGCCTGAAGGATGCCATCATCGCCTCGATGAAGGGGACCACCGACCGGGCGCGCCTCGAACAGATCGCGAAACTCGAGCGTGAATTCCGCACCTTCACGAAGATCTTCGCCGATATGCTCAAGGTCAAGGAAGAGAGCGCGCGCATCGCGCAGAACCAGCTTGCTCGCACCGGCAACTCGCTGCGCTACAAGCTCGACGACCTCCCGAGCAATGCAGAAGATGAAGAGATGCCTTTGATCACGCTCGGCGCCAAGAAGGTGACCGAGCAGTTTCAGGCGACCACCGCCCTTGCCAATACCTTCGTGGTCAATGCCGACCAGTCGGTCGCTACCAGTGCGCAGGCGCGCCTGAAATTCGTCGAGAACGCACTGAAGGCGATTTCGACGAAAAACGAAAAGATCCTGGACGGCATCAAGGAAGTTTCCGGCATGCTGGAGGAATACCGCAAGTCGCTCGCGATGCTGATCGGCAATGCCAAGGAGATCGAGGGACTGACCCAGGAAATGACGGAGACGGCTGCCGAGATCAACAAGGCATCGGCGGCGATGAAGGCGGATATGCTCGCCGAACAGAAGCGGCTCGACGCCGAGTCGGATACCGCGATCGCCGACACCGAACGGCTGATCGTGATGCTGGCAGCGGGCGGCTTCCTGCTCGGTTGCATCTGGGCTTTCTTCCTCGGCAAGGGCATTTCCCGGCCGATGACGGCGATGTGCAACGCGATGCGCAAACTCGCCGCCGGCAATTTCGAAGTCGTGCTGCCCGGCCTTGGCCGCAAGGACGAGCTCGGCGAGATGGCGGGCGCGGTCGAGGAGTTCAAGGTGCAGGCGATTGCGCGCGCCGAGCGTGACGCTGCCACCCAGGAAGCGCAGAACAAGGCTGCGAGCGAGGCGCGCCGTGCCGAACTCATTCGTTTCGCCGACGATTTCGAGGCCGCGGTCGGCGCCATCGTCGCCAATGTTTCGTCTTCCGCCGTACAGCTCGAGGCGGCGGCGGGCACGCTGACGCGAACCGCGGAGACGACCCAGAGCCTGTCCAGCCAGGTCGCGGGCGCCTCGGAAGAAGCCTCAACCAACATGCAGTCGGTGGCGTCGGCGACCGAGGAATTGTCGATGTCCGTCGACGAGATCGGGCGGCGCGTCAAGGAAAGCAGCCAGATCGCGGAAGCAGCCGTCCGCCAGGCCGAACAAACCGACGGGCGGATCGGCAAGCTGTCGCGCGCCGCGCAGGAGATCGGCGACGTCGTCAAGCTGATCACCGCGATCGCCGAACAGACCAACCTGTTGGCGCTCAACGCCACCATCGAGGCGGCGCGGGCAGGGGATGCTGGCCGCGGCTTTGCCGTGGTGGCGTCCGAAGTCAAATCACTGGCCAGCCAGACGGCGAAAGCGACCGACGAGATTTCCAATCACATCTCGGGCATGCAGGGCGCGACGCAGGAATCGGTCGCCGCCATCAAGGAAATCGGCGGTACCATCGGCAAGATTTCGGACATCGCCTCGACGATCGCGAGCGCCGTCGAACAGCAAAGCTCGGCGACGCAGGAAATCGCGCGCAGCGTCCAGAACGTCGCCCAAGGCACGCAGGAGGCCGCCACCAACGTCATGCACGTCAATCGCGGCGCCACCGAAACCGGCTCGGCTTCCGAGGAAGTGCTGAATTCGGCGCGAAGCCTGTCGAGCGAAAGCACGCGCCTGCGTGAAGAGCTCGACCGCTTCATGGCCAACATCAGGGCGGCGTGAGAGGAGCCATCACTGTCATCGCCCGGCTTGACCGGGAGATCCAGTATTCCAGAGACCGCAGTGATCGATCGAGACGCCGCGGCGTACTGGATACCCCGCCTTCGCGGGGTATGACGACCAGAATGCCCGGTGCACCGCCCGTACCGTCGGGCGTCTGTACTCACTCCCTGCCGAACTGGTGCTTCAGCTCCACCTTCGCCCGCTCCAGTCGCGCACGCTGGGTCTTCGGCAAGGTCTTTCCGGCACGATTGATATAGAAGGTCAGCATCGACAGCGCCGAGCGATACGCGCCGGCCTTTCGGCGTGAGCTGTCTTCGGCGGAGCGCTTGAGCGACGCCGCGATCTTCTTCGCGCTGGTCAGCTTGAAAACACCGCGTTTCAGGTCGAGCGCATCGCTTTCCCGCGTCACCCGTTGCGACCATCGCTTCGATGATGATTTCTTCGCCGTTGTCGTGCGGCTGCTTTTTCGGACCGCGGTCTTCCGTGGGCGCGTGGTCTTTCGGCGTTCGGGCATGATCGGCTCCAATGCTGTTTTGCCGAGAACGGCGCGCCGATCGTTCGGTTCCTGGTCGTGCCAGGAGCGAAACGAGCCGCTTCGCATGCGCAGGATGCGACCAGAGCTATGCAATTTAGCGACCCAATCGACGAGGAACCCCGCCCGGCGAGAGGCGTTATCTTGGCGTCGGGCATCATGTTTGCCGCAATTGAGCGAGAAAACCCTGGGGCTGGGGCGTTCCGGGGTGTTTTGTCTTTGGTCCAAATCCGATGGATGTGAAAGCGATACCGCTCGATGCGGCTGCGGATGAGAACACGTCCATTTCCGCAACAGCCGGGTCGGACAACGACCGCGTCGTCGAGACCAGCATCCCTGCGCGGCTCGATAGCCTGCAATGGGGCGGGTTTCATACCCGCGTGGTGCTGGCGCTCGGCATTACCTGGATTCTGGACGGGCTGGAGGTCACGCTCGCAGGCGCCTTGGCGGGCGCGCTGAAGGAAAGCCCGACGCTGCAGTTCTCGAATTTCGATGTTGGCCTCGCCAACAGCGCCTATCTCGCCGGCGCCGTGCTGGGCGCTCTCGGGTTCGGCTGGCTGACCGACCGGATCGGACGCAAGAAATTGTTCTTCATCACGCTCGCGCTCTATCTCACCGCCACTGCTGCTACCGCGCTGTCATGGAACGTGACGAGTTACGCGCTGTTTCGCTTCCTGACCGGGGCGGGGATCGGCGGCGAATATACCGCGATCAATTCGACGATCCAGGAACTGGTGCCGGCGCGCTATCGCGGCTGGACCGATCTCGTGATCAATGGCAGCTTCTGGATCGGCGCGGCGATCGGTGCCGTCGCCGCCATCGTGCTGCTCGATCCCGCGTTGCTGGCCCCGGATCACGGCTGGCGGCTGGCTTATTTCATCGGCGCCGCACTTGGCCTGATCGTACTGGTGATGCGGATGTGGATTCCGGAAAGCCCGCGCTGGCTGATGATCCACGGCCGTCCCGACGAGGCGCACGCGATCGTCGACGGCATCGAGAAGGCGTCCGTGAGACATCCGGATCATCGTGCCGATGAGGTATTCCCCAAGATCAGGGTGAAGATGCGCAGCCACACGCCGCTCCGAGAAGTGGCGCATACATTGTTCACGACCTATCGGCAGCGTTCGCTGGTGGGATTGGTGCTGATGGGCGCGCAGGCGTTCTTCTACAACGCGATCTTCTTCACCTTCGCGCTGGTGCTGACCGATTTCTTCGGCATCCCTGCCAACCATGTCGGCTGGTACATCCTGCCGTTTGCGGCAGGCAATTTCCTCGGGCCGCTGTTGCTCGGCCGGCTGTTCGATACGCTGGGCCGGCGCACGATGATCACGGTGACCTATGGCGTCTCGGGCATACTGCTCGCGCTATCGGGTTACCTGTTCTCGATCGGTGTTCTGACGGCGCAGACCCAGACCATCGCCTGGATGATAATCTTCTTCTTTGCCTCGCCGGCGGCGAGCGCGGCCTATCTCACCGTCAGCGAGACGTTTCCGCTGGAGGTGCGCGCGCTTGCGATTGCGCTGTTCTATGCGATCGGAACAGGCATTGGCGGCGTGGCGGGACCGGCGCTGTTCGGCGCCCTGGTCGATACCGGATCGCGCAACAGCGTCTTCGCCGGCTACCTGTTCGGGTCGGCATTAATGATCGTGGCCGCTGCCGTCGGGTGGCGCTATGCCATCGCGGCCGAGCGAAAATCGCTCGAATCTGTCGCGCGGCCGCTCGCATTTGTGGAGTAGGATGAGATGAACGAGGATCTGCTGGAAATGCCAATCGAAGAAGAAATCGTCCGTGAAGACGACGCACCGCCGGAGACCGTTCCGGTGCCGAGCTCGCTGGTGCCGCATTTGAGCGAAACCGCGATCCTGCTCGACATCGACGGCACACTGCTCGACCTGATGCCGACGCCGCGCGAAGTGTGGGTGCCGCCGGGCCTGGCGAAGACCTTGAACCGCCTGCTGGTGAAAACCAACGGCGCGCTGGCGATGGTCAGTGGACGCTCGCTCAACGATATCGATCTGATTTTCGCGCCCGATCAGTTTCCCGTGGTCGGCGGCCATGGCGCCGAGATGCGGATCGAGCCGGACAGCGAGTCGGTGGCCGCTCACGCGCCGCCGCTGGACAAGGAGTTGAAGCGTCGGCTCGCTGCGATCGCAAAGCTCAGCCCGGGAATTTTGCTGGAAGACAAGGGCTACTCGCTGGCACTACATTACCGCCTGGCGCCGCACGCCGAGAAGGCGATCTATGCCGCGGTATCGCTGATCAGGGCCGATCTGCCCAATGCGCCGATCGAGGTGCTGCCGGGCAAATGCGTTTGCGAGATCAAGCACTCCGGCTTCACCAAGGCGACCGGCGTGCGCGAGTTGATGACGCACGAACCTTTCAAGGGCCGCCGTCCGCTCTTCATCGGTGACGACGTCACAGACGAGACCGTGTTTGCGATCATGCCGGACTTCGATGGCCTCGCGTTCTCCGTTGGCCGCCGCGCCAAGGGCGTTGCCGGACACTTCGATGCGCCGAGCGACGTCAGGGAATTCCTGACGCACCTGCTTGATGACGAAAGGGACGCATCGCTGCCATAATGTGTCCCGTCCTGACCGCTTTCGAACACAGATTCTCGCGCTTGCTGCCGAGGTTCGCGATAAATTTTATTTTTCGTGAGTTCCGGTGAGTTCCTCCACTTCGCAGCCCGAATTTGGTTTCAATTCGTTGAAAGGGTGATCAGGAACCATATTGATGAACGGCTGTTAACCGCCAGCGCATCAACGGGAGGGGACCGTGAACCTCGTCGTAGTTTCTAACCGCGTTTCGCGCGGAAAACCCAATGAACCCATGACGGGGGGGCTTGCTGCGGCATTACTGCCGATCGTCGAAAAGTCAGGTGCTATCTGGGTTGGTTCCAGCGGAAGGGTCCGCGACGGGAACCAGAAGGAACCATTCGCGGAAGTCGAGGCGCTCGGCGCCGGCGCGCTGGCGATGCTCGATCTGCCGGCCGCGCATTACGGTGGCTATTACGAAGGCTTTGCAAATTCCGCGCTATGGCCGGCGCTGCATTCGCGTGCCGATCTGATCCGCGCCTCGCAGGACGATTATCTCAGCTATCGCGAAGTGAACGCCTTCATGGCGCGCGCGCTGCTGCGATTCCGCAAACCGGATTCCGCGTTCTGGATTCAGGATTACCATTTCCTCGCGCTCGGCGCCGAACTGCGCGACCTCGGCGTCGCGCAGCCGATCGGCTTCTTCCTGCATACGCCGTGGCCGTCGCGTTCGGTGATCTCAGGCGTGCCGCATCATAGCGAACTGATCGAGGCGATGCTGGCCTATGATCTGATCGGTTTCCAGACCGACGAGGATTGCGAGAACTTCCTGTCTTACGCGCAGGCAGATCTCGGCCTTGTCGTGCATGACGGCGTCATCATTTCGCGCTACGGCCGGACGCGTGCCGCGGTATTTCCGATCGGCATCGATCCGCAGCAGTTCGCCCAACTGGCGGCGAAGGCGTCTACCCATCCTGACGTCTCGCGGCTGCGCCGAAGCCTGAACGGCGAGAAGCTCGCGATCGGCGTCGACCGGCTGGATTATTCCAAGGGCCTGATCAATCGCATCAAGGCTTTCGACCGGATGTGGACGCTGCATCCGTCATTGGCGCGCACCGCGTCGCTGCTGCAGATCGCAACGCCTTCGCGCGGCGCGATCGAAGCCTACGGCAACCTGCAGAGCGAGGTCGCAAAGCTCGTCAGCGACGTCAACGGCCAGCACGGCGAGGTCGACTGGACGCCGATCCGTTATCTCAACAAGGGTTACGGCCAGGCCGTGCTTGCGGGCCTCTATCGCGCCGCGCAGGTCGGCGTGGTGACGCCGCTGCAGGACGGAATGAATCTGGTCGCCAAGGAATATGTCGCCGCGCAAAACCCGGTCGACCCCGGCGTGCTCGTGCTGTCGAAATTCGCCGGCGCCGCCAACGAACTCGACACCGCGCTGCTGGTCAATCCGCACGATATCGACGGCATGGCGCGCACCATCGCGCTCGCGCTGTCGATGCCGCTCACCGAACGGCGGATGCGCTGGGAAGCGATGATGGCGAAGCTGCGCGGTCAGACGATCCAGCAATGGTTCTCCGACTTCACCGACGCACTGCGGGAAAGCCGGCACTACAGTGTAGAGCTAGCCCCCGTGATGACCGAGCCCGCGCTATGGCCCCTTCGTTCCGCCACCACCGGCGGCGTGCGATACCACTAGCCGAGATACCACCAGTCGATTCATCTCTGTGTGCTCCTCATCCTGAGGAGCCGCGCAAGCGGCGTCTCGAAGGATGAAATCCCACTGTCGCCTCGTAATTCCCCCGGCGACGCATGGCGTCGTCCGGCCCGGCGACGCGTAGCGTCGTCCAGCGCCGCGGCTAATAGCAATACGACACGCCATCCAGCACCGGGCAGCGCGCCTTGCTTGGCGCGCTCGGATTTTCCATCGGCACCATGCCGCCCTTGCCGTTACCGGCGAACACGCCGGGACCGATCACGACCGACGACTTGTTGCCGATGATGACGCTCGGATGCGGCGAGACCAGGTTCGACCGCGTGCCATCGGCCCAGATCAGGGATTCGCCGGCGAAAATCCCGCGCCTGCCGTCGTCGCAGGTCACGTCCACGCCCTGCCGGGTGCAGGACTGCGCCATCGCCGGACCGGCGGCGCCCAGCGCAAGCGCCGATGCCAGGACGGAGAATCGAAGCGCCCGCGTGATCGTCATGCCATCCCCCACCGATTGAGTTGTCACTTATCGTGGTCGATCGTGGCCGGATTCCGGTTCAAGGCCTGGCAGGTTGTCGATTGCCCGGCGCCGGACAGCGAAAATTACCAAACAAATTCAGTGAATTGGGGAAATTTCGGCAGCCGCGCCCGGCGTCCCTTGCAAAATCAGTCCGGCCCCTTCAAGAGAAGCCCTCCGGAGAGATGGCCGAGTGGCTTAAGGCGCACGCTTGGAAAGCGTGTGTGCGGGAAACCGTACCGTGGGTTCGAATCCCACTCTCTCCGCCAGCAGTCTCGTGTCCAGCCCGGTTACGATGGTCGTAGC
>Ga0268266_10004551_pt1 | contig 13251 bp, 10 predicted proteins | sample KBSS13metaG_FD_190356 | JGI IMG/M metagenome (GOLD analysis project Ga0268266, IMG submission 190356) | Switchgrass rhizosphere microbial communities from Kellogg Biological Station, Michigan, USA - KBS S1-3 metaG (SPAdes) (version 2) | ecosystem: Host-associated > Plants > Roots > Rhizosphere...
GATGACCAACATCGCCTCACACGGCGCCACCATGGCGGTCGACTGGGAGCAGCGGATCGACTTCGACCGGCTGCGCTCCGACCGCACCGCCCGGGCCCAGGCCGCCCTGCGGGAGACCGACCTCGGCGCGCTGCTGCTGTTCGACCCCAACAACATCCGCTACGTCACCTCCACCCACATCGGCGAGTGGGCCCGCGACAAGAACGCCCGCTTCTGCCTGCTGCCCCGCGAGGGCGCCCCGGTCCTCTGGGACTTCGGCTCGGCCGCCCGCCACCACCAGCTCTACGCCCCCTGGATCCCGGCGGAGAACTTCCGCGGCGGGGTCAGCCCGATGCGCGGCGCGATGCCCGACCACACCGGCGTCCCCGACAAGCTGGCCTCGAACATCTTCGAGGAGCTCCGCGAGCGCGGGATCGAGCAAGACCAGCTCGGCATCGACATGACCGACATGGTCGCCCTGGCGGCGCTTAACCGCGCCGGGATCGCGACCACCGACGGCTCCCAGGTGATGCTCGCCGCCCGCACGATCAAGACCGACGAGGAGATCGCGCTGCTCGACCACGCCGCCGGGATCGTCGACGCCACCTACGAGCTGATCTACGAAAAGCTCCGCCCCGGGGTGAAGGAGTCCGAGATCGTCGCCGACGCCCAGCGCCTGCTCTTCGAGCTCGGCTCCGAGCAGGTCGAGGCGATCAACGCCGTCTCGGGCGACCGCTGCATCCCCCACCCGCACGTCTTCTCCGACCGCCTGCTGCGCCCCGGCGACCAGGCCTTCTTCGACATCATCCACTCCTTCATGGGCTACCGGACGTGCTACTACCGCACGTTCTCGGTCGGCGGCGCCAACCAGGCCCAGGTCGACGCCTACCGCCAGTGCCGCGAGTGGCTCGACGACGCGATCGCCCTGGTGCGCCCCGGCGCCACCACCGCGCAGATCGCCGAGGTCTGGCCGACCGCCGCCGAGCTCGGCTTCCCCTCCGAGGAAGCCTGCTTCGGCCTGCAGTTCGGCCACGGCCTCGGGGTCGGGCTCTACGAGTCGCCGATGATCAGCCGCCTGCACTCCCTCGAGCACCCGGTGGAGATCGAGGAGGGCATGGTCTTCGCCCTCGAGACCTACTGCCCGGCATCCGACGGCGTCTCCGCCGCCCGGATCGAGGAGGAGGTCCTGGTCACCGCGGAGGGCTCGCGCATCCTCACCCGCTTCCCGGCCGAGGAGCTGCTGGTGGCGGGGAGGCAGTACGTGCGGGGGGCGGACCTGGTGGCAGAGAACGAGACGGTGGGGGTGTGAGGTGTTGAACGACGCTGTCAAGAGGATCCGCGAAGTCGGCATGCCGGCCTCGACGGTGATCATCTGCGGAACCATCCTGCTCTTCATCGCCAGCGCGCTGATCGAGCCCTCGAGCCTCAAATCGGGCGCGCTGAAGGGGATGCTGCCGTTCGCCGCGGTGCTGGCGATCATCGCGATCGGCCAGACGCTGGTGGTGCAGCAGGCGGGCATCGACCTCTCGGTGCCGGGCATGGTCTCGCTGGTCGTGGTGATCATGACCCACTATCCGGCCGGCGATTCGAGCAAGCTACCCGCCGCGATCCTGATCTCCTTCGGCGTCGCGATCGCCGCCGGCCTCCTCGCCGGCGTGATCGTCAGCAAAGTCGGCATCACCGCGATCGTCACCACCTTGGGGATGAACGCGCTCCTCTTCGGACTCGACATCAAGGTGTCACACGGAGGCCTCACCCAGGCGACCACGCCGGACCTGCAGCACTTCGCCTCCGGGTCACTGTTCGGGATCCAGAACTCGGTGCTGATCGCGATCGCGATCACCGCCATCGTCGCCGTCCTCGTCAAGCTGACCGTCGTCGGTCGGCGCTTCGAGGCGGTGGGGGCGAACCCCGCCGCGGCGCGCGCGTCCGGCATCACCCCGGGCCGCTACCAGATCGGTGCCTACGTCGGCGCCAACATCCTCTACTGCTGCGCGGCGATCCTGCTCGCCGGAATCATCCACTCGCCGAGCGCGTTCCAGGGGGAAACGTACCTGCTGCCTTCGGTGGCGGCGGTGGTGCTCGGCGGTACCTCGCTGTTGGGTGGAAAAGGGAGTGTTGTCGCGACCGCGATCGGCGCGCTCTTCCTCACCCAGCTCGACCAGTTCGTGCTGACGACCGGCATCAACGCGGCCGTCCAGTACCTAGTGCAGGCGGTGGCCCTGGCCGCCGGGGTGGCGATCTACATCGTCCCCTGGGGCCGGGTCAGGAAGCGTTTCACCGACACCTTTGCAGGCGGTCGCGGGGGACCGTCGACGGAGACCGCCGCACCGACTTGATCGGGCGGCACCAGCGTGGATCTCGCCACCCGGCGGGGTTCTTGGGGATTCCCCTACCTAAGAACACAAGGAGGAAGAGGTAAACAATGATGGGACGATCGGCGCTTCCGCGCGCCATTTTCGTCGCCCTCGCAGTGGTGGCAGCGGCGCTCGCGCTCGCGGCCTGTGGTGGCGGCTCGAGTTCAACCAGTTCAAGTGAATCCCCCGTGTCGGAAAGCGAAGGCGCTTCCGGCGGCGAAGCGGGGTCCGGCGGCGAAGCCGCGAGCGAAGAAAGCTCGAGCGAAGAAGGCGAAAGCGAAACCGCCTCGTCGGGCGGGACCCCCTCGTGGTGCGGGCCCGAACAGACCTCGCTCGCCCTCGCCGACGAGTTCGGCGACAACAACTGGCAGAAGATCACCCGCAAAGAAGCCGAAGACGAAGCGGCGGAATGCCCGAGCGTCACGGAATTCAAGTACACCGACGGCCAGGGCAACACGCCGAAGGCGATCTCCGACCTCGAAGGCCTGACCGCGGAAGGCACCGGCGCGATCGTCGACTTCCCGCACGACGGCAAAGTGATGCTGCCGGCGATCACCAACGCCTACAAAGCGGGCGTCACGATCGTCCCCTACCGCGTCTTCCCCGGCGGCGAAGCCGGCGTCAACTACAACAACTACGTCAGCACCGACTTCAAAGAAGCGGGTCAGCTGTGGGGCGAATGGCTGATGAAAGTCCTGAAAGGGAAAGGCAAGGTCCTGACCCTCGGCGGCCCGGCGGCGAACTCGCAGTCGACCGAAGAGTACGAAGGGATGGCGGAAGCCATCGAAGGCTCGGAAATCGAACTGCTCGGCGAACAGCCGTACACGGTGACCGAATGGGAACCGGCGAAAACCCAGCAGGTGATCTCCGCGGCGCTCGCCAAGTATCCGGAAATCGACGCGATCACCACCGACTTCGGTGCCGCGCTGGCGAGTTCGTTCTCGGCCTTCGAACAGGCCAACCGGGAAATCCCCGCGATCGCCACCGAGGACTCCAACGAACTCGGCTGCGACCAGAAAAAAATCGGGTTCCCGCTGTTCACCGTGGACTCGCAGAACTGGATGGTCCGTACCGCGATCCAGTTCGCCGTCGCCGAAGCGACCGGTGGCACGCCGCCGAAGTCGACCGTGGTCCCGCAGAAAGCGTTCGAGGACTCGGTCACCGGCAAACCCAACCCGGTGCAGTGCAACGAAAACCTGACCGCGGAAGCGATCCTCTCGGCGCACCTGCCCGATCAACAGATGCAGGAAGTGCTCGAATGAGCGGCGGAGCGGAAAGGTTCCGTGACCGCGTCGCGGTCGTCGTCGGCGCGGCCCAGGGCATCGGCCTGGTCACCGCCGAACAGCTCCTCGCCGAGGGCGCGTCGGTGGTCATGTCCGACGTCGTCCCCGACGTGGTCGAGACCGCCGAGAAGCTGAACGCCGAGGCACCGGAGGGTGCCTCGGCCTTCGGCCAGGTCTGCGACATCGTCGACCCGGAGGCATGCGAGGCGCTCGCCGCCGCGGCCGAGGAGCGCTACGGACGGATCGACATCCTCGCGGTGATCGCGGGGATCGTCCAGGACGCCAAGTCGGTCGAGGACCTGACCCCGGAGGAGTGGGACCGGATCATGGCGATCAACGCCAAAGGCCCGTTCCTGGTCACCCGGGCGACGCTGCCGCGGATGAAGAAGACCGAGGGTGGCCGCATCGTCACCATCGCCTCCTTCTACGGCGAGTCGGCGCACGCCTACTTCTCGGCCTACTGCGCCTCCAAGGGCGCTGTGCGGATCTGGACCCAGTCGCTGGCCGCCGAGGTGGCGGAGTTCGGGATCACCGCCAACGCGGTGGCGCCCGGCAACATCAACACCTCGATGCACCAGAAGGCCTTGCAGGACGAGGCCGACCACCGCGGCGTCTCCAAGCAGGAGATCCAGGACATCGAGTGGGGGAAGATCCCGCTCAAGGTCGCCGGCGAGGCATCCGACATCGCCGACTCGGTCCTGTTCCTGGCCTCCGACGAAGCCAAATACATCACCGGCGCCTGTATCGACGTCAACGGGGGTGTTCTCTTCCGATGAATGTCGGCACCGAGTTCCAGGGTCTGGGCGGCGTCGTCACCGGCGCCGGCAGCGGCATCGGCCGGGCGGTAGCCCTGCGGATCGCCGCGGCCGGGGGCTCGGTGCTGGTCGTCGACCTCCGCGAGGAGGCGGCGTCCGAAACGGTGGCCGAAGGTGCGGAGCGCGGCCTGCCGGGGCGGCTGGTCGCGCACCGCGCCGACGTCACCAAGGCATCCGAGGTCGAGGGCTACGTGGCCCGCGCCCGCGCCGAGTTGGGGGAGAGGCCGCTGGCCTTCTTCCACAACAACGCCGGGGTCGAGGGCGTCCACAAATCCATCGTCGACACGACCGAGGAGGAGTGGGACCAGGTGATGGCGATCAACCTGCGCGCCGTCTTCCTCGGGCTCAAATACGTGATCCCCGCGATGCGGGAGGGCGGTGGTGGCTCGATCGTCAACACCGGCTCGATCCTCTCGGTGAAGTCGGCGCCGGACCGCTCCGACTACACGGTGTCCAAGCACGGCGTGCTCGGCCTGACCCGCTCGGCGGCGGCGGAGACCGCCGGCGACGGCATCCGGGTGAACGCGATCGGCCCCGGTCCGATCGAGACGCCGCTGATGACGCGCTCCGAGCAGCTGGTCAACCCCGACGACCCGGGATTCGAGCGCCAGCGCTTCGAGGAGGGGACCCCGCTGGGCCGCTACGGGCGCCCGGAGGAGATCGCCGACGTCGTCGCGTTTCTGCTCGGCCCGGCGCCCGAGTACCTGACCGGCTCGATGCTCCTGATCGACGGCGGGATCACCAGCGTATGAACACTCGTTTTAGTTTCAGTGAACAACTTGCCAGTAAGGTTGACGGCGCTGTTCAATCTTGTTTAATATGCGTCAACAAGGGAGCCGGGGATGGCTCCCTGCGGGAAGGGATCGAATAAGAGATGACCAACATCGCCTCACACGGCGCCACCATGGCGGTCGACTGGGAGCAGCGGATCGACTTCGACCGGCTGCGCTCCGACCGCACCGCCCGGGCCCAGGCCGCCCTGCGGGAGACCGACCTCGGCGCGCTGCTGCTGTTCGACCCCAACAACATCCGCTACGTCACCTCCACCCACATCGGCGAGTGGGCCCGCGACAAGAACGCCCGCTTCTGCCTGCTGCCCCGCGAGGGCGCCCCGGTCCTCTGGGACTTCGGCTCGGCCGCCCGCCACCACCAGCTCTACGCCCCCTGGATCCCGGCGGAGAACTTCCGCGGCGGGGTCAGCCCGATGCGCGGCGCGATGCCCGACCACACCGGCGTCCCCGACAAGCTGGCCTCGAACATCTTCGAGGAGCTCCGCGAGCGCGGGATCGAGCAAGACCAGCTCGGCATCGACATGACCGACATGGTCGCCCTGGCGGCGCTTAACCGCGCCGGGATCGCGACCACCGACGGCTCCCAGGTGATGCTCGCCGCCCGCACGATCAAGACCGACGAGGAGATCGCGCTGCTCGACCACGCCGCCGGGATCGTCGACGCCACCTACGAGCTGATCTACGAAAAGCTCCGCCCCGGGGTGAAGGAGTCCGAGATCGTCGCCGACGCCCAGCGCCTGCTCTTCGAGCTCGGCTCCGAGCAGGTCGAGGCGATCAACGCCGTCTCGGGCGACCGCTGCATCCCCCACCCGCACGTCTTCTCCGACCGCCTGCTGCGCCCCGGCGACCAGGCCTTCTTCGACATCATCCACTCCTTCATGGGCTACCGGACGTGCTACTACCGCACGTTCTCGGTCGGCGGCGCCAACCAGGCCCAGGTCGACGCCTACCGCCAGTGCCGCGAGTGGCTCGACGACGCGATCGCCCTGGTGCGCCCCGGCGCCACCACCGCGCAGATCGCCGAGGTCTGGCCGACCGCCGCCGAGCTCGGCTTCCCCTCCGAGGAAGCCTGCTTCGGCCTGCAGTTCGGCCACGGCCTCGGGGTCGGGCTCTACGAGTCGCCGATGATCAGCCGCCTGCACTCCCTCGAGCACCCGGTGGAGATCGAGGAGGGCATGGTCTTCGCCCTCGAGACCTACTGCCCGGCATCCGACGGCGTCTCCGCCGCCCGGATCGAGGAGGAGGTCCTGGTCACCGCGGAGGGCTCGCGCATCCTCACCCGCTTCCCGGCCGAGGAGCTGCTGGTGGCGGGGAGGCAGTACGTGCGGGGGGCGGACCTGGTGGCAGAGAACGAGACGGTGGGGGTGTGATGACCCCGCCGCTCAATCCATCACACGAACTTCAGAACTTGGCCGGGCTCATCTCCTCGCCCGGCCACACCCAGGACGGCGGCGGCACTCCCCCCGCGTTTTCGTCGCCGTCGTCCTGGGGAACGGCATTCGCGCGAATGGGTTGCGCGCGTAGGGCGAGTACAGGAACTACATACATAAATCGGATTAGGGACTAATCGGGGGTTGGAGAGATGAAGAGGAACCTGAGTTTTAAATGGGTGTCTGTTTTGGTCCTCGCCGTGGCGCTGGCTTTGGGTGTCGCCGCGTGCGGGGGTGGTGGTTCGAGTAGCAGCAGTGGCAGCGAAACGACCGAAGAAGCGCCGGCCGAAGAAACCGGCGCGGCGGCGGAAAGCGAAGCCGGCGGCGAAGAAGCCGAAGCCGGTGAAGAAGCCGAATCGGAGACGACCGCCGAAGGCGGCACGCCGTCCTGGTGCGGCGAAAAGGAAATAACGCTGGCGCTCGCCGACGGGTTCGGCGACAACAACTGGCGGAAAATCACCAAAGCCGAAGGCGAAGCCGAGGCGGCGCTCTGCCCGAGCGTCACCGAAGTCACCTACACCGACGGCCAGGGCAACACGCAGAAGGCGATCTCCGACCTGGAAGGCCTGACGGCCCAGGGCGTCAGCGCCGCGGTGATCTTCCCCGACGCCGGCAAAGCGATGCTGCCGGCGATCACCAACATGTACAAAGCGGGCGTCGTCACCGTCCCCTACCGCGTCTCGCCGGGTGGGGAAGAAGGCGTCAACTACACCAAATACATCAGCACCGATTTCAAAGAAGCCGGAAAACTCTGGGGCGAATGGCTGCTGAAAGCACTGCCGAAAGGCGGCAAGGTGCTGCCGCTCGGTGGTCCGGCCGGCAACACGCAGAGCCTCGAAGAGTACGAAGGCATGGGCGAAGTCATCAAGGGCCACGACATCGAACTGATCGGCGAACAGCCGTTCTCGATCACCAACTGGGATCCGGCGAAGACGCAGCAGGTGGTCTCGGCGAACCTCGCCAAGTACCCCGAAATCGACGCGATCACGACCGACTTCGGTGCCGCCCTGGCGAGCTCGTTCCCGGCCTTCGAACAGGCCGGCCGCGAAATCCCGCCGATCGCCACCGAGGACTCGAACGAACTCGGTTGCATCCAGAAAGAACAGGGTTTCCCGTTGTTCACGGTCGACTCGCAGAACTGGATGGTGCGTCTCGCGGTCGACTGGGCAGTCGCCGAAGCGACGGAAGGCACGCCGCCCTCGACCACGGTGGCTCCGCAGAAAGCGTTCGAGGACTCGATCACCGGCAAACCGAACCCGGTCCAGTGCAACAAATCGCTGTCGGGCGAAGCGATCCTCTCCTCGCACCTCAGCGAAGAAGAACTGGCGGCCTCGCTCGAATAGCACCATGGACGCCACCACTACGACAACGACGAGTAAGCCTGAGTCCGAGGTGGCCGCGGCACTCCGCCTCCGGGGAATCGAGAAATCGTTCCCCGGAGTGCGGGCCCTCCGCGGCGTCGACTTCGCCGCGGCACCGGGGGAGGTCCACGCCCTGCTCGGTGAGAACGGCGCGGGAAAGTCGACGCTGATGGCCGTGGCCGCCGGCGCGATCGCCCCCGACGAAGGGACGATCGAACTCTCCGGCGAGACCTTCGACGCGATCCCGCCGCTGGTCGCCCAGGAGATGGGCCTGGCGATCGTGCGCCAGGACCCGGCCCTGCTGCCCGACCTCACGGTCGCCGAGAACATGGCGATCGCGGCGCCGCGCGGCATCTCCACCAAAGGCGCCGCCGGCCGCGCCTGGATGCGCGAACAGCTCGACCGGATCGGCCTCGAGGTCCCGCTCGGCGTCCGGATCGAAGACCTGACCGTCGGCCAACGCCAGCTCCTCGAGCTCGCCAAGGCCCTGGCCCTCGAACCGAAGGTGCTGATCCTCGACGAGCCGACCGCGCCGCTCGGCGAAGCGATGGTGGACAAGGTCTTCGAGCAGGTCCGCGCCGCGACCGAGCGCAAAGCGGCGGTGATCTACATCTCCCACCGCCTGCCCGAGGTGCGGCGGATCGCCGACCGGGTGACCGTCATGCGCGACGGCGAGGTCCGCGGCAGCGCCCCGATCGGCGAGATGTCCGACGAGGAGATGCTGCAGCTGATCGTCGGCCGCAAACTGGAAGCCGCCTTCCCGGACAAGCCCGAGCACCGGCCCGAAGCGCCGGCGCTCAAGGTCGAAGGCCTCAGCGGCAACGGCTTCAAAGGCGTCCAGCTCGAGGTCCAGCCGCGCGAAATCCTCGGCCTCGCCGGGATCGCCGGCAACGGCCAGACGGAGTTCGTCCGCGCCCTCGCCGGGCTCGAGAAGGCCTCCGGCAAGGTCGAGCTCGACGGGCAGAAGCTGAAGGCCAACCGGGTCAAGACCGCCAACGACGCGGGCATCCTCTACATCTCCGCCGACCGCCACCACGAGGGGCTCGTGATGCCGCTGTCGGTGCGCGAGAACGCGGCGCTCTCGGCCCTGCCCGAGTACTCGCGTTTCGGCTTCGTCAGCCGCCGCAAAGAGGTCGCCGCGGTGCGCGAGCAGAGCGAGAAACTCGACGTCCGCACGCCTTCGATCGAGACCCTGGTCGGCAACCTCTCCGGCGGCAACCAGCAGAAGGTCGCCCTCGCCCGCGTGCTGCTCTCGCAGCCGAAGCTGGTGATCGTCGACGAGCCGACCCAGGGCGTCGACGCCGGCGCGCGCGTGGAGATCTACCGCAACCTGCGCGAGATCGCCGAGAGCGGCATCCCGGTGATCGTCGTCTCCTCCGACAGCCTCGAGCTGGAGGGCCTCTGCGACCGGATCGTCGTCTTCTCGCGTGGCCAGGTGGTCGCCCAGCTGACCGACTCCGAGGTCTCCGAGGAACAGATCGCCCGCTCGATCGTCACCGCCAACACCCACCGCGAGGAGGTCGACAAAAAACGCGCCGAGCGCAGCCACGAGGGCTGGGCCGGGCGGCTGCGGAGCTTCGCCCGCGGCGACTTCGCGCCGAGCTTGATCCTGATCGCGGTGATCCTGATCTACGGCGGCTACACCTACAGCCAGAACCACCTGGTCACCAGCGCCTTCAACCTCAACTCGATCGCGCTGCTGGTGGCGGCGCTGGCGTTCATCGGCTTCGGCCAGATGGTCGTCATCTTCACCGGCGGCATCGACCTCTCGGTCGGCCCGCTGGCGGGGATGCTCGTGGTCATCGCCAGCTTCTTCGCGGTCGAAGGGAAGTCGACGGGAACCGTGATCCTCGGCTTCCTGATCATGATTGGCGCGGCGATCGTGATCGGGACGCTGAACGGCACCCTGATCCGCTACGCCAAGTTCACCCCGATCGCGGCGACCCTGGCGACCTACATCGCGCTGCAGGGCATCTCGCTTCTCCTGCGCAGCACCCAGGGTGGCTACATCGCCGGGAACATCACCGAAGCGATCAAAACCAAAGTCGCCGGCGTGCCGCTCGCCTTCATCGTCGCCGTCGTCCTCGCGATCGCGCTCGAGTATCTCCTGCGGCGCAGCCGCTGGGGCCTCGACCTGCGGGCGGTCGGCTCACGCGAGGACGCCGCCCACCGGCTCGGCGTGAAGACCAACCGGACCTTCATCCTCGCCTACGTCGCCAGCTCGCTGCTGACCTTCCTCGGCGCGGTGATGTTGATGGCCCAGCTCGGCGTCGGCGACCCCACTCAGGGCGTCACCTACACGCTCAGCTCGATCACCGCGGTGGTGCTCGGCGGCGCCAGCCTGTTCGGCGGCCGCGGCTCGTTCATCGGCGTGCTGCTCGGCGCCTTCCTCCTGCAGCAGGCCAACAACTCGACCACCTTCCTCAAACTCGGCCAGTCCTGGCAGTACTGGATCGTCGGCATCCTGGTGCTCGTCGCCGCCGGCATCTACACGCAGGCCAGGAACGCGGGCCGCCGCACGTCCTCGTGATGCGGGCGGCGGTCTACCACGGGGCGGGCGACGTCCGGGTCGAATCGGTCGAGGCGCCTGGCGACCCGGGGCCGGGGGAGGTGCTGATCTCGCCCTCGATGGCAGCGATCTGCGGCACCGACGCCTCCGAGTACGCCCACGGGCCGCACATGATCCCGCTGCACGAACGCCATCCCGGCAGCGGCCTGGTCGGTCCGCTGATCATCGGCCACGAGTTCGTCGGCCGGGTCGAGGCGACGGGTGACGGGGTGGAGGGATTGGCGGTCGGCGACCGCGTCGTCTCCGGCGCGGGTGTCTCCTGCGGCCATTGCGACTGGTGCAAGGCCGGGAGGACGAACCTCTGCGCCTCCTATTACACGCTCGGGCTGAGCGCGCCGGGCGGGCTCGCCGACCAGGTGCTGAGCCCGGCCTCGATCTGCGTCCCCGTTCCCGACGCGGTCGCCGACGAGGGCGCCGCGATGGCCCAGCCCCTGGCGGTCGCCATCCACGCGCTGGACCGCGGTGGAGTCGGCCCCGGCCAGACCGTCGCGGTGCTCGGTGTCGGCGGGATCGGCGCCTTCATCGTCGGCGCCGCCTCCACCCGTGGCCTGAAGCAGCTGATCGCCGTCGACGTCGATCCCTCGAAGCTCGCGCTTGGTGCTTCCCTCGGCGCGAGCGAGACGATCGACGCCCGCGGCGAGGACGTCGCCGCGGCGATCAAGGAGGCGACCGGCGGGGTCGGTGCCGACGTCGTCCTGGAGGCCTCGGGCGTCTCGGTCAACCCGTCGATCGCGATCCACGCCACCCGCCGCGGCGGCCGCGTGGTGATCGTCGGGTTGCAGGCGAAGCCGCCCGAGGTCGACCTCTTCGACGCGGCGCTGCGCGAGGTGGACCTGACCACGACCGTCGCCCATATCTGCGACTCGAACCTGCCCGAGTCCCTCTCGGTGCTGGCCGAGACCGACCTTGCCCCACAGGTGCTCGACCGCGTGGTCCCGATCGAGCGCGTGGTCGACGATGCCCTCGTGCCGCTGGTCGAGGGACGCGCCGGCGGCAAGATCGTGGTCGAGGTGGCCTCGTGAGCGCGACGGAGTCCAACGGGAAGGCGCGCCCGCGGGTCGGCTTCGCCGGGATCGGGCGGATGGGCCTGCCGATGGCGGGCAACGTGCTCGACGCGGGCTTCCCACTCACCGTCTTCAACCGCACCCCGGACCGCTGCGACCCGCTGGTCGAGGCCGGAGCGACCCTCGCCGCCACGCCCGCCGAGCTGGCCGGGGCGAGCGACGTGGTGATCACGATGGTCGCCGACGGCGACGCGGTGCGGGCGCTCCTGGACGGGCCCGACGGCCTGCTCGCCGGGGCCGGGCCCGACCTGGTGCTGAGCGAGATGAGCACGATCGGGCCGCTCGCCGCGCGGGAGATCGCCGCCCATTGCGCCGAGCACGGCGTGGCGATGATCGACGCGCCGGTCTCCGGCTCGATCGCGGTCGCGACGGCGGGGCAGCTGACGATCCTCGCGGGCGGGGAGGAGGCGGCGCTGGAGCGCGCCCGTCCCGTCCTCGACGCGATGTCGAAAGCGGTGCTCCACCTCGGGCCGAGCGGCGCCGGCGCGGCGATCAAGCTCTCGATCAACCTGATCATCGCCGCCACCGTGCAGTCGGTGTCGGAGGCGCTGGTGGTCGCCGAGGCGAGCGGGATCGAGCGCGAGGCCGCCTACGACGCGATCGCCTCCAGCGTGGTCGGCTCGACCTACCTCGACTACAAGCGCGACGCCTGGCTCGATCCCGACGGCACCCCGACCGCGTTCACCCTGGACCTGATGCTGAAGGACCTCGGGCTGGCGCTGGACCTCGGCGCCGCGACCGGCGTGCCGCTGCTGGCGACGAGCGCGGCGGTGAACGGCACGACGCTGGCGATCGGCCTCGAGGGCGGCGACGGCGACCAGGTGCGGATCGCCGACGCGCTGCGCCAGGTCCGCGACGGCAAGGCCGGCGCGGGGGAGGGGCAGGCGTGAAGGGCATCCACCACGTCGGCATCACCGTCCCCGACCTCGACCGCGGGATCGCCTTCTACAACGGCGTGCTCGGCCTCGAGCTCTTCGACCCGCCGAGTCCCGTCTTCGACCACGCCGAGCTCGGCGATTCCGTCGGTGTCCCGGGCGCGGCGCTGCGCCAGGTGAACCTGAGCCTCGGCGGCACGATCGTCGAGCTGCTCGAGTACACCGCGCCGGCGCCGCCCTACGGCGACGAGCCGATTCGCGCGAACGCCCGCGGCGCCGCCCACGTCTGCTTCCAGGTCGAGGACGTCGAGGCGAAAAAAGCCGAGCTGGAGGCGGCGGGAGTCGAATTCTTGAGCGACGTCAACGTGGTCGACGAGGGGGTGCTGGCCGGCTGGCGCTGGGTCTACTTCCGCGACCCCTTCGGGATCGTCCTGGAGCTGGTCGAGATCGCCTACCACGACGACGAGGCCGCCCGGCGAGGGATCGCCGCATACCGCGAGGCCGCCGCGCAGGCCAACTGAAAACGAAGCGAGGAGCTAGAAGCACATGGCAGAGAAGACGCAGACGAAAGCCCGCGGGGCCGAGATCGACGCGGAGGGCGCGCGCGACCTCTACCGCCGGATGCGGCTGATCCGCACCTTCGAGGACACGGTCCAGTCCCAGTTCCAGAAGGGCAACGTGCACGGGACGACGCACCTCTACTCCGGCCAGGAGGCGAGTGGGGTGG
>Ga0268266_10004552_pt1 | contig 13251 bp, 13 predicted proteins | sample KBSS13metaG_FD_190356 | JGI IMG/M metagenome (GOLD analysis project Ga0268266, IMG submission 190356) | Switchgrass rhizosphere microbial communities from Kellogg Biological Station, Michigan, USA - KBS S1-3 metaG (SPAdes) (version 2) | ecosystem: Host-associated > Plants > Roots > Rhizosphere...
GTGGAGTAAATGGGCGTCAGGGTCTCCTCGAGCGGGGCCGCTTCCTCGGTCACCCGGCGGTATTCCGGGTGGACGATTTCCAGTCCGAACGGGCCGCGGCGGATCTCACCGAAGCAGCGGATGCGGATGCCCCGCTGCAAGCCGTTTTGTTGTGCGGCTGAGAAGTAGAAGAAGCGCAGTGTCAGGAAGCCGGACCCATCGGAGATGCGACACAACATCTGGCGGCGGCGCCTGAAGGTGACTTCGGTGAGTTGCACCTCACCTTCGACGACTGCCCGCACGCCGGGCTCCAGCCTGCCGATCAACTCAACGTGGGTCCGATCCTCGTAACGCAGCGGCAGGACAAACAACAGGTCCTGCACCTGGGCAACGCCGATCCGCGACAACTTCTCGGCGAGCGCGGAACCGACTCCACGCATGGCCGTGACGGGGCGTTGCTCTCCCCGCGCAATGTTGGGATTGGCGGCCACGCGTCATCCCAAGTAGAGAACGGCCTCGATTTCAACGCGGGCGCCGCGCGGAAGCTGTGCGACCCCAACGGCCGCGCGAGCGGGGAAAGGCTCAGTGCAGTAGGCCTTCATGATGTCATTGACCTTCACGAAGTGCGACAGGTCGGTGAGGAACACGTTGACCTTCACCGCGTTCGCAAGCGAGCCGCCGGCGGCTTCGGCAACCGCCTTCAGGTTCTCAAATACACGACGGATTTCGGCTTCGATGTCGCCGGTGACCAGTTGCATCGTCTCCGGGTCGAGGGGAATCTGACCCGACAGATAAACGGTGTCACCCGCGCGAACCGCCTGGGAATAGGGACCGATTGCCTGGGGCGCACGGTTGGTCTGAATGATTTGTCGGCCCATCGTGATTAGCTCCTGTCGTTATCGGCATCTTCTTGATCGTCGATGATCTCTTCGGGCTCTTCCCGCTCGTCCCCTGGGACGCGCGCGTGCGCCGCCAGTGAGCGGGCCACACGCACGACATCGGGCATGCGCCTGATGACGCGAATGATCCGGGCGAGGTGCTCCCGATCATGCACACGCAATTCAAATATCAACACCACGGCATCGCTGCCGTGCTCATCGATGGCGACGCGGTCGATGTTGGTCTCGAGATTCGCGATCGCGGCCGCCACGGCGGCCAGAATTCCGGTCCGGTTGACTGCGTACACGCGGATTTCCGAGCTGAACACCCGATCCGAGGCGGCCTGCCAGGTCACCGGCAGCCACTTCTCAGGATGCTTGCGATAGTCCTCGACGTTGACGCAGTTCTCGCGATGTATCACGACACCGCGCCCAGCCGACAGGAACGCAAAGATCGGGTCACCCGGAATCGGGAAGCAGCAGCGCGCGTACGTGACGAGCAAACCTTCGGTGCCCGCAATGGAAAGCGGGGCCAGCGTGGTCGATCCATCTTCCGCGGGAGCCGCGGGCAACAGCCTGCGCGCAACCAGCGGCGCCAGACGCTCGCCGAGACCGATGTTCTCGTACAACTCGTCGAGATCTTTCATGCCCAGCTCGCCGAGCACTGCGGCCTGCGCTTCCGGGGTCACATCATCGAGCGACACCCGGAACTCGCCGAGCGCCTGGTTGAGCAGGCGCTGTCCGAGCGCAATCGCTTCGGTGCGTCGCAAACTCTTGAGATAGTGTCGGATAGCGCTTCGGGCCTTCGCCGTCACGACGAAGTTGACCCACGAAGGATTGGGCATCGCGCCCTTCGCGGTAATGATCTCGACGGTCTGGCCGTTGCGCAGTACCGTTCGCAACGGAGTCAACCGCCGATCTACCTTGGCCGCCACACATCGATTGCCGATGTCCGTGTGTACGGAGTAGGCGAAATCAACCACCGTCGCCCCGCTGGGCAGGCGCAGAATCTCGCCTTTCGGAGTGAAGACATACACCTTGTCAGGGAACAGATCGACCTTGACGCTCTCGAGAAATTCCTCGGACGAGCCGTCTTCCTGCAACTCGACGAGGTTGGAAATCCACTCGCGGGTGCGTTCCTGTTGAATCGATCCCGAGCCCTCACCGGCCTTGTATTTCCAGTGCGCGGCGATACCTGACTCGGCAACCCGGTGCATATCCTCGGTGCGGATCTGCGCCTCAATCGGAACGCCGTTCGGGCCAAAGAGGGTCGTATGCAGGGACTGATAGCCATTCACACGCGGAATGGCGATGTAGTCCTTGAACCGGCCGGGCATGGGTTTGAAAACCGAGTGCACGATACCGAGCGTCCGATAACAGGTATCGGCCCGGTCAACCACGATACGCAGGCCATAGACGTCGACGATTTCGTTGAGAATGGCTCGCTTGCGCCGCATCTTCTTGTAGATGCTGTAGAGATGCTTTTCGCGCGTCTCCACCTTGGCGACGATTTCATTCTTGACCAGCGCAGCATTCAACTGCTGTTCGATCTTCTTGAGGAATTCCTTCTGGTTGCCGCGCGCTTTCTTCAGCGCACGTTCCAACACGAGATAGCGCCGGGGATACAACGCCTTGAAGCCGAGGTCTTCCAACTCGAGCTTCATGTTGTAGAGGCCGAGACGTTCGGCGATCGGCGCGTAGATTTCCAACGTCTCGCGTGCGATGGCACGCCGCCGCGGAGTCGACATCGCCTCGATCGTCCGCATGTTGTGCGTGCGGTCCGCAAGCTTTACGAGAATTACCCGCAGGTCCCGGACCATCGCGAGCAACATCTTGCGGAACGATTCCGCCTGCGCTTCCTCGCGACTCTTGAATTTGATCTGATCGAGTTTGGTGACCGCGTCGACGAGCTCGGCGACCGCACTACCGAACCGAGCCGCCAATTGATCCTTGGGCGTCGGGGTATCTTCGATGACGTCGTGAAGGATCGCGGCCACGATGGTATCTCCATCGAGCCGCAAGTCCGCGAGAATGGCTGCAGCGGCAACCGGGTGGGCGATGTAGGGTTCGCCGGAAAGGCGCTTCTGGCCCTTATGTGCCGAAGCGCCGAACTCGGCTGCTTCGCGAATGCGAGCGACCTGCTCCGCGGGAAGGTACGTTCCCACCGAGGCCAGCAACTCCTTCAGCCCCGGCGTGCGCCTTCCGCCGGGGAGAAGTCCCAGGAGCGAAGACGCGTAGTCCATAGATCAGTACCCGGTGATCAGTCTCCCAAGCCGAATTGCGGTGCGCGGAAGGTGGATTGAACATCCATCTCCGGGACCGGCGATTCGACTGGAGGCTCGGGTTCGCGCAGCATTTCGACGGTCACATTGCCCGCCGCGATCTCGCGCAGGGCAACGACGGTGGGCTTGTCATTCTCCCAAGCCACGGTGGGCTCGGCTCCGTTTGCCAGTCGGCGCGCGCGTTGTGCAGCCAGCAGCACGAGCTGGAACAGGTTATCGACGTTATTCAGGCAGTCTTCGACAGTAATTCTGGCCATGTTTACGACTTTGCCACGCTAAAAAGGGTAAGAGACGCCCATTGGGGCGCAGAAGGTCAATCAGTATATGCGACGGCGCCCGATCAGGCCAGCGACGAGGGTCGGGCCGATGTGCGCCGGCCCAGCGTGCAGCCTCAGCGCCCGAGCAGCTGCTCGAGCAATGGGGCGAGCTCAGGCCGCTGGGCTTTGAGCGCATCACCCCGACCTTCCACAATGCTGACCAGATCGCCGACCGCCCGATCGAAATCGTCGTTCACCACCACGTAGTTGAACTCGTCCCAGTGGGACATATCCCCTACGGCATCCCTCAGTCGCCGGGCGATGACCTCTTCCGAGTCAGTGCGACGATTTCGGAGGCGCTCTTCCAAAGAGGCTCGCGAAGGCGGCAGCACGAAGACGGTGATGCACTCAGGTAACGACTTCCGTACCTGCTGGGCGCCCTGCCAATCGATTTCGAGGACGACGTTATTTCCGCTTGCCAGCTCTGTCTCCACCGGACGGCGCCCAGTCCCGTAAAAGTTGTCGAAAACCTGGGCGTATTCGAGGAATTGGCCTTGCGCCTGGAGGCGCTGGAAGTCGCCGACGGACACGAAGTGGTACTCGCGGCCGTCCTGCTCGGTAGGCCGGATTTTCCGGGTGGTATAGGAGATGGAGACGTGCAGCTCGGGCTTGCGCTGCAGCAGCGCTTTCACGAGAGACGTCTTGCCTGCGCCCGAAGGGGCAGCAATGACGAAAAGACGACCGCGGTCAGGTGAGGAAGGCATGGGCCGCGAAACATACACGCGGCTCACTGACCGGTCTACTGTGGACCAATCTTCAGGCGCTCCAGGTAGTCCCTGACCACATCCCGGTATCCTTCGCTGCTGTTGACCGTAGTCCCCCCCGCGAGCACCAGAATGAAATCCCCGCGCGGCGTCCGGCTGATCTCCCGGATGTGGTTCGTATTCACCACGCAGGATCGGCTTATGCGCAGCATCGGCTGCGACTGCAGCGATTTCTCCGCCGCCTGCAAAGTGCTGCGTGCAATGAATACCTCGCGCCCCACAGTCAGCTTCACGTAGTTGCGGTCCGCCTCCAGCAACTCGATCTGTCCCACATCGAGCATGTGCATGCGGCTGCCGGACTCGGCCAGGATCCGCGGCCGACTTTCAACTTGCCCGCGGACGCTGCGCTCGATCTGGCTGAGCACTGAATCCAGGGCGGCCTGCCGTTCTGCGTTGCTTTCCGCTTCCCGACGCTTCCGCACCCGCTCCACGGTCTTCTGAAACCGGTCGTCATCGAAGGGCTTGAGCAGATAATCAACCGCGCTGACTTCAAAAGCCTCCAGCGCGTACTGATCGTAGGCTGTCACGAACACAATCAACGGCAACGTCTTCGGATCCAGGGCCCGGGCAATGCCCACCCCGTTCAATGAGTCGATCTGGATATCCAGGAACAACAGGTGGGGCGGTTGGGTCCGGATGGCCTGCAACGCCGAGCGGCTATCGCCATACTCGCCGATGATCCGCAGGTCAGGGCAACGCAGGCAACATTCACGCAGGGTGCGCCGCGCAGTCGGTTCGTCGTCGACGATGATAACGTCCAACATGTTGGTTGTTACGCTGCCGCGAGCTCTGGGCCGTCGCGCAGGAGCGGCATGCGGATTTCCGCGATCCAATTGGTCGCATCCGCGGCGGCGGCACTGAATGTGGCGCGCTCAGCGAATTGCACCTCCAGGCGCTCGCGGACATTTTTCAGCCCGATTCCGTCACGACCGGCTACGGCGTTGGGAGCAATCGTGTTGATCACACGCAGCACCAGATTGTCGCCGCAGACTGTCACTTCAACCCTGATTTCCACGCCCGCACTGTGTCCTGAGAGACCGTGAACGACGGCGTTTTCAATCAACGGTTGCAGAATCAGGCTGGGCACCCAGACCGGCGGAATGCCATCGAGATCGGCCATCCAGATGGTGAGCCGGTCGGCGAAGCGTTTCTGCTGCAGCTCCAGATACGAGCGCGAAAAACGCAGCTCATCCGTCAACAACGAAAACTCGCGTTCGCCCGCGGTCAACAGGCGCCGCAGCAGATCGCCCAGTTGCACCACCATCGATTGGGCGGCAGCCGGATCCCAACCGATCTGGCCTCTGATGGTGTGCAGCAGGTTGAACAGCGTGTGAGGTGATAACTGCATGCGCAGCGCAGCGAGATGCGCTGACGTCAACGCACGCTCGAGAGCGGCCGACCGCAGTTGCGAGTCACGATATTGTTGGTAAACCCCGAAGCCGGTGATGAGCGCGAGGCCGAATCCGTAAGTCAGCTCGAAGTTGGTGGCGGACGCGAGCCACATGGCCGAGTCAGGTCCTTTGAGAAACTCGGACCAGCTCCAGTGATCGGAGTGGTCCCACTTGTCCTCGTGGCCGACCAGGTATTGAGACAGCACCAGCGCCGGTGAGGCCAGAAAGGAAAAGAATAGTCCCATCACGATCTGGATCGGCACGGTGCGCCACATGGGCGTCCAGCCCACGCGCACCGATCCCAGCACGCACAGCACCAGGAAGGGATACAGAAACAAATGTTGCAACACGCGCGCGTCCCAGGGCGCGAAGTAACGGCCCGGTGACATGTGCGCGAAGCTCGCCTGCATGCTCGTCGCATACAGGACGTTGGACAGCGTTACATAAACCCAGAACGTGGTCAGGATTGCCAACAGGGGCCAGAACCTCAGTCCCGTCCTGACCGACTCGGTCAGACCCGCGGCGATGCTGAGCGCGTGCCGGGACCCCAGGAATGGCCGATTTGTGGTGACGGCGTTCATTTCTCTCTCCCGCAATGCACTTAGAGTACTCCGGAAGGAGGCCTAAATCTCCAGGAAGTCACTGATTTGCGGGACGACCCCGTTGGCGGTGGGGACGAATCCGTGGGTGCCGGGCGAACGCACCTCGAGGCTGCGCAAAGTGCTGAAAAAATACGGCGCCGAGCCAACGCGGCGGCCCAGGTACGAACTCGTCAAAACCCGGGACCAACTCGATTTTGACCCGCAGACGGGAACAGGGGCCAGGGTGTTTCATATGCGCACTGTAGTTCAACACCACCCGCACCACCCAGGAGAGGATCATGACCACCGTTGCTTCCAAGTTGGTACTTGCCGTCGCCGGTCTCGTAGCTTCGGTTACCGGATTTGCAGCCACCGCCGATGCCGATGCGCCGTCTGTTGCAGTGAGATATGACGATCTCAACCTGTCGACAACCTCAGGTGTCGACAGGTTGTATCAGAGAATCTCGGCGGCTGCACGTCAGGTGTGCCCGGACGTCCACGCGCGCGATCCGCATGTGGCTCTTGCAGGCCAACACTGCGTGTCGACTGCTGTTGCCAGGGCAGTGAGCGAAGTCAACAGCCCGAGCCTCGCGATGTTGCACGCCGCTCGCGTTTCCCGCGGTTGATGCCGGCCATGGTGGTGCACCGGCGTCTCGCGCGGACGCCGGTGACCGACCAGGCCAGTGACTGATCAAGGAGTGCGAACTTGTTTGGAGACTGCGTGCATATGATACGTTGCGACCTCCTCACACTGGCTCCTCGAGGTCGCCGGCATGCCGGACAGGCGATGGATTGCCTTGATTGCCCTGTGCCTGGGCGTGGTGATGATTGTTCTGGATGGAACGGTCGTCACGGTTGCGCTGCCGCTGATCCGGGCTGATCTCGGCTTTTCCCAGGCCGGCCTGGTCTGGATCATCAATGCTTACATTCTGACCTTCGGCGGCTGCCTCCTATTGGGAGGTCGTCTGGGTGATCTCTACGGCGCGCGTCGCGTGTTCCTCATCGGAATAGTCGCGTTTACGCTCGCCTCCCTGGCATGCGGGTTGGCTACCACTCAGCTGGAGATGATCTGGGCCCGAGCGGTCCAGGGCGCAGGGGGCGCAGTCGTCGACGCCGTTTCGCTGGCTCTCATGACCAACATGTTCGTCGAGACAGGGGAGCGCGCCAAGGCGATGGGTATCTACGGCTTCATCGCCTCGGCCGGCGGCACCCTGGGTGTGCTGCTCGGCGGGTTCATCACTTCCTACTTCGACTGGCATTGGGTTTTCCTGGTCAACATCCCATTCGGGGTCGTGGTGTATGTGTTGTGTCTTCGGCTGCTCCCACCTGCACCCGCCGTACCTGCAATTGCGGGACGGCTCGACCTGCTGGGGGCTGTGACACTGACTGGAGCGTTGATGCTCGCGGTCTACGGGATCATCAGCGGCCCTGATGTTGGTTGGCTTTCGGGCCGGTCCCTGGCGACGCTGGGCGGCGTGATCCTGCTGTTAGCGGCATTCATCTTCGTTGAGTCGCGGGTGAGCGATCCCTTGATGCCGCTCAGCGTGTTGCGGTCGCGTATGCTCGTGGTCACCAACGTCACCGCAGCGCTGTCGGCCGCGGCCATGTTTGCGACCTTCTTTCTTACGCTGTACCTGCAGAGGGTGCTCGGGAAAAGTCCCTTGCAGGTGGCGTTGATTTTCCTGCCGACCTGCCTGATCAGCGCCGTCCTGGCGCTGGGCTTCTCCGCGCGGATCGTCAATCGCTACGGGATCAAGCGCCCGTTCGCCGCGGGCCTGCTGCTGGCCGCGCTCGGTCTTGCGTTACTCGCCGGAATTCCCGTTCAGGGCGATGTGCTGACCGATGTCTTCCCGGGCATGACGCTGTTTACGGTGGGGGCAGGCGTCGCTGGCAATCCCTTGTTCCTGTCAGCGATGCATGGTGTCGCCCCGAAGGACACTGGCCTCGCATCAGGACTGGTCGGCACGTCGTCCATGATCGGTGGATCGTTAGGATTGGCAATTCTCGCTGCCTCCGCGGAGGGGTGGACGCGCAGCCTCGAAGCGCTGGGCGCAGATCCAATGGTTGCCCTGATCGGTGGTTACCACGTGGCCTTCGCCACCGGTGCCGTGTTGGCAGTTGTCTCCGCAGCGCTTGGGCTGCTTTGGCTCCCCGCCACTATTCAGCGAAAAGCCGCCACCGCCTGAGACTGTGCGGGCGTTGTCTAAATGCCTTGACGGTGCCGTCAGCTTTTCCCGTCAATGTCACGGAGCATCGATATGGAAGTACGCCGCTCGGGCGCAACGCAGCTGGTTTGAACGGCTCACCGAATGAGATGAGCAATTCCGCCGCGGTTACTCGCCGAATGGGAAACGACCGCTTCTGCAGAGAGGTTACGAGGAGGCGCGCGTATTGATCGACCAGGGCTTCAAACTCAGGCAGCGCGCGCCTGGACAACAGGTCGATCGAGATTTGCCGCTGGGATGTCAGCAGCGCATGCGCGCAGAGTTTGCCGATGGCCCAGTAGCCGCCTACGTCATTGTTTCGCGAAACGAACTGACCGAGCAGATTGCCTGCAATCCAGTTCAATTCGCGGCGGCGGGTCATTCGATGTTCTGCACCTGCTCCCGCATCTGCTCAATGATCACTTTCATATCCACCGCACTCCGCGTCGTCTCCAGGTCCTGCGACTTGGATGACAGCGTGTTGGCTTCGCGGTTGAGCTCCTGCATGAGGAAATCGAGCCGGCGGCCCGCGGCTTCATTGCCGTTGATGATCCGACGGATCTCGACAATGTGACCGCTCAGCCGGTCGAGCTCCTCATCGACATCGAGCCGCTGCAATATCAGCGCCAGTTCCTGTTCCAACCGGTCGCGATCGATATTCACCTGCAGCTCGGCGAGGCGCTCATTGAGCTTCACGCGGATGCGCGCCTGGACATCGGGAAGGCGGCGGCGGACTTGGGCGACCAACCCTTCCAGTGCACCGCAACGCTGCTCTAGTAGCTCGCGCAACCGAAGGCCCTCGCGGGCACGCGCACCCACCAGATCCGCGACGGTCTCGTCGAACAGGGTGCGAGCCGTCACCAGCAGGTCATCGCCCACGTTGGTGTCGTCTCTGAGAACTCCAGGCCACCGAAGTATGTCTAGTACATTGACCGTATGGTCGGGCAGCAATTTGGCGACGTCGCGAACGCGAGCTGTCAATCGCTCTAGCGCCTGGGCGTCGACCTCGAGCGCGCTGTCCGCCCCCTGCAGGCGGCGATATGACATAGAGCAGTCAACCTTGCCGCGCTTGACCTCCTTCGCAAGCCGCTGTCGCAGCTCGGATTCTGTCTGGCGGAGCTCATCGGGCAGACGAAAGCCGGCCTCGAGGAAACGGTGGTTGACGCTGCGGATTTCACAGACGAGAGTTCCCCACGGCCCCGATACCTCGCGGCGTGCGAACCCGGTCATGCTGGCTAATGTTGTCAAGGCGGGAGCGGAATCTACGCGAGTCTGCTGCGGGGTGATATAAAGCTGAATCGATTCTAACAGAAGTACGGAACTCTTCTTGCGCGTGGACTACGCCGATATCAGTCTTCTTGGTGGGCGCGAGGAGAACCAGGACCGGGTCTCCTGCGCAGTCGCCGAGTATTCTGCCTTGCTCGTGGTTGTCGACGGCATGGGCGGGCATGCCAATGGAGCCCGGGCCGCCGAGGTGACGCAGCAGGTCATTCTCGAGGCGTTCTGGCATACCCCGCAGCCCATCTTCGACCCCATGGGGTTTCTGCACCTCACGCTGGGTAGAGCGCATGAGGAAGTCGTCAAGCTGGGCGCCAACCTCGCGATTGAACATAGACCTCGCGCAACCTGCGCCGTGTGTATCGTCCAGCAAAGCGCAACGTGGTGGGCCCATGTCGGCGACAGCCGGCTGTATCACATGCGGGAGGGCGCCGTTGTTAACCGAACCCGTGACCATAGCCACGTCGAGCTTCTGCTCCGCGAAGGGTTGATCACCGCCGAGCAGGCGCAAGTGCATCCGATGCGCAACTTTGTGGAATGTTGCCTAGGCGGAGACCCCATCCTCCCGGACATGACCCTCGCGAAGCGCCGTCCCCTGGAACCAAACGACGTCCTGCTCGTATGCACTGATGGAATGTGGTCCGGAGTGCGTGATAACGAGTTGGCCGGCGAGCTGAGTGCCCCGGGTGTGAATTTGCGGCAAACGCTAACCAGTCTTGCGGAGCGTGCGGTGATTCGTACGGGCGCTGCGAGCGACAACACATCAGCCGCGGCCCTGCGCTGGGTAAGTGAGTAATGACTGTCAGACCAAGTAATCGCGCAGCCGACGAGCTGCGCCCTGTTTCGTTTACGCGTCAATTCACCCGCCACGCGGAAGGTTCCGTGCTGGTGAAGTTCGGCGATACGCACGTCCTGTGCACTGCAAGCATTGAGGAGACTGTTCCATCATTCCTGCGGGGCAAAGGTCAGGGGTGGGTTACCGCTGAATACGGGATGCTGCCTCGCTCGACGCACACGCGCTCGCCTCGTGAAGCCGCGAAGGGCAAGCAGAGCGGCCGCACTCAGGAGATTCAGCGCCTCATCGGCCGCTCGCTCCGGGCAGTGACGGATCTGAAGGCGCTCGGCGAGCGCACGATCACCATCGACTGCGACGTGCTCCAGGCAGACGGTGGAACTCGAACCGCATCGATCACTGGTGGGTTCGTCGCTTTGGCCGACGCCTGCGACAAGCTGATCGCGCGCAAGGCGATTGCGGCTAGCCCGTTGCACGGACAGATTGCGGCGATATCCGTGGGTATTTACAACGGTACGCCGGTGTTGGATCTCGACTATGCCGAAGATTCATCCGCCGAAACTGACATGAACGTTGTGATGAACAACGGCGGTGGGTTTGTGGAAGTGCAGGGGACCGCAGAAGGCCACGCCTTTCGACGGCATGAGCTGGATGCGCTGCTGAACCTGGCTGCCGGTGGTATCGCGACGCTGTTCTCGCTGCAGACCCAAGCGCTCCAGTCGCCGTGACGCTTTCAGACACGCCAGCTCCCGTGAGCCGAACATGCGTGTAGTCCTAGCCAGCAGCAACAAAGGCAAACTGCGCGAACTGTCTGCTCTGCTGGCTCCCCTTGGCTATGACGTCATCACGCAGAACACACTCGGCATCGACACGCCGCCGGAAACGGGCGATACGTTTGCTGCTAACGCGCTGCTGAAAGCCCGTCACGCAGCCGCTGCCGCGAATCTTCCTGCTCTGGCCGACGACTCAGGGATCGAAGTCGACGCACTAAATGGCCGCCCCGGCATTTACTCCGCGCGTTACGCAGGCGAAGGCGCGAGCGACCAGGACAACCTGCTCAAGATGCTTGCCGAACTGCACGGTGTCCCTGAAATCGAGCGCACAGCGCGCTACCAGTGCGTCATAGCCTTTGTCAGCACAGCAGACGACCCTAGCCCCATCCTGGCGCAGGGCACCTGGGAAGGCACCCTGATCGGTCACCCGAGGGGCTTGGGAGGCTTCGGGTACGACCCCATATTCATTCCCAGCGGTTTCGACCGCACAGCCGCAGAGCTCGACCCGGGAGAGAAGAACTCGCTGAGTCACCGGGGCCAGGCCCTGCGTGCTTTAATTACTCAGTTGCAGAACCGCGGTCGGTAGACACGGCTCGCCACGGCATCGCGGGTGCGCTACCGCCAGCGCAGCCATCGCGGTGCCGCCATTACCGGTGCAGCTATCGCCGATTGCGCATACAACGCCCGCAGCCATTCACAGATTCCCGACCCAACGCCAACGCAGCGACCACCGATTTCGCACGCAACCCATGTCCCGCCTCGTCCCACCGCCTTTGTCCCTCTACCTTCACTTCCCGTGGTGCGTACGAAAGTGCCCGTACTGTGATTTCAACTCCTACGCCCTCCACGGCAAGCTCGACGAGACGGGTTATCTCGACGCTCTCGAGCGCGACATCGCGACCCAGGCACCCGAAGTAGCTGGCCGCACAATCGTCAGCGTGTTCATGGGCGGCGGCACGCCCAGCCTCTTTCCCCCGGCCTCGATCGCACGCGTCCTCGACGTAGCGCGGAAGCATCTTGCCTTCGCTGACGACGCGGAAGTCACAATGGAAGCCAACCCGGGCACCATCGAGCGCGGCCGGTTCGCTGAGTACCATGCCGCGGGCGTCAATCGAGTTTCCCTCGGCGCACAGAGCTTCAATGCCAACACGCTGCACACCTTGGGCCGGATTCACTCCCCGGATGAAACACGGCGCGCAGCCGAAGAGCTCCATGCCGCGGGCCTGACGAATTTCAACCTCGACCTGATGTACGCACTACCGGGCCAGGACGTGGCGGCCGCGCTATCGGACGTTGAATCAGCGATTGCGCTGAAACCAACACATCTATCGCACTATCAACTCACCCTGGAGCCGGGGACGGTGTTCGCCGCCCAACCGCCGGCGGACCTGCCGACCGACGATACGGCCGAGGAGATTCTGGCGGTGTGCGGCGCCCGGCTGGCCGAAGCCGGGTTTGCGCAATATGAGGTCTCCGCGTACGCCCAGCCGGGTCGGCAGTGCCGGCACAACCTCAACTATTGGACCTTCGGCGACTACCTCGGTGTCGGCGCCGGCGCCCACGGCAAGATCACCAATCCGAAAGGCAGCACCGCCCTCGGCCCAGATCCTGACACCCCCGTTCAACTCGGCGCCGGCCCCCGCACGCGCATCGATGCGAATATGCGCCTAACCCCGGACGCCATCATTCGGACCACTCACACCCGCGACCCCCGGCGCTATACAGCGGCGCCGACGCCCACTCGCACCCCCGTTCCCGATGCGCAAAGACCATTCGAATTCATGCTAAACGCTCTGCGCCTGACCGAGGGCTTCGAGCTCGGAACCTTCAGTGAGCGCACGGGTTTAGCCTGGGAAGTCATCGCTCCCGAGGTCCAGAAACTCCTGGACCAGCGGCTCCTGGAAGTAAAGGGCACCCGTCTCCTTGCGACCATGGTCGGCCTGCGCTTTCTCAACAATCTGCTGCTCAGCTTCCTTGACGAAACCCCACAAACGACCGGGGCTTTTGGATT
>Ga0268266_10004554_pt1 | contig 13243 bp, 15 predicted proteins | sample KBSS13metaG_FD_190356 | JGI IMG/M metagenome (GOLD analysis project Ga0268266, IMG submission 190356) | Switchgrass rhizosphere microbial communities from Kellogg Biological Station, Michigan, USA - KBS S1-3 metaG (SPAdes) (version 2) | ecosystem: Host-associated > Plants > Roots > Rhizosphere...
ACGGAATTGTGGCGGTAATGTTGCCGCCACAATTCCGTCGCTATTCCAGGAATCCCCCCCGAGTCGTGAGATCATTTACTGTACTGTCAAGATTCTGTTCTCGACACACAGCCATGCGCATTTGTTCTGACCACATCAGCGCCGCAAAATAGGCTTTACCGCCTAAGGTACTAGCCGCTCGCGCCAACCGCCGATACAAACGCGCCGACACAAACGCATTGAAAAGAATGACGGGAGGCAACGTGACGGGACCTCAGGGGACGAGACCTCAGGGGACGAGACCTCAGGGGGCGGGACCTCAGGCGGTGGATGCCGGCACATTCGATTATGTCGTCGTCGGCGCCGGATCGGCCGGTTCGCTGCTGGCGGCGCGGCTGGCCGAGGGTGGCCAGCACACGGTGTGCGTGCTGGAGGCCGGGCCGCCGGATCGCAGCCCGTTCATTCATATCCCAGCCGGCTATATCAAGACGCTCTATAACCCGGCCTACACGTGGCAATTCAAGACCGAGCCGGTGCCGGGCGCCGACAACAGGCGTTTCGCCACCACGCAGGGCCGCACGCTGGGCGGGTCAGGATCGATCAACGGGCTGGTCTATAACCGCGGCCAGGCCGCCGATTTCGATCATTGGGCCCAGCGCGGCAATCGCGGCTGGGGCTACGCCGATGTGCTGCCCTATTTCCGGCGCACGGAACGGCGGCTGACCGGCGACGATGCCTATCGCGGCCGCAGCGGCAAGTTTGCGGTCAGCGACCTCGACTGGCGCCATCCGGTCTGCGAAGCCTTCATCCAGGGGGCGGCCGGGATCGGGATTCCGGTCAATCCCGACTATAACGGCGAGACCCAGGCCGGCGTCGGCACCTTCCAGCGCGCCATCCATCGTGGCCGCCGGGTCTCCACCGCCCGCGCCTTCCTGGCTCCGGCGATGGCCGAAGGTGGGATCGATATCCGCACCGATGCGCAGGCCCTCTCGGTGACGTTCGACGGCAAGCGCGCCACGGGCGTCCGCTACGCCCAAGGCGGGAAAGATCGGACGGTCGCCGCGCGGTGCGAGGTGATCCTGACCAGCGGCGCGATCAACAGCCCTGCCCTGCTCCAGCGCTCCGGTGTCGGGCCGGGCGCGCTGCTCTCCGGCCTCGGCATTCCGCTGGTCCATGAGCTGCCCGGCGTCGGCGAAAATCTGCGCGATCACTATGCGGTGCGCATGGTGGCGCGGGCCAAGGGCCTGACCATCAACAACTATGCCCGCCCGCCGCGCCTGTGGGCGGAGGTCGCCAAGTGGGCCGTGGGGCTGCCCAGCATCCTGGCGCTGAGCCCGTCGCTGGTCCATGTGTTCTGGAAATCGGACGAGGCGCTGGACACGCCCGACCTGCAATTCACCTTCACCCCGGCCAGCTATAAGGCGGGCGGCATCGCCGGGATGCTGGACAGCTTCCCCGGTATGACCTGCGGCGCCTGGCAGCAGCGGCCTGAGAGCACCGGCCATGTCCGCATTCGCTCGGCCGATCCGTTCGAGCATCCGGAGATCCAGCCCAACTATCTGGCGCATGAGAACGACCGGCGCGTTCTGCTGGCGGGGATCAAGCTGGCGCGGCGGCTGATGACCACGCCGGAACTTAAGCCGTTCTATGACCACGAGGAACTGCCCGGCGCCGAAGCCCAAACGGACGATGAGTTGATGCATTGGGCGCGGCAGCAGGGATCGACCGTGTTCCACCTGATCGGCGCCTGCCGCATGGGGCCGGACAGTGATCCGACCGCCGCGGTCGACGACCAGCTACGGGTGCGCGGGGTCGAGGGGTTGCGGGTGGCCGATTCCTCGATCATGCCGTCGATGCCCTCGGCCAATACCAATGCCTCGACCCTGATGATCGCGGAAAAGGCGGCGGATATGATATTGGGACGCGCCCCGCTCACCGCCGCAGACTGACAGAGTTCCGCACCACATGACCGACGAGCCCATCCGCCTCGAAATCACTGCGCCCGTCGCCCGGTTGATATTGAACCGGCCAGAGCGGCTGAACGCCCTCAATCTGGCGATCTGGGACAGGGTCCCCGCCTTGCTCGAGAAGGCGGCGGTCGATCCTGAGGTCAAGGTCCTGATGGTGAGCGGCGCCGATGCCCGCGCCTTCGCCGCCGGCGCCGACATCGCCGAGTTCGAGGCGATCATGGCGGCCGGCACCGCTGACGATTATTTCGGCCGCATGTGCAAGGCGACCCGCGCGCTCGCCGCCTTCCCCAAGCCGACCATCGCCGTCATCCAGGGCCCGTGCTTCGGCGGAGCCTGCAGCGTGGCGCTGTGCTGCGACTTCCGCTTCGCCGACGATACGGCCAAGTTCGGCATTACGCCGGCGCGGCTGGGCATCGTCTATCCGCTGGAAGATGCGAAGCGGCTGATTGAGGCGGTCGGTGTCGGCCCGGCGCGCGACCTGCTGATGACGGGCCGTTTCTTGAACCATGAGGAAGCCCTGACCCTCGGCCTGATAGACAAACTCTGGCCGGCCGCCAGGCTCTGGGACGAGGCGCACGCCTATGCGGCGACCCTATCAGGCCTGTCGCAATTCTCGATCCGCGCGACGAAGGAGATCTTCAGCGAGATTCTGGGCGGGGCCGCGGAGGAAACCGCGCTGTCGCGCCGGCTGTTCGTCGACGCCTTCTCGGGCGAGGACCTGCCCGAGGGCGCCCGCGCCTTCATCGAGAAGCGCCGGCCACGCTTCACCTTCTCGTAATCCGCTAGAGTTCTTCCATCAGCCGGGTGGCGATGGGGCCGACCGGCAGCGGCTTGGCCTCGAAGCCCGTGACCGGGCGGATGCCCAGGCTAGAGGTCAGGAATATCTCCCCGGCGCGGGCCAGATCGTCGACCGACAGCGAGCATTCGCCGAGCGGCAGATGGCTCATCACCGCCGCGCGCATAACCCCCGGCAGCGCCCCGTCGCGGATCGGGGGCGTGACCAGCACCCCGTCGATCACGGCGAAGATATTGGCTGCGGTCGCCTCGGCGACCCAGCCATCGCCATTGAGCAGGATCGCGTCGTCCGCTCCGTTCCGGGTGGCCTCCTGGCGGGCCAAGATCGAATCGAGGCAACTGATCGTCTTCACCCGAGATATCGGCGAGGCAGCGTTGCGGCGCGTCACCGTCGAGACCATCACCCGCGCCGGCCCGGGGGCGGCAAAGGGCGCGGCGGAGATGACCACGGTCGGACGCGCGGTCGGATCGACCGCCATGCCTCGCGCGGCCACGCCCCGGCTGACCGTCAGCCGCAGAACGGCGTCACCGGTCAGATTGTCAGCCTTCAGAACCGACAGCATCGCGCCGGTCAGCGCGTTCTCATCGACCTTGAGGCGGATATCGAGAAGCTTCAGCCCCTCGCCCAGGCGGGCAAAATGGCGGTCCAGCCGCAGAAGCCGGCCACCCTGCACCCGGATCGTCTCGTAAAGCCCGTCACCCAGCGTAAAGCCGCGGTCACGCGGATCGATCCGGGCGCTTTCGATCGAAAGCAGTTGACCGTTGCACCAGACGGTCATCGCTGGAATGGCTTCACGCGGATGCGGGTCTGGTGATCGGGTGGTCCGCGCACGCCGTCTGGCCGTGCGCCCTGGAAATATGTCCGTTCCCACCGCGCCTTGTTAGCGGCGCTGCCTTCGACATTCAGGTCGTCGATGAAATTGGCGCGGCTGTCCCGCCAGGTCGTGTAGCCGTTATACATGTCGTCGCCGGCATTGCTGATCGACTTGATGTCGGGTTGGATCTCGTCGATCACGCCGCGCTGGAGCGGGAAGAAGAAGCAGAACGGCTCATCCTTCTCGAAGCGGACGCGCACCCCCGGCGCGGTGAACTTCCAGTTCATGGTGAAGGTGGCGACGGCCCAGTCGGTCTCGACCACGCCGGTCAGCGCCTGGATGCCGTGCTTCGGGCGGTTGACCGGGCCGGTGACCCACAGATTGACGCCGGGGTTGGTGCGGAACAGGCCCAGCACGTGAAAGGTCAGCACCCCTTCGCCGAAATGGCTCATCACCGGGGGGAAATCGCCGAATGGTGTCAACGGTGTGATCTTCACTCCGTCGATGGCGTTGCTGCCGGTCCATTCCGCGTCGAAGGCGACGGGCGAAAGGATTTCCCAGCCATGCGCATTGGCGATGACGAGCGGCAGGCAGCGATAGGCGAACTGCTGCTGAGACGCATCCATCCAGGCGCGCTGAGGCTCGGCCGGACGAATCGCGATCGGCTCGGCGCTGATCTCGTAGCAGGTCAGCTTCATGCGCGGCGGAATTCCCGCGTCGCCACGCCGTTTGGCTTCACCCATGATCTTACCCAGATAGATAGAAAGGCGGCGGCTGGGGCGATCTTGCCGCCGCCCCAGCCGCCGGTGGTGTTACTTCCCGCCGCCCTTTTTCTTCAGCGCTTCCATGGCGGTGTTGGCGTCATCGACAAACTTCTTGCTGCCGTCGTTGATCATGGTGACGGTCTTATTCGTCGTCTCGACGACGGCGTTCTGGTCCTTCTTCGCCTCTTCGGCGATGCAGGCGGCAAAGACCTTGGCCTTGTCCTGCCAAGCCTGAAAGTCCTTGGCGCTCTTCGTGTACGAATTCTGGCTCTTGCCATCCATCACCGGCGCCGGCCCCGGATCGGCACCGCAGGTTGTCGGCGTCCAGACGCCGTTCTGGAGCGTGCCGGCCTGAGCGGCGGCGGCCGACAGCGTCGCGAATGCGGCGGCGGCGAGAATACGAGTCAGCATGCGAAACCTCCGAATTTGATTTTTGGCATCTTTGGCGGATTGATTGACGCAAGTCCACCCTCCACAGAAGATCGGCCTCCGCTGAAGACCGGCGCCGGCAGCGGAACCCCGCCCTGTTGCGCAGGGTTCCACATCATGGAATGTGGAACCTTGGTTTGACGTTAAGCCTTTGGCCGTCCGGGCCGGTTCCGCAGCACGTAACTCAAGGACAAGTGTCATGCACGCCTTTAATGTCATCCGCTCCGCCGCACTTCGGCTGGCGCCGGCATCGGCCGTTGCCCCCAGCCTAGCGTTAGGATTGGTCGCCGCAGTCGCCTTTGCCCCCAAAGCGCCGGCGGACATGAGCTATCCCACACCGGTCGCGCGTTGGCTGGAGCAGGCGCGGTCGGACTGCCCGGCGGGCTTCGCCGCTCACGACCCGATCCAGACGCTGAGCCTGACCGGCGACGGCCGGCCCGGCTTCATCGCCGACCCGCACCGCCTGACCTGCGCCGGTGAGCCGCATCTCTTCATCGGCGACGGCCCGGCCTCGATCGAGCTGTTCGTCACCCTGCCCTCGGGCGAGGTCGTCCATACCGGTGGCGTCCGCGCGCTGAGCTATGAGGTGATCCAGAGCCCGCAAGGCGGACCGCCGACGCTCAACTTCCAGACGCACGACACAGGCCAGCCGACCGGCTCGGTCGATTCCTACCGCTGGGACGGTCGCAACTTCGCCGTGATGAACCGCAACTCGATGGCCTATCCGCCAGTGAACGGCCCCGACAGCGAATATCAATGAGCCAAGGGAAAATGGGAGCCAAGCGAAAATAGCGGCTGGGATCATACGCCCAGCCGCCATTTTCCTGCCTGCTTGCCGGCGAGATGCCGAAACCCCGGAACGTCAAGGGGAAGCGGCTTTTTTTCGCGGGCCCGAACCACCCGACGGCCTTGAAACGCGATTGGGGGACGCGGATAGTTTTCCCGAATCGATCAGGAGCCGCCCATGGCCGAAGACCATAACCACCATCCCAACGAGCAGCTTCTCCATCTCGTGTTCGGCGGAGAGCTGAAGAAAGGATCGACCAGCGAATTCGTCGATCCGTCCAAGCTCCACGTCGTCGGCATCTACCCGAGCTATGCCGAGGCCCGGAAAGCCTGGCAGTCAGTCGCGCGGGCGACGATCGACGATGCGTCGGTCCGCTATTTCGTCGTCCATCTGCACCGGCTGATGGAGCCCAGCCACCACTGATAACTCAGTGGGGCGTTATTTCTGTCGCCTGATAGAGCACCTGCCGCCAGCTGTCGCCATGCGGCGCCCAGACTTGCGTGCCGAAGGCCGCCATGGTGCGGACCGCGCCGGTCGGCTTGATCCGCACGGTATGGGTCATCGGCCCGGTGAGGACGGCGGTGTCGCCATAGAAGCGGACCTTCATCGGCCCGCGCTCGATCGCCTCGAAACCGCAGAAATCGGCGATCATCTTCAGGTATTGCACTTTGGTGTCCGCATTGCCGGCGGCATGGATATGGATGAGATCGTCCGCCAGCAGCCGGTCCAGCGCGGCAAAATCCTCGGCGATCATGGCGGCCCGGCGTTCCTCGTCCAGCGCGATGATCTTGGCCGTACGCGGATCGTCGGTGGTCATGATATTTCCTCCCGTGGCACAAGAGTCGCTCGACGGCGACCGGCTTAAGCTGCTTTGATGCAACGATAAGTAAGCCGCCCCCAATCTATGGCGCAACTAGGGCGGCGCAACGGGGTGGGACGCACAGCATGGCCATCGGCACATCCGAAATCGAGCTGCCGCAAGCACGGCCGGCACGTGTCGCCGGCGTGCGCGAGGCCGCCGGGCTGTTCGTCATCCTGTCCAGCATCTCCTTCAACATGCTGGCGGTGGTCGCGCTGCTGCCGGTGCTGTCGATGATCGCGACCCGGTTCGAAGGCGACCCGCTGGCGATTTTCCTGGCCGAGCGCTTTCACTCCAATGGCGGTCAGCTCTTCGCGCAAACGCTGGAGACCATGTCCAATATCGGCATCCTGGTCGGCGGCCCGATCATCGGCTGGATCGCGGACCGGACCGGGCGGGCCAACGTGCTGTTCTATTCCTTAGGCGTCTACGGCGTCGCCGGCGCGGCCGGTCTGTTCCTCGACCATCCGCCGGTCCTGCTCGCCTCGCGCCTGCTCCAGGGGTTCGGCTCGGCCGGTATCGCGGTGACGACCTATTCGCTGGTCAGCGAACGTTTCGAAGGCGCGGCGCGGTCGAAGGTCATGGGCTATCAGCAGGTCTTCGTCTCGCTGATGGGGTTCATCGCGCTGCCGCTATCGGGCCATCTGGGCGAACGTTATGGCTGGCACGCACCGTTCGGGCTGTTTCTGAGCGCCCTCATCATGCTGCCGATCGCGCTGGCGACTGTGCCGCGCGGGGGCGCCCTGGCGCCCCAATCATCAACGACCTTGGCATCAACGACCTTGGCGTCCTCAAAAGGCGGATCAATCGGCGCGCTGACCCCGATCTACATCATGATGGTGCCGCTGTTCATCGTCGCGAACATGACCAACCTGCACATCTCCTTCGTGTTGGCCGGGGACGGGCTCAAAGGGTCGGCGGCGCAGTCCTACATCATGATGGCGAGCCCGGTCGCCTATCTGGTCGGCGGGCTGCTCTATGGCTGGGTGACGACGCCGCTGGGGCCGCGGCGGACGCTATGCCTGATCCTGGCGATCCTGGCTGCGAACGGGCTGGTGATCGGCCTGGCGCATGGCGCCTTGCAAACCGCCGCCGGCGTGGCGCTGGGCGGCTTCGCGAGCGGCTTCCTGGTGCCGTTCACCACCAACCTGATCGTTAACCGCGCCGCGCCGGAGGCCCGGGCGCGGGCGCTGGGCTTCATGTATATGGCGAATTATATCGGCAGCTTCCTCAATCCCTGGGTCACCACGCCGATCCGCACCTGGCTGGGCAACCATGAGATCTTCCTGGCGATGGGCATCCTACTGGCCGTCACCGCGCTGGTGCAGAGCCTGACGCGCCGCTCACCGGTGAATGCTTAGCGTTCTGACCTAAAGCATCATCGCGCCGCCGCTGACGATCAGCGTCTGGCCGCTGACGAAGCGGGCGCCCGGCCCGATCAGGAAGTTCATCGCCCGGCCGATATCGAGCTCAGGGTCGCCCATGCGGCGGAGCGCGGCACGCTTGATCATATGCGGGCGCATATGCGGCTCGCGCTCCAGATAGGCGGCGAGCGCTGGTGTCACCGCCGAGGGCGAGATCGCATTGACCCTGACGCCCAGCGGGCCCCATTCGCGCGCCAGGCTTTTCGCCAAGGCGCGTTGCGCGCCTTTCACCGTCGAATAGACCGGCAGTGTCGTGGTGCCGTCGATGCCCGCCGGGGAGGTCAGCAGCACCATCGTGCCCTGGGTCTCGATCAGCGCCGGCAGCACCTCCTGCGCGGCGAAGAAGATCGGGCGCAGCCCGACGGCGACCGGCCCGTCCCAGTCTGCATCGGTAATCGCCTCGACCGAGCGGGCCCCGTTGCCGGGGTCGTTGGCATTGTGGACAAAAGCGTCGAGCCGGCCGAACGCGGCATGGGCAACTGCCATCGCCCCTGCGATATCCGAACGCCGGCGCACGTCGCAGGCACAGGCTACGGCCCGTCCGCCGCGCGACCGGATTTCGGCGGCGACCGCTTCCGCCGCACCGTATTCCAGTGCGCTGACCACCACGCCGGCCCCGGCCGCGCCGGCAGCGAGCGCCAGACCGCGCCCCAGCCCTTCCCAGGCGCCAGTGATCAGCACCGAATATCCGCTCAACATTCCCAGCGCTCCCCTTCCCCATGCGTCCATTCGCCCTATGCCGGTGGCGCGCAGGAGGTGAACCGTAAGAGACCTCAGCACGTTTGAAAGCACAACGGGAGTGTGGAGCTTGAGCGCCCACGTCTCTATGATCTTTCTGGGCGAAATGAGGGGTGAAAGCGATGAGCGGACGTGTTGCGATCGTGACAGGTGGGACGCGCGGTATCGGGGAGGCGATTTCGGTCAGCCTGCGCGATGCCGGCTACAAAGTCGCGGCCGGTTATGGCGGCGACGCGGCCAAGGCAAAGGCCTTCACCGAAGAAACCGGAATTCCCGCGTGGAAATGGGATGTCGGCGACTTCAATGCCTGCAAGACGGCGGTACAGGAGATCGAGCAGGCGCTGGGCCCGGTCGACGTTCTTGTGAACAATGCCGGCATCACCCGCGACGCGACGATGCAGAAGATGGCCCACGATCAGTGGATCGAGGTCATCCGCACCAATCTCAGCTCCTGCTTCAACATGTCCAACGCCGTGTTCGAGGGCATGCGGGGCCGCGGCTTCGGACGGATCGTCAATATCGGCTCGGTCAACGGGCAGATGGGACAGTACGGCCAGGTGAACTATGCCGCCGCCAAGTCGGGCATCCACGGCTTCACCAAGGCGCTGGCGCAGGAAGGCGCGTCGCGGGGCATCACCGTCAATGCCATCGCCCCCGGCTATATCGACACCGACATGGTGCGGGCGGTGCCGCAGGTGGTTCTGGATAAGATCATCGCCCGCATCCCGGTCGGCCGGCTGGGCCATGCCGAGGAGATCGCCCGTGGCGTCGCGTTCCTGGTCGCCGACAATGCCGGCTTCATCACCGGATCGACCCTGTCGATCAACGGCGGGCAGCATATGTATTGACCCAGGCTAATAGAGAATACCCCGACCGCCCGTGGGTCGGGGTCGGCATCGTCGTCTGGCGGGAGGACAAGGTCCTGCTAGTCCGCCGCGCCAAGGCGCCCAGGCTGGGCGAATGGAGCATCCCCGGCGGCGCCCAGTCGCTGGGTGAGACCGTCTTCGAGGCGGCGGTCCGCGAGGTGCGTGAAGAGGCCGGCATCGATGTCCGCCCGATCGGCATCGTCACCGTGGTCGATTCCATCATCAGCGACGACGAGCAGCGCAAGCAGTTCCACTACACGCTGGTCGAAATCTCGGCCGAATGGGCGGCCGGAGAGGCAGTCGCCGGCGACGATGCCGACGCCGTGCGCTGGGCGACGGTCGATGAGGCGGCCACTCTTGTAAAGTGGGACGAGACGCTGCGCATCATCGCCGAGGCAGCGCGGCTGCGGAACTAGCTGGTGGTGCTGACCGTCCAGGCCGCGTTTTCGATACCGTCATGGCTGTTCAGCGCGGTGACGATCGCATCCAGCTCTTTCGGGTCGGCGGTCGTCGGCACCAGCACGGCAGCGAGTTCGACCGTGTCTTCGCCCTCCGACAGGGTTTCGATTTCGCGGATCGGATAGTTCACGCGCTCCAGCTCGGTGAACAGCAGTTCGCGCGCGTCGGCGACCTGGGTGGCCTCGGTCACGACGTGGACGCGATAGGACGCCTCAGTCACCAGCTCGTCCATCGGCTGGCGGTTGATGTAATTGACCAGGGGCCTGAGCAGCGTGTTGCCGGCCAGAACGAACCCCGTCAGCATCGCCGCCTCTACGGCCAAGCCGGAGCCGGCGAAGGCGCCGACCGCGGCCGAGCTCCATAAAGTCGCCGCGGTATTGAGGCCGCGGACGTGCGTCCCCTCCTTCATGATCACACCGGCGCCCAGGAAGCCGATACCGGAAACGACATAGGCGATGATCCGCGTCGCACCCTCGGGCCCCATGAGCCGCATGCCCATGTCGGTGAAGGCGGCAGCACCGATCGCGACCAGCACATTTGTGCGCAGCCCCGCCGTGCGCTGGCGATATTGCCGCTCCAGCCCGATCAGCGTGCCCAGCGCGAAGGCGACCGCCAGCCGGATGAAGCTGTCGGCGAAGGGCGGCAGGTCGGTGGGGAAGAGGATGGTCATGACCACTTCATATGGACCGGATCGCCGCCCGTATACAATCGCTTGTGCCAGAACGCGCCTGGGTAGCGTGATTCCCGGCTGTCAAAAAAATGAAATAATATGAACACACATTATATAGTTGAAATATTGTAAAAGTAGATGATGACAATCCAGGGCGGGTTTGGTACCTGTCCGCGAAATTAATCAAACGGCCGAGAGGATACCATGACCGATTCGACCGCGACGCTGCACGACCCGGCGTCTCACCCGTTAGCAAATTCATCGAGCAAAATTACCAATGTCCTTATGGCCGTGGTCATCCTGGCCGGGGCCGGCTGGGCCGCCAGCCAGCTGATTTCCGACCTTGATGTGGTTCGTAGCGGTTCCATCCTTCCCTATATCCTGCTCGGTCTGGCGCTGTTCATCGCGCTGGGCTTCGAGTTCGTGAACGGCTTCCATGACACGGCGAACGCGGTCGCGACCGTGATCTACACGCACTCGCTGCCCGCCAATTTCGCGGTCGTCTGGTCCGGTACCTGGAACCTTCTGGGCGTGCTCGCCTCCAGCGGCGCGGTCGCATTCGGCATCATCACACTGCTGCCGGTCGAGCTGATCCTCCAGGTCGGCTCCAGCGCAGGCTTCGCCATGGTCTTCGCCCTTCTGATCGCCGCGATCATCTGGAACCTGGGCACGTGGTGGCTCGGCCTGCCCTCCTCCAGCTCGCACACGCTGATCGGCTCGGTCATCGGCGTCGGCCTGATGAACCAGCTGATGGGCGGCGTGAACGGCACCAGCGGCGTCGATTGGAGCCAGGCGACCAAGATCGGTTACTCGCTGCTCGCCTCGCCGGTCTTCGGCTTCGTGCTCGCCGGCGGCCTGCTCTACATCATGAAGAGCCTCGTCAAGGTGCCGGCGCTCTATAAGGCTCCGGAAGGCAACAAGCCGCCGCCGTTCGCGATCCGCGCGCTGCTGGTCTTCACCTGCACGCTGGTCAGCTTCTTCCACGGCTCCAACGACGGCCAGAAGGGCATGGGCCTGATCATGCTGATCCTGATCGGCACGGTCCCCACCGCCTATGCGCTGAACCGGTCGATGCATGAGGATCAGGTCCAGGCCTTCATCGCCATGTCCGACCGCGCCGGCGACATGCTGGGCCACTACGCCAAGGCGCCGGCCCCGGCTGACTATCGCGCCGAGATCACCCGCTATGTCCGCACGCACCAGCTGACGGATGAGACAGTGGCCGCCGAGCAGACCCTGACCAAGGACATCCGCGATCAGGTCAACGTCTATCACTCGATCGACCGGATCCCGCCGGAAAAGGTCGGCAACGTCCGCAACGACATGTATCTGTCGGGCGAAGCGCTGCGTCTGCTCAAGAAGTCGGGGAACCCTGCCGTCTCGGCGGAAGACCAGAAGGCGATCGACGCCTATCACAAGTCGGTCGACAACGCGACCAAGTTCATCCCCACCTGGGTCAAGGTGGCGGTGGCCGTCGCGCTCGGCATGGGCACGATGGTCGGCTGGAAGCGGATCGTCGTCACCGTCGGCGAAAAGATCGGCAAGTCGCACCTGACCTATGGCCAGGGCGCGTCGGCTGAGCTGATCGCAGCCTCGGTGATCGGCGCGGCCGACGGGCTGGGCCTGCCGGTCTCGACCACCCACGTGCTGTCGTCCGGCGTCGCCGGCACGATGGCGGCGAACGGGTCGGGCCTCCAATGGAGCACGGTGCGGAGCCTGGCGCTGGCCTGGGTTCTGACCCTGCCGGTCTCCATCGCGCTGTCCGGCGCGCTGTTCTGGATCTTCCGCAACACCTTCTGATCGAAGCCACCTCTGATCGAAGGATTGGGGAAACAGCGAAAGGGCGGCCTTCGGGCCGCCCTTTTTCTTTGTGTTGCGGTCTATCGCCCCTTCGGGGCTGGGGGCTCGTCTTCGCGCCCGGCGCCGTCCAGCAGGGCGCCGTCGAGCAAGGCGCGGCGCTTTTCTGCTTCTGCCTTGGCCGCAGCACGCTCGGTCTTGGACTGGCCGAATTTTGCCCGGTTGGCGGCAGCCTGTTCCTCGCGGACGGTGCGGGCGGCCCGTTTGCGCGCCTGGCGCAGATTGACGATCTCGCTCATACAAACACATGTCCCTGTTGACGGACCGCAGGAATCCCGGCCAGCTTAACATATGTTCAATAGCGCATCCTGCGCGATTCCAACGGGGATAATAATGAACTCCAAACTAGCCCTGATCGTCGCGGGCCTGTCAGCTCTCACCCTGCCCGCACAGGCTGAAACCATCTATCTGACCGCCGCCAGGATGGTCGATCCGGCCGCTGCCAAGATGGTGGATAAGCCGGCCATCGTCATCAAGGACGACCGGATCGTATCGGTCGGCACCGCGGGCACGCTGGCGGCGCCGGCCGATGCGCGCAAGATCGACCTGGGCCAAGAGACGATCCTGCCGGGCCTGATCGATATGCACACCCACATCACCAACCGGCCGGACAAGGAGGGTTACGAGAGCCTCGGCGTCAGCATTCCCGCCCAGGCGGTCAGCGGCGTGGCCAATGCCTGGAAGACCTTGCAGGCCGGCTTCACGACGCTCCGCAATGTCGGGGCCGACGGCTTTGCCGACGTTGCATTGCGGGATTCGATCAATGAAGGAGAGACCGTCGGCCCCCGACTGTTCGTGTCGGGTCCGCTGATCGGCGCCACGGGAGGCCAT
>Ga0268266_10004555_pt1 | contig 13240 bp, 13 predicted proteins | sample KBSS13metaG_FD_190356 | JGI IMG/M metagenome (GOLD analysis project Ga0268266, IMG submission 190356) | Switchgrass rhizosphere microbial communities from Kellogg Biological Station, Michigan, USA - KBS S1-3 metaG (SPAdes) (version 2) | ecosystem: Host-associated > Plants > Roots > Rhizosphere...
GAATTCGTTCGGGCTGACCGAAGGTAATCCGCGACAGGGAGAGGTGCAGAGTGCGGACGCGGGCGCCAACACCTTTATCGCCCGGCCCATCCTGGGACGTGACTTCCGGCTGTCGATGATGTATCGGTTTTAAGTTGGCGCCGATGTCTCAACCCGGTTCGGCCTTCTGGTGAGCAGTGTATGGGGTGCGGATGGACGCCACACGGCGATGTCGATTACTCGAGGGTGCAGGCCGTCGAGGTCGTCAATGGGATCGACGCGGATACGCCGTTTTCCGGGATTGGATTCTGGGAGCGGCTGTTGAATCGGGGTTACCACCTCACTGCAATCGGGGGGAGCGATAATCATGATGCGCTCCTGAGGAACAGCGGCGCGATCGGGACGCCTACTACAGTGATCTTCGCGGACGAGCTCTCTCAGGAGGGCATCGTCGCCGCGATTCGACGCGGTCGCGTATTCATTGATGTGGCGGGCACCCGTGATCGGTCTGTCGAGCTGACGGCAACCGTCGGCGGGCAAGTCGCGCACATGGGCGACACGCTGACTCTCGCGCGCGGTGTCAGCGTCCGGTTCGATGGGGTTGTGACCGGAGTCTCCAGCGGCGCGCTGGAGTTGATTGTCGATGGGGAACGAGCCCCTTTGCTGAAGGACGCTCGAATCGACTCGATGGCGGGCGGCGGCACCGGGAAATCCATTCGGCTTTCCCTGGCGCGCGGATGGCAAGGCGCACTGGGTTCGCGTCGATGTACGTGACAGCGCGGCGCGACTGGCACTCGTCGGCAATCCGGTTTACATAAGAGGGTCGGCCCGGTAAGGCGTAACAAGCAGGCGGGAGCCCTCGATGAGCGAGATCGAAAAGTCGAAAGGAATGGTCACTCACCCGATTACACCGGCTGATGCCACTATCGTCGGGGAAATCCGCAAACAGAGCGCGCCAACCAAGGGCCAGCTCCTGGGCACTGCCGCTCGCCCCGTGTTCGATGAAATCATCGGGCATACGTCGGCGCCCGCAGGGGTGGAGTACCGGGAAGGCAGCGTTGGTGGAGTATCGGGATGGTGGGCTCACCCCACCGGGGCCCAGAGCCAAGGCACCCTTCTCTATTTACACGGAGGCTGGTACGTGTGGGGTACTGCAAAGGCGTACCGACATTTTGTGGGACACATTGCCTCCCGCGCCGGCGCGGCGGCTTTCGCCCCCGATTACCGGTTGGCCCCGGAGCATCCGTTTCCAGCCGCAGTTCAAGATGCCGAGGTGGTCTATCGCGGATTAGTCGAGCGGGGCTCGCGGCGCATCGCGATTGTCGGTGATTCGGCGGGTGGCGGGCTGAGCCTCGTCCTGACCGCTGCGGTCATCCGCAAGCTGCAGTCATTTGGTACAGCGCCGGTCGGAACCGTTGCATTGTCACCGTTGAACGACCTGACACTCTCCGGCAAGAGCTGGGAAACCCATGAGGCAGCCGACCCGTACTTCACCAAGGCGCAAGGATCGAGCATGGCGCCGCTCTATGTCGGCTCCCACGACCCCAAGGACCCTCTCATCTCGCCAGTTTTCGGGGATCTGGCCGGTTTGCCACCCATCCGCATCCACGTGGGCGAAGACGAGGTGTTGCTCGATGACTCGTTGCGCTACGTCGAGCGGGCCGCGGCCGCCGGAGTCGACGCGCGCGTCGACGTTTGGCAGGGAATGCCTCACGTCTTCCTGTCGGCCGCCGGCCAATTGGCCGCGGCGGACGAGGCCTTGCAGGCAGTGGGGACCTTTCTGGCCAACCGGCTGGGGCAGTCGCGCTGAGACGGCGGTTCGAGATTTCCCGCGGGACGGCGCTTAGAGTGGCCACCTCTTCTTTTGGAGTGGCTGATGGAGCTCAGCAACCTGCTCAACGCGGTGGTTCAGAGCGTCGAGACGGACACGCTGGCCCAGGTCCGGGCCGGGTCGTCGGGCGGTTCGAACGCACTTGCACAAGGCGGGCTGGGGGCAAACGGTCAGCCCATCAACGGGCAGACGGCCCTGGCTCTGGCCTCCCAGCCGCCAGCATTGAACGTCACCGGCCAGTCCGGCTCGGGCCAGCCGGTTTTCACGATTGGCGGGCAGGCTGGGCTCGGCCTTCCTGGACAGGCGGGCTCCGGCGCCGGCCAGTCTGGCTTTGGTCAACCGGGGCTGACTGTCGCCGGACAAACGGGCGGGCCGGGCCTCTCAGGCCAAGCGGGTTTCGGCCCTGCCGGGCCAGTGGGCGGCTCGGGCGCTATGGGCCAGACTGGGCAAGGCGTCATCGGCCAGGGCACTAACGGTCAGGGCATCGTCGGTCAGAACGGTGTCGGTCTCCAGCCGGGCACCACCGTCGGGCTCACGGGGCAAGGCGGACTCCCGGCTCTCCTGCGCGCCAGCCCTTCCGCTGACACCTACTACGGCTCCGAAGCCCCGGCTTCGCCCAGCCTGCTTTCGCAGAGCGGCGTCGGCGCGTACATCCAACTCCTGAATGCCTTCGCCAGCCACGAGGTCAGCGACAAGACCGCCAACCTCGTGACCAATAACCTGGGCACGGCCGCCGCGACCCTGAAAGCGGCCTTCAACGAGGCGGTCGGCTCGCTGCCACCCCAACTGCAACAGAAGGACTGGGGATTCTCGGTATCCAACGGCGCACTGGTCTTCACACAAGGCAAGGACTCGCTGTCGGCACAAGACCGCGCCGACCTGCAGAAAGCCTTCGCCGGCGCCAACGTCGAGTTCTCGGCGCGCGAAGTCGCTGCCGCCCTCACCAACATCACGCAACGGCGCCAGATGGGGGCCGACTCGGGCTCGCTCGCCTGGGGCGCGGTCAACGCCGACGACAACAACTTCAGCGACGTGGTCAATCTGCGCTCCTACGTGAGCACGACCGCACCGGGAAGCAACTACCACCCCAACACCCCGGAGTCAGTGGTCCCACCGCAGGTTCCCAACCTGCTCGGCGGCATGGACCTGCGCGACCTGGTCAGTGCCCGGCCTAACTTCTTCCGGCCCGACGGACACGTCGTCACCGAAACGCCGGACGAGCCGATCGAGGGCGACACGGCAACAGTCGAAGCGCCCGGCGCGTTGCAAGGGCAATGCTCCTGCGGCCAGGTACGCTTCACGGTCGACAACTGCTTTGAATACGCCTTCTTCTGCCACTGCTCGCGTTGTCGGGTTCGCACCGGTTCCGCGTTCGCCGCCGTCGCCGGCATCGGTATCGACAAAGTGCAGGTCACCGCGGGGAGTGATGATTTGCTGATCGAAGGCGAATGCTCCGATGGCTACGGGGCCCGCTGCGGTCGGTGCCATGCCTTCCTTTTTGCTGCTGTTCGGGAGAGGCAGTACATGCATGTCAGCCTGGGCGTGCTCGACGGCATGCCGAATCGTCTGCCTGACCACCACATCTACGTGGCGTCGAAGGCGCCGTGGTTCGAAATCACGGACGACCTACCCCAATACGACGAGTTACCGGTTACTCAAGCGCCGCCGCGCTAGCACGCGCCCAGCTGCGGCCTACGCGTACCTCGCCTTGGGCCCGGCGCGCATCCGCGCGCCCCGCTCGCGCGCCCGCGCTCCTCGCATTCCACGCGTCCCCCCGGGCGCCGGTCCCCGGCGCCCACGCTGCCGCGCGATCACGCCCCCTGAGCCGAGCCCCACCTCCGCCCCGAGTCCATGGCACCTTATTTTCGCCTTGCCTTAATTAAGTACCCACTTTAATATCGGCCTATGGAGTGCCTGACCGCCCTCGCCGACCCCACCCGACAACGCATCGTTGAAATGCTCGCCGGCGGTGCCATGTCCTCAGGCCAGATCGCACGCCACTTTGAAATGTCGCCGCCAGCGATCTCGCAACATCTGAAGACCTTGCGCAACGCGCGCCTGGTGCGCGTGCGCGCCGAGGCCCAGAAGAGAATCTACGAGCTCGATCCGGCCGGCGTGAGCGAGCTCGCGGCGTGGATCACCCGGATTCGCGCGTTCTGGTCCGTCAAACTCGATGCCTTGGAACAGGAGCTGCGGAAATGACAGACGACACGCTCGCTACCTTCGTCAAACTGCCCGGCGTGAAGCTCGAGCGTCTGCTCCCGGGACCGATCACCCGGGTCTGGGATCACCTGACCCGGCCGGAGCTGCTGCCCGCCTGGTTCGGTGAGAAAAGCAGCATCGAGCCGCGCGTGGGAGGAGCCGTGCGACTGATGGATGGCCACGTCCGGGGAACGGTCACGCAATGGGCACCGCCCAACCGGTTGGTTTACACCTGGAACGTATTTGGCCCCGGTGACGGACCCGACGCGCTGTCAGCCTATCCCGAGTCCTACCTGACACTGACTCTCGAGGCGCGCGGCGACCAGGTCCTGCTGCGCCTCGATCACATGCCCGTGTTGGAACGCTTCGAGAAGCAAAACGCGATGGGATGGCACACCTTCGTCGACATCCTCGCGGACACCTTGTCGCAACAACCGCCACGGCCCCGGCGAGACTACATGGTGCGCAACGCCGAGCGCTACGGAGTCGACCTGGGCAACCTCCAACGATGAGCGTTCAAGGCCCGGGCCCATTCAGTCTGCCGAGCGCCGCTCGGCACGCAGCCAGGCCCTGACCCAACGCCATGCCCTGCCAGAAGGGGTCGTCAGAGTGAAACGCGGCACGAATCATCGCCTTGATCGGTTTCGCCTCTTGTGACAGGGGATCGCCATGTGCATGCAACCACGCATCGGCACGCAGCGCTTGCGCCACTTCAGTCACAGGGCGAATGCCACATTCCAACGCCACAGTATCGACTTCGGCGTGCGGCAACAGGGCAGGTATGGCAGTCAGACTGTCTCCCTTGATCTTTGCGGAGACCGAGTCGCCAACCAGTGATTTCCCGCCGCCACCGATCCAGGCGCTCACCCGCGGAAATGCCGGGTCATCGCGCGCGCGCCCGATGATGGGCTCGGCGTAACCATACGGCCCGAGGCCGGTATGAAAGTCGAGAACGCAAACTTTGGTGGCCTTGCCGAGCGTGTTCGTCAGAATGTCCGTGAGCGTTTGACGCGACCAGGTAATTCCCGTCCCTCCATAGAACAGGCCATGGGGGTGCTTCCATTGGCCCCCGGATACGGCCGCTTGATAGATGCCAGTATCATTATTGTGTCGCGCGATCCACGCCAGGATGCGCGCACCGGTCTGCGCCTGAGTCTCGGGTGACCAGTCCACCGGGCAAAGGTCCGCGGCCAACTCATCGTACAGGTCGTTCCCGGGCAACGGCGAGTTGAAATCGATCCAGTTCCGGTTGATATCGACGTTACCTTCGTTCGTCCGGCGCAACCAGGCGAATCCATAGGGATTGATCGCATGAATGTGGAGTGCGGCGATGGGCTTGTCTTTGAGCAGGGACGCCTCGCCACGCGTCAGCCATTCGACTTGAGTTCCCGAGCCGAAAAAGCCCTCGACACCATGAGTACCCGATATCGTCACCAGGACTGAGCTGGCATCTGCCGGCCCGACGAAAGCGACATCGGTCGACAGGCTGCCGCCGTCGGGACCGGCTTGGTCCAGGACATACTGGCTCAGATGGGCGCCGGCCTTGCGCGCCGCGTTCAGAAATTTCTCCCGGGCTTCGGGATAGCTCTGGCTGAAGGACTCGATCATGAGCCGCCACCTTACGAACGTCAGGAGTTCCCGCCGAGTTTACGTCAAGAACCGCGAAGAACACATTGCGCTCCCATGCGCGGGTACATTGAATGCTCCGGTCTTGAAATGACAAAAGCACACACGATCTGGCTGACGCTGGCAGTCACCGCGGGCACCTGGACAGCGACAGCGCTCGCCCAGAGCTCCCAGCAAACCATCAACCCCGGCGACAGCCCGGCACTTGTGACCCGGCCACGCGACATCACCACCGGCAAGCTCATCCAAAGTCCGCAGGGCGTAGCGATCGGGAAAGTCTCCGATCTCGTGCCCGATCGCGACGGGGGCGAGCCGGCGTACGTGTTGGTTGCAATGGACCGCGGCACGACGGCCATTCCCTTCTGGGCTGTTGGACATCTGCTGCGCGATGCGCACCTCGTCGTCGATCGGACCGAGCTGGAATCGTCGCCGCAGGTCAGCGACGCTGTCGCCCACGATACGGCGGACGCGGCCTGGAAAAAAGAAATCGATAGCTATTGGCAGGCGTATCGATAGGGCAATCGCGAGCGGCTGGCGCCGCACTTTGCGTTAGATAAGGCCAGCCAGGCGACGAGCTGCAGGACATCCCGCCAGACCGGCAAACCATTGCATCCCTTCCCAGCTGCACCGCGCAGCTGACGCCTTCCTGCGCGCCGCCGCGAGAGGCGGCCGCTGCGCTCGCGCACACCCCCAGAACCGTTGACTCCGGCTCAAATATTGCCGTATATGGGACCTTCGGTCTCATATTCGGCAGCTTGTAACGTTAAGATTACATAATGCCGAAGGCGCCGCTCCGGCGCGCCAAGAACCAACGAACTGGGGATAAACGACATGAGCTCAAAAACCTTAATCCGCCTGGCTTTACCGTTGCTGGCGTCAGGAGCCTGCCTGGCCGGGTCGGCGCAAGCCGCACCGGCGGGCAGAGCGGTACTGAATGGCAGTGCGCCCAACTGGGCCAACAGTCAGAACTTCGTCGCCGCAGCCGACCCCGGCACTGATGTTGGTTTCAGGGTGTACCTGGGCTGGAACAACCCCGACGCGGTAGCGGCGCTTGCGACCGCGGTCTCCGATCCGGCGAATGCCGCGTATGGGCACTATCTGACTCCCGCGCAATTCAGAAAACAGTTTGCTCCCGCCGCCAACGACGTAGCGAGCGTGCAGAACTGGTTGCGCTCGCAGGGATTCAATCTCACGTATACGCCCAAGAACGGTCACTACATCGCAGCGGAAGGCAGCGTCGCACAACTCCAGGCGGCCTTCGGCGTCAGCTTTGCGAACTACAAGGTACGGGGCCTGGTGGTGCGCGCGCCCTCTTCCGACGTTTCGATCCCTGCGTCTCTGGCCAACATCGTTCGCTCGGTGGTGGGCCTCGATGAGAGCTACCAGTTCGTGCAGACCGACCACAAGGTCGACGCGAACGCCCCGCCATCGCCGGGCTTCCGCAACTCGCCGCCGCTTTCGGCGTTCTGGGCGGAGAAACTCTCGAACTACGCCTTTCCGGCCGGCTTCACCTCCGCCGGCCTGCCCTCCGTGTCGTGGGCGGTGAAGGGCTACACCCCCGACCAGATCAAGGGCGCCTACGGCATATCCGGCTATGACGGCAGCGGACAGACCGTCGCTATCATCGACGCCTACGCTTCGCCCACGATCCTACAGGATGTCAATCAGTGGTCGAAGAATCGCGGCCTGCCCACCATGACACCGGGGCAACTCGTACAAGTAACGCCGCCCGGCGTGTACAACCGTCCGCAGAATCCAAAGCAGGATCCACAGGGTTGGTATGGAGAGGAGACCCTGGACGTCGAGGCGGTGCACGGCATGGCTCCCGGGGCGAAAATCGTTTATGTCGGCGCGCCCAACAACTACCAGGACCTGGACGCGGCCCTGAACCACGTGGTCGACGAGCACCTCGCCCAGATTGTGACCAACTCGTACGGCTTCAACACGGAGTTGCTCCCGTTCGGCTTCGTCAAGCCGGTAGAGGACACGCTGATCCAGGCGGCGGTCGAAGGCATTGGCGTCTACTTCTCCTCCGGCGACAACGGTGATGAGTCGTCGACGGAGGGCTTTGTGACGGTGGACTGGCCGGCATCCAGCCCGTGGGTAACGGCGGTCGGAGGCACCAGCCTGGCCGTCGGCGCGAGCAATACGCGAGTCTTCGAAACCGGCTGGGGAACCAGCAGCTATGCCTGCAACGTAACCACCCTCGTCTGCACCCGGTCGGCGTGGCTTTATGGCGCCGGCGGCGGCGTCAGCAAGCTGTTCGCCGAGCCCACCTACCAACGCAGTGCCGGGTTGAACCTCACTGGCCGTGGGGTTCCTGATGTGGCGGCTCTCGCCGACCCGCAACAGGGCCTTCTCGTTGGCCAGACGCAGACCTTCCCGGAAGGCGCCCACTACGACGAGTACCGCCTCGGCGGGACGAGTCTCGCCAGCCCGATCTTCGCCGGCCTCATGGCTTTGGTGGATCAGAAGGCGGGGCACGCGCACGGCTTCGCCAATCCGCTGATCTACGCGAATCCAAGCGCGTTCTACGACGTCGGCAGCGTCAAGACGGCGGTTGCCCGACGCAACTTCGTCAATGGAGTTGACGCAACCAACGGTACGTCGGACTTCCTGCGCACCCTGGACGACTACTCCGGCTCGACGTCGCAGCACACGGGCACCGGCTGGGACAATGTCACCGGCCTCGGTACGCCCGGTGTCTCCTTCCTGAGTTTGCTCGGCCACTAAGCGAAATGGGCGTGGCGCTCCTCACGCGGAGCGCCACCCCTGCTCAGACGAGCGGCTCCAACATTGTACGGACGAACCGGTCCACACCGGGTAAGGCCGCAAGTCGTAGCGCGCTGTTGCGGATTGCAAGCTCGGCACTCGTACCGGGTAACAACCAGCTTGCCGCGCGCCGCGCTACCGCCCGCTGTTGGGCGATTGCGTCCATCAGATGCTCTTCATACCAGTTGAAGGCGGCATCGACAGAGCGATTGCGCACAATCTGCCGCCCAAGGAGATACGCCGCTGCCAGGGCAACGGAGGTACCTTGCCCGGGCCACAACGAGAAGGCGTGGCAAGCCTCACCCAGCAGTGCAATGCGCCCGCGGTGCCAGGCCGGCATCCTGAGTTGCTCGGCTTGCTCGCAGTGTAGATCCTCGCTCAAGCAAGCATGTCGGAGCACCTTGGGGACGCACCATTGAAGATCGCCGAACACCTGCTCCAGTCGATCGCACGCCGAGCCGCCTCTGCGGGCGAGACGTGTCGTCCGATGAATCAACACCGCGGCAACCCTGTTCCGCCGCAGCGGGCATAGCGCTACGTGGCGACCCGGTACCGACAGCGTCGTCAGCTTCTCCCCGAGTTGCTCGCGAACAGACGCGTCTTTGAAGACGAAGGCCGCCCTGTCATATCCCAACGCCCTGCTCCACAGCGTGCCGTCGCCGAAGGCCAGGTCGCGGACGTGCGAGTGGACTCCATCGGCGCCGATGAGAAGATCGGCAGTCAGTATTTCTCCGGTCTCCAGAACCACCTGGACGGCCGAACGCGGCGTCCGCAAAGCCGCCACGCCGCAACCGTACCGAACGTCGACATTGGCGGGTAATGAGTCGAGCAGACCCTGCTCCAGGTCCCTCCGCAACACCGTGATGAGTCCGCGGGACCCGTGGTGCGCGTTCTGACGGGCGCGCGTTCTTGCAACCGTGCGACCGAACCGGTCGAGCCACAGCAGTCCGGCGATCGGCTCCTGCTGTTGCTCCAGGTAGGGCATCAGGCCCAGCCTTTTCGCCGCATCCAACCCTTCGTCGCAAAGCTTGACCAGGAAGCCACCATCCTGTGAACGGGTGGCGGGGACCAGAATCACAACCTCCCAACCAGAACGTCCCAACTGGGCCGCCAGCGTCAAACCTGTGACGCCGGCACCACAAATCACAGCTCGCATCATGTGTTGCACAAAGCAACACACATGCCCGGCCAAGCTCAGCCAACCGGAAGCTGGAGAACGAACTCGGTACCTTTGCCAGGGCCGTCACTGCGCGCCTCGATTCTGCCGCCGTGGACTTCGAGCAACCGCTTCGCAAGCGCCAATCCGATCCCGAGACCGCCGCGCGTACGCCGCGCGGAGCGGTCGACTTGCGCGAACAAATCGAAGACCCGCTCGAGCATTTCCGCGGAGATGCCGATTCCGCTGTCTCGAACGGACACGACGATCCACTCGCCCCTGCGACCACTGTCCACTTCAACGACCCCGCCGTCTGGCGTGTATTTGTTTGCGTTGGTCAGCAGGTTGGTGAATACCTGCAGCAAGCGTGTGCGATCCGCTTCTACCCATAACGGGTCTTCCGGCAGATGCAGCCGGAAGTTTTGTCCGGCGTTGGCGAAAGCCGGCAACAGGGAGGCCTGCGCCGTGTTGAGAAGCTCGCGCAAGTCGAACCGCTCCTTGATGAGCTCGACACCCCCGGCCGCGATCCGACCGATATCCAACAGATCATCGACCAGGCGGGTCAGTTGCTGGAGCTGTCGATCGATTACGGCGCAGGCGGTCCGGGCCGCGGAGTCGGCGGGCTCGAGCTGCAGCAATGTCCGGGTTGCACTGCTGATGGGTGCCAGCGGATTGCGCAACTCGTGCGACAACGTCGCCAGAAACTCATCCTTGCGACGATCGGCCTCGCGCGCAGCACGCTCGTTACGTTTGCGCTCGTCGATGTCGCGAACGATCTGGGACATCCCGATGAGGCGACCAGCCCGATCCCTGACAGGCGAGATGGTCAGCGAAACCTCCACGCGTCGGCCGTCACGCGCGACTCTCGTCGTCTCGACGCGCTCGATCCGCTCCCCGGCGAACACCCTGGTCAGCATTTGCCGACCTTCCTCCTGCCGCTCGGTCGGGATGATGAGCGTCATGGGATTGCCGACGGCCTCGGACTGCGAATAGCCGAACAGTCGGGCGGCAGCCGGGTTCCACGACACGATGCGACCGTCGAACATGTGACTGACGATGGCATCGTCGGCCGAATCTACGACGGCCGCCAACCATTCGCGTCCGAATCCGGTTTCACCGGTCGTAGCGGGGGTGGCCAGCGGCGCATCGAGCCGTATATCGACCAGGCCTTCCGCCGAGCGCGCCAGGTACTCCGCCAGGAGGCGGTTCACCGCCGCAAAAGTATCATCGCCGCTCACAGATGGCGCAGGCTCGCAGATCGTGTTGAATTCCGTACAAACCACCAGGGCTTACGAGTCGGCGGGCGCGCTTGCAGCAGGCGTGGTCTTGAGCAACTTCAGCACCTGTGTCTCGGTGAGCGCCGGTTGCGTCGTCGTTTGCCCTGACGTTGACGTCGTGCCGCCCAATCGATGGATCGTCGCGCGCGGATAGATTCGCGCGAGCACATCGCGCCACCGCTTAGCCTCGAGCTCACTGGTGAAATAGCCGAATTGCAGCCAGTACCCCGAGCGCCCAGCTTCGCAGCGTCGCTCGAAGAAGAAGCGAAACCGCTGCAGCGCAGGAGATTTCGACTCGGGGACGGAAACCGGCGCGACGACTTGGCTCAATGTCAGATAGAACGTTGCCGGCAGCGCGCCGGGCTCAGCGGTCGAGCTCGCTTCTTCGCGTGCCAGGTTGTACAGATCGGACCTGCTGCTGAACGACTGCATCTGCCCGCTCCCCTTTGGGCTGCCCCGGTGACTGGTATCTGCCGTATATGAGACCAAAAGTCCCACCACCGGCACAATTGTCTCCATTTGCCGTCAACTTCGGCATTACATAAGCCAGCTTGCACAGCGCCGCCGTGAAGTTGCAGCAGGAATAGTTCCTGCCGCCATTTCAACAGCTGGCGCACGGGCAGACCGGTGTTGGAAGAATGGAGTCGTTTGTGCCGAGGGGACTTATGGGATGCAGACAGGGAGGCCGCGCGCTGCGTTGGCCGCTCGGAGTTGTTGTACTCGTCGGAACATTGACGGCAGCAGTGTCCACGTCAAGAACTTCGAGCTGCACGACTCGCTCTCCCTGTACGTGCGCTTCGATATCCTCAACGTGTTCGACTGGTACAACTTCGCGGACTACAAGACGAATTACGGCTCGAGCGGGACGCTGCCCGCCAACCCCGTGACGTACAACACGATGGGAAACATCTTCGGCGTACCGCGCACCTTCAAGGCGCAGGTCGGCATGCGGTTCTGACCGACGCGTTCCGCCCACCTGTCGCATCGACCGCCACGCGGCGGCGTCCACCAGGGTGTCACGACGCGCACTCCCGCTTGACTTTGTTGCAAATCGTTAGCACCGCCGACCCGGGTTCCGAGGAAACACTCGAGAGTGTCGTCGTGACCGGCACGCGCATCTCGCGAAGCGGCTTCGAAGCCCCCACTCCGGTGAGCGTCGTCGGCGCTGACCGGATCGAGCAACGCGCCACTACCAACATCGGGAGCCTCCTCAACGAGATCCCCGCTTTCAGGCCCACGAACACACCGACATCCACGGGTCTCGGTGCGGCCGCGAACTACGTCGGCGGGCGCATCCTGGACCTGCGTGGCATGGGGGCCGTCCGCACACTCGTGCTGGTAGACGGAAAGCGATTTACGCCTTCCACGACGCAAGCAACCGTCGACACCAACATGATTCCGCTGTCGCTCCTGGAGCGCGCCGAAGTCGTTACGGGTGGCGCGTCCGCCGCCTACGGCTCGGACGCCGTCGCGGGCGTCGTAAACTTCATTCTCAACCAGAGACTCGAGGGCATCCGCAGCTCGCTGGAGTACGGCGAATCCAGCCGCGGTGACAATAAGACGACCACGGCCAGCCTGGCGGGCGGCACCTCCCTCTTCGAGGGCCGCGGCCATTTTATCGGGGCGTTGGAGTTCGAGGACGACAAAGGCGTCGGGGACTGCGAAGTGCGCCTGTGGTGCTCGGAGGGCTGGCTGAACTTCGGCAATGCCCCCGCCGGTACCCACGGACTGCCCGCGAACAACATCCTGCCCAATGTGAATCCGTCGACCATCTCACCCACAGGTGTCATCACCTCACGGGTCCCCTGCACGGCATCACGTTCAATCCCGACGGTACGCCGCGCCCGTTCGTCTATGGGTCGCTGGTGAACTCGCTCTACATGGTTGGCGGTGAGGGACACGGCCAGGACGGCTACTTCCAGGGTCTGCCCATCGTAGCCCCCAACGAGCGCTACCTGGCCTACACCCGTACCAACTACGACTTCACCGACAGCCTGCAAGGCTCGTTGGACGTCTCATACGGGCATCTGCTCGCGCACGGTGACGGCGCGCAGTACCGCAATGTCGCCACGCCTATCGCGCGCGACAACGCCTTCATACCCTCCTCGACCAACCCGGCGTTGGACATCCCGACCATCCTGGCCAACAACCCGGGGCTGGGGGCAACCCCGGGCAGCGCAGCCTTCACCCTCGGCCGCAATTACGCGGATATCGGCAATCCCCTGTTGCGCTCGAAGAACGACTTGTGGCGCACGGTCATGTCATTGAAAGGCAAGATCGCCGGCACCTGGACCTGGGACGCCTACTATCAATACGGTCACAACCAGTTCGAGGTCGATGCGGACAACAACACCATCAACGCGAACATTGCCGCCGCCCTCGACTCGGTCAGGAACC
>Ga0268266_10004556_pt1 | contig 13240 bp, 15 predicted proteins | sample KBSS13metaG_FD_190356 | JGI IMG/M metagenome (GOLD analysis project Ga0268266, IMG submission 190356) | Switchgrass rhizosphere microbial communities from Kellogg Biological Station, Michigan, USA - KBS S1-3 metaG (SPAdes) (version 2) | ecosystem: Host-associated > Plants > Roots > Rhizosphere...
TGAAGACAAAAAAATAATCTTTAAAGACAAGCAGGAACATTTCAACTATATCCGCAAGGCAGAGTACATTCTGGCTGTATATATGTCGGAGTGCGAACCTGAGCAACAGGGTATCGCTGGCAGTGCCTATGCCATACGAAAAGCCAATGAAGCCAAAAGTAATGGCATCAGCTTTATAGACATTAAAAGCGGTGCTGAAAAACATAAAGGTACAGATAAGGGGACCGTATTTTGGGATTTCAGCGCAGGTATCTTAGGACAGTACTATGCGGGCTCGTTGCAAAGTAATTATACAGGGCTAGGGTTATTGCGTATTTCAGAGGGGTATTATTTTATTACCGAGGAAGGAAGAAAACTTGGCGAAGCATACGGCAAAACTATTTGCAATGATGCACTGCAACTGTTTGATGAAACTATGAAAATAGGTTCATTGCGTTTTGATCATGTGAAAAGATTGGCAGATTTCTCGATCAGTAAAATAGAGTTGACAAGTGATGAAGGTAAGTTTTATGCCAATATGTTGTTCTCTTCTGATTATTCGTTAAGAACAGATACAATAGCTGAAACAACCTATCGCGGAGATTCACTTTTGCTATTCCTCGATAATATGGCTGATTTTGAAGGTGAACGTGGGTACCAATCTTTACCAGAAATGCTGTATGAACAGAATGGATTAATAGGTAAAACTAACTGTACAGATGCTTCTATAGGCTGGTTCTACTATTACTGTTGTGAGCGGATGCATATTTCACTGGAGTACATTTTTGATAACATATTGAAAGAGATTGAAATTAAGCCATTAACAATTACACAGGTAAATGAAGAATTGACTGAGACATTTATCAGAACCTATAAGGAATGTTACAAATCCTATACAGGTACTGAAAGATTACAAGAAGTGGTTGAATTTTTAGTTGAAGAAGATAATGACTACATCGGGATTATGCATCATAACCCTAAAGGAGAGTCCTTGCTTTATGCTTTAGAGTATTTCTTGCTTACGTATAAAACTGTAAAGGCTCACCAGGAGCGTTTTGAAAAATTTGCTAATAATACCCGCACAAGGGACAAGAATGGTACCGCATTAGACCTGGTTTTATATATAGATAAGAACTTGCATCAGCCGATTGATGTGTTTTTTTGTGAATTATGTGTCAAACTTATCAACGACCATTTGGCTGTTGCTTATGCGAAAATGGGAAATGGCGAAGAGCAGGTTCACAAACTTCTGATAGAAGATAACATGCTTATTCATATAAATAATATTGAGCCAAGATTAACAACGCCCAGGCTAAAGACTGTACGGAATTTTTTACGAGACCTTGGCGTAATTCATATTGGTGATGATGAAACCTATTTACTTACAAAAGAAGGAAATGAAATGGCAAAACCATATCGATAACGTGCCATGAACTCATACAATATATACAAAGAACTGCCAGGGAAGCACCAGTTTCATTCGGCTCTACTCACCACATTTAGCCTGGACTTTTATTTTTTAGAGCAGCGTGTAATTAGCGCACTCAGGAAAAGAGGCATTCGTAATATTTCGGTAATAGCAGACGCGCGCATGACGGAAGATTGCATAATAAATATGAGTAGGAATATTAAAAATGCATCTTCGCTTTATACGCTCAATACCATAGTCTGCGCTGGGGCATTTCACCCCAAAATTCATTTTTATGTAGGTGATGATACATTGATGTGTGTCATCGGATCTGGTAATCTTTCGTCTGGTGGCGCTGGTAAAAATCATGAAGTATTCACCACGTTATACGCTGACAAAAGGAATACGGAACAATTAGTTTTATTGCACGAAGTTTGGCAATACCTGAAATCAATATCTAATAATTTCAAAGGAATAAGTTTAGACCAGATTAAATGGATGGAAGAACACTGTAACCTTCTACAAAGTACAGTTGTGGCAGAAAGGGATAGCCTTTTTTTGAACTGTGGTGATATGCAGGTTGCTTTCATGACCAATGAAGCAGAGCCAATATTTACTAAACTTCCTCGGATTATCGACAGTCCCAATTCCGTATCTAAAATAACTGTTGCATCTCCCTACTTTGACGAGCACGGCAAGGTACTTACAGAATTGTCAAAACTTTATCCAAAAGCTAAAATTGACGTTTTAATACAGCCTGAAAGAGCATTGCTGCCTTTGAAATTTGTACCAAACTCGCAAATAGCCTTTTACGACCTTTATGGTACTGAACTTGACACAAAAGTAAGAGAAAAAATAATAGGTGGTAAATTTCTGCATAGTAAACTCATCCATTTCCAAATTGGGGATAAAGAACTATTGATATTGGGAAGTGCTAATGCTACAGACCGGGGTATGTTAGCTAACGCAAAGTCAAATAAAGAAGCTGTAGTGGCATTATATGCCGATAAGGCAAATTGGCTGAGTGAACTGGGAATAAAAGATGTGAAAACCAAGATTGACCTTTCGAAAATAAAAGATCCACAAACACACACACCAGCTTCAATTAACCCTGTAAAGCATTTATACAAAATAATTGCCATTGACTTAAGGCAGACAAGGTCTAAGCTGTATGTTGATAGTCCAGTATTTCATGACATAAAATTGGTATTGTTTAAAAGGGATGGGGAAGGAATATTTGTATCGTCAATATTAAATAAAGGCACTGATACTATTGAAGTAGTATTACCAGATAGCGTGAGAATCGCGGATGCGCTGTATGCTGCTTGTATAGACTTTGGAAATAACATAGTGTCAAATAGACAAATCGTAAACAACGAACAAGCCATATGGAATAATAACCCATCACCTGAAAATCGAAAGATGTCTCAGCTATTGGAGAAGATTGTAGCAGGGGATTATTCGGAACTTGATTTATTCGAATATTATGATGTTATATTTGGCGAATCAAACGACAACGCAGGTGCTCCCCACCGTGCTCCTACCAGTGATAAAGAATTGAAAGAAAAAAAAGAATCTACTTATGAAGAAGCAAAGGAATTATATGCCAAATATGAAGTTGAAGAAACAAGAAAGGAAGAGTTTTCAATAAGCGTATTAAGTCAGTATTTGAATAGTATTCAATTCCAAGCCAATAAAAGAGATGAGGATAATATTGACAATGAAGAGAATGGGGATATTGCTACTGACACACAGCAGGAGCATATTGAAAAGACTTGGAAGTCATATTCATCAAAATCCAGCATGGATAAAGCTAAACAGAAAGTAGTACGATATTTCGAAAACTACTCAGATAAACTTACTGACATTGGCGATAAGGAATACAAAGTAATGCAGTCCGACTATGCCTTTTTTATATTAGGCTTATCCCATTTGATAGCCATTAAAAATAAGGAGTATGCATACAAAACAAAGGATAATAAAGAGGGAAGTGAGATATTGATTCCCTTGGATGGTCCAGTTCACGAATACACTTCATTCCATAGCATAGCAACTAATATCATCGGTAAATTTCTGTCTTACATACAGTGCAGTGACAGGGAAAAGGAATATGCAAATGAATTTGATCAAAGAAGATTGCGAGAATTTAAGAACTTATCGATTGGGTTGATCTTTTTGTCAATTTCTACTATTTACCAAAAGTGTAAGGTCAACAGTGATAAAATGGAAAAGTGGCATACACTTTTGATGCTCAATCTCATCGATGTCTTTAGAGCCCAGAGCTTTAATTTTAAAGAAATTCTCATGACTCAGTTACGTGTGTTTGATCTTGATGATGGCAGTTTGATCGATACTGTACCATACCTTGAGGGCTTGTATACTAATTCCAACGCAATTTATGAATCTGTCAAGGGGAGTAATATTTACATTTCTATCAATAACTATAAGATTGTTTATATTAAAAATATTGGGTTTTGTTATATAGAGAAGGTTATACCCGATATTAAATCCCCTAAGTGTATAAAAATTTCTAACTTACGCTATATGTATGATGTTAACGATTTTGTCTGTGAAGAGTATTACCATATAAAAAGAGGAAAATTTTTACCTGGCAAGAAATCGCATTGAAAATGATCGTGGGGATTTGTAATCCCCGCTCACCCACAAACTACAAGCATCACATTCCCGCATTAAGCAAGAATGCCACATACGTGGCACTCTACTTATACATTCCCTTTATAATTGGGATCAAAATCTACCATCCATTCAATACCATATTTGTCTCTGAACATACCAAAGTATGAACCCCAGGGGCTGTCTTCAATGGGCATTTCTATTTGTCCACCTGCTGAAAGACCGTTAAATAATTTATCAGCTTCTTCTTTGCTTTCTGCGCTTATTGCTATTTTACTTCTGTTCTCATTTTCGTTTACCTTCCCCAAAACTTCCGGAACATCATTAGCCATCAGCATATTACTTTTGCCTATAGGCAATGCGATGTGCATTATTTTGTTTTCCTCTTTTTCCGCTATGGGCATTTCAGCGCTTGCAATATCTTTGAAACGAATAATTTTTGCAAATTCTCCGCCAAATACTGATTTGTAAAACGTAAATGCTTCTTCAGCATTGCCATTGAAGTTAATGTGTGGATTGATAAGTGCCATTTGCTTTTGTCTTTTTGTTGTTGCCCAAATGTATCGCTTATCCATTGAATAAATAAGGTATAAATGCGTCAAAAAAAGGGGGTGTCTGCGTCAGGCATTTACGTGGTTATGCATGTCTTGCTCTTCCGTATTTGTAATCCGGAAGCAAACTGCTGGGGATTGCAATTCCCCACTCACCCACAAACTATTAGTATCACATCCCCGCATCCAATCAAGAATGTGGATATGATTATTTGGAACTGCCATGTTAAAAATGCTACCTTGCCAAATAGAAGCCCTCAATAGGGAGGAAGTGAGGGTGTTATAATAAACAACCCTCACCAGGCTCTTTGAAATACTGTAAATCCAAAACACTTTCCCGCCCTTTAAGAGGCTCGGAGGGTATAAAATCTGCACTTTATACCCAATTATACCCTCGCGCAAATCGCCCAAATGCAATCCTGTAAAGCCTTTCAGTCAAAAACCGTAAAAGCAGCAATTTTTTCTCAGATTATACCTTCCCATACTTACATCCTATGAACTCACCCGTTCCTGTTTGCAATTCAGACGCCAGGACTTGAGACGCAACATACACTCGCGATTATGAAACAGCATGAATTGTAGCTTGAAACTAGAGTGAATTTAATTTGTAGCGGTCACCAAAATCCGGTATTTTCAAACTAAATAAAAGGCAAATGGCGGAAAAGAAAACAAAACTCGCAGACAATAAAATAAAACCAACCATTGCAAGCGTAGAAGACTTCCTCAATACCATTACCCCCCAGCAAAAGCGCGAAGACAGCTTTGTACTCCTGGAGATGATGAAGAAAGCAAGCAAAGAAGAGCCCACACTCTGGAGCAATTCCTTCATCGGCTTCGGAATTAAAAGACACAAAAGCCCATACACCGGCCGCGAGGCAGACTGGATGCGCATAGGCTTCGCACCCCGCAAAACAAGCCTGACCTTATACTTCGGCGCTAATGTCGATGCACATACCCCCGCGCTCGAGAAGCTCGGTAAGTACAAAGCAGGCATGGGCTGCCTATACGTAAATAAGCTCGCCGATATCGACCTGAAAGTATTAAAGGGAATGATAGAAGCAGGCTGCAAGCTAAAGTGATCACACTTCCGCAGCGCTCACATTACACTCATTGTTTCACATAGCGCAGCGCAATACTCCCAGATTTAAAGGTCTTCGTTTCCACGAGTTTCAATTTCAACGTCTCCGCCAGGTTTATACCCTCCATCAGTCGCCTTCCTTCTCCTGCTATCACCGGGTGCACAACAATGCGATATTCATCCACCAGCCCCTGCGCTATCAGTTGCGAAGGCACTGCCACACCACCCAGCAAAATGCTTTTACCCTCTTCCTGTTTCAGTCTCCTAATTTCATCAGCAGGATCTGTACGCACTATACGCGTATTCTTCCCCTCCGCCCGCTCCAGCGACCTTGAGAAAACCACGATTTCATTCACAGCATCAAAAGCCTCAGCAAAATCATTTAGTTCCTTTGTGCCTCCCGAGTGGTTTTTCGCCACATCCGGCCAGTAGGGCACCATCAGTTCATAGGTTTTTCGCCCATACGCCAGCATATCAGCATCCCGTATCAGCGCTGCATAATATTCATGCATTTCGCCATCAGCACCATTGCCCTTAGTATGGTCAACACAGCCATCCAATGTCATATTGATCCCGAAGATTACCTTTCTCATGTGAATTACTTTTAGGTTTAAGTTCCTCAAATTAATTAATTATTTATTGCCAATAAATTAACTCAACAAGATTGTCTCAATTAGCAATCTATTTATTAATTACAGAGAGGGTTAAAAGAAATTCTTCCTCAGCGAAAAATTTAGAACCGTTGCGAACGAGTGGGATTGTAGCCGAAATGCTTTTTAAAAGCAAAGGAAAAGTGCGAAAAATCTTCAAAGCCAGTATCCAGATAAACATCAGATGGCTTTCTTTTCTGCTCGAATATCTGGTAATGGGCCAGTTCTAGCCGCTTCTGAGTTAGCCACCTGCCGGGTGTATTTTGAAAAATCCGTTTAAAATCTTTTTTAAAAGTGGTTAAGCTTCTGCCGGTCAGGTAACTGAATTTTTCCAGCGGCAGGTTGAACATATAATGCTGCTCCATGAACTCCGCCAGGTCCAGTTTGCCCGGCTCTTCAAAATGGCCGAGTACTTCATCTACATCAAGATCAATAGCACGAAGGATGCGAACAGCTTCTTCAACCTTAAAGGCGGCGATGTCTTCAGGTAAAGCATCGGCCAGTTCAAAATAAGGTTGCAGCGAATTAAACAGGCTTTTTAATAAAGGATGTGCTTTGAATTTTTTAAGCCCAAGGCCCTGTGGCGCTGTCAACTTAGTCGTTTGAGTAGCATAGTAATGCTGAAGCCTTTCCTTTCGGAACAGAACTGATATGGCAATGCAGGGTTGCCCATCCAGGGGAAGTTTGCTCATCCTGCCGAGCTGGTTGCGAGGCAGCAGTACCGTATCGCCTGCAAAAAAATGATGGCAGTGATCCGCAGTAACGACGCGCATTTCGCCGGAAACGATATGCACAAGGGCAGGCCAGCGCAGGATCAGTTCTCTGCTGTAATGGGCCTCTTTCTTGCAGGACACGAAGACTTCAGCGACTTCCATAGCACAATTTACAATAAATTCAGCCTTATCAGGCTTTCGGCACTGGCCAGTATAGCTTCCTCAGTAGAGCGTGGTGACCAGCCTAAAAGTTTAATAGCTTTGGCGCTGGAGACGTTCATCACCCTGCCTAAGAGCGGGATCATCGACCTGACCATCGGGTCTTTTACTGCTGCGATACGCAGTAAAAAATTGGGTAGTTCTTTAGCTTGCACCTTGTCGGCAGCAGCACCTAAGTTCTCTTTCAATATCTTCGCTACGGCCACCAGCCAAATACTCTCGCCGGCAGTAGCGATAAAGCGCTGGCCCTTTGCTGCAGGGTCTTCCATTGCGCGTAGGTGTAGGTCAGCCACATCACGTACATCTACAAAGCCGGAATTGATTTTCGGACAGCCGCGCATCTTTCCGGTAAGGAGATTTTTTATCAGGTAGATGGAATGTGAATAATCTGGTCCTAATGCCGGACCCATCACAGTTGTAGGATTAATGGCAGCTAGTTCCAGTCCGTTCCCATCTGTTTCGATAAACGCCCAGGCGGCTTTTTCCGCCAGTGTTTTAGATTTTTGGTAGGCCGGCGCATGGGCCGTATTCGTCCATGTCTCTTCGCCAAAAGGTGTTATTTGATTAGGATGTCCGTAAACAACCGCACCAATTGCTGAAGTCAATACCACGCGTTTAACACCCGCATCTTTTGCGGCACGCAATACGCGTAGCACGCCTTCCCGTGCTGGAATGATCATTTCGTCCTCATGTTTGAAATCTAATTTTGGCGTAGGTGAAGCAACATGCAATACATAGGTACAGCCTTTCATTGCTTCCGGCCAATGCGTATCAGAGGACAGGTCAGCCTCGATAAAAGTCAAACGGTCACCGGCATCAACGCCACCTTCTGTCAGCATGGCCCTTACCGCTGCTTCCCGGCCTAAGGAGCGCAGGGTCGCTCTTACCCGATAATCTGCATTTAATAATTGAAGGATACAATGCACTGCGATGAAGCCGGAGCCCCCTGTAACCAGCACTAATTTTTCATGATTTGAATTGGTGTTCATCTTCCTTTGTTTTGATGAACCAAAATTCGTTTTTAAAGCAGATTACTTGGTTTGTTTAAAAGGCGCAATATGCTTTGTTTAAAAGGCGCAGCCCCTCACTTATCCTCATCTTCAATGAAGATGCCAAGGTCCGGCGTTTGCAAAGCCACATATAACATGGGCGATTTGCTAACTATGCAAAATTTTATCGAAGACGAATTTTGTATTCTTTAGTATCATCCCCAAATCGAAACCCTAAAGAAAGAATCACCGTACCACCTGCAGCATTTATGCTGCTTGGTTCTTTGTTTGCCATATCGTATTCATTTCTCCGGTAGATATTATTGATAAGCTTCGCAGTTGTGTACACGCCCCAGCCACGGTATGTCAGCCGCAAAAAATATCCTATTCCCATGCCCACATACACACCATTGTTATTTGGTACATAGTCTATATAATTTCCTGCTATAGCCGAATCATTGTTATGCTTGTAAAAATCCATTCCCACATCCAAAAACACAAAATACTGGCTTATTTTCTCAGGCCTTATCCTGAAACGTACATCAGCATATGCCGCTGGTGTGAATAAGTGCGGACTGGTAGTTGCAGGGTGAAAAACATACCCCTGTACACCTACTCCCATACCTATATATTTTATGGGGTAATAATTGTAGGTGGCTGAAAAGCCCGGATCGTAATAGGCAAGGCTAATAGCCGCGTCGGTATACACATAGTTTTTCTGTGCCGACACTCGCAAACAACTTGCTAAGAATAATAGAATAATTGAAATGCGCTTCATAAGAACTATGTCTTAGTTCAAATAGATTTTATGCATTACAAAATATGAAAACTATTATAATTCTTTCATAACCTGTATGACACATTTCCTCTCGTCGCTGTTTGCAATAGAATGGTTGAGTGTCGTTCTCTAAATACCAAGATATTTTACAAGTTCCGTTAGATTATTCCCTGTCCAATCGGCTGTCGCACCTAGCTCCTCCTTCTTCTGGTTTTGTCGATTCACCCAGTAGGTAGGGTAGCCGAATAATTTTGCACCACTTGCATCCCAACCAGCAAAGGCAACAAAACCAATCTCTGTTTTCCGTAGTTTCAGCTTGTCCACAGCAATTTGATAAGCTTTTGTGCTCGGTTTATAGCTATGGTTGCTATCCGTGCTGTATACCGCATACATTAGTGAGCTAATACCATTGGCTTCCATATTACGGCGCAGCATATCTTCTGTCATATTCGATAGGAACACAAGTTTTATATCGGCGTTATGCAGGGCCTTCAAAGCAGGCAGCACATCAGGCCATATTTTCAAGTTAAAATAGGTATCCATCAAAGCCGCACGATTTTCTTCGCTAAGGTCTAGCTGCATCGTATTTGCAGCGAAAACCAGTGCATCCTGTGTCACCGTTTTAAAGTCTTTATATTCCCCTGACAATGCCCTCAGCCATTGGTATTCAAATTGCCGTGTTCGCCACAAGTTCCTTAGTTCCTGCCCCTTTCCCGGGAAAATTTTTTCGGCCATGGCAAATACTGGTCGCGGGTCAAAAATGGGAAATGCATCAAACGCCAATGCCTTTATTTTTTGCCTGGAAAAGCTTTGCGCTAGCGCAGAAGGTGCAAGGGCACCGATTGCAGTTATACTGAGCAATTGTTTAATAAAAAGTCGTCTTGAATTTTCATGCTGAAGTGACATGGTTCAAAGATATATAGGCCTGCGAAATTGTAGACCTGTATTATATCGGCGTTAATGAAATTTACACCGGTTTTACAATCGTGTTCGCACAGCACGCCCAGCATTAAACCGGGAAAGCATTATACATCGTATTTCTCTCTACCCGTATCAGCCAGCAGCGAATAAACGTTCACATCCATATACTTCCCATCATGGTGCAGGTAATCTCTAAAGAGCGCATCATTGCTGAAGCCCGCTCTTTCAAGCAGTTTTTTTGAGGGTATGTTCAGGCAATTCACTATTGCTTCTATAGAGTGAAGTTTCATTACACTAAAACCATAATCTACCACAGCCTGGAAAGCCTCCTGTATTATACCTTTCCCATGGTATGGAGTATGCAGCATATAGCCGATCTCCCCACGATGACGGTCCATGTACAGGTGCACGTATCCTACCATCCCCAGCAGTAGGTCTTCTCCCTTTTTCGTTATGGCCCAGTTGATACCCTCATTAGTATCTATCATTCGGTCTATACGCTCTATCGCTTCCACCACCTCCTCTTTGTTATGTGCAAGCCTATGTGGTATAAATTGCATCAGTTCGGGGTCAGAGCGATACTTGTATACCTCGTCTACGTCGTGCATCGTAGGCCGCCTAAGTATTAGGTGCTCAGTTTCTAAAACGGGAAATGGAGAAAAGCTAATATTGAGCATCTATAAAAATACAATTTTTAGATTTATTCACCTGTGCCTATGTGGTTCAAGTGTCTCTGCAGATGACAAGGAGCGGCTCAACTGAGCCGCTCTCTTTTATTACTCTTTGTACTTGTCAAGTCTGAAATACGCTTCATATTCCTACCTATACCTCTGCCATTTCTTTATTATACTTATTGCGATAATCCAACGGTGAAAGCCCCGTTATTTTCTTGAATACTTCTCGAAACGCTTGCATATCATTATAGCCCACCTCATACATCACTTCGCTCACTGTTCGGCGGCTTGTTTCAAATAGCTTTTTTGCAGCCTCTACGCGCACCTGTTGCTGGTACACCACCGGTGTAATCGAGGTCGCCTTCACAAATCGCCTGTCAAAGTTCCTGCGCCCTATGCCCAGCCTTTCCGCCAGTGTAGCAAAGTTCACCTTCTCTGCTAGGTTGCTTTCCAGGTAATTCTGTGCCTGCATTATCGCATCATCCTGGTGGTCCTTTAGTCCTGAGAACATAATAAAGGGCGATTGGCTGCTCCTATCTATATCCACCTGCATGAACTTCGCGCAATATATAGCACATTCTCTGCCGCAGTATTTTTCCAGTAGGTACACCAGTAGGTTCGCAAATGACATTGCCCCACCATTGGTATATATGCCCAGTTCATCCGTTATTAGCTTATCTGTTTGCAGGTTCACCTCCGGAAACATCTTCCGGAACATATCGGCTGCAGCATAGTGTGTCGAGCAGCTCCTCCCGTTCAGCAGGCCTGTCGCCGCCAGCAGAAAACCGCCAATGCACATACTGGCCACTTCCGCACCGTTTTTATATTGTTGCACTATCCAGGGCAGCAGCGCTAGGTTCGTGTTTATCGTATGTTCAAAATCCCATCCGCCGGCGGGCACCAGCACTAGGTCTGTATGCTTCACTTGCTCAGGACTTATCTGTGGCGTCACGGTAAACATACCCTCGTCATAATGCTGCGTTTTATACCCCACCGTCTGTATCCGGAACATCGGCGGCTGCCCCTGCTGCATCAGGTATCTGTTCGCTCCCGTAAATGCCTTGTAAGCGCCTATAATGTCTATAATGCTCGCTTCACCTTCCGGTACCAGTATAGATATGTGCTTTTCCATATTGCAAAGCTACGGGTAACTGTTGTCCAAATCAACAGTCAGGAAAGTCCATATCACAAGAGGTCGCTTATGCTCGGGCATTCTAATTTTGATGAAAAATAAAACAGCTATGAATACGATAAGCAAAATAAACAGTTATACCGCCACTATAGATGTGCTGGTTACTGCAGCTCAGGCGCAGAAAGCTGTTAGTCAGGTCAGCAAGTGGTGGGCTCTTAACTTTCACGGCGCTGCCGAAAATAAAGGCGACAAATTCTCCGTTGCCTTCGGCAATACATTTGTCAATTTTCAGGTATCAGAACTTATCCCCGGCCAAAAGACAGTTTGGTACGTTACTGACTGCTACTTGCATTGGCTGGATGATAAAACAGAATGGAAGGATACCCAGGTAGAGTGGCTATTTAATCAAAAAGGTGATAATACTACAATTACAATGACACATATTGGTCTCGTTCCGGAAGTTGAATGTTATGATTCCTGCCGCAAGGGTTGGAATGAATATGTGCTTACCAGTCTGCCTGCATATATTAAAACAGGTAAAGGACAGCCAAGTTAATCAATATAACCTGTGCCCATTAAATAATCGTTAGTATTAGTAATTGCAAACATTCTAAACAATATATCATGAATCAAAAAATGAGTGCCGAAACCAATGCACTGAATTGGTTTGAAATACCTGCTACCGACATTAATCGCGCTCAAAAATTTTATGAGTCCATTTTCGATATTCAAATGCAGCCAATGGAAATGATGGCTATGAAGATGGCTATGTTTCCTTGGAGCGCTGAACACGGGAAAGTAGGAGGTGCACTGGTACAGAGCTCGATGCATACACCCGGTATGACAGGTTCAATACTTTACCTCAATGCCAACCCTGATCTGCAACAGACGTTAAATACTGTGCAAAAAGCAAATGGAAAGATCTTAATGCCCAAAACACTTATTGATGAAAATTCGGGATATATGGCCCTTATAAACGACACCGAAGGCAATACTATAGGATTACATTCAAACGGATAAACGCTAAACTAAGGAGAAATGAAAACGATTGTTATTGGAGAAGGTGCTGGTGCAAGCCTCGAAGAGATTATGTCCATTTATCCGAGGCATAAAATAGTTGCCGATAAATTTACAGAGCGGGGTGACATTATTGGAATAGGGCCTTTTGCCGACAAGGGAGGTAATATGGCTATATTTAAAACTCGTCAGGCTGCCGAGCAGTTTGTTAAAGAAGATCCATTTATTCTGGAAGGAGTTATTAAATCTTTCGTAATTAAAGATTGGGATGATAATCTTATACCTGCATAGGTGTTACTGTCCTGTTGAAAACTCACTGGTTCAAGCGTTACTTGCTTGAACCTTTCATTTGCTATTTAGTTACTGCTTTTTTGCCTGTTATCAAAATGGTAACAAGTTACTATTAGGAGCTAGCATTAGCTCCTGGTGAAACAAAACTAAATCATCAATCAAAAAACAACAAAAATGAAAACAATACTTATCATCGGCATCAATCC
>Ga0268266_10004557_pt1 | contig 13239 bp, 18 predicted proteins | sample KBSS13metaG_FD_190356 | JGI IMG/M metagenome (GOLD analysis project Ga0268266, IMG submission 190356) | Switchgrass rhizosphere microbial communities from Kellogg Biological Station, Michigan, USA - KBS S1-3 metaG (SPAdes) (version 2) | ecosystem: Host-associated > Plants > Roots > Rhizosphere...
CCGTGGTAGTGGGCGCGTGCCAGACCGGAGGCCGACGAGCCCGCCGCGTCCAGCACTCGTCGTATCACGTCGGCGCCGGCGTCCGGGGTGTCGACCGCGTGCAACACCGCGTACTGCGCGTCGACGGCGGCGATGCCCGCGCGCACCGACGCGCTGAGCCCGTCCGCCCAGTCCTGCGCCAGCACCGCCCGCGCGGGCGCAGGCACGTCGACGATGGCGGCACCCAGCACCACAACCACGTCGTCACACCCCCCGTCTTTCAGCGCAGCAACGCAGGCGCGCAGCCACCGGCCGTTCTCGGCACACACTTTTGGCATGCCGTAGCGGGTCCCCGCCCCGGCCGCCAGCAGCACACCCGCCGCAGTGCCGCTGTTTTGCATGTGAACAGTGTGAAACATCGAGGGGCCACCGATCCAGCCGACCGTCCGTACTGTTTCGTGCCTGAGCTGGGGGAACGAAAAACCTGGTAGATCGATTGCGACATGTTCGCGATTGGGCGTAGGGTCAAATCAGGTTGAGTTCACAGCCAGCGGAAGCGTCAGACGACGCGCAGGGTAGAGAAACCCGCCTTGTAGCGAGGCTTTGAGGACGCAGGGCCTATCAATTTGACGTGAACCACAGTACGAATCACGTATTCCCACTGATGGAGTCACAATGTCTACCCCTAATGTCCGTCCGGGTACCCCGGGCGCTTTAATCGAACCCACCGACTGCCATTCGGCGCATTTCGCCACCCGGTGGTTGAAGCCGTCGATGGCCGTGATCACGGCGCATGGCGAACTCGATGCGGCAAATGCACAGCAATTCGTCGACTACGCCCTGCGGCACGCACCACATACCGACCGCTTGGTCTTGGACCTGACAGGCGTGGACTTCTTTGGCACCGCGGGCTTTTCCGCCTTGCACACACTGAACGTCCGCTGCGCTGCAGAAAAGATCGAATGGGCCATGGCCCCCAGCCCAGCGGTCAGCCGGCTCATGCGCATCTGCGATCCGGATTCGACGCTGCCCATTTGCGACGGCGTGGACTCGGCGCTCGCAGCCGTGCAGGGTGAGCCACGCCGGCTATTGCAGCTGGTCCCGAAGTCTCGCTAGGGATTTCGCCAACAAACGGGACACGTGCATCTGCGAGATGCCGACCCGCTCGGCGATCTGCGTCTGCGTCAACGATTCGAAGAACCGCAATAACAGCACGGTCCGCTCGCGCTCCGGCAACGCAGCGAGCAAGGGCCGCAACGCTTCTCGGTTCTCGATCTGGTCCAGACCGAGATCGACGTCGCCGAGCGTGTCGGCAATCGCAGGGGCATCCTCGTTGCCGCTGCCACCGCCACTGTCGATCGACAGGGTGTTGTAGGAGCTGCCGGCGACCAGGCCCTCGATCACCTCGTCGCGATCCATGTCGAGCTCGAGCGCGAGTTCCGATGCTGTCGGGGCGCGGCCCAGTCGCTGCGACAGTTCGGCCGTCGCGGCCCCCAGCCTCAGGTGCAATTCCTTGAGCCTGCGCGGTACCTTGACCGACCAGCTGTTGTCGCGAAAGTGCCTGCGAACCTCACCCATGATGGTCGGCACCGCGAACGACACGAAGTCCGATCCGGCGTTGACGTCGAATCGGATCACCGCGTTCACCAGACCGACGCGGGCCACCTGCACCAGATCGTCACGTGGTTCGCCGCGACCGTCGAACCTACGGGCGATGTGATCGGCAAGCGGCAGGCAGCGCTCGACGATGCGGTCGCGCTGCCGCTGGAACTGCGCCGACGAATCGGGCAGACCTTCGAGTTCGCGGAACATGGCTGCGACGTCCGCGTATTCAGAGTTCGATCGTGACGATGAACCCTGGGCCGACGAGGGGGTCACTGCAGCGAACTCGCTCGCCTTGCCGTCATCGAGATTCCGAACACCCGCTCTTCCTCGGGGCCTTGCCCGTCTTGGAAGGTGCGCACCTCGTCGGTGAGTGAGCTCAACACATGCCAACTGAAGCTGCCCGGGGCAAGGATGTCCGGGCTCTTACACGTGGTCGACGCGTCGATGACCACCGCGTCTTCTCGCGGGTCCACCACCAGCGACAGGGTGGAGTCCGGAACGGCCGAGCGAATCAGCCGGGTGCAGGCTTCGTCGACGGCGAGTCGCAGGTCGGCGACGGCGTCGAAATCGAGGTCCTCAAACGTCCCGACGGCCGCCACCAAGGTACGCAGCAGCGCCAGGTTCTCCAGCTTCGCAGCGACCCGGAATTCGACGGACCGGGCGCTGCGCAACTGCCCGTTGTCTGCATTCGTGTCGTCGGCCATCTGACCTCCCGGAAATTTCCTCGCGACACTACCCCAGGTCGAATCCCAGCTAGTCACCGGAGCTCCAACGACCTGTGGGGGACGACGTGTGGCAACGACGGCGGCGGGGTAATCCCCCGCCATGGACGAACTTCGGCGACGCGGTGCGGTTGACGAGGCGATCGACAGCCGACTGCTGCCACGAATACTCGTCACTGTCGGATTGGGTGTGGGTGCGCTGATCCTGGTCGCGGTAGCGATATACGCAGGCGCGTTCATCATGCTGGCGCCGATGATGCTGTGACGCCGATGGCAAGCAATCCGACGCGCCAGTTGATGTCCTCTTCACCATGGTGCACGTGCAGTACCCCGCCATGGTTGCTCGTCAAACATGCGACTTCGTCGTAGCGCCGTCCGCGGCCCGGGAATACGTCGGGTGCGCCGCGGCAGGGGCTTCTCCTACGAGGATCACGACGGCGTACCGGTCACCGACGCGGCTACCCTGCAGCGCATCAAAGACCTCGTGATCCCGCCGGCTTGGAAGAAGGTGTGGATCTGCCCGTATCCGAACGGGCATATCCAGGCGGTCGGAACGGACGCGGCGGGTCGTCGCCAGTACCTGTACCACCAGCGGTGGCAGCAGGAGCGGAACGAGGAGAAGTTCGACCGGGTCCTCGAGATGTCAGCGGCGCTTCCGGAGATGCGCCGGCGCATCGCCGCCGACCTACGCGGCAGAGGGATGGGCCAAGATCGGGTGCTTGCACTCGCCCTGCACCTGCTTGACCTCGGCTACTTCCGGGCGGGCAGCGAGCAGTACGCGGAGGAGAACAACTCATACGGGATCGCCACGCTGCTCTGCGAACACGTCGACCTGCACAAGCAGGCCGTCGAGTTCGACTATCCAGCCAAGAGCGGCGTGCGCCGCACATTGCTCATCGACGATCCCGAGGTGGTCCGCTCGGTGCGCGCATTGATGCGCGGCCGGCCGCGATCCGACCGATTGCTGGTGTGCCGCAACGGTTCTGACCGCATCGAACTGCACGCCGAGGACCTCAACGCTCGGTTCAAGGAACTCCTCGGAGAGGAATACACGGTCAAGGACCTGCGCACCTGGCACGGCACGGTCCTGGGCGCCGCTGCATTCGCCGACGCGGACCCTCCAGCCAACAAGACCGTGATCAAACGCGTCGAATCCGCCGTGATGAAGGAGGTTGCCGAAGAGCTCGGCAACACGCCGGCGGTGGCCCGGTCGTCCTACGTCGACCCGCGGGTGGTCGAGGGATACGAGGCCGGCTTGACCATCGCCGCGGGTGTGCGTCGGGCCGACCGCACCAGGGTCCCCGCCAAGCGGCAGGCCATCCTGGAAAGCAGCACCGCGCGGCTGATCCGCAAGGTGGCCAAGGGTTAGCCGGTGGCGGCTTCCGGCTTGCTTTCCGCCAATATCGCCGCCTGGTAGAGGCGGACGGTGTCGTCGGCGATCCGGTCCCAGGTGTAGCGGGCCACCGCACGGTCGCGTCCAGCACCGCCCAGGCTGCGTCGCAAGAAGGAGTCGCGTAGCAGCACGTTCACCGCGGCCGCGAGTTGCCGTGGATCCTCGTGCTCAACCAATCGGCCGGTCACGTCGTCGATGACGATGTCGACCAGCGCGCCCGCCGCCGACGCCACCACGGGCACGCCGCAGGCCATGGCTTTCAGTGCGACGACGCCGGACGATCCGTCGGCAGGAGTGCACGCGACCACATCGGCGGACCGCAGCAGCCCCGGCAGGTCGTCGGGCGTAGCAGCACCGAGCAGTCGTAACCGGTCGGCGACACCCAACTGCTTCGCGAGGCCGCGAAGCCTGGACGCCTCGGCGCGGAACTCCCCGGCAACGCTCCCGCCGACGACGACGAATTCGGCATCGGGGATGTAGGGCAGAGCGCGAATCACGGTATCGAACCCGTTGCCTGCCAACAGCTTTCCGACGCTGACAACGCGAGGCGTCTCGGTTCGCGGCGCTTGCGGCCCATTTGGGGTAAACCGGCTGACGTCGACACCAGACGGAATCACAGATGTGCCTCTTCGCGGCCTGCCCATCCGAGTCAACTCGAATGCCTCCGCGTTACAACTCGCGGATACCTGCGTCGCGGCCTTGGCCAGCTTCGACTCCAACCGGCGTCGCAGCCCAACTGTGCCCAAGCCGTGAAACGTCAGCACGGTCGGCAGACCGAATTGGCGTGCCACGAGCTCGGCCACGAGGCCCGACGTCCAGAAGTGCGCGTGGGTGAGATCGGGGGCGCCGCGGGTCCAATCTGCCGCAAGATATTGCGCAAACGAACTCATCGTGGGTAGCAGCTCATCGCCGGTGAGGCGCTTCGGTGGACCGGCGGTCACCTGAATGACGTTGTAACCCTGTGGTGTTTCGGCGCGCTCGGGCAGATGCGGGTCGTCACAGCGGGTGTAGACCGTCACTCGGTGTCCACGGCGGGCAAGTGCTGCCGAAAGGTCTGCAACATGCGTACTTTGCTCGTCCGCCGCATCGCCCCCCGTCGTCGCGAGCGGGTTTGCTTGGACCGAAATCATCGCGATGTTCGCAGGTTCATCGATGACGCCATGAGCCACGTCATCGAATAGCCGCGGCGTTCAATCCGCAAACGCGTCGAGCGTTCGACTGTTCGCAATCGGGATTCACAGGTTCGCTTTCGGGATCAAAGGTGGGCCGCAGCGGTTTTCACCGAGATTGCACGGGGTATTCCGCGGCCATGCAAGACAACCAGCAGCTTCCCGACGACGTCCCGGTCGCCGATGCAGTCGAGCAGCAGCGGCCTGCCAGCGAACAGATTCCCGACGAAGAGGCCTCCGCCGAACCGCCGCAGGACGCGCCATTGGAGGTGGCGGGCGCCGACTGGCAGGAACAGCTCGAAACCGTTGAACTGGACCCCGAACTCGACGAGGTCGACCGGCCGTGACCGATCCCGACGGTGTCATTTCCTACCCGGGCCGCACGTCTGAAATGGACGAAAAGCCGCGCGACGAGATGCGCGAGTACGTCGGGCGCGACATGTTGCACGGTAAGTGCGCGCTGATCACTGGCGGGGATTCCGGCATCGGACGCGCGGTCGCGGTGGCGTTCGCGAAGGAAGGTGCAGACGTTGCGATCGCCTACCTCGAGGAAAACGACGACGCGGCGCACACGGCAGAGCTTGTCGAACAAGCCGGACGACGTTGCGTGCGGTTGCCTGGCGACCTCGCAGACCCGGCACACTGCCGCGCGATCGTCGAGCGCACCACCGAAGCGTTGGGTGGACTCGACATCGTGGTGAACAACGTCGCATATCAGAACCCCACCGACAAGTTCACCGACATCTCCGATGACCAGTGGCGCTGCACCTTCGCAGTGAACGTCGACAGCTTCTTCCGCGTCACGAAAGCAGCGCTCGAGCACATTCCCGACGGCGGCGCGATCATCAACACGGGTTCGATCAACGGACTTCGCGGCAACAAGACGCTGATCGATTACTCCGCGACCAAGGGTGCGGTGCTGGCGCTGACCTATTCGCTCGCCCAATCGCTTGCCGAGCGCCGCATCCGCGTCAACTGTGTCGCGCCGGGCCCCGTGTGGACACCTCTGATTCCCGCGACCATGGATGCTGAAAAAGTCGAATCATTCGGCGAGCACACGCCTTTCGGGCGCGCGGCTCAACCCGACGAGATCGCGCCCTCCTACGTGTTCTTCGCGGCGGCGCAGTTGTCGTCCTATTACAGCGGCGAGGTCCTCGCCCCGATCGGCGGTGAGACGCTTCCCGGCTGACAGGAGCCGCGATGGCACAACAAGGTGAGCGTCTGCGACGGTGGCGGACCCTGGCTCTTCTCGCCGCGTTCTTCGTCGGTCTCGGCCTGTTGTTGACGCAATGTCCTGCGAACAGGGACGGCATGCCTGGCCAGTTGGCGCAATCCATGGATGAGACCGTGAACTCTGCGCGCAGTGGCGCCCTCGCCATCGACCTTTGGCTAAAGCGACGCTCCACGAATCAACTTGCCAGCGTGCAGATCTCCGATGCGCGTGATGAAGTGGTGAAAGCGTACAAGGGAGTTGCGCAGCTGAAAGCCGAAGACCCTGCCGATATCAGGCGTCAGCAGATGCTCACGCAGTCCATGACCGAAATCATCGGCCATCTCAATGCCGCATCGGCCACGCTGCGCACGATTACCAGGGAGCCAACCTTGGACTCTTTACGTGCCAGCCTGCTGGCATCGGCCGATGCACTGGAGTCGGGATACCGCTGATGAAGAAGATATTCGCGGTAGCCCTTGGCATCCTCACCGCAATCGGTGGCTTTCTCGACATCGGCGACCTAGTGATGAATGCTGTCGTCGGTTCCCGGTTCGGGCTGGCGCTGGCTTGGGTCGTGGTAGTCGGAATCGTCGGAATCTGTTTGTTCGCCGAGATGGCCGGCCGGGTCGCCGTCGTCAGTGGCCGGGCTACCTTTGAAATCATCCGGGAACGGTTGGGGCCCAAGATTGCCGGCGCGAACCTCACTGCGTCGTTCTTCATCAACATGATGACTTTGACGGCCGAGATCGGCGGCGTCGCACTCGCGTTGCAGCTGGCCACCGATGTGGGCCGATTCATGTGGATTCCGGTCGCCGCATTCGCGGTCTGGGTGGTGATCTGGCGCGTTGGCTTCCAGGTCATGGAAAACGTGACCGGCCTGCTCGGCCTATGCCTCATCGTGTTCGCCGTCGCCGTCTTTCTGCTGCACCCGAATTGGGGCGACCTCGCGCACCAAGCCGCCGCGCCGGTTATTCCAGAAAAGGAATCGGCCGCCAAGTATTGGTATTTCGCGATTGGGCTGTTCGGCGCCGCCATGACTCCCTACGAGGTCTTCTTCTTCTCGTCCGGCGCAGTCGAAGAGCGTTGGACTGACAAGGATTTGGGCACGGCCAGGCTCAATGTGATGATCGGGTTCCCATTGGGTGGCATTCTTTCGATCGCCATCGCCTCCTGTGCTGCAGTTGTTCTGCTGCCCGGCCAGATCGAGGTGACTTCGCTTTCGCAGATCGTCATGCCCGTCGTGGCAGCGGGCGGCAAGCTCGCTTTGGCCTTCGCGATCATCGGCATCGTCGCGGCCACCTTCGGTGCAGCTCTGGAGACCACGCTGTCAGCCGGATACATAATCGCCCAATTTCTCGGCTGGCCATGGGGCAAGTTCCGTCGTCCCGCGCAAGCCGCACGCTTCCACGTCTTGATGTTCGTCGCTATCGTGCTCGGCGTCGCGGTACTGTTCACCGGCGTCGACCCGATCATGGTCACGGAGTATTCAGTGGTGTTCTCCGCCATCGCATTGCCGCTGACCTATCTACCGATCCTCATCGTGGCCAACGATTCTCAGTACATGGGCGAGAAAACGAACGGGCGCCTGATCAATACGCTCGGCTCGGTGTACCTGGTGATCATCCTGGCTGCGTCGCTTGCCGCCATTCCTCTGATGATCGTGACGGGAGCAGGACAGTGACCACACTCGACGCGCGACTGCACCTACTGGACCGCCAATTGCTCGACGATGACGATGCCCCCGTCGGCATCGTCGATGACCTCGAGCTCACCGATTTCGATGTGGACAAAGACATCCCATCCGGTACGCCTGCCCCGCGGGTGACCGGCATCCTGTCTGGCCAAGTGGTCGCTACTCGCATCTTCGGCGGATCACCGCCGCGGTCGCGGCTCCAGGAAATTCCATGGAATCTCGTCGATTCCGTCGGGACGGTGATAAAGCTCAAGCCGACCGAAATGACATTCGACGTCGGGTGGGTCGAGCGGTGGTTACGCGACCGCATCATCAAACACATCCCCGGGGGCAGGCATGCAACTGAGTAGCTTGTTGGGCCTGCAGGTCATCGACGCGGCACAACACCCGGTCGGCACCGTCGTCGATGTTCGGCTCACCATGACCGGCGACCGCGAGCACGGCCCGGCAACCCCCCGGGTGCTGGGGTTGGTGATCAGCCCCCACACCCGGTCGTCGTTTCTGGGATACGAGCGCTCCGATGCGGACGCACCTGTGATGCTTGCCTCACTGCTGCGCTGGTGGCATCGCGGCACCTTCCTCGCCGCCTGGGAGGACGTGGCGCGGGTCGGGTCTGACCTGGTCAAGCTGCGTGCCGGATACACCCGCCAATCTGCGGTACTCCGCGAACCTGATTGATCGCCACGTTTAGCCCCCGGGGCGGACCGGGAACCCTGCAGTCACGTGGGGAGATTCCCCTCGTGCCGCCCGCAAGGGCTGCCGCTCAAGAAGTGGGCAACGACCGATCCAGCCAAATATGCGGAAAGGTAAGCATGACCGACAAGAAGAACACCGGTCCTGAAGAAGGCATCAAGGGCGTCGTCGAGGACGTCAAGGGCAAGGCCAAGGAAGCGGTCGGCACTGTGACAGGCCGCGACGATATGGTCCGCGAGGGCAAGGCTCAGCAGGACAAGGCCGACGCTCAGCAGGACGTCGCGAAGAAGGAAGCGCAGGCTGATTCGGCCCGCGCAGGCGCCAAGGCTGCCGAGAAACGCCAGGAAGCCGAGCAGCGTCCGTAAGTACTCGACGGAAAAGGCCCAGCCGATCGGCTGGGCCTTTTCTTTGTGCCGTCAACTACTGGGGCGCTGTCGATGCGCATCGGGATGCTCTGCGTACCAACGCTCTTCGATACGGCGCACCCGCATGTGCTCGATGAGCAGCCACCCGGCGCCGATGATGAAACCCGCGCCGGCAAGAGATGACAGCGTCAATCCCACGTCATGGTGCCCGGTGGCGAACGCCGCAAGGCACGACACGAAAAGCACCAGGGCAACGCCGATCACGATAAGCCCCGGCATGATCTTGTTGTCCTTCATCGACTCGCCGGCATGTGGCCGTGTTGTCCTCGCGTGGTCGACGGGATCCTTTGGGCCCTTCATCGGTACTCCTCTCTCGGATACCTACACCCGCCAAACAGGGGCTGATTTCAACGGTAGGCCTACCCGACACCGTTGTGGGGAAAACGCCAGGTAAAACGGACTTCTCCGGTAGGGGCGAACACGCGTTGCGAGCAGTCGGTACCGGCGGATCTCAGGCGCCGAAGACGGCAGGGCCCGCCAGGGTCGGCATGCTCATCGTCAGCACCACCAGCATCAAGGTGAACAAAAACCACCCTGCGCCCTGCCAGGCCCACCAGTTCTTGTGGCTGCGCCACGTCTGATACGTGCGGACAAAAGACCGCAGTCCGCCGACCAGCAGGATGACCGGCGCACCGACGGCGAGCAGGGTGCGCTGAGGTACGCCGCACGCCGCGGTGTCCGCTGTCGCGCCGTCGCATGTGCTGACCCACAAGGCTGCTGTGACGAGGTACCCCACCGCGAGCAACGCGACCACGAGAGCAAACCGCAGGGCCGCGCGCACGTTTGCGTCGTCTTGTTGCACGTCGTTGGGGCTATGAGAGACAGCCACTATCCGCACTCCAAATTCGCTGCTAGACCACCCGCAATCAGATGTCGGACAGAATTCCCTGTCCATACAGCGAATAAACCTCAGGATTCGACGCGGTAATGCGCCGTCAGCAGCAACCTGTCGTAGACGGCGCGGGCCGGCAGCACCTCGTCATAGGGAAGGTCGAGGAAGTCTTTCGCGATTTGCTCGGCCAGCGCGCGCAGTTTGGTGTTGGTTTCCTGCGAACGCCATTTCAGCAGCTCGAACGCGGAGTCGGCGGTGATCCGGTAGATCAGCATCAGCATGCCCTTGGCCTGTTCGATGCCGCTTCGGGCCTCGGCGATCTCGGCCACCGCCTCCGAGACGCTCTCGTGATGGACCTCTTGGATGGTCGGGGTCACGTCGACGTAGAAGCCGTGCGTGCCGACGACCTCGCCGGCGTCGTCAAAGATCTGGTCACCGACGACCACGACGTGGTGGACATCGCCTCTTGTGTCGATGATCCGATGCCGGGTCGAGAAAGCCCCGGCGGTGCGCCGTATCTCGTCCAGCGTGGCGGCGACCTGTCCGTAGTCGTCGGGATGCTTGTGCGACAGCACCAGGTCGGTGGTCGGATGCACCGTCCCTGGCTGATAGCCGTGCATGTGCTCGACCTGAGGTGACCATTCCCAGCGCTCGTCGGCGAAATAGAACCGAAACCAACCGATGCGCTGGGGCTCGCCGCCCGCCAGTGCGTGCTCGATGGGCGTTTGCCCCTCGAGGTCGGTCAGCTCATCCGTCATGATGCGAGATTAACCCGGCTAACGACGGCGCTGCATCCAAGCTTGTTCATCAGTTCGTTATCCGGACAGACGATGGTGTCGGCCCTGGCTCGTAGCATTCGGGCCGTGAGGCTGAAGGTGTATCTCTTTGCCGGGGTCGTATCAGGCGTCGCCGCATACCTTCTCGGCGTCTCGCCGGTGTGGAGTCTGGCGATCGGCACCCTCGCGCCTGCGGTGCTCGCGGCGCTGCCTCACTTCGTTCGTGGCGCTCTGGCCGGCCTTCGCACCCACGACGACACCGCAGCCGAGATGTCGGGAATCGAATTCGAGGACTACGTCGCGCGGGTGGTCCGGTCGTGTGGCGTCCCGGTGATCATGACCTCGGTGACGGGCGACTGGGGTGTCGACATCATCGTCGGTCGACGGCCCAATCGTCTTGCCATTCAATGCAAGCGGCAAGCCCGGCCGGTCGGCACGAGTGCCATTCAGGAAGTGGTGGCGGGCGCGCCCATGCAGGATTGCGCCAAGACCATGGTGGTGACCAACCACGAATTCACGCCTGCAGCACGCAAACTCGCGGAGTTGCACGGCTGCGAGCTCGTCGGTCGAACCGAACTGACCCGGCTGCGGTCGACGATTCGCCGGCTCACCGCATCTGGCTGAGCACCTCGCGCACCGCTTCCACGGCGGCGTCGATCTCCTCGCGCGAAACCGTCAGCGCCGGACGGAACCGCACGCTGTCGGCGCCGCTGGCCAGCATGATGACGCGGCGCTCCCAGAGCCGACGGATCAGCTCGTCGCGCTGCGCGCCGCTCGGCAGGCTGAACGCGCACATCAGCCCGCGGCCACGTACGTCGAGCACCGAGCCCGGGAATTCCGCTGCCAGATTCTGGAGGCGGTCCAGCAGATAGCGACCCGCCTTGCCGGCCCGCACCATCAAGTCCTCGGCCTCGATGGTCTCCAGGATGCGGCGGGATCGCACCATGTCGACCAGGTTTCCGCCCCACGTGGAGTTGATCCGCGAGCTGACCGCGAACACGTTTTCGGGCACCTCGTCGACACGGCGGCCGGCCATGATGCCACAGACCTGGGTCTTCTTGCCGAAGGCGATTACGTCTGGCGCAACGCCCAATTGCTGGTAGGCCCAAGGGGTTCCGGTCAGTCCGCAACCGGTCTGCACCTCGTCGAAGATCAGCAGTGCGTCGAACTCGTCGCACAGCTCGCGCATTGCCGCAAAGAACTGCGGACGGAAGTGCCGGTCGCCGCCCTCGCCCTGGATCGGCTCGGCGATGAAGCAGGCGATGTCGTGCGGATGCGCCTCGAACGCCGCGCGCGCCTGGCGCAGCGTCTCGGCCTCGACGGCGTCCATGGCCGCCTCATCCATGCCCGGCCGGATGACGGGCGCATCGATGCGCGGCCAGTCGAACTTCGGGAACCGCGCAACCTTGTTGGGGTCGGTGTTGGTCAGTGACAACGTGTAGCCGCTGCGGCCGTGGAACGCGCCGCGCAGATGCAACACCTTGGTGCCGAGTTCGGGATCCCGACCGTGCGCCTCGTTTTGACGGCTCTTCCAGTCGAACGCCACCTTCAGTGCGTTCTCGACGGCAAGCGCTCCGCCGTCGACGAAGAACAGGTGCGGCAACGCCGGGTCGCCGAGCACGCGGGCGAACGTGTCGACGAAGCGGGCCATCGGCACGCTGTAGACGTCGGAGTTGCTCGGCTTGTTCACCGCGGCCTGTGCAAGCTCCGCGCGAAACGCCTCGTCGTCGGCCAGTGCGGGATGGTTCATCCCAAGCGCGGACGACGCGAAGAACGTGAACATGTCGAGGTAGCGCTCGCCGGTACGGGCGTCCACCAGATACGAGCCCGACGAGCGGTCGATGTCGAGGACGAAGTCCAACCCATCGGCCAGGATGCTGCGGGCAAGCACGTCGCGGACGTCATCAGGGCGCAGGGCGGCAGGTGTCAGCACAGCGGTCATGAGACCATCTTAACAAACTTTTTACGGTCTGCTAGCCAGCCAACAGGAACTATTCCGGCATGATTTCGCGTCCGGAGTAAAAAGTCTGTAAGATGATCGTGCTTCGGGTGCGCACGTTCGCCGTCGTCCGGATCTGTTGCAACAAGTCTTCAAGCGCGCGCGGGGACTCGACACGTACGAGCAGGACATAGCTCTCATCACCGGCCACCGAGTGACACGACACGATGGCCGGTATGTGTTCGAGCCGGGCAGGCGCATCATCGGGTTGAGAGGGATCGAGAGGAGTGATGGCCACGAACGCCGACAGCATCTTGCCGACGGCCTCAGGGTCGATCCGGGCGGTGTATCCCGTCACCACCCCGCGTGATTCGAGCCGGCGCACCCGGGACTGGACTGCCGACACCGACAGCCCGGCTGTCGCCGCGAGATGGGCCAGCGTCGCCCGCCCGTCGGCGACCAGTTCGCGCACCAAGATGCGATCGATCTCGTCGAGGTGTTCGGTGGCCTCCACCATGGCCGCACTGTATCCGAGGCGGTGGACATCGTGAGCCGACGCGTCGAAACGTGGCAGCTGCGCGCGAAATTCGCCGCAGCGCTGTCGCGCCTCTACGGCGCCGAGGTGCCTGCGTACACCACGCTCGTCGACGTCAGCGCCGAGGTGAACAGGGAATTGGGCGCATCTGATCGAGTGACGGCCGAACGCCACGGCGCGATCCGCGTCGGCGGCGTGCGCGAACTGGCCGAGGTCGCCGACCTGTTCGCCGCGTTCGGCATGTATCCGGTCGGCTTCTACGATT
>Ga0268266_10004558_pt1 | contig 13237 bp, 14 predicted proteins | sample KBSS13metaG_FD_190356 | JGI IMG/M metagenome (GOLD analysis project Ga0268266, IMG submission 190356) | Switchgrass rhizosphere microbial communities from Kellogg Biological Station, Michigan, USA - KBS S1-3 metaG (SPAdes) (version 2) | ecosystem: Host-associated > Plants > Roots > Rhizosphere...
TCCCTGTGCCTGCCTGCCACCCTACCTTTCTGACATTTATTTTGGAAATCTTCTCTCGGATACTGCTACTGATAGAAACGATTCAATTTATTTCATTAGACTAGACTCAAGACAGAACGGGCAGTGGAAACAATTCGCTGGAACTCTTCTCTTTCGAGGATGAAGTCATCTGCAGCAATTGGAGGCTGTGGAGGAACCACTTGAATTAACACTGGCATCTTGCAATCTTGAACAGGAGGGAGCGATTTGTACTCGAGATAGGTACCTCTTTGGAGTGGGAAGGAGTTCCCTCCTTGATATTCTCTCTCTCGTTGGCTCAAGACATTCAAGGGACACAGTATCCTGCGGTAGGGATGTCGCAACCAAACTTGGACGGCGTTGGATGAATCGATGGTCAGTGTTTCAAACCAGACTGGTAGTTGCATTTGTTTTTGCTTCCTTTCCTTCTTCTACAACAGGACGGGCCCGTGCGTACACGCCAATCTGGCGAACAAGCAAAGGGGATGTATTTGGTGCACTTACACTCACCCCGGTCACCCTCTTATTGACACATCCCGTGACGACATCCTTGGCTGTCAAAATGCCAATTCTCAGACGAGGGTCGAGTAAAAAAGTAGCCTTTTCCAACTGACCATGGATTGCCGTTTCCAAGTTGCGATCTTCAGCAAATTCCTTGGCCACATGCCCCTCGGCCTTTAGTAAGTTGTCAAAGAACACTCCCACCCCGTTTTTGATCCCCGATGCACATTCCTTGGTCCATGACCCGGAAACCAACAGTCGCTGTTTATCCAGTTCGAAGGGTAGGTCATTTTCTTTCACTCGGGCTGCCTTGCTCAATTCCTTTTTGAGCTCCGCTTGAGACATTTGAGTGGCCTCAGCATGTTTCAAGATGCAAAGCTTCAATTCATTCCGAAGCGCCTCAGTGGCAGCAGACTCTGCTTTCTTGGGTTTTCGTGCTTCTTTGTTCTTCTTGGGCCTCTCTTTGACAGATTTCCTCTCTTTCCGCTCCTTCCGGGTTGATTTCTTCTTGGGTTCTTCCACATTCGAAGCTCTTTCACTCAAAACCATGTGCGGTTCGACTTGCTCTTCTTCCGTTATGAGCTCTTCTGCATCGAAGATTTCCTCCTCTCCTTCGAGTTCAATGATCGGTTCGTCTTCCATCTCTCCCTTTTTTTCTTGAGCCTTTTCTTGCGTGCCAAGGAGCTGAGCTACCAAAAAAGCTAGGGAAAAAAAAGGAATGGAAGACCAAGGGTCCAAGCCAACAGGAACTGCTCAAACCACTCCTGCTCCAACAGCCAGTGTCGCTCCGCAGCCACAACCAAAGAAGAGTAAGACAGCCGCACAATTGGCTGCTCTAGCCAAAGGCAGAGAGATAAGAAGACAGAACCGGGAAGGTCGGTCTGTTGTACGAAACAATGACAGTGCAGATGAGTTGCTCGAAAGAGTGAAGCATCAAAATCCAGAAGCGGAGGTGAAACGGGGAAAACGAAAACGCTATGACGGATATGACAGTGCAAGCGAGAGATCTAGCTCGAGCTCGGGAAACGGAAAATACTACGTCGGGGCTGCTTTACTCGGTGGGCTCGCACTAGTAGGGGTAAACCAATGTCAGAAAGGCGCTCTCGGCAGCTGGTTGCCGATCTCGGCGCCTCCCCCGAAACCTTCAGCGAGGAGCGAAGCTTCCAATCCTTCCGGGCCTTCCGGGCCCTCCGGGACGCAGCCTCTCACACCTGTTACCGTCTCACTTTCAAGCTCGGACTATTAGTTGGACTGTACGTTCTCCTTTTGTCTGCAGTGTCTGGGTTTGTCTTTGGTTTAGGTCTGTCTATTGGGAGGGGGTTTTTGCACTTTTAACTTTGAGATTGTACAAGATAATGGAGTATCGTGTTCCTTGGAAAGGTTGAGTCCAATGTGTTGTTGTCGCACCATTGAATAAAAGTGGTTGGTGGTAGATGTCATAGTCAGCACGCGTGCCTGGCACTCCGCCTGAAGAAAGTGCTAGAGAAAGCTTACCACCAGAAAACTTTCCCAATGAGAGGATAAGCGACGGGCCTTGGTTTAAGCGGTCACGATGTGGTTTACACATTAGATTCTTATTCACTGTGAAGGTTGTACATGGGAATTCCAGAAGCTTCGACAACTGTGCCAGTTGAGAAAACAGCACAGGGTGTCGTGTGTTGAGTGCACTTGGAAATATGCCATGTCGGCCATGAGACCCGTGCTCAAAGCGCAAAACATCACCAAAGGACATACTCAAGCAACTTTTCTCATCTGTGACGTTCGAGCGATCATAATTTCGTTTCCACTTGGTGTCGTCGAAAGTGAGCTCGATTTGATTGAGAAGCGTAGAAACTGCCTGCCGGTCGTACGGGCGTTGGGAGTACCAGTCCATTTTCTTTCCCTTTGTTGTCTTTCTCTTTTTGGACCTTCGCCCAATAGGAGAAAAGGAAAAGAAAAGATGGCAAAACGACAAGCACTCCCACCAACAAGTGCTTCAACCCCTCGACTCCCAAAAGATCTACTTGCCTTCAACAAGGAAGTCACGGATGTCTTTGATCAATTTACAGTACTCATCCCTCAACAAACCTCCCCCATCACTGTCGGTACCACTGTCCAGAAAGTCAAGATGGAATTACCCAACACCAAGTCGCTCCGCTTGGATCAGGTGATGCTCGAATGCACACTCTTGCCTGGATTCTCGTCCACGAGCGGATCCGATACCTTCAATACCATCCGACCTCAGTTTGTACCCCTCATCCCCTCCATTTTGAACCGTGTGACCATGTTTGTAGGGTCAGCGACTTTCTTTGACAATTACGCCAATGACTTGCGATACAACCTTCAATATTGGACCAGTTCCAATCCCACCACACGCTTCAATGATCTTTATATGTATCCCACCAACAACTTGGCGCCAGCAACCGCTGTTCCGACCACGGTGAGATTTCCCTTGGTGTGGCGGGATGACTTTCCCAACCTTAACTCGGGATTCTTCCCGTCTGGCATTCTTCCCAAGATTTCGATCGATCTTTACTTTTCCCCGGCAGCCAATTGCATGTACACCACACAAGCGAGTCCGGTGGGCACTGTCACTTTGAACTACACGGTGAGCGATATCAAATTCAAAGTGGAGGACGTCTCGAGTGACTTGATCGCGAGTGCTTTAGCTTCGAGGTCACTCAACTTCACATACACAGAATGGTACAACCAGCAGACTCCAATCACCCCTAGTGCCCAGTCGATTGTCATCCAGCTCCCAAACAACTTTCGTTATGTGAGTGCGGTCATCGCTGTGATAAGGAAAACATCAGACATTACCAGCATCATTCCGGCGAGCTCCGCTAAACTCAAGTACTACACAGGGGATGTGACGGAAATCACCAAGGCCAATGTTCGTGAAAACGGAGAGCTCCGTTACCCTGAACCCCTCTCGTCGACCCTCGACTTAATGCACGAGTTGAAAAAGGTTCGACCCTGTGTCGAGTGCTGTGATTACTTTCAAGATGTTACCACCAACAGCACCACCCACATGATTTTTGGCTTTCGGTTGGGCAGGTCTATCTCAGAAGGAGTGGAGAGTGGTGTGAATTGTGCTAGTTTTACAGCACCCACCACCTTGGAGATTACATTCAGCAGCGCATTAGGAAACAACAACTATGTCATTGACACCTTCACTCTCCATACCCGATTCGTTTCCATTGGGAATGGTGGATTTTCGATAGAGGAGTAAGGAGGGAATCACCGGGACTTGCTCTGATAAAAAGAGAGGAAAAAAAACGACATGGCGACGAAACTCGCCTCCTACGGTTTGAACATCTATGAGGCACTGGTGAACGCGTTTGCTGCGAATGTTGTCCTGATTCTGCGAAGTAGAAAAATGCCAGGACTCGAACACATGATGCGATTTGGCTTGGAGAAAGCACTGATCAACGTGGGAGGTTCCCTCCTCTCCCATTATGTGACGCCCATGTGGAATGGAGTCAATCCCCTTGATATTGAGTACCTGTCTCAGGCTTTGGCAGCAGGAATATCAAGCTTCTGGAAACCGCACATGTCGGCATCGTATCTCGCCCAGGAACAGTTGATGATCTCGCTTGTTTCCCACTTGATTGCTACGAAATCAGCTGACTATGCTTTGCCTTACGTCAATCAGAACTTGGGTAACACCGGACTGGAGACGATCAATCCCAATCTTGGTCTTTACTAATAAGTTTGACTTATTAAAAACAAAAGCTTCGCTTTTGCCATGGTAGAACTGCTTGCATTCGCTGCTACATCTGGACTCGTGGCCATGTTGTATAGTCCAGAGATACAAATGTACTTGGATTCGGGGAAACTCAGTGACATTATTCCCCAAGAAACAAAACGAGAAGAGGGAACATCCTCGGGACTGGCACGGAAAACAAATCTTGATATTGGGAGTCTGACAGCAGCCGATGGTGCCTTGGTAGCTGGTGGAACCACAGGGTTGTTACTGCTGGCCATTCCTCGTTTTCGGTTGGCTGCAGCTGCTACCCTGCTCAGTTCCTTTTTGTTGGCACAAACTCGAGACAATGCCAAGCTGATAACTGTGACGTCAGGAGGACTCGCTCTGTTTGCAACGGATCCAGTGGCAACCTCCGCAGCCTTTGCTAATTTCCTAGGCTCTGCTGCCTCAGCCACAGTCAAAAGTACAGCCGCAGCTATTGAACTCTCCACAACAATTGTCGGTGTGTTGCTCACCGTGAGTGGAGGCGTGGTGGCGTACCTGCTGGCGCCCAAGGGGAAGGGGAAGGGGAGAACAGAAAAGAATAGGAAAATAGGAAACAATGTTTGAAATCCGCCATGTGAATGGGCAATGCCCACGCCGTAACGTGCTTTGGTGTTTCTTGACCATGTTGATGCTGTGGATGTGTTTTGGAGCACAACTCTTTATTCTGTGTAAGCAACAACAAATGGCAGCTGCGGTAGCCGCTTTTCAATTCTGTGATCCTCTCTGTAGGGACCTCGCTGAGGTACCTCTCAATAAAGAATGGAAGAAGAACACCTCTACCCCACTGCCTTGGTCAATCCCAGATTAGTCGACAACTATGTCGCTGCGATTGTTGGAAATATCGGTAGTGGCAAGACCCATCTTGTCATGAAGCTGATCCAGATGTGGAAGTGGAAGTTTGATGTGATTGTGATCATCTCCCCCACATACAGTCTGCAAGAAGCTGGGAGTATTCGTGACAATACGGGCATCATTATCTTTGACCGATTTTCAGTCACCAATTTAGAACTCATCAAAGAACACCAAGAAGCTAGGAATCGCCAACGCTTGGAGTCTGGTGAGCCCCCCTCGCACATGCTCTTGATCCTTGACGACAATGGCATGCAAACGCGGAAGGCACTACAGGGAGGAGCTATGGACGATATCATCATCCGCTGTCGGCACTTTAAAATCAACATTGTACAGCTGAGTCAGAGATATGGGCAGTTAAGTACTACCTTGAGAAGCAATGCCATGTTTCTCATCCTCTTTGCTGAGAACAATCCTCAAGAGCGCCGAAATCTCTACACCTTTCATGGCTATGGGAAACGGAGCGACTTCTTAGCCACCATCGATCACCACACTCGAGAGCGATACAGTTGGATTGGGTTGAAGTGTTTTCCGGATGGCTATCGCTTTTTCACTCACGAAGGGTATTTATAGAGCTTCACTCTAGAAAAAAAGATGGCAAAAATTCCACCAGTTGGTCCAGGAGGGGTGCCTTTTGAAAATCCAGAGTTTGTTATTCCTGGCATAGTCGCTGTGAAAGCGTATGAAACTGCTCGAAACGTGAGTGCGCTTCATGATGCGTACGATCGGTTGGTAGGTGTACGTCGCCAACCTATTTCAATCCCTCCATCTCTTGAAACCAAGCTTGTTCAACAAGGATCATCGAGTGGTACGTATATTGCACAACGACCTCGAAGAGGAGTCAATACCTTGACGCCAGGACAACCTCCTAGACAAGCTCCTCCTCCTCCCCTTCCGATCGAGGTCACTCATGGTGATGAACCAGAAGACGATGTCGGCGATGATGTTCTCGTCGACATACCGCTTGATGATGAGGAGGAGCCTTTGCCTCCTCTTCGACAACGCACTGCTCCTCGAGCCGATGCAAGTTCTGATGTCAAGTCGACGGAGGAAACCCAAAACTCTCAGCAGCAACAAGGTGTGAGACTACCTCGATTTCCTCCTAATCTCTTGCCCTTTGTATTGGGTGGAGGTACGATCATCACCAATGCGCTCAATCCAGTGAGGGAAGATCCAGTTGTACCTCGCGGGCCTAGCGCACCGGGACCTAGTGTGCCTACCGTACATCCTGTCCCGCCTACACTTCCTGCTCCACCAATACGCACTCCTTCAAGACCTCTTCCACCTCCTCCCATCCCTCCCCAGCAGACTGCTCCTCCAGAACAATCTCCTCTGGTACCACCTCTGGTGGTCGTCAGGGAAACACGTGTGGCCACCACGATCAATACCATTCCGGCGTTTGCTACTGGTATGGCCATCGGGATGACAGTTTCGGCAGTGAGTGCACTATTCTAAACGATCCCCTATCCTATTGAAGAAAGAAGGAGAAAAAGAGAGAGATGTCCCGACAGATCCCTTCCTATGGAGAACTCAAACAAATCTTGTATCGGAACCCTACTTTCCAACCCTCTACAATCTTGACGCTTGACACTTCCAATCGGAATCCCCTCACTCCCCTCAACAATCCTTCTTGGAATCTCCCCATTCCTGTCAAGGGTGCCTATGCCGTCTCACTAAAATGTCTGACTCTTCCCGTTTCCTGGCCCAATGTCTTGTCCAATAAACAGTTTCAGGTTGTGTATGGCGCGGTGACAGCCTTCCCGTTGGATCTAACTCTGCCGATTGGCAGGTACAGTTACAATTTGTACGGAGGACGTATCACCTATGCCATGGCAAGCGCTGCTCCTGTGGACCAATACCTCGACGATTTGGTGTACTACATTCTGCGGTATTTCAGTGGAGCGGTGCAAAGTATTGCCATCGATCCTTCCACAGGGGTGTGGACCTGGATATGGGACTCTTCTTGTGTCAGTGTGACTTGCAACGCTTCGACTTACCCAGATGTCAGAAGATTTTTCCGAGTCACTTCACAATTCGGACTCGTGTGGCAAACAGAGGGGACAGTCGACCTGACTGGTCCCAAACACATCATGATTGGTTGCGGAGACTTGGCGACAGGTACCTATGTGAGTTCTGCCACCAGCTCACAAAATTTCCTGTGTTCCTGTCCTGTCTCGACCCTTGATTTTGGTGATCTACTTGTTCATGAACCACCGATCGAACACACAACTTGGTTTGCGGTAACAAGCAAATTCATTTCGACTCTCACTTTGGGGGTGGTAGATGCAGCCACCAATCAACTTTTACCGCTTGATGCTGATTGGGCAGTGGAATTGAAAGTGTATGTTGAGGTGCAGCAGTAAGAGGCACAAAAAAGAAAAGAGAAAAGAAACGCGTATGAGTGATCTTGCAGAGAGAGTAGGTTTGTATGCAGTTGGGAAATTGGCCGTGCCTGCTATCGTTTGGGTCGGGAGTCGCCTTTTCCGGGGTCCTATCGGTGTAGGCAAGGGGTTATTGTTGGGCGCCGTCGGGCTCGGGACCACCATCATCGTGAGTATCAAACCAGAGGAATCTCTCGACTTTGTCCTGCGACAGGTCGCCAACGTCGCGAATCTAACAGGAAATGCATTGGGAGTGGCTGCCAATCAAATTCGAGCTCTGGAAAAGGTAGATTTGGAAGAGTTGATCAATCGACCTTTACGATACTTTGATGATCGAGTTCATTCGAGGACGAATGGGATCGAGGTTCAACCCTTGCTGATTGCTGCCCCACCCCCTCTCCTTCCCAAAGACTACACGGTAGAAAACTTCCCATACTATGGTGGAAACAAAAGATTAATTAACGACCCCGATGTGGATCCTTACCTCGAAGCCTACTACACATTAGGAATTGACATTGTCTCTATGATTCTGAACGATCACCAACTCCCTCAACTCTCACTTGTACGAGACATTTATTTGCAAAGGGTGAAGCAAGTGCATCCAGACAAAAATCCACAAGGCGATCACCAACTGACCGCTTCGTTAAATGACAGCTACACCAAAATCAAAGCCATGATGAATAGTGCAGATGACCAATTTGACATTCTTTCTCCGGTCTTACAGGCATTTCACAAGGGGAGTTTTCCTGCCTACCCTTACATTCTTTTGTTTTTTGCGGGAGGGTTCTTCACCATTTGGTTGGTCCGCGGATAAGAACAAGAACAAACAGAAACAGAAAAAGATGAGTATTACGGGCAATAAACGACGCAGAATCGATTGTGCAACCATCAATGTGGGGGCGGATGCCACGATTGGAGATGACTTGTATGTGGGTGACAATGCCACAGTCGGGGGTAACTTAACCGTGGACGGAATCATCACAGGAGGGACAATCACTCCTTCGTTAGTGCTACCCAACGGATCAGCTTCGAATCCCTCACTCGCATTCGCATCCGATACGAAATCGGGCTACTATTGGGATACAGTGGGGACAGCAGGACAAGCCTTCGCTGTCGCTGGTATCAAAAAACTGAAACTCGATCCGGGCCTTGGACTGGTCGTCAACAGTGACATTCAGAACCCAGGGTGGTCAGTGACGACTGGAGATATCAAAGCGGTGGAGGGCAAAATTGAAGATCAACTCGAAGTGGGCACGGTGCAAGCAGGCTCGGTGAATTTCGCGAACCAATTGACAACAACGAATGGAAGAATTTTTGCAGCAAATGGATCTGCTTCTGCCCCTGCAGTTTCCTTTCTATCGGGAACCTCATCGGGCTCCTTCTGGGACCCGTCAGGAACAGCTGGCCCTGCTTGGTCTGCAGGAGGAACGAAGAAAATGAAACTCGATCCCGTCTCTGGTTTGCTTCTGGATTGTGATATAGGTAATATTGGCCACGCTATCTCAACCAGCGCTTTATCCACCACCTCTCTCACGTCCACTCGTTATTCGGTCCGAGTCTCTATGAACAGTCCACAAGCCGTTGCCATGAGCACGCACACGGATATTGTCTGGGACACGCTGGATTCCTCCAGTAATTGGTCCGTGACTGTTCCCACTGCGACATTTACCATCCCCATAGATGGGAGATATTTGATTATTTTCAATGTACTTGGGTCGAGTGGGGCGGGTCAAAAGTTTGTTTATGTGCAGATCAATGGAGGGGGTCGACGATGGGGGGATGTCACCAATATCGAAACGACTACTCAATGGGGTGTGTCTTCTAGTCTCATCTATCCGTTCGTTGCTGGAGACACCTTTAAGGTTCGTATCTTTAGTGGAGCCGCCATCAATGTATTGGGTAATAGCCCTGCCATCCTCTCGATGATGAATGTCTATCGACTATCTGAATAGAAAAGAGAAGAAAGAAACAAGCAATCAATCTTTATTCGGATCGTTTTCGCTTCTTTGATTCGTTTGTAAAGAAATCCTCTCTCTTAAGAGCGTTCTTCGCGTATGCGTCCTTCATCTCTTTGAGGCAAGGAAATTCGTAGAGTCTCTTGGTTTTCGTTTTGTGGGGGATGAACATCTTTTCGGGGAAGATTCTGTGAGTCTCTTTCCAAAATTGAGCGTCATTCGTTTTTGATCCCTCGTCGTACAATGGTTTCTTTAATTCGTAGTAAGGGACGTAATAGCTTCTGAAAACGTCCCTTTTTGAAAAGCGTCCCCAAGTGCAATATGTGTACTTTTCAAGTTCCCCTGGTTCGTGTGTTCTCATGAGAAAACGGATCCTCTGCCGCAATGCCTCCAATTTTGTTTTCTGCTCCTTGTCCGTCATGAAAGGCAACGAAGTTTGAGACGACTTCTTTTTCACCTCCTTGTCCATCACCACGGGACCCAACTTCTTTTGCTCGGGATGGAGAATGGCCTTCAGCTCGGCGATGGTTTTCTTCTCATCCTCATCGAGGGCCGCAGCTTTGTTCTGCAATAAGTTGTCACAAAAAATCAGAATTGCTGCCCAATCAGCGTCTTTGGGTTGAAATCTCCAGAACCGTTTGGGTTTTCCCTGATTGAGAGTCTGAGAGAGGTCGTCCAAGAGTTTAACCACGCTGGATTCAAATTTGTGTTGAGCTCTTTTCCGTTCAATCCAACTCGCTATGAGCGGGTCCGTCCCCTTGCTCTTTCGCTGGGCATCAAGCACATCGTGCAATGTGTTTTGGAGGAGCTCATTAAAGAAGGCGACTCTGGGATTCAAGTTCCCGATAGAGAGTTGTTTTTGGTTTCCAGTTTCCTGGGTGACAAAGGCGTCACGACGTGCATCAAAGTTGGTGGTATCAGCGAGAGTTAACCAATACCCAAAGATTCTGGGATCGATACCCGCCAGGTAATCAAAATATTGCTGACGCCGCGTCCACCCTTTCTGCTCCATAACTCCCTGGATATACCCATTGTCTCGGGCACACGTCGCGAAGATGCGTCGTTCTTCCAAGTCTGTTTTGTACGCCCAATCCTCGTTTGTGATCATCACGCATTTCCAAAAGGCGGCTTCGATTGTTTCATTTTGGTATTTTTCCATGAAGGAATGCCGCGAATTCGAATCCATGAATGCTTTGAGGAAACTCGCAAGGCCGTGGCTTTTGGGGTTGGTGATTTCTTCATTGATGATGACTAGTTTCGTTTTGAGATGACTGTTGAAGTTCTTCTTGAGCTCTTCCGCGTTTCGGACGGTGTAGCAATATTGATCACCAAACAGTTTGACAAGAAAGTGAGCGAGGAAGAGTGTCTTGCCGGTGCCTTGATCACCTCGAATCAGGTGGTGAACATCGAGTTTGAGCCAGGGTTTCGTGTACACTATCTTGTACCATTTGTGCAAGTAGTCGGCTTCCTCTTTGCTCGCAGAACAAATGATGTTTAAAAAGTGGCCACGGAGAAACTCAACCTTTTCCAAGACTCTTTTCTTCTCCTCCCCAGAAAACGATGAGGCCCATTCAACAGCATACCAGGGAGGAATTTCAAGACCAGTGAAAGTGTTAAACTTGTCCCCTTTCTCTTCGGGTCGTCGGTCATCGTCCTCTCCAAGCGCAGGCCAAAATTCTAAGCCGCTACATTCCACTTTGTCCTGTCGCCTCATACCATAAGTAGCGCCCGAGAACAAGTACTGGGAAAGAGAAATCAGCGTTTCGGTCCAAAACAGTTTCTTTGACTTGGAGCCACCCTTCAACTCGAGTTTTGGCCACAGGAACTTAATGTCTGCAAAGAGAGTCCGGGCTTTGCCCTCAGTCAAGGCCTTAATTTCCTTCTCTAGAAAACCATACTTGGACGTTTTCCATTCGGTCAGAACCGCATCGTGTCTCGTGTCTGTGCATCTGACGACAAAGCGATTGATTATCTTGTTTACTGATTCCCGCCACTTGTTTTCCTGTCTGCGAACCCATTTCTGATATTTCTGTGGGATCGGTTTCCCAAAGGAGAGCTGGTGGTCTTGAAATTTCTGATGAAAGCCCTCGGCAACTTCTTGAAACAATTCTTCGGACAAGCGGCTGAATTTCTTCTTTTCCTCGAACAACTCCTTTGCCTCGATTCGCTTTCTCTTTACCTCTTGTTGCCTCTTCTTCTCTTTCTCATCGGAAATGCCAGCTGAAAGAGGGAGAGAGAGGGGAGGGAGAGAGGGGGGTGGGAGAGAGGGAACTTGTGGGATAAATCTCTGGATATGAGCTTCGGTGATTTTCACTTCTGGATTCTCTTTCCGTAAGTCGGCAATCCATTGAGTTTCGGGAGTCTGATAGTGCGCGGAAAGTGGCATGTAGCAACGATACAAATCTCCCTCTAGAACGGCATTCTTCAGCGGGAGGAAACGACGTTCGAGTTCCGATCGAAGAGCCAAGATGTGATCATCCCAATTAGTCACACCTACCATGTGAAGCTCCTTGTCCACAAGCGGGTGTTGCTTCGCAATCATCTCATTAACTCGGGCGAGAGAAAAGATTTCTTGTCCATTTTCCCATTTCCGCTGGTCATCGATCTCTGCTTTCTGCTTCGCGAACTCGAGTTTGTAGTCTTGAGAAATACTTAGAAACGGAATCGGATCCGTTTCACACTTCTGTTGTTCCTGGTTCATCTCAAGGGGATCAGCTTCGTCGGTGCAGAGTTTCTGTTTTTTCCGGGGTTGCTCTTCCTCTTGGGGCGGCTGCAAGGCGGAAGGGTCCGAGTGCTCGGTTCCAAAAAGTTGTCCTTCCAATTCAAGCTCGCGGTCGATGTCCATGCCCATGTCCATGTCCATGATTTAAAGTGGATTTACTTTTCCAGTTTTCTTCTTTGGTTTTATGAGACACATTTCGGAAATGAGTATCACGAAAAAATAAAAATAAAAAATATGGACTGACTGACATGATGACACGATGACACGATGACACGATGACACGATGACACGATGACACGAAGCTTTATTGGATTACAATCGAGGTAAAGGACTCCTTGTACAATTGGCACTGGGCCAATCTCTCTGCCACTCTATTGGCGAAGGGTGTCTTTCGGTTCGTTGCGACTGCTTGAAGCTTGAGTAATTCTTTGGGATGAGAGAGACAGGTTTTCAGTTTGCTCAGAAACGCTTGCTCATCCGAATTCAGGTCCAGGACAGAGTCCATATGCGAAATGTCTGTGACCTCACTGGAGATGACAGCAGGATAGTGGGCGAGGAGGAATCTCTTCAACGCTCGAATTTGGTTTTGAAATCTTCTTAGGTCGCTCCACCCATACGCGTCACAGCGTTTCTCCAACTCGGGTTTTAAGATCTTTTCGTAGAAGCAAGGATCATCAGGATTGAAGTCAACCGCAATGTCAGCGAGCCACATCGGGAGACCAGGGTTCGCAATCAGCTTCGACTCGAGTTTCGATTTTGTCTTTTGACGCTTTGCGCTCTTGTATGGCTCGGTTCGGGCCACGAGAGCTGCAGCTGGAGGGGTTCGAGTGACTTTCGTTGCGCCAGAGAGCGTGAGATGACCATGGTAGTCTTTCCCGTTGATAGTCACACTGATATCGAGCATTGCTTGTGTTTGAGAATGTGAATGTTTTCCTGATTCTTATACTGATATTTATTGTGGAATAAACTGTTTGTCGAAAAAAAAAACAAACAACAACCAAGTGCAGGCGATGAACAGGTATGGGGTATTTTAGCCGGGGACAATGTACACAGGTGGCAGCAGGTATGACACCCCCCC
>Ga0268266_10004560_pt1 | contig 13235 bp, 5 predicted proteins | sample KBSS13metaG_FD_190356 | JGI IMG/M metagenome (GOLD analysis project Ga0268266, IMG submission 190356) | Switchgrass rhizosphere microbial communities from Kellogg Biological Station, Michigan, USA - KBS S1-3 metaG (SPAdes) (version 2) | ecosystem: Host-associated > Plants > Roots > Rhizosphere >...
CATCTTTCGTTTCGACCAGCTTATCTCCGGGACCGAAGTGATCTTTCAAAAGCTTCAGCACCCAGAATCGCGCATTCGGATCGCCTGTCTTGTAGTTCATCATGCTGACGCTGGGATACTGCGTTGGATATCCGACGAGTTGCGACTCGCCGGCGACATCAATCCCCATCCTCGCGAGTTGAATGTAAAGATCCGCATAGAGTGCGCCTGCAAGGTTCCAGTAGCCTGCAGGTTCAGGCTTGGCCACATAGCCTGGGATGCGATTGCTCTTTCCGTCCTCGGGCAAGATGACTCCCAGCTCATTGAGGTCGGTTTTCGTAGAGGGAGAGAGGCGTTTGCGGATCGACTCCACATAACGAACTGTATTCAGGAAACCCTCTTCCTGATTGAAGAATGTGTACTGCCAGTTATCCATGTCCTCGTCTGCGGAGGGTGTAGCATAGAAGTGGTAAGTAATAAAATCCAGGGGAGCACCACCATGGTGGTTGGCGGGATTCAGGAAATACTCGAACATCTCTGGGTCTTTCGACGGCGCCGCAAGTCCGAGGGCCATGAACTTGAGGTTCGGATCCACCTTTAGCATCGCAGCCGTAACCACGTCGTAGAACTTTGTGTATTGCTGCGGCGTCCAGTGATGCTCAAAGTCGATCTCGTTGAGCATCTCCCAGTAGGCAATCTTATAGTGGTGTCCGGACTCATGCCACTTGCCGTATTCGTCCTTGAAACCACCTTTCGTGTACCAACTCAGCAGACAACTGTAGTAGTCCGCAAGCTCCTTCATCGTCGGATCTCGCAGTTCAGTTCCCCGCGTGTAATCCCAGAAGACCTGATTGGGATCGGCAGGATAGGTGACGGGCTTGTCCGTTTTATACATCCAGGCAGGAATGGTGCTGAAGTTCATGACAACAGAGTGACCTTCAGTTGCTTTCATGAAGTCCTCGAGCGTGGGATCGATATGCGAGAAGTCCCACGAAGTCTTTTCGTCTTTCGGCGGTTCAAGCTCCGCTACAGCCTGCTTAGGGTATGGCAACCATGGAACATACCGGACATAGTCAGCCCCCAGCTCCTTCAAAGCTTTGAAGGAGGGATCGTGCAGCATCGCTCCGCGGAGTAGTTGCGGATTTACTACGACCTGCAGGGTCGGTGTCGATCGAGATGTACTTGTAACCTTCGCCCAGTCCACCTGCAGTCCCTTACCCGCGGTATGCTGGGCGTTCGCGATTGCGCACGCACCAAGGCTAAACATTGCTGACAGAGACAGAGTTCTTCTGAGTGACATGATGTGCTCCTAGTTCCACTCCCCTTCAGGAACTAACAAGGCGTACTTCGGGGAACGACGAAAGGCTAATTAAACCTGGCCGGACCTCACGACATCAAATTAACTCTCTTCAAATTTTCATATCGTGAAATTCTGCTCTCGCGACCTTTTTGAGCTGAATATATGAAATTCGTCGTCAAAATGCTGCCTTGAGCAGAATGGGATCCTGCTTTTAGTAGTTATACTTTTCATCTTGTGAAATATCGCAAAACGCAGATGATTTGAAGGAGATGGTGAATGAAGAAACAGTCTCCACAAAATAGCCGCCGGTCGGCAAGCGCCACGGATTATTCCGTCCGATCCGTTATGAGAGCGTGCGAGATTCTGAAGTGCTTTTCTCGCGGGGATGTGACTCTGACTCTCGGCGAGATTGCTGGCCTAAGTAAGCTCAGCAGACCAACCTCTTATCGCCTTTTAAAGACGCTTGTCTCCTGCGGAATGCTCGAGAGTCTAGGAAAGAACTTGTACGGGCTTTCACGGCAGCATTGGCAACGTAAAAAGTACAGGTTTGGGTACGCCTCGCAGAGTGAGGAGTTTTCATTTTCACGCCTGGTCTCTGACAGTATCCGCAGCAGCGCTTTTGATGCCGGTATCGAACTTCTGGTCCTGAATAACCGCTACAGTCCCAAGACGGCCATTCGCAACGCCGAGATCTTTGTTCGCGAACAGGTCGATCTGGTCATCGAGTTCCAAACCAATCAGCAAAGCGCCTCCATCGTCGCTTCGAAGCTCATAGAGGCTGGGATTCCGATTATTGCGATCGATATTCCACATCCGGGAGCCGCATACTATGGAGCCAACAACTATCGGGCAGGGCTGATCGGGGGGCACGCACTAGCTCAGGCTTGTCTGCGGGAGTGGAACGGTCAGGTAGATGAGGTCGTTTTGTTGGAGCTGCCAATGGCGGGACCATTGCCTCGGTCGCGCCTTACAGGAATGCTCGCCGGAATCAGGGAGCAGCTAAGAAATGTTCCTGATCAGAAGGTTCGTTTTCTGGATGGGAATGGGCGTTTCGAGAAAAGCCTCGATGTGATGCGTCGTTACCTGAGGAGAAACAACGCGAAACGGGTGCTACTTGGCGCTCTGAATGATCCAAGCTGTCTTGGTGGATTACAGGCCTTCGAAGAGGCAGGCCGCGCGGAGTTCTGTCTCGCCGTAGGCCATAACTCGAGCATTGAGGCGAGGCGGGAGATGCGCAGGCAGGGCTCTCGTCTGGTGGGTTCGGTGGGCTTCTTCCCCGAAAAGTATGGTGAAGCGGTTCTCTCTCTTGCGGTAGATAAAGTTCAGGGAAAAGAGATTCCGCCGGCAACTTTCATCAAGCACCATCTCATTACTTCAGAAAACGTGGACAGCTTCTATCCAAATGACAAGCTGATCACATCAGCCGATAGCGATTCGCTCTTGTTTAGTCAGCATTGAAAACCTCCCTGCAACCGCCGCTGATCGCTTGTGTGAAGTTGAAATCGAGCATTCGTCTTTCCCCAAAACCTTTCGCTCCTTCGAAGCAGTTTGCTTTTATCAATGTCATTCATTCATTCTATATATGGAAATAATTCAACTTAATTGCCGTAATCGATTGACATGCGTCAATTCGCCTATTTAGCTTTATCGACGTTCCGTTTTTAATTGCGAAATTGATGTTTTAAGAGCGAGCTCGGGAGATCCGGATGTCTACCAAGAAATTGGTTTTCGTTTTGTTCATTTTTTGTTTTTTGACTGGACTTATTTGGGGGCAGGAAGATCGCGGCCGTATTAGTGGCGTCGTGTCCGATCCAACGGGAGCCATCGTTCCAAGTGCCATTGTCGCGCTGCGCAATGAGGCCACCGGAGTTGTAGTTGGAGCCAAGACGGATGCTGCTGGAGCATATCTATTCGAGCTTTTAAACCCGGGGCTCTACAGTCTGCAGATCCAGGCGACCGGCTTTAAGCAGTTCCACGTGCAACATATTCGGCTAGAGGTCGCAGGTCGTGTTGGCGTAAACGCCAAACTGGAGCTTGGTGAGCAGACTGAGGTTGTCACGGTAACCAACTCAGGAGGTGCTCAACTTCATACTGAGGATTCCACGCTGGGCTTTACGGTTGAGTCGCGTTCTGCGAATGAACTGCCGCTCCTTTATAGCAACCCGTTTGAATTGCAGTTACTCGCCCCTGGAGTCTCCAGTACAACTCTAAGCACGGGAGCCCACACGTACGAAGGCGGATCGGAGAGCAGCACGGTCAATGGCTCGCAGAGCGGGCGGACTGAATTCACTCTAGATGGAGCACCGAATACCCGAAATGGTGGTGCAGTAACTACAGCCTATATTCCGTCGCGCGATTTCATCGGAGAGTTTCGACTCATTACTTCGCCTTATGATGCTTCCCTTGCTCATACATCGGGTGGCTCCTTGGACACTAGCCTGAAAGCCGGATCGAGCCAGTTTCACGGCGGCGCAGCTTTGTTTGAGCAGATTCCAAATGTAAACGCACCGCAGTTCTCTCAGAGTATTCCTTCGGCACCGGCGGCTAAGTTCAATCGCGAAAGCGTAGAAGTCGACGGCCCCATTATTCGCAGGAAACTGTTTTTCTTCTCAGGATATGAAAAGCAGTACAACAAACAGGCCGCAAGCACGACTACCCAAACGGTACCGACAGCAGCCGAAAAGAACGGAGACTTCTCTGCCCTGCTGGGCCTCAGCAAGCCCATCACCTCGACCTATACTTGTCCAACCAACAAGGCGAAATTGACGACAGCTCCTTATGATCCTTACCAGATATGGGATCCTTACTCAACGCATATTGATCCCAATTGCCCAGCGCTCACTTTGCGTAACGCTGTCCCAGGAAACATCATTAAGAATATCGATCCGGTGGCTAAAAACATCCTAGCCTACTACCCAGACCCGAATGCGCCGGGTCAGCCAAATGGTCAGAACAACTTTGCCTCTGCTGCAGCGAATATTGATCGCTACTGGAACGTCGCCACGCGAGTCGACTACAACCTGAGTGAGAAGCAGAAACTCTTCGGGCACTACATCATTAGCGATCGCATTCAGCCTGGAAAGAATCTGTTCTTCCCCGGAGCGAGTGGAAAGACGAACATCCTCCGCAACAAAGCTGGCGTACTCGACTACACTAACACCCTTAACGACACCACGATTTTGAATGCGCGCTATTCATTAACCCGTTTCACCACCTCTGCAGTGATCGATGCAAAGACCACCGCGACCGATCTGGGAGTCGATCCTAATGCGACGGCAGGTACTCCCTCCGTTGCACAAGGGTTTCCATACGTGGCTTTGAACGGATTTGCTGAACTCGGCAATGCGGATCCCAGCTTTGAGTACGACACAATTCACGATGCGCAAGTGAATCTTACCAAAGCACTCAGCCGACACAGTCTGAAGTTTGGCGCAGAATGGCGCATGTACCAGGCAAACCAAGCTGACTATACGAACCAGAAGCTCTTCATCAACAGCAGCGGAACTTACACCGGTGGCCCATCAAGCGCCTTGTCAAATTCCCCTTTAGGACAGTCGCTTGCATCGCTGGAATTCGGTATTGCGGAAGCGACCAAGCAGACGCTCAACGCGGCCACTTCAAACGTCACAACCTATTGGTCGAGCTACATCCAGGACGACTGGAAGGTGCGTTCTAACCTAACCCTAAACCTGGGTTTGCGATATGAGTATGGCAGTCCGATCGTAGAGCGTAACGGCAAGAGTATCTCCTACTTCGACACCACGGTAGCCAACCCGATCGCGTCTCAAGCAAAAGCTAATTATGCCGCGATTGCGACTCCAGCCTCCCAGACCCTCGTTCCCGTGGGCAGCTTCAATGTGAATGGGGGAGTGCGCTATGTAGAGAAGGGTCAAAACAATTGGGATGCACAGACCACGAATTTCTCCCCTCGAGTTGGATTCTCCTACAGCCCAACTCCCAAACTAGTGCTTCGTGGCGGCTTTGGGATCTTCTATGAGCACTATGCGGAGTATGTTCAGTATGGCAATCCATTGGGCTTTACTCAGACGACTAATACCGTTGCGACTGTAGACAACGGAATCACCTACTCCGCCACTCTTCAAAACCCATTCCCAAATGGTCTGGTTCAGCCGTCTGGGTCTGCGAATGGACTGTTGCAAAATGTTGGTCAAACAATCTCCCAGTTCTACATTCGCCATCCCAAGACTCCTTATGGAGAGCGCTTTTCTCTCGGGTTTCAATATGCTCTTCCCGGCGACATGATCATTGAAGCAAACTATGTCGGGAATATAGGAAGGCATCTGATCGTTACGCGCGACTGGAACGCCACTCCTAATGGTTTCCTGAGCACCTCACCGATCCGTGATGATGCTACCAATGGCAGGCTGGTGGCAAACTACCCCAATCCATTTCAAGGAATTGCTGTTCCGGGCTCAACCCTGAATACAGCCACGATTCTAGGAAATCAACTCGTCAAACCTTTCCCCGAGTTTACGGGCTTGACAGGCCGTGACACAACTGGATTCAGCAACTATAACGGTCTGCAGGTATCTGTTCAGAAGCGATTCTCGCACGGATACAACATGAGTGTGTCCTATCAGTGGTCCCGCACTCTTGATGCGCTCACATTCCTCAATGGAGGTGATGCCAAGCCGTGGTACGGAACCTCCAATACCGATTACCCGCAGACGCTATCCATCGCTGCAATCTACGAGTTGCCGTTCGGACGTAACAAGCTTTTCCTCGCCAACACACCTGCCTGGGTTGACTCCATCATTCGAGGCTTCCAGGTTCAGGGCACATATCGCATCACAAGCGGGCAGCCTCTCACGTTCAGCAGCGCAGGTACTATCCTCAAGCCCGGTTCCACTTATGCGGATATCGCCGGGCCATCCCGCCATGACTATCTTCAATGGTTCAACACCAATGCGTTTTACAATGCCCGCCCGGATGATCAGGGTGGCTCCTACGGCGGTGACGCAGGATACGCCAGCAAGGAAGCCCTCGTCTCTAACCTCCGCGTCTTCCCGCTACGCTTCAATAACGTCCGCCAGGACTACCAGAACCTATTGAACGTTGGGGCTATGAAAAAATTCCGTGTCTACAAGGAGCGGGTCAACATGAATCTGAGGGCAGAAGCGATCAATGCCTTGAACCATCAGGTCTACTCGAATCCCACCACTGATCCTTCGGGCGGAAGCTTCGGACGAATCGGCGGACCTGGAAATCAAGCTCGGATTCTACAGTTTGCCGTAGAGGCACATTTCTAGCGTTTCCCGTATCCCTCCTCTTATGCTCCTCCACGAGTTTTTGTTCTGGAGGAGCATATTCATGCAAAGCTGCCGAAATAGGCGTCAGAAACTTCTTTTGTCATTGAAGTTTGTCTATACCGTCGTGAAGAATAGCAACTCGTAAACTGCGTGAAAGGACTTCTCATTCAAAGATGACAGAACCGAATAGCCGCACTCCGTCTGCAAGTGCCGTCAGTCGCCGGTCCATGTTGAAACTAGCCGCTGCCGGAACACTAGCTAATGCGATGAACATCGATTCGGTTTTCGCACAGACTAAGCACGAAGGCGTTCCCAAGTGGGAGATATTCGAGACAACGCTCCGTGGTCCTTCCGAAGGAAATCCCTTTCGCGAAGTTCATCTCACTGCTGTTTTTACATTGGGAAATCGCGCTGTGAGTGTGGAGGGTTTCTACGACGGAGGGGATTCTTACAAGCTTCGGTTTATGCCAGACGCCGAGGGCGAATGGAGCTATCAGACGACAAGCAACAGCGAACTACTCAATGCAAAGCGAGGGAGCTTTCGTTGCGTTTCAACTCCATCAGGTGTGCACGGACCTGTATCTGTTCGGAATACGCGGCACTTTGCCTATGCAGATGGAACCCCCTTTTTCCCCTTCGGAACTACCTGTTATGCGTGGATCCATCAATCTGCTGCCTTGCAACAAGAAACTCTGAGCAGCCTGAAAGAGGCACCTTTCAATAAGTTGCGCATGTGCATCTTTCCGAAGAGCTACGAATATAACCACAATGAACCCGATCTCTACCCCTTCGTGCGTGATGAGGCGGGCAAGAGCGACTTTGACCGCCCCAATCCGGCCTTCTTTCATCACCTCGAAGAATGCATCAACAATTTGAAAGATCTCAATATAGAGGCGGACCTGATCCTCTTTCATCCCTACGACCGCTGGGGATATGCGACTATGTCCTCTGACCAGGATGACCGATATTTGCGTTACGTGCTTGCTCGTCTCTCGGCACATCGCAACGTCTGGTGGTCAATGGCCAATGAGTTTGACCTTATGAAACAGAAGACCGTTCAGGACTTCGACCGCCTGTTCCACATTGTCGAGCAATACGATCCCGCTTCGCATCTTCGCTCTGTCCATTACTCCCACACGATGTACGACTATTCCCGGCCATGGGTCACTCACGCTAGCCTGCAAACTTCGCAGTTTGAAGCCGGAACTGAATACCTTCAGGCGTGGAAAAAACCCGTGGTCTTCGACGAGGTAATGTACGAAGGCAATCTCAATCGCCGATGGGGAAACATCTCCGGAAAAGAGATGGCGCATCGGTTTTGGAGAGGTCTGATGGCAGGCGGGTATGTCACTCATGGAGAGACGTTACTCAGTGCTACTGACGCGATGGAGGAAAACAATACCCCCACTCTTTGGTGGTCGCACGGTGGAAAGCTAAGCGGCACAAGCCCAAAGAGAATCGGTTTTTTACGTAAGCTGGTGGAAGAATCTGTTCCAGATAGGCATCCTAAATTTACCCGTACTGGTTTGGACGCTGCCGAATCGCCCTACTACCTCAATATCTCTGCAGTCGGCCTAGATGGTAAATCCGCTGCCTACATCCTTTATTATTTCGACTTTCATCAGCCTATCTGGTACGAATTCCCTTTACCCGAAGGAACTTTTAGCGCCGAGATCATCGATCCCTGGGCAATGACCGTTCATGCAGTCCCTGGAAGTTTCCACGGCAAAACGAAGCTGAGGTTAGCCGGAATCCCCTATCAAGCTGTGCGTTTTCGACGACTGAGCTGATATCTTCACACGCACACGTAAAGCGATTCATGAGTCCTCCTTATCCAAAGATACGCAAGAACAGGGGTGGTGCGTTGAATAAAGTGGCGGTGACTTGTTTGTTATCGGGGCTAGTTGCAGTACCGGCCATCTGCCAGGATCTTCCCCTAACTACATCTCTGCAGGTTAACAGTCTGCACCCTCTCGATCCTGCCAATAACGTTCGGAGTCCTCGGCTTGAATCAAGTTTCCATAAGCCGCTGCCAGAAGAATATATCTGGACAGCGAATGATGCAGACGCACAAGGGGAAAAGCTCGTCTATACATTTCCTAGGCTGCTGGAGAAGACCGAACCTCACTACTTTCGTCATAGCTTCTCCATTTCATCCGTGCCAGCCCATGCCACTCTTTATATCGCCGGCCCGCGCAGCGTCAAAGTGTGGATCAATGATCAGATGGTTGAATCCGTAGAAAGCGATACCTCATCCCCACTGGGAATGCATACCTTTTCCATTCCTGTAACCACATTTCTTCACCCCAATAAAAACACTATCGCTATCGAAGCTGTAAGAGGACGGGGTGTGACTGGATTCGCAAATAGCCCCCTAGTGCGCCAACAAACCTTTGGGCAGGTTCTAGTGGCGAAGATCCTTTCTGCAGAAGAGGGTATCGACTCAGAGCCAATCATGGTGTCTGCAAAGGATTGGAAGAGCTCAACGAATGTTCAGACCGGTTGGCAAACAGCGGCGTTCGATGATTCATCCTGGAAACCTGTGCAAAGCATTGGTGCAATCGAAAGCACGGCAGAGTTGTTCCAATGGAATGCGGATGCCGGACTCTACGATTGGCCCGGATATGACGGCATCTCGGGCTATTTGGCTCACATGGACATCCCGGCATATAAAGTTCTTGCTAGCTATGCCGGTCGAGGATCATTTACAAATCTCGATCAGTTGACATCGCTAAACAAAAAGGAATCCAACGAACTGGCGGTAGCTCTTCCCTCCAAAATTCTGTCGGATGCAGATGCCCCAAGTCTGTTTCTTGACTTTGGGAGAGAGCTTACCGGAAGGCTTGAAGTTGTATCCGACAATGACGCCCCAGCCACTGTGACCATTCAGATGGGAGAGTCCGAGTCTGAAGCACTGAAGTCTCCTTACCTGGGCATCAACCAGCTAACAATACCTGCTCATGGGACCGGACATGGGCCAAAGACGGCATTCCGCTATGCCAAAATTCGCTTTCTAAGCGGCGGCACTAAAATTCGTTTCAAAAGTATAAGTGTCGATCACATCTATTATCCCGTGACTTATGCCGGTTCTTTTTCTTCTTCAGACGAGATGCTGAACCGGATATGGGAAGTCGGTGCATACACGGCCCATCTTTGCATGCAAGATGGAGTATGGGATGCCTCGAAACGAGACCGTGGCCGCTGGATGGGGGATATGGATGTCAGTGGCAGAGTCGTCGAGGATGTCTTTGGAGAGCGACCACTGATGGAAGACACTCTTGACCGGCTGATGGGACCTGCACCTATCAACGAACACATCAATGGTATCCCTGGCTATAGTGCATTCTGGTTTACTGGCGTTGCGGACTACTATCGACATACCGGGTCCAAGAAGTTTCTCGAGCAGGAACATGATCGAATGCTCCAGTTACTCCACTATGTGAATGCTGAGTTTGATGATCGAGGTGTCTATGCGAATAAAACCAAAGTATGGCTCTATGTAGACTGGTCGCCGGATCTCAATGGCGATACTCCAGAAACCCGCAGAGCTACCACTCTCGAGTACTATCGCGCTTATCACGAAGCCGCATGGCTTCTAAATGAAATTGGGGACAAAGCCAATGCGGAGAAATATACCGCTCAGGCGAGCAAAATCAAGGTAGCTGTGGAGAAATACCTACTTGATCCTCGGACTAATACTTTTGGTCCGCGATGGCAGACCAACGCAGCGGCAATTGTCGGGGGAGCCGCCGATGAACAACAGTACAAAACGATATGGGATCATGTTCTTTCCGACGTGGGAAATGCAAAGCACAACGCTTACATCATCTCGCCTTATTACAACTACTACGTCATTCGCGCTATGGCCAAAACAGGCCACCGCAAGGCTGCACTCGATTGGATACGGAAATATTGGGGAGGAATGCTGGAAGAAGGGGCGACTAGTATGTGGGAGGCCTACGATCCTCGTTGGTATAAGGAAGATTTCCACGCATCCCTCCAGTCCGACAATCGCTCAGGATATTTTGTAAGTCTTGCTCACGGGTGGTCGGCTGGCCCGACGGCTTGGTTTATGGAGGAAGTTCTTGGAATCGAGCCGACCGGAGCAGGATTCGACACTGTCGATATTCGTCCCGATCTCGTCGATCTCGCTTGGGCCAAAGGGGCGGAGCCAACACCCCATGGCCGTCTGCAGGTGGATGCTCGAAAAGGCCCAAATGGAGCGACCATTGCACTTGATATTCCTGACGGGGTCGTTGCGCGCGTACTGATTCCTATCTCTTCACAGAACGCGAAGATCATGGTGAATGGAAAGGCGGATACGGCGTCTCTCGTCGAAAATGGATCCCGCAAAGCCATAATTTTACGCAATGGAGGACATTATGAATTGCACTCCGAATAGCTGATATTGAGCTAGTTTCCTCTCCTATCGTTTTATTGAGATACCGTGAATGTTTTAGACTTCGAGCTATGCCACGCCGTTCGACAACCCATCACCCGGACTCTCGTCATTCCGTAAGGCGGCGAGCTTATCTATTTATCCAAAAGAAGATAGCCTCAGGCGATTTGAAAGCCGGAACTCTGATCTCCGAGGTCGCTCTCGCCAAGGAGCTGGGGAGCAGCCGGACACCTGTTCGTGAGGCTGCCGGCCAATTGTTGGCGGAAGGCCTTCTGGAACTCAGCCCGGGTGGGGGAATTATCGTTACCCAGATAACCCGCCAATCTATCGTTGACCTTTACGAGCTTCGTGAAGCATTAGAAGTGTTTGCTGTAGGACGGGTTTCACAGAACGGAATTCGGTCCACTGACCGCGAGCGCCTGCTTACAATTCTGAATGAAACCCAAGTAATTCTTAAGGAGTTGAAGTCTTCAGGTAAACCTGAGCTTAATGCCGACCAGATGAAGAGGTTTACTCTTTCGGACCTGTCGTTCCATGCGCTTCTTATTCGTCTTGCAGCTAATGCGAGAATCCTGAAAGTGGTCAATGAGACCCGTTTGATGATCAGGATCTTTGGCATCCAGAGAAGCGGACACAAGCGCGAAGAGTTGGAGCGTATCTATCGACATCACAAAGATATTCTTCAAGCTGTGATCGATCAGGATGTTGAGCGGTCCCGCAAGCTGCTGTCCGAACACATTCAAGCCAGTGCTAGGGAGCGTCTCGATGAATTCGATCTTTGGGAAAGAGAGAATCATCTGTCTAACATTGACCTGACAGAAGCCCTGAATCTTTAGTTCTCCACATTTCTCTCGTGAAGCAATCTGCTTTCATTAATTTGTCGACATACAGAACTCTTTATGTATCATATCGAATTAGCTGGGCAGGACAATCACCATTCTGGACAAATTCATTGCACAGCTGGATACCATGCCGCCCCTGTTGGCACTAAGATAGTGGCCGAGGCCAGAGGAGTGCAAAAGCGTCCTTCCGACTTCCTTTGCCAGAGCGTGGAAGATGTCTTTGCATGTGGAATCAATGTGGTTCGTGAAAAATAAAAGAATCTTTATCGGTTACAGGCAACCATATATGGGATGCCGCCGAAGTAGAAGGAGAGAGCCGTGAAGGATGTGTTCCTGATCACAAGTGGAGATCTTAGGCTTGCAGCGAATCAGGCGTGTTGGCCAGCGCAGCGTGATCTTGAAGAGAAACTGACCAAAGCCTTCCGTGATCTGGGAATCACTTTGCACCGTGCCTTCCCCTTCAGGGAACAGGAACATCACGGTTTTATCTCTAGCCAGAGGATGGGAATGGATATCTTCGCTTCTATCCCGCAAGAATCATCTCTGGTGTTTGCTACCGCAGCATGGCAATATACCCACCACGTTCTTCCAGGAATGCGTTTCCATCGCGGACCAATTCTGACAATCGCTAATTGGTCAGGTCAATGGCCGGGTTTGGTAGGCCTGCTCAACCTGAACGGGTCGTTAGTCAAAGCCGGCATAGACTTTTCGACCATCTGGAGCAGAGATTTCACCGATACTTTCTTTCTCGATGGAATCAAAGAGTGGTTGGAAAAAGGAACTATCCGACATGATCTATCTCATGTACGCAGTCTGGATGTGAGTTCCCTTCCCAATCAGGCCCAAAAACTTGGAGCGCAGCTAGCCAATGCTCTCCAAAAAAAGAAAGCGATTCTCGGTGTCTTCGATGAAGGCTGTATGGGAATGTATAACGCCATCATCGACGACGAAATTCTAAACCCGCTCGGAATATTCAAAGAGAGACTCAGCCAATCGGCTCTTGTGGCTCGCATGAATACCATCACGGATACCGAGGCAAAAGCCGTTCGACACTGGCTTGATGAGCGCGGTGTGAAATTTCGCACCGGAACCGATGATTCTACACAGCTAACAGATCGTCAGATTCATCTTCAATGCAAGATGTATATTGCGGCCGTGCGTATCGCGGCGGACTTTTCATGCGATGCCATTGGAATTCAATACCAGCAGGGATTGAAGGATATGGTTCCTGCATCCGATTTGGTCGAGGGTCTACTGAACAACCCCGATCGCCCTCCTGTTCACTCCGGCGATGGCAAGGAGTTATATTCCAATCGTGCCCTCCCTCACTTCAATGAAGTTGACGAAGGAGCGGCTGTCGATGCCCTCATTACGAATCATTGTTGGAATGCACTCGGTATCGATCCCTCAACCACCCTGCATGACGTACGTTGGGGAGAAGATCT
>Ga0268266_10004561_pt1 | contig 13235 bp, 12 predicted proteins | sample KBSS13metaG_FD_190356 | JGI IMG/M metagenome (GOLD analysis project Ga0268266, IMG submission 190356) | Switchgrass rhizosphere microbial communities from Kellogg Biological Station, Michigan, USA - KBS S1-3 metaG (SPAdes) (version 2) | ecosystem: Host-associated > Plants > Roots > Rhizosphere...
GCAACGCTGAACCCGAACGAGACCTCAGATCTATTTCTCGCGCGCGCCGACAGCGCGCTCTATGCAGCCAAGGCGCAGGGACGCAACCGCATTACCAGCGCCTGATCCGACATATTTCAGTTCCGGCGGTGGAGAATCCGCCGCAGGTTTTTGCTCCAGGACAGAGTCATGATTTCGAAAGCCAACACGTCTCCCTCGCCCGGCAGTCTGCTCGACGAACTGCAGTCCACCCTTGCGCACGGCAACGTCGCGCGCCGGGTAGAGACCCTGCGCCGGGTAACCGATCTCTTCATCAACGGTGCGGTGGATTATTCGGACGAACAGGTCGGGCTGTTCGACGATGTCTTCCAGTTCCTGATCGATCACATCGAAACCTCGGCCAAGATGCTGCTGGCCAACCGTCTCGCCCCGATCGACACCGCCCCGCCGCTCACGATCCGCGCGCTGGCTTTCGATGATGTCATCGAGGTCGCGGGTCCCGTGCTGTCGCGATCGATGCGGCTAGACGACAAGACCCTGATCGAGAATGCGCGCAGCAAGAGCCAGGCGCATTTGATGGCGATTTCGACCCGCAGGACCCTGAGCGGCGCGGTCACCGACGTGCTGGTCCAGCGCGGCAACGATGAGGTGATCGAGTCGACCGTGAACAATCCGGGCGCGGAATTCACCGAGCGCGGCTTTACCCGCCTCGTCAGCCGCGCCGAAGGCCATGATAATCTCACGACCTGCATCGGCATGTGTCCGTCCATGCCGCGGCATCTCTATCTGAAACTGCTTGCCAAGGCCTCCGACACGGTGCGGCAGCGGCTGCAGGCCGCCAACCCGCAGCAGGCGGCCGAGGTGCCGACCGCGGTCAAGGAGGCAACGCGGCGCGCGCGCTCGGCAACCTCGACGATCACCCAGGACACCGCGATTGCGCACGCGCTGGTCAAGTCGCTGTACGAGGACGGCCGGCTCGACGAATCCGAGGTGGCGTCGTTTGCCGCGGCCGGGAAATTCGACGAGGCCAACGCTTCGATCGCAGCGCTGGCCAACGTGCCGGTGGCGATCGCCGAGAACATGATGGTCGAAAGCCGGGCCGAAGGCGTGATGATTTTGGCGAAGGTCGCAGGGTTGTCGTGGCCGACGGTCAAGACCATCATCAAGATGCGCGACGAACTGTCCGGCGCGGAGCCTTCCAATCTCCTGACCTGCAAGGACACCTACGAGCGGCTGCGGCCGTCGACGGCGCAGCAGGTGCTGCGTTTCCACCGCATGCAGCAGAATACGCCCGCGACGCCCGTGGCTAGTACCTGAGCAGCTTCGCTCCGGCGAGCGCGCCGATCGCGGTCACCAGCGCGGTCGCGATCGTGTACCAGGCCGCCACGAACAGCGGTGAATCGTCCGTACAATGCGAGGCGTAGAGCGTCGCGGCCAGTCCCGCCGACAATAGTCCCGCGATGGCGCCGGCGACCGCCGGCCGTGCCGGCGCACCGTGGCGCAGCCCGATCAGCGCGCCGGCCAGAAGCGGCAGCGACATCAGCGGGATCGCCATCAGGCACGTCCACCAGTTCTTGCCAACCAGCCGCGTCATCATCGGAAGCCGCTGCGGCATCATCATCTCGCCGCCGATCGCCGCAGTCAAAATCCCGACCGGCGCCAGCAGCAGCCAGCCAAATCCGCGCAGCGAGGCCTCGGGCCGAGACAGATGCAGGCTGACGGCAATCGCCGCAATCGCCAGCGCCAGCGTCACCGCGAATTTCAGGTCGAAGAACGGATTGCGCATCGCAACCATCACGTCGGGCCTGATGCCGAGTTCGGTAAAGAACATCAGAAGCGAGACCGGTGCCGCGGCCAGAAGCGCCAACATCAGCGCAAAGCCGACCGGCCGTGCCCGGTGCGGATTGTCGGCTGCCAGCGTTCGAATGAGCTGATCGGTATCCATCCCTATTGTTCCCGTAGCTTCGCCGTCAGGCTGGCCAGGGCGCGGTGCAGCGCCACCCGCACCGCGCCCTCGCTCATGGAAAATTTCGCGGCCGTATCCTTGATCGAGGCGCTGTCGACCGCGATCGACTGCAGGACGTCGCGCTGCCGCGCCGGCAGAGTCTGAAGCTGGGCGGCAACCTCGCTCGCCGAGGCGGTTTCGGTCGGCGCTTCGCCCGGCAGCGTCTCGGCGAAATCGTCGATATCGACGAAGATGCGACGGCCGCGGCGGCGCAGCGCATCGATCAGCTTGTTGCGCGCGATCGCAAACAGCCAGGGCGCAAACGGAGCGCTGGCATCCCAGGTGTGCCGCTTCAGATGGACCGCCAGCAAAATGTCCTGCACGATATCCTCGGATTGATCGACCGGTTGCCCTGCCCGCGCGAGACCGCGGCGCGCCGCGGCCCGGAGCACCGGCGTGACGGCCCTGAGCAGGCGATGATACGCCGCGCTGTCGCCTGCAATGGCCGACCGCATCAGGCCGGTCCATTCGTCATCCCGTTCGCGCAAGAGCGCTCCTACCCTGCAATTCGGCCGATCTATCAAATTGTTACCTCAGAACCCCGAGATCACAAGGTCGTGATCGACGGGCCCTGACCGAAACACCTCCCGCGCCACCGGCTGGGCTGCCGGCAGGCTCATAACATTGATTGCGCGGGCTCGCACCCGCTTGCCGCAGGACGCCCGGCGCAGCGCCGTTGGAGAAGACGTTGCCGGCAAAATGCCCGCCAAACATCCACTGCAACACCATTGCCCAGCTTTTGCCCAGCGCGGCCCGAAGATTCCCCCTTTCTGCCGCGCTGTGGACACGCGTCAGGGTCTTTTTTCGCGGATGGGCAGCGGCCAATGGGAGACTTCACATGACGATCAAAGCCAGCGCGAGATCGGTCTTGATTTTAGCGGCAGGGCTTTGGGCAGGTCTCGCAGCACCGCTGCCGGCGATCGCCGCCGGAGCCGATGCGGATAGCGCGGCGGCCTCAAAGTCGGAGAACACGGTGTCCGACACGTCCGCCAGGAAGCGATACGCTCATCGCAAATCCGCGCGCACGGCATCGAAATCGACCGAGAGCAGGAAAGCCGACGAAAAGCAGGTTGCCGATGCGAGCGGCGGCACCGCGCCCGCGATACCCGCATGGGTCGCCAACGCCAATGCGCAGATGACGGCGGCCGATGCGCCGCCCGACAGCGCCAAGGGCATGTCGGCGGCCATGTCCGAAAAGGCCAATACCGTCCTGCAGACCGCCGCTGACAAGCCGGCCGATGCAGAAGCGCCGGCTGAGCCCGGCGCGGTTGTCTCCGACCAGAACAACACCATCGACCGGTCGTTGACCCCTTCCGAACAGCCAGCTGCCACAGCCACGCAGGGCGTTGTACTGGCCTCGACCTCCAGAGCGACGTCGGATGCGTCCGCTAACGACAGTTCCACGCTGGACAAAACCTCGCTGATTGGAAAGGTCTTCATCGCCTTCGGCGCCCTGCTGACGCTGGCCTCGGCCGCGCGCATGTTCATGGCGTAACCATCGGCGCATCGGACGCGGGCCACCCGCGTCCGGGATCCGTTCCCGTCCCACTTGAAGCCCACCCCGGCAGCGGGCACATTGCCTGCCTAGAGCCGCTTCCGTTCCGATTGAATCGGAACGGGGCTCTAGATTCTTATTTTGACGCGTTTTCTTTAAGCGAACCGGTTTCCACTTCGCTGGCAAACGCTCTAATCGATCATCCGGGGTGGATCATGGCGACGTTCGAACACATCTTAGTCGAGAGCAAGGGCGCGGTCGGCGTCATCACGCTGAACCGGCCGAAAATGCTCAACGCGCTGTCGTTCGGCGTGTTTCGCGAGATCGCGGCGGCCGTCGACGACCTCGAGGCCGATGACAATATCGGCTGCATCCTGCTCACCGGCAGCGAAAAGGCGTTCGCCGCCGGCGCCGACATCAAGGAGATGCAGCCGAAAAGCTTCATCGACATGTTCTCCAGCGATTTCGCCGCGATCGGCGGCGGCCGCGTCGCCACCTGCCGCAAACCCACCATCGCCGCGGTCAGCGGCTATGCGCTCGGCGGCGGCTGCGAGCTCGCCATGATGTGCGACATCATCATCGCTTCCGACACCGCCAAGTTTGGCCAGCCGGAAATCACGCTCGGCACCATCCCGGGCATCGGCGGCACCCAGCGGCTGACGCGCGCGATCGGCAAATCCAAGGCAATGGATCTGTGCCTCACCGGGCGCATGATGGACGCCGCGGAAGCCGAACGCTCCGGCCTCGTCAGCCGCGTCGTGCCGGCGGACAAATTGATGGAAGAGGCGCTCGCGGCGGCGGAAAAGATCGCCTCGATGTCGCGGCCTGCGGCGGCCATGGCCAAGGAAGCCATCAACCGCGCGTTCGAAACGCCGTTATCGGAAGGCATGAATGTCGAGCGCAATCTGTTCCACGCGACCTTTGCGCTGGAAGACCGCGCCGAAGGCATGGCGGCGTTCATCGAGAAGCGCAAGCCGGTGAACAAGAACAGGTAGCCCTCTCTGTCGTCCCTACGAAAGCAGCCTCGTAGGGTGGGCAAAGGCGCGAAGCGACGTGCCCACCATCTCTCATCACCAGTAACCGCAATGGTGGGCACGCTTCGCTTTGCCCACCCTACGGCACCTCGCTATTTCATTCGCGCCAGCGCCGCATTGACCAGCGCGCGATACGCGCGTTCGACAAACGTTGTCGGCTTATCGAGACCGAGCCGCGCCAGGCATTCGAGGTTCGCGCCGTCCGGCGGCTGCGTCATTCCCTGCCACAGCAATCCCGGCAAAATCAGCGGAGTCCGCTGCGCGTCCCGCAATAGCTGCAGGGCGGGGATCAGCCGTTGCTCGACCGCGTCAAAGTCGCTACCGAACGGGAATGACGGCAACAACCCTGCATCGCGCGCAGGCTTCAAGGCTTGCGCGATACGCTCCGGAAAATTCTCGCGATGGGCGCCCAGGATTTCGAAGTTCTTCGGCAGCTTGCCGGCATCCTTCGCGACCTTGGCCAGTTCATCCTGGAAGCGGGAATCCGTGATCGCCAGCATCGCCGCGATGGTTTCGGCGTCCGATTTGCCCCTGACGTCGGCAACGCCGTATTCGGTGACGAACACGTCGCGCAGGTGCCGCGGGATGGTCTGGTGGCCGTAATTCCAGCGCATGTTGGAAAGCGTTTTTCGGCCCGCCTGTCGTGTCGATTCCAGCGCGAGGACCGACCGCGCGCCTTCAAGCTCAAACGCCTGCGCGACGAAATTGTACTGACCGCCGACGCCGCTGATGACCTGGCCGTCTTCGAGGCCGTCAGAAACGGCGGCCCCCATCAGCGTCGCCATCATCGCGGTGTTGACAAAGCGCGCATCGAGGCGCGCGCGACGCTTGGCATCCTCGTCGCCGTAGAGCTGGTTGGTGAAGGATACCGGCATCATCTGGATGCGCGCGAGTTGCGCAGGCGCCATCTCGCGCAATGCGCGATAGAACGATTTCGGGCCGACGAAGAAGGCGCCGTGCAGCGTCACGCCATCGGCCTCGCGCTTGAGAATACCGGCGTCGATCAGGCCGAGAAACGCCTCGATCAGCATTTCGCTGACGCCATATAGCCCCTTGACGAAAGGTCCGCTCTCCGCGGGCTCAGTTCCCGGCGCAAGCCGCTTCATGATGGCGTGGAACTGCGCGTTGTCGCGGTGACGAACGATCAACCCCTGCGCCAGCGCATCGCCGACCTGCCCGATGCCGATCTGCAAGGTGCCGCCGTCGGGCACAAGGCCCGCCGCATGAAGCCCGATCGCGTATTTGGTGTCGCTGACCGGCTCGGCCGGCGGGGCGAACAGCGGGAAGTCGGTCGCAGGGCTGTCGAGAACCGCCGAAAACTCATCCGCCGGCAGATCGCCGGCGCCCGGCATGAAGGGCAGTTCGGAATTGACCTGACCGATCAGCCTGAACGATGCCCGGCCCTCGCTCCGTGCGCGCAGGATGTCGAGCGTGGTGTCGGTATTGCAGCTCAGACTGTAGCGCGTCACGCCATCGACCACGCGTTTCGCGACCAGCTGGGTGACGACATTCAGCCCGCGCGACAGCAGGTAGGCCGAGGCATGGGTATAGTTCGCGGAGATGTAATGCTGCTGCGCGTACGGCACGTGCAGCCATTTGCCGGCGAGGAAGAAAAACTCGATCACCTCGATGTTGGGCGGCAACTCGCCGGCATGCAGCGCACCGGCATAGGTCAGGTCGGGATAGCCGCCAAACAGGCGATCGATCACCGGGCCGATGAAGCGCCGTTCGAGCAGGCTCGAGGGCCGTGGCTTTTCCAGCGTCAGCGCCGAGAACAAGGTGAGCTTGATCGAACGGTCGGCGGCGGCGCGTGCATACAACGCGTTGACGACATGGTTGGCTTTGCCAAGCCCGAGCGGCAAGCCGACCACGAGGTTGGTGCCGACATCGCGGATGATATCTTCCGCGATCGTTTCGGGGTCGGAAAACAGCTTTGGCATCAGTTGCGGACCCGGGGCAAAACTGGAGAGCCAACCGCCCCGAATCGGACGCCAGCCAGAGAAGCCTAGCGCATTTACCGTTGAACTTCGTCTGTGACGAACCGGCAACAGCCAAGCGCTGAATTCACTGAATTCATGTACTGATGTCGCGCGGCAGTTTGCCTGTAGCGGCGACGCCGCCTAAACAGGTAGAGGAGCCGAGGATGTCGGCGGGGGCGGGCAAACCATGCATGATCCGGAATGACGGGTGACCGGCGTTCCCTGAGGGTCATGCTCAAACAAGCAGATAGAGCGCGATGGCTCGAAGCAGGGTTATCACGTTCGTGTGTTGGCTACGGGATCAAATGGCTGGGCGTGCCGCTAGGGTTGGCCACGTTGATAGGCGCTTGCTTCGATCGGGCATTTGCCTTGCAGCGGCTTGCTTTGCGTTGGCGGCATCGGCCGCGCATGGCGAAAGCCTTCCCGAGGCGCTGACCAAGGCTTACCAGACCAATCCCCAGCTCAATGCCGAACGGGCGCGCCAGCGTGCCACCGACGAGAATGTACCGCAGGCGCTTTCGGGTTACCGGCCACAGATCGTCGCAAATCTTTCCGCCGGTCTGCAGGCAGTGCGCGACCTCTTGCCTAACAACACCATCCAGTCCGCGAACCTGAAACCCTGGACCGTCGGGTTAACGGTGACCCAGACGCTGTTCAACGGTTTCAAGACCGCCAACAGCGTCCGCGTGGCGGAACTGCAGGTGCAGTCCGGCCGCGAAGCGCTGCGCAATGTCGGCCAGGGCGTGCTGCTTGACGCGGTCACCGTCTATACCAACGTGCTCGCCAACCAATCGCTGGTCGAAGCGCAACGCGCCAACGTTGCTTTCCTGCAGGAAACGCTCGGCATTACCCAGAAGCGACTCAATGCCGGCGACGTCACGCCCACAGATACGGCGCAGGCCGAGGCGCGCCTGAGCCGGGGCCGCGCCGACCTGAACGCCGCCGAGGTCAACCTCGCCGTCAGCCAGGCGACCTATACCCAGGTGATCGGCAACGCGCCGACCCTGCTCCGCCCCGCGGAGACCGTCGACCGCCTGCTGCCGCGCAGCCGCGATGACGCCACCGGGCTTGCCTTCCGCGAGCATCCGGCGGTGATGGCGGCCAGCTTCGACTTCGACGTCGCCACCACCAGCATCCGCGTCGCCGAAAGCAGCCTGATGCCGACCATCACGCTGCAGGGCAGCGTCAGCCGCAGCAGGGACTCGGATCCGACGCTCGGCACTTTCGGGACCGACCAAGCCTCGGTGACCGGCCAGCTTACCCAGCCGATCTATGACGGCGGGATGGCGGCTTCGCAGACCCGGCAGGCCAAGGAAGTCGCCAGCCAAAGCCGGCTGGTGCTGGACCAGTTCCGCAATCAGGCCCGCACCGCCGCGGTCGGCGCCTGGGTCGCCAATGAAGGCGCCAAGATTGCAGTCACCGCATCCGAGGCCGAAGTCCGCGCCGCCACCGTCGCCCTGCAGGGCGTGCAGCGGGAGGCCGCCGGTGGCCAGCGGACCACCGTCGATGTCCTCAACTCGCAGCAGGACCTGATTTCGGCAAAGGCCCGGCTGATCGGCGCGCAGCGCGACCGCGTGATCGCTTCCTACACGCTGCTCAGCGCGATCGGCCGGCTCGACGTCAAGAACCTCGGCCTCAACACGCCGGATTATTTACCGGAAGTGCACTACCATCAGGTCCGCGACGCCTGGCACGGCCTGCGGACGCCGTCGGGGCAGTAGGTTGTATTTTCCCCCGGTGTTAACCGGGCGCTGATCATGTCGGGTATTTTCAGTCGCCAGCTGCCCGCGTTGGCCTAAAACTCGCTGCGTTTCCGCTCCCCGTTTTGATCGATCGATTTTGCGAGGCCTCGTGGTCACAAACATTCTGCGCTGGTCGGGCAACGGCTTGCTGGTCCTGCTCATGGCCATCATCCTTGTGATCGCCTCCTTCCGCCTCGCGGCATCGATACGCGAAACCGGCACGCGCCCCCAGCTGGCGCCCCGGACCGGCCACCTGGTGCCGACGCGGTCAGGCGGCGTGTTCGTGCAGGAGAAGGGTCCGGAGGATGGCGTTCCCGTGGTGCTGTTTCACGGCACGGCGGCGTGGAGCGAGCTATGGCGGCATACCAGCGACGTGCTGGCCGCCGCCGGCTTTCATGTGATCGCCCTCGATCTCCCGCCGTTCGGATTCTCGGACCGGCCCGGCAGTTATACGCGACAGGACCAGGCTGCCCGGATCAGCGACGTGCTCGATACGCTGAAGGCGCCGCCCGCCATCGTCGTCGGTCACTCCTTCGGCGCCGGTGCGGCGGCCGAACTCGCGATGCGATATCCGGATCAAGCGCGCGCACTGGTGCTGGTCGATGCCGCACTCGGATTGACGGCTGCACCGTCCGACGCGCCGTGGGTGATCCAGCCGCAATGGATTCGCGAAATCCTGGTGTCGCTGACCATCACCAATCCAGTGGCGACAGAAATGCTGCTCAAATCGCTGATCGCGAAGAAGGAACGCGCGCTGCCGGAATATGTCGCGATCCTGCAAAGGCCGCTGACGCAGCGCGACAGCACGAGCGATATCGCCCACTGGCTGTATTACTTCCTCGGTGCCGACACCGATGCCATGAGCGCTGACCGGACTGCCTATGCGAAGCTGGAAGTCCCCGTCGCCATCCTGTGGGGCGACCAGGATACGATCACCCCGGTTGAACAGGCTCTTGATCTGCGAACGCTGCTGCCGCCGAATACGGACCTGACAATGCTGCCGGGGCTCGGTCACATTCCGCAGATCGAGGACCCCGGCCTATTCAACGACGCCCTGCTCAAGACACTCGGAAAACTCTAGAGCCTTTTCGTTCTGATTGAATCAGAACCGGGCTCTAGATTGTTGTTTTGACGCGTTTTCTTTACGCGAACCGGTGCCCACTTCGCTTGAAAACGCTCTAGAATGAACAGAGATTCGACACGTCCTGCAGATCGCCGCCGGAGACATCATGGATATCGTCAGATTGTGTGCCTGGGGCTATGCCGCCCTGCTCGGCTTCGTGATCCTCACCGGCTACATCCCGGCCTTCATCGACGCAAATGACATGATCTTCGGCCTGTTCCGCCGCACCTGGTACGCCGACGGGCTGCATCTCGTCTCGGCGCTGTGGGCGGCTGCGGCAGCGATGACCTCGCGCCGCGCCTCGGAATTGTTTTTTCAGTTGTTCGGCGTGTTCTACTTTGCCGACGGCGTGCTCGGCCTGCTCACCGGCAGCGGCTATCTCGACTTCGGCATCCTGATCAACGGCTTCCTCAATCTGCCGCTCTCGACGCGATTTTTCGCCAATGCCCCGCATCTCGGCCTCGGCGGCGTGGCGATCCTGATCGGCTATGTGCTGGCGCCGCGGACGCGGTCCGTCGCCCATGCTTAGGTGGTTGCGGTGCATCCTCGCCGTCATCGCGATCCTGATCGTGCTGACGGTGTTCGTGCCGCTGGCCTATATCGAGGGGGCGTGCCGCCCCTCTTCCGGCGCCGCGGCGGCCAATGCGCCGGCGGTGCCCCTGCCCGCGCTCGACGAGCCGGGCTATCGGCGCAAGCTGAACAACACCTTCTTCACCTTCCCCGAATGGTACATCGTCTATTCCTTCGAGGATTTCGGCCGCTTCCTCGATCGCTCCAGCGAAAGCCATTTTGGCTACCTCGGTCACATTTTCGGGTTCTGGCGGAGTTTCTGCACCATCAACCGCGCCGTGCCTGCGACGGGAGAATCGCTGACCGAAGTAAAGACGATGATCTACATCATCGGCATCAGCTATTCGCTCGAATACGCCGTCAAGGGATTCTATGAGAATACCATCGGCCGCGTGTTCGAATGGATCAGGGGCCAGAAGCGCACGCCGCAGGACGAGTTCGGCCGCGCCGTGCTGCAGGATTATGCCGCCTTCCTCTACACCGTCCCCTGGTACAAATATCCGTTCCGCGAAAAGCTCGACGGCCTGATGGCGATCTCGGCGCCGACGCCGAGCAGCTTGCGCAGCTGGGAGCGCGACTTCGCGCTTGGCGCGGAATATTTCGTCAAGATCGGCTATGCCGCGCTGATCCAGAAGGCGCTCGACGCCGGTGGCGATGACGAGCCGCGCGACATCATGTTCGTGGTCGCCACGCTGCCGCAGGAGGTGCTGGCGGAAGAGCCGCGCATCAAGCCGATCCGCGCGCTCGACGCCCAATGGCAGCTCGTGCAGGCGCCGCGCTACAAGGCGTTCACTGAAATCCTGCAGGGCCTGCTGGATCAGGGCATTGGCCTTGCAGAGATCGCCGGCAATCACGACATCCTCATTACCGTGATTGTTCCCGATGCCGCCAAGCTTGACATCAAGGGTACGACGGAGCTGTTTTCACTAGAGCTGGACGCGCGGCCCGGGTTTCGCCGGGCGGGCTTGAAGGCAAGGGTCGAACAGCTCGTGGACATCAACCGCGAGCTGAAGGCCAAGGGTGCAAGCATTGAGCACTTCTATGATTACTGATGGACGTCAGCGTAGCACTCGGCAATGGTCCCGGATCGCGGCCGCAATCGCGCTCGTCGTCTTTGGCTGGCTTGCCGTTGTAGTTGCGCTGACCTTTGGATCGGCCCCCGGCAAGTCAATGGCAGTTATCGGCAAGCAATCACAAGCGTTAGCTGCGATCAGCCGGGCCAACGGGCGCATCCTCGCGTCGTACGACTATTTCACCATCGCGCGTTCCGACGACGAAGGCTTTGTCGCCCGCCTCTATGCCGCGGGCGCGCTGCTGGTCCTGGACGCCGAGCAAGCCGGTGGCTGCGGCGGCCTGCCGCCACCCGGCACCGCATCGTCCGCTATACTTCGGTAGCGACAAAATTTCGTAGCGTAGCGAAATGACGCGATGGGCCAGCAGACTCATGCGCCGCGGCAAATGCCGCCCCATGGATCAGTCAGTCGATGCGGACGAGCATGGCTCATTCGGGCAATCCCGCTTTCCGAAAACCCTCAATCATCAGCTTCGCATTTTTTGATACTTGGCTCCGAGCGATCCACGCCGATATTGTGAAAGCGGGATCGATCTCAAGCACACGAGCCGCCGCCTCACGGGCCTCGGGGTCGCGTCCGAGGTGGGCGAAAGCGGACGCGAGGCAGCGGTATGGTCCTGCATAGCAGGGTTTGTGACGCAGGGCTTTCTTCCCTGCAATGATGGCCTCGTCAAAGCGACGCAGTTCAATAAAGGCAAATCCCATCCCGGTTAACGCTGTGAATTGTTGCGGGTCTACCGGGCTCATTCGCATGGCACGTTCAAAGCTCTGGATCGCTTCCTCTGGCTGCCCTGCAACCTTATAGACCCAGCCTCTGCAGATCCATGCGCGATAGGAATTTGGGTTGAGCGTAACCGCCCGGTCGGCGATCTCGATCTCAGTCTCACAATCGCCGACCGATAATGCCGAGATTAAGGCAGCCTCTGCTAACGTGACTGGATCACCATCATCGAGGCTCAATGCCAAGCGCATAAGCCGAACTGCTTCCTTGCGGTCCAATTGAGGATCGACAGCATAGTTCTGAAGCACTTTTTCCATATGACAGGCACCTGCCAAGGTTGCCGCAGCAGCAAACCCAGGGTCAATCTCCAAGGCGCGCTGGCACAGGCGCAGTGCCTCGGCCACCCCTTCGCGTGTCGCAAGAATCGCCTGCTGCAAAGCTCTGAGAAAATAATCATAGGCGGTAAGGTTCTCCGGTCGCCGCCGCGACGCCAGTGCAATTTCGGCTTGAAGCAACTTTGGCTGAATAGCCGAGACAATGGCGAGCGTGACGTCGTCCTGCAGCGCGAAAACGTCCGTCATGTCGCGCTCGAACCTGTCCGCCCAGATGTGTGTGCCCGTAGCTGCTTCAATCAACCGTCCGGTGATGCGAACTTTCCCCGACGCCTTGCGCACCTCCCCCTCAAGGACATAGCGCACGCCAAGCCTCCGCCCGACTTCCTTGATGTCGACCGCATTGCCCTTGAAGGTGAAACTCGAATTGCGAGCGATCACGAACAGCCCTTTGAACCGCGAAAGCGCGGTCGTGATCTCCTCAACCATCCCGTCCGCGAAGTACTCCTGCTCGGGATCGCCAGACATGTTCGCGAACGGCAGCACGGCGATGGAGGGGTCGGGAAATGCAGGAACGCTCTCGGGCGCATCGCCAGGGTTTAGACCTGCAACCTTTCGCGCCTCCCGCACCTGTCCGACGAAGCGGAAGCCCTTGCGCGGTAGTGTTTTGATGAAGCGCTGTTCCTCGCCGGAATCGCCGATTGCACCCCGGGCGGCATTCAGGCGGGTTGTCAACGCCGCATCAGATACGCTGCGCCCATTCCAAATGGCTTCGATGAGGTCGTCCTTGCTGACAACCCGCTCCCTGTTGCGGATCAGGTAATCGAGCAGGTCAAAAACCTGCGGAGTGATCGACACCGTAACGGTCCCCCGATGCAGCTCGCGCCGGTCGGTGTCGAATGCGTATTCCTCGAAAAGATAGCGCAAGCTGCGAATCCCCTTGGATGAGAGCCCCGATAACCGGGTAACGCTTTGGCCTGGCTGGAAATCGCAAGAATAAGCTGCAGGTGAGGAAAATGTAAGATGCCGGTCAAGCATATCCGTCGCTCCCGCGGCACCGTCGTGTCGGCTGTGGGTTGCTGACACCATGGTTGCAACAGGGGAACGCTAAGACCGTGGAAGAAACACCGTCCCAGGGGGACTTTGCAATGAGCTCAACGCACGGCTCAACACGGCTGGAACG
>Ga0268266_10004563_pt1 | contig 13234 bp, 13 predicted proteins | sample KBSS13metaG_FD_190356 | JGI IMG/M metagenome (GOLD analysis project Ga0268266, IMG submission 190356) | Switchgrass rhizosphere microbial communities from Kellogg Biological Station, Michigan, USA - KBS S1-3 metaG (SPAdes) (version 2) | ecosystem: Host-associated > Plants > Roots > Rhizosphere...
CTGCCAGGAGGGCGTCGAGCGCTTCGACGGCACGATCGAGGCGCAGAAGGCGATGTCGGCGATCCTGCGCACCGGCGAGCGCTTCGGCATGGAGCATCTGGTGGCGATCCTGATCGGCGACCTCACCGAGAACGTGCAGAAGTACAACCACGATCGCCTGCCGACCTTCGGCGTCGGCAAGGACCGGCGCAACGTCGAGTGGCGCTCGATCTTCCGCCAGATCTCGGCGCTCGGCCTGATCTCCCAGGACATGATGGAGCACGGCCGCTGGTTCGTGACCGACGAAGGCCGGCGGGTGCTGAAGGGCCAGCAGCGCATCGAGCTGCGCAAGGATCTGGCCGCGCCGGCCAAGGGATCGCGGCGCGAAAAGCGGGCGGCCGCCGCCTCGGCGGTCACGGGCGACGCCGACGCCGCCCTGCTCGCGGCCCTCAAGGCCCTGCGCGCCAGGCTCGCCCAGGCCCAGAAGGTGCCCGCCTACGTGGTGTTTTCCGACCGTACGCTGATCGAGCTGGCCACGCATCGGCCCGGCAGCGCGGGCGCGATGCGCGAGGTCCACGGTGTCGGCGATGCCAAGCTGGAGCGCTACGGCGCCGCGTTCCTCGAGGTCATCCAGGGCGCCGCTCGCTGAATTTCGAGGCAACCGGCGCGCCCGATCGTCGTTCTTCCCGTCGCTCCCGGAAAAGTCGGAGCTTTCAGCGCGTTTCAGCGTTGGCTCGCGGCAGGACGGAGGAACAGGACCACAGAGTGGACGACATGGCGACCGAAACATTCCCCATTCCCAGGGCCCGGACCGGCGTGCCGGGCCTCGACGATATCCTGGCCGGCGGCTTTGCCATCGGTCGCGTTTTCCTGCTCGAGGGCAGCCCGGGCACGGGCAAGACCACCATCGCGCTTCGCTTCCTGATGGAAGGCGCGAGGGAAGGCGAGCAGGGGCTGTACGTCACCCTGTCCGAAACGGCGACCGAGCTGCGCATGGCGGCGGCGTCGCATGGTTGGGAGCTCGGCGACAGGATCGAGGTCTTCGAGGTGGCGCCGCCCGAGAGCCTGCTCGATGCCGACCAGCAGCAGAGCCTGCTCTATTCCTCTGATCTCGAGCTGGGCGAAACCACCAAGCTGATCTTCGAGGCGGTCGAGCGCACCAAAGCCAGGCGTATCGTGCTGGACTCGCTGTCGGAGATCCGCCTGCTCGGCCAGAGCTCGCTGCGTTACCGCCGGCAGATCCTGGCGCTGAAGCATTATTTCGCGCGCCACGGCTCGACCGTGCTGATGCTCGACGACCTGACCGCCGACACGATGGACAAGACGGTGCACAGCGTCGCCAACGGCGTGCTGCGGCTGGAGGAGATAGCGCCGGACTACGGCAGCGAGCGGCGTCGCATGCGGGTGATCAAGTACCGTGCGCAGTCCTTTCGCGGCGGCTACCACGACTTCGTCATCCGCGCCGGCGGCGTCCAGGTCTTTCCGCGCCTGGTGGCGGCCGAGCATCGCCAGCAGATCGAGCGCGGCCGTGTCGCTTCGGGCATCAAGGGCCTCGATTCGCTGCTCGGCGGCGGCATCGAACGGGGGTCGAGCACGGTCCTGCTGGGACCGGCGGGCGCGGGCAAGAGCATCATCACCCTGCAGTTCGTCGCCGAGGCGATCCGCACCGGCGGCAAAGCGGCGATGTTCATCTTCGACGAGGAGATCGGCCTGCTGTTCGATCGCGCCAAGCCGCTGGGGTTCGACCTCGCGGGCATGCGCGCGGCGGGCAAGCTGCTCATCACGCAGCTCGATGCGGCGGAGCTTTCACCCGGCGAATTCGCGCACAACGTCCGTGCCGCGGTGCAGGATCCGACGGTCAGGACCGTCGTCATCGACAGCCTGAACGGCTACCAGGCGTCGATGCCCCAGGAGAACTCGTTGATCCTGCACATGCACGAGATCCTGCAGTTCCTGAACCGCCACGGCGTGTCCACGTTCCTGACGGTGGCGCAGTCCGGAATGATGGGCGACATGAAGTCGCCGGTCGACGTCACCTATCTTGCCGACTCGGTGATCATGCTGCGCTTCTTCGAGGTGCGCGGTTCGGTGAAGCGCGCGATCTCGGTGGTCAAGAAACGCACCGGCCGGCACGAATCGACGATTCGCGAATTCTGGATCGACGGCGGCCTGCATGTCGGCGACCCCCTGGTCGACTTCCAGGGTGTGCTGCGCGGCGTGCCGCTTATCCTGAGCGGCACCGGAACCGCCGCGTCTGCAGCCGCGGCGGCCAGGGGCGAGTGAGCCGGGGGTCTCCGGGGAATGGGCTGCGCGCACTCGTCCTTGCGCCGCGCGGCCGCGACGCCACGCTGGCGCAATCGCTGCTGAGCCAGGCGGGCATCGACAGCGATATCTGCGGCGATCTTGCCGGCCTGATCACCGCGATCGGCGACGATGTCGGCTTCGTGCTGCTGACCGAGGACGCCATACGTACCGCGGATCTGCGGCCGCTGATTGTGCGCATTGCGGCCCAGCCGGCCTGGTCGGACATGCCGTTCCTGCTGGTGACCGACCATGGCGGCGGTCCGGAACGCAATCCGATCGCCGCGCGCTGGCTGGAGGCGCTGGGCAACGTCTTCTTCCTCGAGCGGCCGTTTCATCCGACGACGCTCAGCAGCCTGGCGCGCGCGATCCTGAAAGGCCGCCGTCGCCAGTACGAAACACGCGTGCTGCTGGAGAACCTGCGGCAGGGCGAGTTCCGCCTGCAGCAGATGAACGACCTGCTCGAGCGTCGCGTGCGGGAGCGTACGGCGCAGCTCCAGCACGCCCATGACGAGCTGCTCGCCTCGATCGCCGAGCGCGAGCGCGCGCAGGAGCAGGTACGCCATCTCCAGAAGCTGGAATCGATCGGCCAGCTCACCGGCGGCGTGGCGCACGACTTTAACAACCTGCTGACCGCGGTGATCGGCAACCTCGAGCTGCTGCGCAAACGGATTCCGGCCAACCCGTCGACCGACCGGCTGATCGACGGCGCGCTGCAGGGCGCCCAGCGCGGCGCGTCGCTCACCCAGCGGCTGCTCGCTTTCGCGCGGCGCCAGGCGCTCGAGCCGCGGCCGGTCGACATGGCCGGGCTGGTACGCGGCATGGACGACCTGCTGCGCCGCTCGATCGGCCATGCCGTCCGGATGGCGCTCGACCTGCCGCCGGGTCTGCCGGCCGCTCAGGCCGACGCCAACCAGATCGAGCTGGCGTTGCTCAATCTGGCCGTCAATGGACGCGACGCCATGCCGGACGGCGGCACGCTCTCCATCGTGCTCGACATCGCCACCACGGACGCGGCGCAGGATCTGGCGGCGGGCCGCTACATCCGGCTGGCCGTGTCCGACACCGGCGCCGGCATGGATGGCGACACGCTGAAGCGCGCGATCGAACCGTTCTTCTCCACGAAGGAAGTCGGCAAGGGCACCGGTCTAGGCCTGTCGATGATCCACGGCCTGGCACTGCAGCTCAGGGGCGCCCTGCGCTTGTTCAGCGAGCCGGGACGCGGCACCCGCGCCGAGCTGTGGCTGCCGCTCGCGGCGGCGCAGGCCGCTGCTGCCGACGTGCCGGGCGAACAGCCGACGGAGCCCCAGGGCGGGCGGCGACGGGCCACGCTGCTGTTCGTCGACGACGACTTCCTGATCAATCTCAGCACCGTGTCGCTGCTGGAGGATCTAGGCCATACGGTGATCAAGGCCATGTCCGGCGCGGATGCGCTCGCGGTGTTGCGGGACGGCAAGCCGATCGATCTGCTGATCACCGATTACGCGATGCCGGGCATGACCGGCCTGGAGCTGGCCGTGGAGGCGCGGCGGCTGCGCCCGCGCCTGCCGATCCTGCTCGCCACCGGCTATGCCGACCTGCCGGCGCAAACCGACCTCGAGCTTCCGCGGCTGTCGAAGCCCTACCAGCAGCGCCAGCTCGCCGAGCAGATCGCCTCCCTGCTCGGCTAGCTCCGCTCGAGTCACCAAGCGGCATCCAAATGCGTCGACTTTTCCCGGTCGTCCTGAGTCGCGCGGAGCGACCTCCGCGCTTCGGCGAGATCCTTCGCTGCGCTCAGAGTTTGTGAATGTACGACAAGTGAAACGAGTATCCCGTCATGCTGCTGGGAGCGCGGCTCTCCAGAGCCGCTCTTCTTCGCGTCGCGATATCCCATGGGCGGCTCTGGAGAGCCGGAATGCGCCGGGAGACCGGCAAGGAGTAGGAGGTGGAAGTCCCCTGCGATGAAGGCCTAGCAAGTCACATCGGCCCCGAGTCATGCGGAGCGGTCCGCGAGGAGCGCGACGAAGCGTTGACAGGGGAGCGTGCAGGCCGGCCATTGAGCCGCGACAGCCAGTAACAACGGGGTGCCGACGTGGTCGGCTTACACGGAAGGCAACATGGACGGGTGCGTTATAGCGAGCCCTCGTCTGGACCCCGCGTGGTCGTAGACCCCGGCATGCACGGAAGCTCCTTGTTAGGGAACCGGGAGATCTCTCGCTTGACCGTCCAGAGTACCGGGCGGTCCGTATCGGGAAAGCCGGAGGGCTGTAGCCGATGATGCACGGGCGGGAGAAGTCGGACCCTGCCGTAGTAGCGATGAAGCCGGCGAAGTCGGCGGCGCAAGCCGAGGGCGAGTTGGTGGAGCGAAGGGCCGGGGCCAAGGGGAAGGCGGGACAGGGGCACGTACCGGACACAGCGCCGGCCACGCGTGTATTTCCAATCTGCTCCGTCTGCGGCACGCGTACACTTTGCCGTCATCACCCAAGGTGGGAGCCCGGTGCCTTAATTGGGCACGCCGGGTTCTGTGCGGGGGGCGCTCGGTAACGGGCGTCCCTACCGCGACCGCTCCCAGCTACTCGAATAAATTCACAAGCTTTCAGGATGATAAGGCTTCGTCGGTCCGAGGCGGAGCCTCGCTAGTGCCGGAGCGGGAGCAGGACGCGCAGGGGCGGATCGCGGAACCACAATCCGGCCCACATCAGCACGCCGAGATAGACGCCGAACAGCGTGTGGCTGAACAGCGGATCGCCGAGCCGCAGATGACTGGCGATCGCGCCGCCGAACAGGCCCGTCAGCAGGATCGCGCCCAGAACGGCGGTGCGCGGCCAGGCATAGAGCGCCGTGCCGGCCAGCACGATGATGCCGAGCAGGCGGGCGAAGGCGTCGCTTGTCGGATAGCCCAGCTCCGTCAGGCTGTCGGTGACGGGCTGGATCGGCACCATCTTGATGGCGCCGTCCATCGCCAGGAACAGGATGACCAGGCCGCTCATGACGCGGCCGGCCCACAGCAGGGCGGGCGACGTCACGGCTCAGCCCTTCTTCTGGCTTTCTCCCATCGACCAGGCGACGCCGAACGGGTCGCGCAACTGGCCGTAGCGATCGCCCCAGAACATGAGCTGCACCGGCAGCATGACCGTGGCGCCGGCATCGACCGCGCGCTGGAAGGCGGCATCGATGCCGTCGACCTGCAGATGCAGCATGAAGGCCTGCGGCTCCTTGAGCGGGCTGCCATGCTCGGGGAACGGATCGCTCAGCATCACCGAGCCGCCGTTGATCACCAGATGCACATGGATCAGGCGGCCTTGCGGATCGGCCGGGGCGCGGGCCACTTCCGTCGCGCCGAACGCCTTGGCGTAGAATTCCGCGGCCGCAGCGGCATCGGAGACAAAGAGATAGGGCGCGACGCCGCCCAGGACGGGTTGGCTGAGATCGGTCATGTCGTTCTCCTCTGTGACCATGTCGAAAGGACGAACGAGCCGACATGATTCCGACAGGTGCTCGAAGAAATTCCCTTTACCTCCAACATAGCTTTCCCTCCCCCGCTTGCGGGGGAGGTGGCGCCGTCACACGGCGTCGGAGGGGGCGTGACGCACCATCTCGCGTCACGCCCCCTCCGTCAGCGTAAGACGCTGACACCTCCCCGAAGACGGGGGAGGGAGTTCTATCTTGGCAGGGAAGGTGAACTCGAAAGCCGATCGAGGTGCTGGCGGATATGGGCGGCTTCGGCCGGCGTGTTGGCCAGGGCGATCGCGCGAGCGAAGGACTCGCGGGCCTCGTCGGCGCGGCCGAGCCGGTCGAGCAGCGCGCCCCTGAGGCCGTGGAAATAGAAGTAGCCGGCGAGGCGTTCGCCCAACGGCTCGACCATCGCCAGCGCTTCGGCCGGCCCGCGCACCTTGCTGACGGCCACGGCGCGATTGAGCGTGACGATCGGGGAAGGCTGCAGGCGTTCGAGATTGGCGTAGAGCAGGTCGATCTGGGCCCAGTCGGTGTCCTCCGGCCGCAAGGCACGCGCATGCAGCGCGGCGACCGCCGCCTGGACCTGATAGGCGCCGGGCCGCTTGTGGCGCATCGCCTTGTCGATCAGCGCCAGCCCTTCGTTGATGGCGGACCGGTCCCATCGGCTGCGGTCCTGGTCCTCGAGCAGCACGATTGCGCCCTCGGCATCGAACCGCGCGGCCGTCCGCGCTTCCTGCAGCAGCATCAAGGCGGCCAAGCCCATGATCTCCGGCTCGGCCGGGAAGAGCCGCACCAGCAGGCGAACCAGCCGGATCGCCTCGAGCGCGAGCGGCGCGCGCGCGTCGGCGTCGCGCTGGCTCGCCGAATAGCCTTCGTTGAACAGCAGGTAGATCATGGCCGCAACGACGCCGAGGCGTTCCGCCCGTTCCGGCGCGCCGGGCGATTCGAATGGCACGGCGGCCTTGGCGACGCGGGCCTTGGCGCGGGTGATGCGCTGCTCCATCGCGGCCTCGCCGACCAGGAAGGCGCGGGCGATCTGCGGCACCGACAGGCCGCAGACGATGCGCAGCGCGAGCGCGATCTGCTGCACCGCCGGCAGGTCGGGGTGGCAGCAGATGAACAGCAGCCGCAGGATGTCGTCGCGATAATGGCTGTCGTCGAGACGCTCGACGGTCGCCGCCTCGGCGTCGCCGGTATCGGACAGGGCTTCTTCGTCGGGCAAGGCGACCTGCCGGGCCCGCCGCCGCACGCCGTCGAGCGCGACGTTGCGGCCGACCATGATCAGCCAGGCCGCCGGATCGCGCGGCGGTCCCTGCTGCGGCCATGTCTTCAGGGCGCGCAGGCAGGCGTCCTGGTAGGCTTCCTCGGCGATGTCGAGGTCGCGGAAATAGCGCAGCAGGGCGCCGATCGCCTGGGGACGGGCCGAGGTCAGCGCCGCATCGATCCAGGCGAGCTCGGTCATGCCGGCAGGCCGCCCGCGTCGAGCTGCGCGACGGGACGGATCTCGTACGAGCCTCCCATGTTGGCGCGGGCCAGCTCGCGCGACGTCTCGATCGCCTCGTCGAGCGACGTGCAGTCGATGATGTAGAAGCCGAGTAACTGCTCCTTGGTCTCGGCGAAGGGGCCGTCGACCACCAGCGGCGGATCCTGGTCCTTGCGCAGGGTCGTCGCCGCCGTGGTCGGCAGCAGGCGCGCCACCGGGCCGAGCCGGCCCTGCTTCGTGAGCTTCTCGGTGACCTTGGTCAGGTTCGTCATGGTCATCTCGTGCTTTTCCTTGCTCCAGGACTGCACGACGTCCTCGTGGTGATAGCAGAGGATGGCGTAGAGCATGCGATTTCCCTCATTGATCCGTAGGACGAACGACGGCCCGCCGTTCCGACGGGCCGTCGGGATTATTTTGCCGTGCCTGCCTTGAGGATGCGGTAGCGCCCCTCCTGGATCTCGGCGCCGACCACGATACCGGTGATCGCGCTGCCGCCGTCGAGCCCCAGACGGTCGTGCCGGAAGAGATGCGGATCGTCCATGCGGGTGAGCGGAAAATGCTTCTGCGGCGGCGTGTGGCCGTGCACCACCAGGGTGCCGCCGAAGCCGCCCTGCCAGTCGAGGAAGCCGGTGGTGATCCAGGCCCAGCGCGCCTCGGTGCCGGCCGTCCACGGCGGTGCGAGGAACGTGGCCTGGTCGGCCCGGCCGTCCAGCCCGCCATGCACGAACACGACGTTGCCCAACCGCAGATGGGAGCGCTGGGTGAGCAGCCTGTCGAGGATCTGCCGGCCCAGGGCAGCCGTTGCCAGCTCATAGCTGGGCGGCGCCACGGGATCGCGCACGGCGGCGCGCATCTCGGCCAGCACCTTGCTGCCGCCGGTCCGCTCGGCCAGCCACATGGCGGCGGCCTTCCCGGCGCGCGGTCCATCGCCCATCGCCAGCAGCATGAGGATTTCATGATTGCCGATGATCCGGTCCACCCGATCCACGCCGGGCGCCGCGGTATCGTCGGCCCAGAGCCTCAGGACCCCCAGGGTGTCGGGGCCCCGGTCGATCAGGTCGCCGAGATAGACGAGGCGGCGCGGCGGCGCGCTCTCGGCCGTCAGCATCCGGATGGTGTCGAGGAGGCTCGCCAGCTCCGCGGCGCAGCCATGGATATCGCCGATCGCGAACACGGTCTCGCCCTGCACGGCGAACGGGGCGGCTTTCCAGGGGGAGATCTCGACGGGAACGGCCATCGCCGCGCGATGCTAGCGCTAATCGGCGGCGCGCGCCTCCTCGCGCGACGGCGGCCGGCGCTGGAATTCCTCCTTCACCGCGCGATTGAGGTCGAAGCGGACCTGCATGGCCTCGTGCCGCGGCACCCATACGCGCGCGACCAGCACGTAGTTGCCCTCGTTGACCGTGTCGACGCCGACCTGCGCGATCTGGTTGATGCGCATGTCGTGCTGCACCAATCCGCTCAACCGGTTGACCGCCGTCTCGATATCGTCGCTGAGCGGGCGGGTGAACCTGACTTCGACGCGCTCGGTGTCGTTGCGCGACGGGATCTTCACGATCTCGCCCCACAGCTTGCCGTTGGGAATGATGACCCGCACGTTATCGTCGGTGTCCAGCTCGCTGTAGAAGAGATTGATCTCGCGCGTCGTGCCCGTGACGCTGCCGGTTTCGATACGGTCGCCGATATGGAACGGCCGGAACACCACCAGCATGATGCCGGCGGCGAGATTGCTGAGCGTTCCCTGCAACGCAAGGCCGACCGCGATGCCCAGCGCGCCCAGCACGGCGACGAAGCTGGTGGTGGCGATGCCGAAGGTCGACAGGACGGCGCTGAAGGTGAAGACCAGGATGAGGTAGCGCGCGCCGTTGGCCAGGAAGAGGGTGACCGTCCGGTCCAGATGCGTCGAGCTCTCGCACAGCTTCCGGATCGCGTTGTACAGCACGCGCGAGATCATCCAGCCGATCGTCAGGATGACGATCGCACCCAGCACGCGCATTCCGTAGGTCGTTATCAGCGCCACCAGCGTATTGGCGGCGTTGGTCCATTGCTGCTCGAGGTCCATGATTCAGGCGATCAGTTCCAGTGGCCTTCGACATACACCCAGCCGCGCGGACGCTGCTCCCAACGGCCGGGACTCCACTCGGCGACCGGACGCGGGCGGGCGACATAGTGGCCCTGGGTCCAGACATGTTCATAGCCGTTCCAGCGCCAGTAGCCGGGCTGCCAGCGCTCGACCTCGACCCGCTCCGCCGGCAGGACGGGGATGACCTCGACGCGGGGCGGCGGCGGCGCGACGGGCACATAGATTTCGGCCTGGAGCTGCGCCATGGCGGGAACCGCCGCGACCGCAGCACCCATCCCGAGCAGGACTCCGCCGAACAGGCGACGGCGCGTGACGTGGTTCATCTGTTCCTCCGGATTGGATATCCGGAGTAACGAGGGCATCGGGAACCGGTTGCGGGCGCGGCCGTTATCGGGAACCCGCGGACGGTGATCGGTGTGTGACTGTCAGGCCGTTTCGTTGGCGAGGATGAAGTCGCGCACGCGGGGCATGATCTGCTCGCGCCACTTGCGGCCGTTGAAGATGCCGTAGTGACCGACCCGCGGCTGCTCCCAATGCACGTGGCGTGCGCCGGGGATATGGGGCGTGAGGGTATGGGCCGCCTTGGTCTGGCCGATGCCGGAAATGTCGTCGAGCTCGCCCTCGACGGTCATCAGCGCAGTCTCGATCGCCGAGGGATCGATCCGGCGGCCGCGGCTCACCCACGCGCCGCGCGGCAGCAGGTGCTCCTTGAAGACGACCTGGATGGTCTGGAGATAATATTCGGCGGTGAGATCCATCACCGCGAGATACTCGTCGTAGAAACGGCGATGGCCGTCGGCGCTGTCGTCGTCGCCTTTGACCAGATGCTCGAACTGCCGCACGTGCGCGTTGACGTGGCGGTCGAGATTCATCGAGATGAAGCTGGTGAGCTGCAGGAAGCCCGGATAGACCCGCCGCAGCGCGCCCGGATAGTGGAACGGCACCGTGGTGATCACGTTCTGCCGGAACCACATCATGGAGTTGCGCATCGCCAGGTCGTTGGGGACCGTCGGGCTCTGGCGCGTGTCGATCGGCCCGCCCATCAGCGTGAGCGAGCGCGGCTGGCGTGGATCGTTGGCCTGCGCCATCAGCGAAGCGGCGGCCATCACCGGCACCGAAGGCTGGCAGACGGCGATCACGTGCACGTCGGGGCCGAGGTAGCGGCAGAAGTCGATGACGTAGTCGATGTAGTCGTCGAGATCGAAATTGCCCTGCGCCAGCGGCACCTCGCGCGCGTCGGTCCAGTCGGTGATGTGCACGTCGTGGTCGGGCAGCAGCGCTTCGACCGTGCCGCGCAGCAGCGTCGCATAGTGGCCGCTCATCGGCGCCACCAGCAGCACCTTGGGCGAACGCCTGGGCGTGTCGCGGCGGAAACGCAGGAGCTGGCAGAACGGCTTGCGCAGCAGGATCTCTTCGTTGACCGCCACCGGCACGCCGTCGATCTCGGTCGTCGGCAAGCCGAAGGCCGGCTTGCCGTAGTCGCGCGTCATGCGCGCCACGATCTCGGCGCCGGCTGCCATCGACTTGCCGTACCAGGTATCGGCGAAGGGATTGTAGGGGCTCGACGAGGCCTGTTCGACGGCGTTGGCCCACAGCCTTACGGGCTGGGCGAGCTGGCGCTGGAGTTCATAGGCGTAATAGAGCATGAGGGCGCGGATTGTACGCTTCGCGGCCCGCTTGTCACGGGAATACCGCGCTGCACAAATTGAGTAATATCAAAGAGTTAGAGAAGGCGCCCCACGGCAGCGGCGATGGTTTCGGCCTTTGCCTCATGGGTGAAGTGGGTGACGAAGCGGCCGTTGCGGTCGAGCAGATAGACGATCGACGAATGGTCCATCAGGTACGGGGCGCCGTCCTTGCCCGGCACTTTCTGCGAATAGACGCGATAGGCGCGGGTGACCTGCTCGACCTGCGCCGGCGTGCCGGTCAGGCCGATGAAGGTCGGGCCGAAATTCGGCACGTAGCCCTTGATGACCGCCTGCGTGTCGCGCTCGGGATCGACGGTGATGAAGACCAGGTTGACCTTCTTCGCCGCGTCGCCGCCCAGCTTGTCGATCGCCGTCTCCATCAGCAGCAGCGAGGTCGGGCAGACGTCGGGACAGAAGGTGTAGCCGAAATAGATCAGGGTCGGCTTGCCCTTGAGGCTGTCGGCCGTGACGGTCTTGCCGTTCTGGTCGGTGAGGGCGAACGGTCCGCCGATGCCGGGCTGCTTGCCCTGCCAGGCATCCCAGGCGATCCAGCCGGCGGCGCCGAGCAGGACGGCGATCCAAACGCCCAGCAGGGCCTTCATGGTGCGCGACATGGTCGAGAACATGGTCCGGCGCGCTGCGCTCGACAAGCCGGACGGCGCGTCGCACAAGGGGAGTTGATGACGCACGACCTCGTCCTCCTCGCGCGCGCCGCCGACTACGCCGCGCGCCAGCATATCGCGCAGCGGCGCAAGGGCGAGGCCGCGGAACCCTACGTCAATCACCTCACGGAAGTGGCGGCGTTGCTGGCCGAGGCGACGGACGGTGCCGATGTCGTGCTGCTGATGGGCGGCCTCCTGCACGACACGCTGGAGGACACCGACGCGACCTATGAGGATCTCGCGCAGCGCTTCGGGCCGGAGGTCGCGGCGCTCGTCGCCGAGGTGACCGACGACAAGTCGCTGCGCAAGGACGAGCGCAAGCGCCTGCAGGTCGAGAAGACGGCATCGAAGTCCCGCCGCGCGAAGCTGCTGAAGATCGCCGACAAGACGTCCAACCTGCGCAGCCTGGTGCGCAGCCCGCCGAGTGGATGGGCGGAAGAACGTCTGCGCGACTACGTCGTGTGGGCCGAGGCGGTGGTGCGATCCTGCCGCGGGCTGAATGCGGCGCTCGAGGCAGGCTTCGACGCAGCCTACGACGAAGCCAGGCAGCGCTTCGGCGCGCCGCCAATAGGATACGCGTGCTCATCCTCAACGGACCGCGGGCCTCCAGGCCCGCTCAGGATTGGATAGCCTGGTGCTGCCCATGAGCGGGCCTGGAGGCCCGCGATCCAATGAGTTCCATTCCGGGGAGAAAAAAACGATGTTCTACGATGCCGCCAAGCGCGATCACGGTCTGGCTCTCGATCCGCTGAAGTCGCTGATCGTGCCGCGGCCGATCGGCTGGATCTCGACGATCGACGGCCAGGGACGCGTGAACCTCGCGCCCTACAGCTTCTACAACGGCGTCGGCGAGCATCCGCCGATGGTCTATTTCGCCGTCACCGGCACCTACGGCGACACGCCGACCAAGCACAGCCGCATGAATGCCGAGGAGACCGGCGAGTTCGTGGTCAACATGGTGGCCGGCACGCTGGGCGAGAAGATGAACATCACCACCGCGATGGTGGCGTACGGCATCGACGAGATGAAGCTCGCCGGCCTCACGCCCGCGCCGTGCCGCTTCGTGAAGCCGCCGCGCGTCGCCGAATCGCCCGTCGCGCTCGAATGCAAGTACTGGAAAACGGTCGAGCTTCCCGTCGAGCCGGGCCACGAAGCGCAGCGCGGCTCGGTCGTGTTCGGACAGGTCGTCGGCGTGCACATCGACGACGGCATCCTGAAGGACGGCCGCGTCGACGTGCTGGCCTTCAAGCCGGTCGCGCGGCTGGGCTACAGCGAATACACCACGACCGAGAACGTCTGGCGCATGCGCCGCCCCGACGATCCGCGCTATCAGTAGAGCGAGCAGACTGGCGCTTTCCTCCCCGTTCATAGGAGAGGTATCGCCGTCATGTTAACCCATCGCCAGCAGCCACACGCCATAGGCGGCAAGCAGCGCCCCGCCGATTCGGCCGATCCACGGCCCCGCCGCGACCTTCTCGATCAGGACGACGCCTGCGAGTGCCGCGACCCAAAGAAGATTCATCACACCGCCGACGAAGAGCAGCAACATCAGGATCCAGCAGCAGCCCAGGCAATGCAGGCCGTGCGTCATGCCCATGCGCAC
>Ga0268266_10004566_pt1 | contig 13232 bp, 12 predicted proteins | sample KBSS13metaG_FD_190356 | JGI IMG/M metagenome (GOLD analysis project Ga0268266, IMG submission 190356) | Switchgrass rhizosphere microbial communities from Kellogg Biological Station, Michigan, USA - KBS S1-3 metaG (SPAdes) (version 2) | ecosystem: Host-associated > Plants > Roots > Rhizosphere...
AAGAGCTGCCTTATGGCATCGCGGTTGAAATCGAGAAGAAGGCCGAAGAAGAAGGCCGCCTCATCATCGACGCAGTCATCTGGGTGGATCGCGCGGGTCAGAAGCCCATCGTCATCGGCGCCAAGGGCTCGCGCCTCAAGCGCATCGGCCAGCAGGCACGCGAAGAACTCAACGCCAGGCTCGGCAAGCGGCTGCACTTGAACCTGTGGGTCAAGGTGCGCGAAGACTGGGCGGACGATGCGCGCGCGCTGGCGCAACTGGGGCTGGAATGAGCGCGCCGCGCGAACGCATCACGCTCGAACCGGCCTACGTGCTGCACAGCCGCGAGTACCGCGACACCAGCCGTATCCTCGACGTGTTCAGCGTCGCGCACGGGCGCATCACCTTGTTCGCGCGCGGCGCGCGCGGGCCCAAATCCAGACTGGCGTCGCTGCTGATGCCGTTCCGGCCATTGCTGGTGTCGTGGAGCGGGCGCGGCGACGCAGCGCAACTCACCGGCGCCGAGCCGCACGGCGAGCTGTCGGCACTGCCTTCGCGGCAGGTGCTGTCCGGCTTCTACCTCAACGAACTCATCATCAATCTGACCACGCGCCACGATCCGCAGCCCCAGCTGTTCGACGACTACGCCACGGCGTTGCGCAGTCTCGCGGGCGACGGCGCCGCGGAGCCGACGCTGCGCGTGTTCGAAAAGCGCCTGCTGGCGTCGCTGGGATATGGCCTCGAGTTCGACGTCGAAGCGGGCACTTACTACCGATTCCACGTGGGCGAGGGCCTGGCCGAGGTGCGCGAGGATTCACCGGGCGCCTACTCGGGCCGCTGCCTGCTGGCGTTGCAGCAGGAAGAGCTGGCGGACGGGGAAACACTCGACGTGGCGCGCCGCTTGTTGCGCCAGGCGCTCGATCATTGTCTCGAAGGCCGCGAACTTCGCACGCGCACCGTGGCGCGTTCGATGGCGCGCCGAGGAAACTCATGAACCGCATCGAACTGGGCATCAACATCGATCACGTCGCCACCGTGCGCCAGGCGCGTCGCGCTCCGTACCCCGATCCGGTGCACGCGGCGCTACTGGCCGAACAGGCCGGCGCCGACAACATCACGCTGCACCTGCGCGAGGATCGGCGGCACATCCAGGATCGCGACGTGCATGCCCTGCGCCCGCTGTTGCAGACGCGCATGAATCTCGAGATGGGCATGACGGCCGAGATGCTGGACATCGCGGTCGGTGTGCGGCCGCAGGACTGCTGCCTGGTGCCCGAGAAGCGCCAGGAGATCACCACCGAGGGCGGCCTCGAAGTGGCCGGCGACCTCGAGCGCGTCGCCGCGGCCGTGAAGAAGTTGTCCGCGGCGGGCATACGTGTCGCCCTGTTCATCGCGCCGGACCTGGCGCAGATCGAAGCCGCGAAGCGCAGCGGCGCGCCGGTCATCGAGTTGCACACCGGCACCTATGCGGAGGCCTCGGGTTCCGCGCAGGCGCGCGAGCTCGAACGTCTATCCGCCGCGGCGAAACGCGCCGCGAACCTCGGCCTCGAGGTGCATGCCGGTCACGGACTCACCTACAACAACGTGACGCCGGTGGCCTCGATCTCCGAGATCGTCGAGCTCAACATCGGCCACTGCATCATCGGTCGCGCCATTTTCGTCGGCCTCGAGAAGGCCGTGCGCGACATGAAGACGCTGATGCAGGCGGCGCGGCGATGATCTTCGGCATCGGCGTCGACGTGCTCGAGGCCGCGCGCGTGAAGAAGTTGTATGCCAAGTACGGCGATCACTTCGTCGACCGCCTGCTGATGCCCGCCGAGCGGGCGCAGCTCTCGAAAACCAAGCGAACCGAGCGTTTTCTCGCGATGCGTTTCGCCGCCAAGGAGGCCATCGTCAAGGCCATGGGTACGGGCTTCGCGCACGGCATCTGGATCCGCGACGTGGGCGTGGTGCAGAACGCCTGGGGCCGGCCCGAAGTGGTGTATTCACCGCGCGGCGAAAAGGTGCGGCGCAAGCTGGGAATCGGCAACGGCCACGTCACGCTCACCGACGAGGCCGGGCTCATCGTCGCGGTGGCGGTGCTGGAGACCGCGGCGAAGGCGCGGCTCGCGCGCGCCGTCGGCAAGGTCAGGGCGAAGGTGAAGCGCTCGCGGAAATCGCCATGAACACGCTGGTCTTCGACATCGAAACCGTTCCGGACGTGGAATTCGGCCGGCGGCTGTACGGCCTCGAGGGCCTGTCCGACGACGAGGTCGGCAAGGCCATGCAGGCGCGCGCGCGCCAGGAATCCGGCAGCGATTTCCTGCCGCACACGCAGCAGCGCATCGTGGCGATCTCCTGCGCGTTCCGCTCGCGCGAGGGTTTCCGCGTCTGGAGCCTGGGCGAGGAGTCCGCGCCCGAACGCGAGCTGGTGCTGCGCTTCTTCGATGGCATCGAGAAGTACACGCCCGAGCTGGTGAGCTGGAATGGCGGTGGCTTCGACCTGCCGGTGCTGCATTACCGCGCCTTGCGCCACCAGGTGGCCGCGCCGCGCTACTGGGAAACCGGCGACGAGGACACGGCCTTCCGCTACAACAATTACCTCGGGCGGTTCCACTGGCGGCATCTCGACGTCATGGATGTGCTGGCGGGCTACCAGAACCGCGCGCGGGCTTCGCTCTCGGACACCGCGGTGCTGCTGGGTTTCCCGGGCAAGCTCGGCTTCGATGGGTCGCAGGTCTGGGACGCGTACCAGCGTGGCGAGCTCACGCGCATCCGCCGCTACTGCGAGACGGACGTGGTCAACACCTGGCTAATCTATCTACGCTTCCAGCACATGCGCGGCCGGCTCACCGACGCGGGCCTCGCGGAGGAGCTGGCACGCACCCGCGCCTGGCTCACCGACGCCAAATTGCCGCACTTCGACGAGTTCCTCGCGGCCTGGAGTCCGGCCGGGAGTCAGCCTTGAGCAGGGCGGTGCGCGCCGCGAATGCGGCGCTCGAGACCGGCGTGGTCGAGGACCTGACGCACGAGGGCGAGGGCGTGGTCCGGGGCGGCGAAGCTTCCGGCAAGACCGTGTTCGTCGCGGGCGCGTTGCCAGGCGAGCGGGTGAGCTTCCGGCGCGCGAGCTTCCACAAGAGCCACGACGAGGCCACGCTGGTCGAAGTGCTCGAGGCCTCGCCGCAACGCGTGACGCCGCGCTGCGCGCACTTCGGCGTGTGTGGAGGCTGCGCCCTGCAGCATCTCGACCCCATGGCGCAGCTCGAGGCCAAGCAGAAGGAACTGGCCGGCAACCTGGAACGCATCGGGCACGTCGCTCCGGTGGAGTGGCTGCCACCTTTGTTAGGGCCCCACTGGAACTACCGGCGTCGCGCGCGTTTGTCGTCGCGCTACGTTGCGAAGAAGGGCCGCAGCCTGGTCGGCTTCCGCGAGAAGCAGGGCAAGTACGTGGCGGACGTCTCGCGTTGCGAGGTGCTGGCCGAGCCCGTGGCCTCGCTGGTCGGGAAGTTGGCCGAGCTGCTGACCGGCATGCAGCGCCGCGAGAGCATTCCGCAGATCGAGGTCTCGCTGTCCGACGGGGAGCGGGTGCTGGTGGTCCGGGTGCTGGACCCGCTGCCCGAGTCCGATCTCGATGCGTTGCGTGCCTTCGAGCGCGAACATGGCCTGCGCTTCCTGTTGCAGCCCGGTGGCCTCGACACCATCGCGCCCCTGACGCCGGGCCCGGTGGACCTGCACTACCGCCTCGACGAGTTCGACCTGAGGCTCGACTTCGTGGCCACCGACTTCGTCCAGGTCAACGCCGCCATCAACGCCCGCATGGTGGCCCGGGCCATCGAACTACTGGAGGTCCGGCCCACCGACCGGGTGCTGGACCTGTACTGCGGGCTGGGCAATTTCACGCTGCCCCTGGCGCGACGGGCGGCCGCGGTAGTTGGCGTGGAAGGCGAGGCCGGCCTCATCGAAAGGGCCCGGGCCAATGCCCGGGGGAACGGCATCGAGAACGCCACTTTCCACGTGGCCGACCTGTCCGTGGAGCCGGACCGGACGATTCCCTGGCTGCGAGGGGGGTACGACAAGGTGCTGTTAGACCCTCCCCGGGTGGGTGCCCGCGAGGTTTTGAGCGCCGTCGCACATCTTGCGCCGCACCGGGTGGTGTATATCTCCTGCCACACGGGCTCGCTTGCGCGTGACCTGGGCCTGCTGACCCAGACCCACGGCTTCCGCTTACTTGCCGCCGGTGTACTTGATATGTTCCCGCACACCACACACGTGGAGTCCGTGGCGGTGCTCGAAAGGGCCCCGTAGAAGGGCTCCCGGACGACTGGACGCTTGCCGTGACCTTGGGCCCACTGATGGTCGATGTCGCCGGCCTCGAGCTCACGCCCGAGGACCGCGAGGTCCTGCGCCATCCTCTCGTGGGCAGTGTCATCCTCTTCACGCGCAACTACGCCTCCCCGGAGCAATTGCGCAAGCTGGTCGCCGACATCCACGCGGTGCGCAACCCCGCGTTGATCGTGGCCGTCGACCAGGAGGGCGGTCGCGTGCAGCGCTTCCGTCCCGAGTTCTCGCTGCTGCCGCCGCCGCGGCGCATCGGTCATGCCTATGACCTCGACGCCAAACAAGGTTTGCAGCTGGCCCGTTCCATGGGCTGGCTCATGGCCGCGGAGCTGCGCGCGCACGGCGTGGATCTTTCCTTCGCGCCCTGCGTGGATCTCGACTACGGCATCAGCGAAGTCATCGGTGACCGCGCATTCCACTCCAGGCCCGCCGCGGTCGCGGAGCTCGCGCTGGCGTACCTCGCGGGCATGAAGGACGCCGGCATGGCCGGCACCGCCAAGCATTTTCCCGGCCATGGCGCCGTGATCGCCGATTCGCACAAGTCGTTGCCGGTAGACAGGCGCGGCTGGAACGAACTCGGCGACGACCTGTTGCCATACCGCCGCCTGATCGCCAACGGCTTGCCGGGCGTGATGGTGGCGCACGTCTTGTTCCCCGCCGTCGCGCCCGAGCCCGCGAGCCTGTCGCGCCGCTGGGTGCAGAACGCCTTGCGCGAAGAGCTGCGCTTCGAAGGCGCGATTTTCACCGACGATCTGTCCATGGGTGGCGCCGCCGAATACGGTGACATCGTGGCGCGCGCTTCCGCGGCGCTCGAGGCCGGTTGCGACGTGCTGCCGGTGTGCAACGACCGCGCCTCGGTGGCCCAACTACTCGACCGGCTCCGCTGGGATCCGCAACCGAGCTCGCATCTGCGCCTGGTGCGCATGCGCGGCAAGGCGGCGCCCGAGCGCGAGGAGCTGGTCGCCGGCGATGCCTGGCGTGCCAGCCAGGAACTGCTGGCGCGCTCCGCCGCCCCGCCCAAGCTCAGCCTCACCGCGGGCAACGCATGAACGGTTTCAAGGACGACTTCCTGCGCGGCGCGCTCGACGTGGCACCCGATGGCGTCGTGATCACCGAGTCCGGTGGTGATCGCCTGGTGGTGTACGCCAACCCCGCGTTCTGCCGGCTCACCGGCTACGACGTGAGCGAGCTCGTCGGCAAGAACCTGCGCTTCCTGCAGGGCGCCGACCGCGATCAGCCCGAGTTGGCGACACTCCGCGATTCACTGCGCCACTCCGAGGGCGCCCGTGCGCTGCTGCGCAATGCGCGCAAGGACGGCACCGTGTTCGTCAACGAGATGCAGATCAGTCCGCTCAAGGATGCGAATGGACAGGTCACGCACTTCATTGGCTATCACCGCGAAGGCGGCACCCGCCAGAAGGCGAACACCGAGTCCTCGGGCATCCGCGGACTGCCGAACTGGGTGCGCGAAGACCGGCTCACGGGCCTGGCCTCGCGCTTCTACTTCGAGGACGTGCTCAAGCGCGACTTCGCGCTGGCGCAGCGCGACAAGACCGACATCGCGCTGCTGCTGTTCGACATCGACCAGCTCGGCCCGTACAACGAGATCTTCGACCGCACCGGCGGCGACGCCGTGGTCAAACGCGTGGCGCGCGCCATTGCCGGCTCTTTCCGCCGCGGCACCGACATCGTCGGCCGCTGGGAAGGCGCCAGCGTCATCGTGCTGATGCACGGTACGCCGGCCGACCACGTGATCCAGCACGCCACCACGGTGGCGCACCGCGTGCGCGAGCAGCAGATCCACCACCCGCGTTCCACGCAGAAATACGTGACCGTGAGCGGCGGCGTGGCCGTGCAGGTCGCGCGGCCGGAGGATTCGGCCGAGAGTTACCTGCGTGCCGTGGAAGCGGCCGTGGGCCGGGCGAAAGAGCAGGGCAGGAACCGCATCATCGTCGCCGAGGAACACGACTTCCGCTGAGCTACCAGCGGTGGTGGACGTGCCTCGCGATTCTTCCCTGGTAGATCTCGCGCAGCGCCTGCAGGGTCGCGGACGACAGCGGTGGCAGCTTGCCTGCCGCCGCATTGCCCAGAGCCTGTGATCGATTCTTCGCGCCGGGGATGACCACCGAGACGGCATCCGCCATCAGGATCCAGCGCAGCGCGAAGGTGGCCATCGTGACGCCCGGCGGCACCAGTGGACGCAGCGCGTCGACGGCCTCGAGCGCCAGCTCGTAGGGCACGCCGGAAAAGGTTTCGCCCACGTCGAACGCCTCGCCGTGACGATTGAAATTTCGATGATCGTCGGCCGGGAAGCGGTAGTCGCGCTTCAACTTTCCGGTGAGCAGGCCGCTGGCCAGCGGCACCCGCGCGATCACGGCGACCTTGCGTGCCTGCGCCTCGCGAAAGAACAGCTCCTGCGGCCGCTGCCGGAAGATGTTGTAGATGATCTGCACCGAGCTGACGCCCGGGTACTCGATCGCTTTCAGCGCTTCTTCGACTTTTTCCACCGACACGCCGTAGAAGCGGATCTTGCCCGCGGCCACCAGCCCGTCGAGCGCATCGAAGACTTCCGGGCGGTAGTAGACCTCGGTAGGCGGGCAATGCAGCTGCACCAGGTCGAGAGTGTCCACGCCGAGGTTCTGGCGGCTGCGATCGATGAAGGCTTCCAGGTTCGCGCGCGTGTAGCCGCCGGCCACGTGCGGCGAGAGTCGCCGGCCCGCCTTGGTCGCGACGATGGGTCGCTGGCCCCGCCACTCCTTGAGCACGTCGCGAATGATTCGTTCGGAACGGCCGTCGCCATACACGTCCGCCGTGTCGATGAAGGTGGTGCCTGCTTCGAGCGCCGCGAGCAGTGCGTCGCGGGCGTCGGACTCGGAGACATCGCCCCACGATCCGCCGATCGCCCACGCCCCGAAACCGATCTCGGATACATGCCAGCCCGTGCGGCCGAACGGCCTCGCGGGGATTGCCATCAGCGACCGCCCGTCGAGCGGTTCGCCGGCGTCACCAGTGCGATCACGCCGAAAGCCGGGTGGTCGTAGTAGTTCAACTGGTCGAACTTCACGCGCCGCGATTCGTTCATGTTGAACAGCTGCCCCTGGCTGGCCGCCAGGCCCGCGGGGATGTTCGACGCCTGGTAGGTCAGCGCCATGCCGAGGTGCAGGTAGCTGCCGCGCTCCAGGTAGATGGTCCCGGTCAGGCCGGGCACGTTGCCGGCCAGCTTGGCCACCGTGAAGCCGGCGCGCGAACCCCAGGAGCTGGCGGTCTGCTGCCAGGCGAAGTGCGCGATGGGCGGATAGTTAGTCGTGTTCTGCAGGCGCGCCGCGACGGCGTTGAGCTGGAATTGCGACGAGGGGATCGACTGCACGAAACGGCCGGTGGCCGGCGAATCCGGGGTCTCCGGGCCGCGCGCCACCGACCGGGCGCTCCAGTCCTCGGGACCGCCGGCGCCGCTCTGGTTGCGGAACACCACGATCTCGATGTTGTAGACGGTCGGCGCACCGGCGTTCTGTGCGCGGGCGACAGGCAGGGAGGCGAGCACGCCGGTCAACGCCAGCGCCAGCACGGCAAGCAGCTTCATGGGGCGAAAGTATAGCCGCTGCGTCACGAGGGTTTGCGCGCCGACGCGCCGGCGGCGGCCTTGGGGGCCGGGTTCCTGGCCCCGCCGCCGCCCCGCAGTTCGGCGAGGAATTTCTCGGCGAATTCGAAGCGGCTGCCGTCATCGTCGGTCTCCACCGATATGCGGAGCTTCAGCGCGCCTTCGAGCCGGTAGTCGCGGTCGGGATGTTGCACCAGTCGTATGACCGCCTTCGGGTCCACCTGGTTCGTTTCCTCGAACAACGCATAACCACCCTGCGGGCCCAGGTCGAGGCGGCGGATTCCGATTGCGCGGGCCTGCAGTTTGAGCCTGGCCACGCGCAGCAGGTTGGTGGCGGGCGGCGGCAGCGGACCGAAGCGGTCGACGACTTCCTCGGTCAGCGCATCGATGGCCGCGTTGTCCGGCGCGGCGGCGAGGCGCTTGTACATGGCGAGGCGCACGGGCACGTCGGCCACGTAGCTCTCGGGCAACAGCGCCGGCAGCCGCAGCTCGACCTCGGCGGTCGCGGCCAGCGGCCGGTCGAGCATCGGCTCGCGTCCTTCCTTCAACGCCTTCACGGCCTGTTCGAGCAGATCGAGGTACAACGTCAGGCCCACCTCGGTGAGCTCGCCGCTCTGCGACTCACCTAACAACTCGCCGGCGCCGCGGATCTCGAGGTCGTGCGTGGCGAGCACGAAGCCGGCACCCAGCTCCTCCAGCGATTCGATGGCCTCGAGGCGCTTGACCGCGTCCTGCGACAAGGCCTTGCGATTCGGCGTGAGCAGGTAGGCGTAGGCGCGGTGATGCGAACGCCCGACGCGGCCGCGCAGCTGGTGCAGCTGCGCGAGGCCGAGGCGATCGGCGCGGTCGATCATGATGGTGTTGGCCGTGGGCACGTCGATGCCGCTTTCGATGATGGTCGTGCACACCAGCAGGTTGAAGCGCCGATGGTAGAAATCCACCATCAGCTGCTCGAGGTCGCGCTCGCGCATCTGCCCGTGGCCCACGCGCACCTCGGCCTCGGGAATCAGCTTGGCGATTTCAGCCGCGGTCTTCTCGATGGTCTCGACCACGTTGTGCACGAAGTACACCTGGCCGCCACGGCGGAATTCGCGCATCGCGGCTTCGCGCAGCGTCGGGGCGTGCCACTCGGTCACGAAGGTCTTGATGGCCAGCCGCTCGGCCGGCGGCGTGGTGATCAGCGACAGGTCGCGCAGGCCGCCGAGCGCCATGTTCAGGGTGCGCGGGATCGGTGTGGCGGTGAGCGTCAGCACGTGCACCTCGGCGCGCAGCGTCTTCAGGCGCTCCTTGTCGCGCACGCCGAAGCGGTGTTCCTCGTCGATGATGACCAGCCCCAGGTCCTTGAAGCGCACGTTGGCGTGCAGCAGCCGGTGCGTGGCGATGACGATGTCCACCGTGCCTTTCTCGATGCCCTCGATCACGGCATTGGATTCCTTGCCGGAGCGGAAACGCGACAGCGATTCGACGCGCACCGGCCAGTCGGCGAAGCGGTCGCGGAAGTTGTTGGTGTGCTGTTCGACCAGCAGCGTGGTGGGCGCCAGCACCGCCACCTGTTTACCGGCTTGCGCGGCGATGAAGGCCGCGCGCATCGCGACCTCGGTCTTGCCGAAGCCCACGTCGCCGCACACCACGCGGTCCATGGGCTTTTCGCTCTGCAGGTCCTGCATGACCTGGCGGATGGCCTCGGCCTGGTCGGCGGTTTCCTCGAACGGAAAGCTGCTGGCGAAGGCCTGGTACTCGAGCTCCTTCGTGGGTAACGAGGGTCCGCGTTTTGCCTGGCGCTGCGCGTACAGATCCAGCAGTTCGGCGGCCACGTCGCGGATCTTGTCGGCCGCGCGCTTGCGCGCCTTCGCCCATTGGTCCGTGCCGAGCTTGTGCAGCGGCGCACTTTCCGGTGCTGCGCCCGAGTATCGCGACACCAGGTGCAGCTGCTGCACCGGCACGTACAACTTGTCGCCGCCGGCATATTCGATGACCACGAACTCGCCGTCCTGTCCGGCCACCTGCATGACCTGCAAGCCGACGTAGCGGCCGACTCCATATTCTTCGTGCACCACCGGCGAACCCGGGCCCAGCGTGGTGAGGTCGCGAAGGATGGCCTGCGGGTCGGAGGCGGCGCGGCGACGGCGGCGTTCCTGGCGCGCACGCTGCCCGAAGAGCTGCGCTTCGCCGAGCACCGCGATCGGCGGCGTGACGATGCTGAGGCCCGCCATCTCCGGCGCGATGGTGATGGAGAAGTGCGCATGGCCATCGACGAACTCGTGCCAGCCCGCGGCGGCCGCCGGCGTGAGGCCGGTGGCGCGCAGCATCTCCAGCAGCACCTCGCGCCGGCCGGCGGAATCCGCGGCCAGCAGCACGCGCCCCGAGAATGCCTGCACGAACGTGGCGAGCGGCGCCAGCGGTTTCTCGGCACGCAGGTCGATCTTCCACTCCTGTGGCGCGGCGGTGGAGAAATTGAAACCCTGCGCCGCATCCTCGACCTTGAAGCTTTGGTAGTCGATGCGCGTGAAGGTATCGAGCCGCGTCTCGAGCTCGGCCGGCGTCAGGTAGAGCTCGTCCGGCGCGAGCACCGGCCGCTCGATGTCGTGGCGGCGCTCTTCGAAGCGCTCGGCCACCACGCTGGCGGCGCGCTCCACGGCGCCGGCGATGTCCGTGGCCGCGCACACCACGGTGTCCGCCGGAAGATAGTCGAGCAGTGTGTCGGTGCTGTCGAAGAACAGCGGCAGGTAGAACTCGATGCCGGGCGGCGCGAGGCCGTCGCTGACGCCGCGATAGATCACGCTGCGGGTCGGATCGCCTTCGAAGCGCTTGCGATAACGCAGCCGGAACGCCTTGACCGAATCCGCATCGAGCGGCAGTTCGCGGCCCGGCAGCAGGCGCACCTGTTTCAGCGACGCGCCGGAGCGTTGCGACTCGGGGTCGAACTCGCGGATGGCCTCGATCTCGTCGTCGAAGAGATCCACGCGCAGCGGCGTCTGCGTGCCCATCGGGTACACGTCGAACAACGAGCCGCGCAGCGCGAATTCACCGGGCGCGGTCACCTGGTGCACCGAGGCGTAGCCGCTCTCGACCAGGCGCGCGCGCAGCGGTTCGAGCGGCAGGCGATCGCCTACCGCCAGATTGAAGGTGCGGCCGTCGACATAGCCGCGCGGCGACAGCCGCTGGCCGAGCGTATCCGCGGCGGCCAGCAACACGGCGGACTTCAGACGTGGCAGCTCGGCCAGCGCCGCCAGGCGCTCGGAGATGATGTCCGGGTGCGGCGAGAACAGGTCGTAGGGCAGCACTTCCCAGTCGGGCAGCACGTGGATCGAACGCGTATCGTCTTTTCCCTGGCCCAGGAAGAAGCCGAGCTCCGCGCGCAGCTGGTCCAGCTCGCGCGCATCACGCGCGATGACCAGGTAGGGCCGCGTATCGGACTCCACCGCTTCGGCGATCGCCAGGCTGCGCGCCGAGCCGTAAAGCTGGTGCCAGCGTTGGCGCGCGCGCGGCGCGGGCAGCGGAGGATGGAGCAGGGATGGCATTGCGAAGGCGCGGCAGCTTACGCTTCGGCGCGCACCGTGCAAATCGCCCGGAAGGGGCGAGACGAATCAGGAATGGCTGGAAGCCGGCGTCTCAGCCGTGCGGCACGACGGCGTGCAGCACCTTGTCGTTCTCGAACACCACCACGAAGTTCGGATAGAACCACTTGGTGATGGGAGGGTTGCCGACCGCGTCGCTCTTGCTCGAGGGAGCGCCGAACTTGGCTTCGACGGCCGCCATGGTCGAGCCGCGCTGCGGCGTCTCGACGCCGTTGGGCTTCATGACGACCTGGCCATCGACGGCCAGCGTTTCGCCGAAAGTCGGCACCGCAAGGCCCAATCCCAGGGCGATCAACGACAGCTTCAGGTTGCGAGCAAGCATGGCTTTCTCCTCTTCATCACGGGGTCTGCGACTTCGACCCTGGCGGCAATATACGCCCCGATATGGCAAAGTCAGCCGCTGTCGCCGGCAGCCGACTATGTCTAACAGCGCTTTTGTGATCTCCGTCAGGTTTTTGGCCCACAATCCGCCGCGATGCTGAATTCGTTGCCCCTGTTCGTCGGGTTGCGCTACGTGCGCGCCCGATCCCACAAGTTCTTCGTCTCGTTCATCACCTGGGTGTCGCTGCTGTGCGTGTGCCTGGGCGTGACCGCGCTCATCGTGATCCTGTCGGTGATGAACGGCCTGGAAGGGGAGTTGCGCGAACGTTTGCTCGCCCTGTCGGCGCACGCGCGGATTTTCGTGCCGGCGAACAGCACATCCGCGCCGCCCGACTGGCAGGCGCTGGCCGGGCAGGTGCGCGCGGCGCCCCAGGTGACCGGCGCGTCGCCGTTCATCGAAATCGAGGCGCTGGCCATGCGCAAGCCGGACATGCTGCCGGTGCGCCTGCGCGGCATCGATCCGACCCACGAAGGCGACGTGGAGAAACTCTCCGGCGCCATCATCGAGGGAAAACTCGCGGACCTCGAGCCCGGTTCAAATCGCGTGCTGGTGGGCCGCTCCTTCGCGCAGATGCTGGGCCTCGGCATCGGCGACTCGATCACGGTGCTGATCCCGACCACGGACGCCGACGGCGCGCCGCAGCCGAGGTTGCGCGAGTTCCAGGTGGTGGGCGTGCTCGCCGCGGAGCTGCAGGACACCGAGGCGTTGCTGATCACCTCGCTGGCCGACGTGCGCGCGCTGCTGCCCGATCCGGATTCGCGCATGTCGCTGCACGTGAACTTCCGCGAGCCGCTGGGCGCCGGAGTACGCAAAGCAGAGCTCGCGAAGCAGTTGCCCGCCGGCGTCGAGATCCGCGACTGGACCTTCGACCACGCCAGCTACTTCCGTGCCATCCGCATCGAGAAGACCATGGTGGCCATCATCCTCATGCTGATCGTGGCGGTGGCCGCGTTCTACCTGGTCGCCATGCTGGCCATGGTGGTCACGGACAAGCGTACCGACATCGCCATCCTGCGCACCCTCGGTGCCTCGCCGCGGCGGGTCATGACCATCTTCCTCATCCAGGGCAGCGTCATCGCCTGGTTCGGCGTGGCGCTGGGCGTGCTGCTGGGTACGTTGATCGGCTACCACGCCGGCGCCGTCGCCGCCTTCCTCGAGCGGCTGTTCCGCTTCGAGATCTTCGATTCCACCGTGTACGTGGTCACCCGCCTGCCGTCGGAGCTGCGGCCGCAGCAGATCCTGTGGATCGCCGGCGTCGCGATGTTCATCACGTTGCTGGCGACTATCTACCCGTCGCTGCGCGCCGCGCGCATCCCGCCGGCCGACGCGTTGAGGTACGAGTAGGTGCCGGTGCCGTACGAATGGCTGATCGGGGTGC
>Ga0268266_10004567_pt1 | contig 13229 bp, 13 predicted proteins | sample KBSS13metaG_FD_190356 | JGI IMG/M metagenome (GOLD analysis project Ga0268266, IMG submission 190356) | Switchgrass rhizosphere microbial communities from Kellogg Biological Station, Michigan, USA - KBS S1-3 metaG (SPAdes) (version 2) | ecosystem: Host-associated > Plants > Roots > Rhizosphere...
CATTTACCCTTCGGGATGGAAATCAACGTTACGTTTTGCTGAAACGATGCGGCGCTGGTCTGGTGATGGGACTGGCCATTGCGGGGATGCACTACACCGGGATGGCTGCTGCGATGTTTCACGAAGGCTCGGTATGCGGCGCGGCCCTGAAGGTCAGTACGACGTGGCTGATCTTTACGGTTACTGGTTCCACGCTGGGTGTGCTTACGGTGACGCTGATCTACTCCATGCTGGATGCGCGATACGATCTGCAGACTTTTCGTTTGGAGGCTTCCATCGAAGAGGCACGGCTGCAAGCTTCGCTTGCGCGCGCAAATGAACGCCTGTTGGTGATGGCGACGGAAGACACCCTGACCGGATTACCCAACCGAAGCTCGCTGATGGAGAGGTTGGAACAGGCCATTCGGACGGCGCGGCGAACAGGGAATCATTTTGCCCTGATGTTTATGGACCTGGACGGGTTCAAGACGGTGAACGATTCTCTTGGTCATACAGCGGGGGACAGGTTGCTGAAGGCGTTTTCGCGGCAGCTGGTGAATAGTGTGAGGCATGAGGATACGGTAGCCAGACTGAGCGGCGACGAGTTTGTGGTGCTGCTGGAACGATTGAGCGCACAGCAGGACGTGGTTCCGATTGCGGAAGGAATTCAGGACAGGATGCAGCAGGAGTTTGTGATTGAAGGAACTCCGTTGCGCGCGACGGCTTCGATGGGGATTGCCATGTATCCCCAGGACGGCGAGACCGTGGAAGATCTGTTGAAGAATGCCGATACGGCGATGTATGACGCAAAACATCACGGCAGGAATACGTTTCGATTTTTCCATGCGGACATGAGTGAAGCTGCTGCAAGGACGCTGGAGATCCATCGAGGACTGGCAGAGGCACTGGAGAAGAACTATCTTTCGCTACAATTCCAGCCGAAGTTTCGTGGATCCAATCGAGAGATGGTTGGTGCGGAGGCGCTGATCCGCTGGGAGCATCCTGAGCTGGGGGAGATTCCCCCACCAGAGTTTATTCCTGTAGCGGAGCGGACGGGGCAGATTGTGCCTATGGGAAACTGGGTGATTCGGGAGGTGTGCCGCTATATCGACCGATGGAAGCAGGCGGGGCTTCCTCTGGTGAAGATTGCAATCAACCTTTCGCAAGAGCAGTTGCAGAGACCGGACTATGTCGACCACGTGCTGGAGATAACGAGAGCAGAGGGTATCGAGCCTCAATGGATTATGTTCGAGATTACCGAATCGATTGCCATGCGCAATCCTGAGCTGACGACGAGCATGATCGCGCGATTTCAGATGTCGGGGTTTGATATTGCGGTGGATGACTTCGGAACAGGATATTCGAGCCTGGCGTATCTGCAGCAGTTTCGCGTGAAGCAGTTGAAGATCGATCGTTTCTTTACCGATGGATTGGATCGCCACGGGCGGGAGGGAGTTGCGATGGTGTCGGCGATTATTGCGCTGGCGCACGCGCTAAACATGGTGGTCGTGGCCGAAGGGGTGGAGACGCAGACGCAGTTGACTCAGCTGAAGGACCTGGCATGCGATCAGATGCAGGGGTTTCTGCTTGCACCACCGTTGACAGCGACAGAGTTCGAACGAATGCTGCGGAGATACGCCGAGGATTTGGGCGATGCAGGTACGACGCTTGTACGCGATGAGCGGAGATCCGACTCCATAGGCCGGTGGTTGTCTGAAGGTGTGGATGTGAACTAAGGGACGGGATGTTCCTTTCGTTTTAGCGAAGACCGCCAGAGGCGAGAAGAAGCTCGCCAGTGAGCCAGCGCGCATCGTCGGAGGCGAGAAAGACGGCGACAGAAGCGATGTCAGCGGGCTGACCGGTACGGCCGAGCGGAGTCATGGCTTCGCGTTTGCGCTGCCATTCACCACCGATGAAACCGATGGTGTGGGTGCCTTCAGTCTCGACGAGGCCGGGGTTGATGGAGTTGACGCGGATGTTGCGTGAGCTGAGTTCTTTTGAGAGCACGCGGGTGATAGAGTCGACCGCTCCCTTGGTGGCGGTGTAGATGGCGCCGTTGGGTGGGTTGGTGGAGGTGACGGACGAACCTATGTTGATGATGCTTCCACCAGAGGCGTCGAAGAGCTTGACGGCCTCGCGAGTGGCGAGCAGCAAGCCAAGGACGTTCGTGCTGAACTGACGGTGATATTCGTCGGTGGTGAATTGTTCGATGGACGTGAAGCCGTAGACTCCGGCGTTGTTGACGAGGATATCGAGACGGCCGAAGGTCTTTTTGGTTTCGCTGAAGAGCCGGAGAACATCGGCTTCGGAGGCAACACTGGCCTGAATGGCGACTGCGCGGCCTCCTGTCTGCGTGATGGCGTCGACGACCTTTTCAGCATCGCTGGCGCTAGTGGCGTAGTTGACGACGATGGATGCTCCCTGGTCTGCAAGAGCGCGGGCGATGGCGGCTCCTATGCCTTTAGAGGCGCCCGTCACTACGGCAATTTTGTCTTTAAGTTGTTTCATGTTGATTTGCTTGTATCCCGATTTGGCTCACGGAAAAAAGAGAGATGAGACGCAGACGAACTGCGCCTCATCCGTGAGTGGAGGAGAGAAACTAGCGAAGGCCGCCGGAGGCTACTACATGCTCGCCGGTGAGCCATCCTGAGTCGGAGGACGCGAGAAAGACGGCGATCGGGGTGATGTCGTCGGGCTGCGCTATGCGTCCGAGTGGGGTTTGCGCCTCGAAGCCCTTCTGGAAGTCGCTTCCGAGGACTCCCAGAGTGTGGACGCCTTCGGTTTCGACCATGCCAGGATTGATGGAGTTGACGCGAATCTTCCTGGGGCCAAGCTCTTTGGCGAGCACGCTGGTGATGGAGTCGACGGCTCCCTTGGTTGCGGTATAGACCGAGGCCGTAGGAACAGCGAGCGAGGTCGCAGCGGATCCGACGTTGATGATGCTTCCACCGTTATCGCCAAAGAGCTTCACGGCTTCTCGCGTGGTCAGGAGTAGGCCGAGCACGTTGGTGTTGAAGTGGAACTGGTAGTGTTCTTCTGTAAATTCTTCGATAGGCGCGAACTGATAGACTCCAGCGTTATTCACGAGGATGTCCAGATGGCTAAAGGCCTTTTTGGTTTCGGCGAAGATACGCTGGACGTCGGCTTCTTTGGAGACGCTTCCCTGGACCGCTATGGCTTTGCCGCCTGCCTTAGTGATCTCGGCGATAACCTTTTCAGCACCTTCTTTGCTGGAGGCATAGTTGACGACGACCGATGCGCCTTCTTTGGCGAGGCCCCTGGCGATGTCTGCTCCGATTCCTTTGGACGCTCCCGTAACCACTGCAACTTTTCCTGTAAGCTTGCTCATCTCTCCGACCTCTCCTATTGTCGATAATTTGACAACCGTCTAATTGATGTTGAGCGGAGATAAAAGGATTCGGCGACGGTTGTAAAAAGTAGCCGTCAAATTTCGGTGTGGTCTATGTGAAGAAACACGGTGGTTTAGAAGGGACTCTGCTCCTGGGCGCTGGCGGACCCTCTTTTGGAGAACCCAGAGTTCGATTCAAAAAAATCGGAATAAAAGGCGAATGTCTCGGTTATCAACTTCGAGTGCCTAAATTCAAGGGTCCATCACTGGTGGAGACTTTCGCCCGTCTGAATGCCCTCATTCATCTTCGCAATGCGTCGGAGTGCAGTCGATGAACAAGTTGTCATCACAGGATGTTCGTTTGCAAGTATTCATTACTAAGGGTTCCCCGCGTTCCCGAGCTTCGCACACTTTGAGATTCCTGATTGTTGTTGCTGCTTCCCTGGGAAGCTATTGCACCTCCGTTGCTCAGGCTCGATCCATTTCGGTTCCTACGTCGCCCGCGAGCTTCGAGATCGACAACGCCAGGACCGGTGCCCACGGGGACAAGGTCCAATTCGGGGATTTTCTTGGACGTCGCGCGATTTATCTCCCATCGGGTCTTTTAAGTGTGAAAGATGCAGAGTTCCGCGACGGTGCTCTGGAGGTCGATGTGGCAAGCAAGCCACACAGCTTGTTCCTGGGAGTTGCTTTCAGAATCGAATCAAATGCAAATCTGGAGATGGTCTATCTGAGGCCATCCGCTTCAGACACGATCGAAGCTATGCAGTACACCCCGCGAATGAATGGCGACGCTATCTGGCAACTGCTCAATTCGAAACACGAGAAGGCTCGCGCACATCTCCCTGAAAACCGGTGGATTCATATGAAGCTCGTGGTGCGCGGTCGAACCTGCAGTGTCTTTCTGAATGGAAGCAAGGCTCCCGCGCTGGTGGTAACGAATTTGCGGAGGGGAGATAGCAATGGTGGAATCGGTTTATGGTCGCTGGGAGGAGGCGGGTACTTCAGCAACCTCCGATATCAACTCTTTCCGGACCGGAGGCCTTTGCCGGATCTTCCGCCCTATGAACGTCCAGGCTTATTGTCCAAATGGGAGCTATCCCCGGCATTTGATGCGAGTGACGTCGACGCGAATGAGTATCGAGCCTCCATACTTCAATGGGAGAAGGTGCGTACGGAGGATCCCGGGTTTGTCCTGATCAACAGGTACCGTACCAGCCCGGCGATGTTTCCTATGCCGCCTCGCGAGGAGATGCGAAAGGGCCGTGTGAAAGGCGCTAAGGTTGTGTTCGCACGAACCCATATCTCCTCTGTGAAGGGAGAACAGAAGATCCTCAAAATCGGCTACAGCGACGACATCGTCGTCTATCTAAATCGAGAGCGAGTTTTTTCGGGGAAGAACGCTCTATCGTATCGCGGAGATACGTCGTTCGGTACATTCGGCGTTGTCGATCAGGTCGATCTCCATCTGAACCCTGGGGAGAATGAATTGATGGTCGCGGTCACGGAATACAACGGAGGCTGGGCGTTCCAGTGCGAGCTGCCGCCAACCGATTCGAAGGGTAATGTCGGAAGTTCTAGGTCGTCTTCAAAGAAATATCAGTGACATCGGAGGCGAACTTGAGAGCTGATCGGCGAAGGGGTTATTTCACGAGGTGAGCTTCGAGAACATTGAGGAACTGAGCGAGCCATGCGGGATGCGCCGGCCATGCGGGGCCGGTGACAAGCTTGCCGTCCGTGATGGCTTCGGTGACCTCAAGGGAGACGAAGGTTCCTCCGGCCAGTTCGACCTCGGGAGCGCAGGCCGGATAGGCACTTAGACGTTTGCCGGTAAGGACGCGGGCTGCGGCGAGAAGCTGAGGGCCGTGGCAGAGAGCTGCGATGGGTTTATCGGAGCTGTCGAAGTGACGGATGATTTCAAGCACACGCGGGTTGAGACGCAGATATTCAGGAGCTCGGCCACCGGGTATGACAAGGGCGTCATAGTCCTCAGGCCTGGTGGCGTCGAAGGTGGAATTGAGAACGAAGTTGTGGCCCGGTTTTTCGGAGTATGTCTGATCGCCTTCGAAGTCATGGATAGCGGTGCGGACACGGTCGCCGGATTTTTTACCAGGACAGATTGCGTGCACGGTGTGGCCGACCATCTGGAGGGCCTGGAAGGGAACCATGACTTCATAGTCTTCAACGAAGTCTCCAACGAGCATGAGAAGTTTTGCCGGCTTGAAAGGAGAGCGATGAGTGGGGGACATAGAAGCTCCTTCAGAAAGAGGCATCAGTAGCCGTTGGCGACAAGATATTGCTCCGTGAGGACGAAGCCGCTGGAGTTTTCGCCCCGACGCTCGGCATATTTTCCAAGTACGTCGACCTCGATGTTGAGCAGGTCTCCGTGGGAAAGCGTGCGAAGACTAGTGGCTGCGTAGGTGTGCGGAATGATAGCGATCTCCACCTCGTTCCCGCGAATGGAAGCCACCGTGAGGGAGATTCCTTCGACGGTGATGGATCCTTTTTCGACGACGTAGCGGGTGAGTTCGCTGGGGACAGTTAAGCGCAATCGATAGTCGGTAGTTTCAGTATCGGGAGTGAGCGGCTCGAGAGCGACGAGCGTACCGGCGGCATCGACGTGGCCCTGAACGACATGCCCTCCGAGTGGAGAGCCAGCGGGTGTGGGAAGTTCGAGATTCACAATCGTCTCAGGCTTGAGCCGGGCAAGCGTAGTGCGTGCGATGGTCTCCGCAGCGAGGTCGGCGGAAAAGCGAGGGGGAAAGGCAAATGGCTCGATATCGATCGCGGTAAGACAGACTCCGCTGACGGCGACGGAATCGCCTGTGGACAGTCGACTAATGAGCTCTGTGGATGCGCCGATCGTGATTCGTGTTACTCCGGCTTGCGGGGCGACGCTGAGGACGGTTCCAGTAGTTTCGATCAGGCCGGTAAACATATCTACAGGGTAACGCGAAGGTCGGCTGCGAGGACAGCGGAAGGAGCGATGCGGCCCAGGTCTAATCGCCAGACGGCATGGTAGAGCCCGGTGGCCTGAGTTCAGGGTGGCGCCTGAGAAAGTCTGCGGCGAGCGGACAAACAACGTCGAGACGGAATTTGTTGTCGCGTGCATAGTCGAGCGCGGTGCGCACGAGCATTCCTGCGATGCCTTGTCCGCGAATGGCGGATGGGACTTCGGTGTGGAGCAGGGTGATCCAGCCGCGGTCGTCTGTCTCGAACTCGAGATAGGCGAGGTGGCCACTTTCTTCGTACTCGAATCGACTGCGGGTGACTTTGGTGGGCTTGCTCATGGAATCTCTCAGTTTCCCATCATAGTAGCGGATCCGCGCCGATTCTACGCCCAGGGATCGCGGAGAGAGCCCGCAGTGCGAAGATCGGGCCCGAAGGCAGTGTGGGTGGTGCGATGGAGGCGTTGCTCGACTGCCGAAGCCGAAGCGATGCCGTCGGCGAAGGGAAGAGCATGATCGCCGAGCTCTATGGGAGCTTGAAAGAGCACAACCTTGTCGACCAGGTCCTGAAGAAGGAATGCACCGTTGAGGCGGGGGCCGGCTTCGAGGAGGACGCTGAGGATCTTTCGCTCCGCGAGTTTTGCGAGGACGGAAGAGAGAGCGAGATGGCCTGCGTGATCGGGGACGATCTCGACTTCGACACCGTTTCTGCGAAGTTCGTCGATCTTTTCGGCCGGTGCGGTGGCGCCGGTGATGAGGAGCAGGTCGCGGTTGATTGCGCGAAGAAGCTGCGAGGTGTCTGGGATGCGCAGGTGAGTATCCAGCACGACGCGGAGCAGGGGCCTGCGTCGCGGAGCGTGAGTGCGATCGGTCAGGAGTGGATCGTCGGCGAGCACGGTGCCGATGCCGGTGAGGATAGCGTCGGAGGCGTGGCGAAGTTGTTGAACTTCATCGCGTGCCGCGGGACCGGTAAGCCAATGCGGTTGATTGGGCAGGCGCGACGAAGACGGAGGAGCGAGCTTGCCGTCGGCAGAGAGCGCGGCTTTGAGAGTGACAAAGGGAAGTGTGGTGCGAATGAAGTGAGCGAATGCATCGTTGAGGTCGCGTGCCTGTTGCTGCAGCACGCCGACGGAGACCTCTATGCCCGCAGCTCGCAGCTTATCAAGACCGCGACCGCTGACGAGTGGATTGGGATCGGATGTAGCGACGACGACGCGCGCGATGCCTTCCGCTACGAGAGCGTCGGCGCAGGGGCCAGTACGCCCGTGATGACTGCAGGGTTCGAGGGTGACGTAAGCTGTGGCACCTTGTACCGGGAGTCCTCGACTAGCGGCCTGTTTGAGGGCGACGATCTCAGCATGGTCGTAGTTGTCGTAGAGATGCGCTCCTTCGCCGAGAACCTGATCCTCGCGAACGATCACACATCCTACATAAGGGTTGGGACTTGCGAGAGCGGTTGTCTCTGCAGCGAGACGAAGGGCCCGCTCCATGTAGAGCTTATCGGAGGACGCCATCCCGTTCAGGATAGCAGTGGTGTGCAGGATACTTGTCAGCCGACGAGAGAGTCGATGAAGGCACTGCTGTCGAAGGGAATAAGATCGTCGATCTTTTCACCGATGCCTGCGTAGAGGACCGGCAACTTGAGTTCGGTGGCGATGGCGAGAACGATGCCACCCTTGGCGGTGCCGTCGAGCTTGGTAAGAACGATGCCTGTAACGCGGGCTGCTTCAGTGAAGAGGCGAGCCTGCTGCAAGCCGTTCTGGCCAGTGGTGGCATCCATGACGAGGAAGGTCTGATGCGGCGCTCCGGGAACCAGCTTTTCGGCGGTTCGGCGCATCTTATCGAGCTCTTTCATCAGGTCGGTCTTGGTGTGCAGGCGTCCAGCGGTGTCGGCGATAAGAACATCGGTGGATCGGGCTTTTGCGGCGGTCAGTGCGTCATAGAGCGCAGCGGAAGGGTCTCCGCCCTGCTTGGTCTTGATGACGGGAACATCGGAACGTTGCGCCCAGACCTCCAGCTGTTCGATGGCAGCGGCGCGGAAGGTGTCGGCGGCGCAGAGCAGGACGGTGCGGCCCTGCGACCGAAAGAGATTAGCGAGCTTGCCGGTGGTCGTGGTCTTTCCTGTGCCGTTTACTCCCACCATGAGGATGACCTCAGGCGGGGCGGAGGGGTGCTGGATGGGGCGTGCGACGCCATCGAGAATTTGACGGAGCTCGGCTTTGAGGATGTCCCTCAATTGGGCTCCGCTTTCAATGCCTGTGCGGAGAGCCCGCTGCCGAAGATTCTCCATGATGATGGCAGTAGTTGTGCTACCGATGTCGGCGGCGAGCAGCCGAGGCTCAAGGTCATCGAGCGAGGCTTGATCGACCTCGCGGGTAAGAGCTACGACTGAGCTGATCGATTCGGAGAGGGACTCGCGGGTGCGCGTGACCGCCTTCCTCATGCGGTCGAAGAGGCTTAGTTTCGGCTCCTCAGGAGCCGGGGTCTCGGGCGATTCAGGTTCGGCCGGACGTTTTCCGAAGAGAGAAGAGAAGACCATGCTGCATCCAGTCTATCGCTTCGGGAGGGTCTATCGCTTCGCGAGGGCTGCCGCGGGGTAGGCGCTAACCCGCAGCTGGGGTCTTCATCACAAGGCTCGAGCTAGGATGGTTGTCCTGAGTCTGAGGAACTATCTTGTGACCTTTTCCTCGAATCAGCACCACGGCTCCGATCAAGATAATGATCAGGGCGATTGCCGCAAGGATCACCACGGGAAGGAAACGCGAATCCCCCTTACGTTCTTCGGGAGTGGGGTCGTTGCGGGTGGGCTGGATTTTTTCTTCTTCAGAAGCCGCAAATTTGCGTGTTGGATCCATGGGATCGGCCATGCCGGGTTAGATGCAGGGAGCGGCTTAGGCGTGGTGTGGCTTATTGGTGCTCGTCACGGCCGGGACGGGACATCAGATCGCGAATCGCGTCACTTGGCACTTTATTTTGGTGGAGGATAGCGTCGACCTGTTCTGTGATCGGCATCTCGACGCCGTATCGCCTGGCGAGGCCAAGCGCGGCGGCTGTCGAAAGGATACCTTCGGCGACTTTGCCGCCCATTTCGGAGAGGATGGCGTCGAGCTTGTGTCCACGCCCAAGTTCAACGCCGACGGCGCGATTTCGGGAGAGCTCTCCAGTGCAGGTAAGGATGAGGTCACCAACCCCGGAGAGTCCGGAGAGGGTCTGGCGGCGGCCACCACAGGCGACGGCTAGTCGTGTCATCTCGGCGATTCCGCGAGTGATCAGCGCTGCAGCGGAGTTATGACCGAGGTTGAGGCCTTTGACCACTCCCGCTGCCAATGCGATGACATTTTTTAAAGCTCCACCGAGTTCGACGCCGGTGACATCGTCATTGGTATACAGGCGCAGGGCGGGTGAGGAGAAATCGCGCTGGATGGTCTGCGCGAGACGAATATCGCTGGCAGCGGCGACGATTGCTGTAGGGCTGCCGGCGGCGACCTCTTGCGCAAAGGATGGGCCTGAGAGGACCGCACAAGGGTTGCTTGTAATCGACGCGATGACCTGGGACATCCGCAGATAAGAGTTTTCTTCGATGCCCTTGGAAGCTGAGAGGATGATCTGATCTCGAGTCAATGAAGGCTCGATGCGCGTGATGACGGAACGCACATGCTGGGATGGCACCACACAGACGATGATGTCCGCCTCGGAGACGGCGTCACGAAGATCGTTCGCGACGTGGACGTTGACCGGGAGGATATAGCCGGGAAGGTAAGAGAGATTCTCTCCAGCTTCGCGCAACTGTTCTGCCACGGAAGCAGAGTGAGACCACAAGCACAGATGATGTCCATTGCGTCGCGCCAGCGAGATAGCTAATGCTGTACCCCAGGCCCCAGCTCCAAGAACGGTGATACGGCTCAAGCAACCACCTTTCGAGAACCGAAGCGATGCTCTGTACCAGCGAGCAGACGACGAATATTTTGAGAGTGCTTCACGATGACAATGAGGGGGATAAGGATGTAGCAGGCGACGAGAATAGGTGAACGCACCGGGGCATGCGGCAGAGCGAAGATAGGAAAGAGAGCTGCCGCGAGAATGGATGCCAGTGAGACGTAGCGGGTAAACAGCACGACGACCAGAAAGATTCCCAGAAGATAAAAGACGATGGTGAGAGGTACGAGCGCGAGGAAGACGCCGAGTGCAGTGGCCACTCCCTTGCCTCCGCGGAAGCCCAGCCAGACCGGGAAGCAGTGGCCAAGAACGGCGGCAAGCGCAGCAGCGGCGGCGACGTCGTAGGCCTGAGGGAAGCCGTAGGGTTCGGCGATATGCTGAGCGATGACGACTGCGAGAAAACCCTTCAGAGCGTCGAGTACGAGGGTGAGGATGCCCAGGCCTTTTGCTCCTGAGCGGGCGACGTTGGTGGCTCCGATGTTGCCGCTCCCCGTCTTTCGTATGTCCTCATGCCGGAAGATGCGGACCAGCAGATAGCCGAAAGTAATAGAGCCAAGCAGGTAAGCCAGCGGGATGGAGATCAGCCAGGGCGTCATGAAGGTACGATGTTGAGTCTATCAATTTGTGCCCTGTGGGTAAGCGAGACGAAGGTGTTAGGAAGTTACTGCAGGGTCTGCCTTATAAACTCAAGGGCATGCTGGGATGACCACCAACGGATATAGTCCCGATCGCCGTTGAGATTGAGTTCTTTAACACGGGTCTCACGACCGTCAGCCAGACCGATGTAGACGAGTCCGATCGGCTTTTCCGCATCCGGTCCGCTGGGAGCGCCACCCGGTCCGGCGAGACCTGTGATCGAGATGCCGAGTGAAGTTCCGGTGCGAGCGCGGATGCCTTCGGCAAGAGCGCGAGCTACCTCGGGACTGACTGCTCCATGAAGATCGATCGTCTCTTGCGGCACATCGGCAAAGAGCATTTTGAGCTCCGGTGTGTAGACGACTGCTCCTCCAACAAAGGCGCGTGAGCTGTTGGGGACCGAGGTGAGACGTTCGGCGAGCAGGCCTCCGGTACAGCTTTCGGCGACAGAGAGCGTGAGATGCCGCATCTCGAGCATCAGAAGCACCACCTCTTCCAGATTTTCGCCGCAAGACGAGAAGATGGCATCGTCCATTTCCGCTTCGATGAGACTGGCCAGCTCATCGACTCGCGCTTGAGCTTCAGCCAGGGTTGGTTTGGTGGTGGCGAAGTGCAGTTGAATCTCGCCTTGTCCTGCCAGGATGGTGGTTTGGATGTCGGAATGTTGATTGTAGATAGGAGAGGTGCGGGCATCGACGACCGATTCGGGGATCAAGGCCATGCGAAGGACACGCCGCGCGAGACGCCGGCCCGGAAGGATAGAAGCAAGCAGGGGCTTCGCGACCTGTTCGAATAATGGTTTGAGCTCTCGCGGTGGCCCGGGAAGGAGAAGGATGATCTTTCGGTATTCTCCTACGACGGTATCGAGCATCTGTCCTGGAGCGCTGCCGTTGACGTTGGCCAAGACGACGGCGCCTTCGAGGACATCGGCCTGTTTCGCATTATTCGGAGGCATCGAGATCTTGCGGGCGGCGAAGCGTTTATAAAGAGCCGTAAGGATCTCGGGGTTGCGATGGAGCGAGATACCAAGCCCTTCCGCAGCAGCTTCACGCGTGAGGTCATCTTCGGTGGGACCGAGACCGCCGGAGAAGATCACGATATCGGCACGAGAGTATGCAGTCTTCGCGGCGTTGGTGAGGTGTTTGAAGTTGTCGCCAACGATGGTTTTGAAGGCGACCTCGACACCGAGGTCGTTGAGCTGCGCTGTGAGGAAGAGGGAGTTGGTGTCCTGCCGGTGCGGCGTAAGCATCTCGGAGCCGGCTGCGATAATCTCTGCGATCATGTGACGATCTAAAGTCCTCTCACGTCCGCGAGCATTTGGCGGACACAAGGCATACAGACGAAAGCCTCATCCTTCATCATATTGATTTTCGCGCCGGGAATGTTGGTTTAAGCGGGCACGAGAACACGGCGGAAGGTCAGATTGATTCTGTATGTGCCGGTGAGAGGATGAGAGCCTTCCACGATGGGGGCAACCCCGTGATAGATGAGACGCGCCGGGCCTCCCCAGACTAGGATGTCGCCATGTTCGATACGAATACGCCGGGGTGTGTCGGCGCGTCGCAGCGTGCCGAGCAGGAATGTTGCAGGAAGTCCCAGCGAGACCGAGACGATCGGATGGCTATAGTCCCTCTCGTCCTTGTCCTGGTGGAGCGAGAGACGTGCGCCGACGGAGTAGCGGTTGATGAGACAGCTGTTGGGGGTAAAGTCCGGAAAACCACCCGCTGCCGCGGCTTGCCGGGCAAGGGAGAGCAGGGAAGAGTCCATAGCCGGCCAGGGAAGGCCGGTCAACGGATCGAGAGCCCTGTAGCGATACCCGGTGCGATCCGTGGTCCATCCCAGAGCGCCAGTATTCGTCATTGCCACCGACATGGTGTGACCGCTGGGAACAACCATCTGACGAAAGGGTGCGATGTCCTCGACGGCATGGATCACCTTGTAGAGCAACGCTGCCTCCTCACGGCAGAAGGCGCGGAGAAGCGTGACGCCTTCGGAGAGGAGCTCTTTCGCGGGGAGCACCGGCTCAGGCCAGAGTCTGTCGCTACTGTGCGTCATGAAAGATGACTCCAAGGGTGAAGCGCTGGCCGGAGCGAATGGGGCTGACGCCGTGGCGCATGGCCACTCGATAGATACCGCGAGTGCCACGCTGAGGTCGATGATTCACCGCGAAGAGAACGGCATCTCCCTGATGCAACGGGACGACAGAGACGCGGGACTGCATGCGCGGACGCTGCTCGGTCAGCACGAACTCTCCTCCGGTAAAGTCACGGCCGGGCTCACTGAGCAGGAACGCCGCCTGGATGGGAAAGACAAGCTCACCATAGAGATCCTGGTGAAGACAGTTGTAGTCGCCTTGTTGGTACTTGAGCAACAAAGGTGTC
>Ga0268266_10004569_pt1 | contig 13226 bp, 11 predicted proteins | sample KBSS13metaG_FD_190356 | JGI IMG/M metagenome (GOLD analysis project Ga0268266, IMG submission 190356) | Switchgrass rhizosphere microbial communities from Kellogg Biological Station, Michigan, USA - KBS S1-3 metaG (SPAdes) (version 2) | ecosystem: Host-associated > Plants > Roots > Rhizosphere...
GTCAGGTCGGAGTGGGTCCTCCGGATCAGCCGGACGATCACGGCCGTGGCCACGGCGAGCTCGTCGGGGTGGAGGGCCGGGACTCCGGTGACGAGGGCGACGCGTCGTGGGGCGCTCGCGTGATGCTGGTCGTCGGCGGCCAGCCCGACGTCGTGCGTGCGACGGCACCAGGAGGGACACCCGTCGGCGGCTCCGGTCTCGTCGGTCTGGTCGTGCATCAGTCCCCCGTCCATCGGACCCCGTCAGGCACGGTAGAGGCGGTGTCCGACAACCGAGTGCCCGTTCGGCCGGTTGTCCACAGCCAACCCCGGGTCACCTGTGAATTGCCACACGAGTATGGCCACGCCGTGCACGTGAGCCCACCACAATCGAGGCATGGCCAGGCAACGACGCGGGGAACCGACGTGGGAGGAGTTCGGCCGGGAGATCGGGGTGCGGTTGCAGCGTGCCCGCGAGCTGCGGGGACTCAGCCAGGAGCGGACGGCCCACCTCGCCGGGATCGCGTCGTACACCTATCAGAAGTTCGAGAAGGGCGAGTCGCGCCCGGGCTCGCCTCTCAACCCCCGGCTGTCCACGCTGCTCGCCCTGTGCCGGGTGCTGGAGCTGCGCCTGGAGGACCTCGTCCCCGATCCGGCTCCGGCAGCGCCCCCGGAGCGCTGACGGCATGAGCTACACCCACGGGCACGCCGAGAGCGTGCTGCGGTCCCACCGCACGCGCACGGTCGAGAACAGCGCCGCCTACCTCCTGCCGTACCTGAGGCCGGACCACCGACTGCTCGACGTCGGCTCGGGCCCCGGCACGATCACCGCCGACTTGGCCGGGCTCGTCCGCGAGGTGGTCGCGGTCGAGGTCAGCGAGGGGGCCGCGGAGATCACCCGGTCCGGGCTCCGCGAGCGTGGCGTGACGAATGCCGAGGTCGTCGTCGCCGACGTGCACGCCCTGGACCTGCAGGACGGGGACTTCGACGTCGTCCACGCCCACCAGGTCCTGCAGCACGTCGCCGACCCGGTGGCCGCGATGGGCGAGATGGCCAGGGTGACCAGGTCCGGGGGAGTGGTCGGGGTTCGCGACAGCGACTACGCGGCGTTCGCCTGGCACCCCCAGCTGCCCGGCCTCGACCGCTGGCTCGACCTCTACCGGGTCGCCGCACGGGCGAACGGCGGCGAGCCCGACGCGGGGCGCCGGCTGCTCGCCTGGGCGCACGCCGCCGGGCTGGAGGTGGTCAGGGCGACCTCGACGACGTGGTGCTTCGCGACGCCCGAGACTCGTGCGTGGTGGGGCGGGATGTGGGCCGACCGGGTGACCGGCTCGGCCCTGGCCGAGCAGCTGGTCCGGGAGGGGAGAGCGAGCTCCGAGGAGCTCCGCGCGATCGCCGACGCCTGGCTGGCGTGGGCCGAGGATCCCGACGGCTGGATCTCCATCCCGCACGGCGAGCTGGTGATCAGGATCCCCTGACGCCGCGCTCCTCGAGGCGGGCGAGCCGCGAGCGGATGTCCTCCAGCACGGCCCGGATCGGGGCCGAGATCCCGCTGAACGTGAGGGTCTCGCGGGCATAGGTGTACGCCGACAGGGCGGTCGCGACGCCGCGCAGCGCGTCCTCGTGAGTCAGCCCCATGTCCCGCAACGTCTGCCGGGCGAGCTCCCGCTGCGGGCCACCGGTGACGGCGAGCAGCAGGTGCTCGGTGCCGACGTAGGAGTGGCCGAGCCCCCGGGCCTGCTCGACGGCGAGCGCGGCAACCGCGTCGAGTGCGGCCGGCTTGCCGCCGTTCCTGGCCCGGCCGCGCAGCTCGTCGACGACGTCGTCGGGATCGAGTTCGGCGGCGGTGAGCACGGCGACGGCCAGCCCGCCGGACTCGACCATGGCAGCCACCAGGTGGACCGAGGTGGCCATCTCGCCGGCGGCCTCGGCGGCCTTCTCGGCGTCGGCCAGGACGCCGTACGCCCGCTTCGTGAAGTTGCGCTCCAGTGCCGTCGCGGACGTGGTTCCCCCGCCGGGGGAGTCGCCTCCCTGGCTCGCGGCCACGGCGTCGGCCAGCGCCTGCTGGCAGACCGCCGAGACCGGGATGCCGGCGGCCCTGACCTCGCCGGCGAGATCGTCCGGGAGATAGACGTTGATCTTCGGGGACATCCGGGGGCTCCTTCGTGAAACGACGTATAACCCCAAGATAACCCCACGTCGCGACCGCAGCAAGGAGACCGGATCGGTCAGGGTAGGTTAGGCAACCCTAACTTTGTTGTCGTACAGTGTCGCCCGTGCTGGGCAACTACCTGATCGGACTCCGCGAGGGTCTCGAGGCATCGCTGGTCGTCACGATCCTCGTGGCCTACCTGGTGAGGTCGGAGCGGCGTCACCTGCTTCCGCGGATCTGGGCCGGCGTCGCGCTGGCGGTCCTGGTCAGCCTCGCCTTCGGCGCACTGCTGACCTTCGGCCCGCGGGGGCTGACCTTCCGGGCGCAGGAGGCGATCGGCGGTTCCCTGTCGATCCTGGCCGTCGGCTTCGTGACCTGGATGATCTTCTGGATGGCGCGGGCCGCCCGCAGCCTCAGCGGTGAGCTCCGCGGGCAGATCGACCGTGCGGCCGAGGCCGGCCGGTGGTCGCTGGTCGTCGTGGCTGCCCTGGCGGTCGGCCGCGAGGGGCTGGAGACGGCGCTGTTCCTGTGGGCCGCGACCCAGACCGCCACCGGTGCGCACACCGCTTCCACCGTGCCGGCCTGGCAGCCCATCACCGGCGGCGTGCTGGGGATCGCGACGGCCGTCGTCCTCGGCTACCTGCTCTACCGCGGGGCGGTGAAGATCAACCTCGCCCGGTTCTTCACCTGGACCGGGGGGTTCCTGATCGTCGTCGCGGCCGGCGTGCTCGGCTACGGCTTCCACGACCTGCAGGAGGCCGCCGTCCTGCCCGGAGTGGGCTCCCTCGCCTTCGACGTCTCGGGCTCGATCGACGACGGCAGCTGGTACGGCGCGCTGCTCAAGGGTGTCTTCAACTTCTCGCCCCAGACGACCTGGCTGCAGGCCGCCGTGTGGACGGCGTACCTCGTGGTGACCATGAGCCTCTTCCTGCGCGGCGTACGCCGTCGCGGCCGGCCGGGGGCGCAGGTGGCCTCTGCCGCGCGCGACAAGCAACCGGCCTGACCCGACCCGCTCGAGCCCGAAAGAGACCCCGATGCGCTTCGTCCTGCCCCTGGCCGCTCTGGTGACCGTCCCGTTCCTGGCGGCGTGCACCTCCACCACCACCGACCCGGACAGCCCGGCGGGCGCCGGTGGACCCATCACCGTGACGTCCGCCGACGACAGCTGCGACGTCTCGGCGGCAACGGCGCCCGCGGGGAACCTGACCTTCGACGTCACCAACAACGGCTCGAAGGTCACCGAGTTCTACCTCTACTCCGCCGACGGCGAGCGCATCGTCGGGGAGGTCGAGAACATCGGACCGGGCCTGCAGGGCAAGCTGATCGTGACCGCGACCGAGGGCGCGTACCAGACGTCCTGCCGACCGGGCATGGCCGGCAAGGGGATCCGCGCCGACTTCGAGGTCACCGAGCCCACGGGTGGTTCGAAGGCGCCGTCGGAGGACGCCGTCCTGATCAGCCGGGCCCAGAACGACTACCGGGTCTGGGTGCAGAAGCAGGCCGACCAGCTGGTCACCCAGACCCAGCGCTTCGTGACGGCGTACCAGGACGGGAAGGATGACGAGGCTCGGGCGCGGTACCCGCGGGCGCGCTTCTACTGGGAGGCGATCGAGACGGTGGCAGAGTCGTTCGGCGACCTCGACCCCAAGACGGATGCCCGCGAGGCCGACCTCACCCCGGGCCAGAAGTGGACCGGCTGGCACCGCATCGAGAAGGACCTCTGGCCGCAGCGGGCCAAGCACTACACACGGTTGTCGACCGAGCAGCGGGCGTTCTACGGCGACGACCTGCTCGCGAACGTCACCACGGTCCGCGACCGGATCCGCTCGCTGACCTTCACCACCGACCAGATCGCCAACGGCTCGTCCGGCCTGATGGAGGAGGTCGCGACCGGCAAGGTGACCGGCGAGGAGGAGTTCTGGTCCCACACCGATCTGTGGGACTTCGCGGCGAACGTGAAGGGCGCGCGGGTCGCGTTCGAGGACGTGAAGCCGATCCTCGAGAAGCGTGACCCGGCCCTGGCCAGGACCCTGACCCAGCGCTTCGCCGAGATCGAGCGGCTGTTGGCACGGGAGCAGGTGGGACAGGGCTACCGCCTCTACACCGACCTGAGCAAGGCCGAGATCAAGCGGCTCGCGGACGCGGTGAACGCCCTGTCCGAGCCGCTTTCGCACCTGACCGCAGCCGTGCTGCCCTGATCCGCCGGCGTACCTGAGGAGGAGTCACCCATCCCCGAGCTCAACGTCTCTCGACGCGGTCTGATCGGCGGCACAGCCGGTATCGCCGGCGTGGCGGCCGGCTTCGCCGGCGGCGCCTGGTACGGCGACGACCGCGCGGCGTCCTCGCCGGAGGCCGACGCCGCACCCTCGACGTACCCGTTCCACGGCGAGCACCAGGCCGGCATCGTCACGCCCGCCCAGGACCGCCTCCACTTCGCGGCGTTCGACATCACGACGCGCTCGCGGGCCCAGCTGGTGTCGCTGCTCCGGGCCTGGACGACGGCGGCCGAGCGGATGACCCAGGGCCTGTCCGCCGGGCCGGTCGGGCCGACCGAGGGCGCGCCGCTCGTGCCGCCCGACGACACGGGCGAGGCGATCGGGCTGCCTCCCGGCGGGCTGACGCTGACCTTCGGCTTCGGGCCCGGGATGTTCCGCGACGCGAAGGGGCGCGACCGGTTCGGCCTCGCCGACCTCCAGCCCGAGGCCCTGCGCGACCTCCCGCACTTCGCCGGCGACCAGCTCGACCCGTCCCGGTCTCGCGGCGACCTCTGCGTCCAGGCCTGCTCGGAGGACCCGCAGGTCGCCGTCCATGCCATCCGCAACCTCGCGCGGATCGGCTTCGGCACGGTCTCCGTGCGGTGGTCGCAGCTCGGCTTCGGGCGTACGTCGACCACCTCGACCACGCAGTCGACCCCACGCAACCTGTTCGGGTTCAAGGACGGCACGGCCAACGTCAAGGCCGAGGAGACCGCCGACGTGGAGAAGTACGTGTGGGTCGGCGGCGACGACGACCAGGCGTGGCTGGCCGGCGGCTCCTACCTCGTGGCACGTCGGATCAACATGCACATCGAGACGTGGGACCGGCAGGGTCTCCAGCCGCAGGAGGACGTCATCGGGCGCACCAAGGGCAGCGGTGCCCCGCTGTCCGGCGGGACCGAGTTCACACCGCTCGACCTGACGATGAAGGGGTCGAACGGCCCGGTCATCCCGGTCGACGCCCACGTCTCCGTGGTCAGTCCCGAGCGGAACGACGGGGTGCGGATGCTCCGCCGCGGCTACAACTTCGTGGACGGCTCGAACGCGCTCGGCGGTCTCGACGCGGGCCTCTTCTTCGTCGCCTACGTCCGCGACCCGCGCACCCACTTCATCCCGCTGCAGAACAGGATGGCGGGCAACGACGCGATGATGGAGTACCTGCAGTTCACCAGCTCCGCGATCTTCGCAGTGCCACCGGGCACGAAGCCGGGCGAGCACATCGGCCAGGCCCTCTTCGCCTGACCCCCGCCGAGTCGGCGCAAAGAGGCAGCAGAAACACGCCGAGTCGTCATAGGACGACTCGGCGATGGGCCCTGAGACGGCGGCCGTGACGTGCGGGCGCTCGGGTAGAGTCGATCGGGCACAGCGTCGTGCGGGAGCCCCTCGGGCTCCCTCCCATCCAGACCTTCTCCTCCTGAGGACTCCGCCGCTGTGACCACCCAGCCCGTCCGGCCCGTCGTACTGATCGCCGAGGAGCTCAGCCCCGCGACCGTCGAGGCCCTCGGTCCCGACTTCGAGATCCGGCACTGCAACGGCGCCGACCGTGCCGAGCTCCTGGCCGCCATCGTCGACGTGGACGCCATCCTGGTCAGGTCTGCGACCAAGGTGGACGCCGAGGCGCTCGCGGCCGCCACGAAGCTCGCCGTGGTGGCGCGTGCCGGCGTGGGGCTCGACAACGTCGACGTCCGCGCCGCGACCCAGTCCGGCGTGATGGTCGTGAACGCCCCGACCTCCAACATCGTCAGCGCCGCCGAGCTCGCGATCGCCCTGCTGCTGGCCGCCGCGCGACACCTCAGCCCGGCTCACGCGTCGTTGCGCGCCGGCGAGTGGAAGCGGTCGAAGTTCACCGGCATCGAGCTGTACGAGAAGACCCTCGGCATCGTCGGGCTCGGCCGGATCGGCGTCCTGGTCGCCCAGCGGCTCGCGGCGTTCGGGATGGACGTCATCGCCTACGACCCCTACGTCCAGGCCGGCCGCGCCGCCCAGATGGGTGTCCGGCTCGTCGACCTCGACACCCTGCTCGCCGAGTCCGACTTCATCAGCGTGCACCTGCCGAAGACCCCGGAGACCGTCGGCCTGATCGGTACCGACGAGCTGGCGAAGGCCAAGTCGTCGCTGGTGCTCGTCAACGCCGCGCGCGGTGGAATCGTCGACGAGGGCGCGCTCTTCGCCGCTCTCAAGGAGGGCCGGATCGCGGCCGCCGGGGTCGACGTCTACGCCAAGGAGCCCTGCACCGACAGCCCGCTGTTCGAGCTCGAGAACGTCGTGGCCACGCCCCACCTCGGGGCGTCCACCGACGAGGCCCAGGAGAAGGCCGGGATCGCGGTCGCGCGTTCGGTGCGGCTCGCGCTGAGCGGTGAGCTGGTGCCCGACGCCGTCAACGTCCAGGGCGGCGTGATCGCCGAGGACGTCCGGCCCGCCATCCCGTTCACCGAGAAGCTCGGCCGCATCTTCACCGCGCTGGCCGGCGAGGTGGCGCAGCAGATCGACGTCGAGGTCCGCGGCGAGATCACCGAGTACGACGTGAAGGTGCTCGAGCTGGCCGCCCTCAAGGGGGTCTTCACCGACGTCGTCGAGGACCCGGTCACCTACGTGAACGCCCCCCTTCTCGCCGCCGAGCGCGGCACCGCCGTACGCCTGGTCGCCGAGAGCGAGAGCCCCGACCACCGCAACCTGATCACGATCCGCGGCACCCTCGCCGACGGGTCGCAGGTGTCGGTCGGCGGCACCTTGGTCGGCATCGGCCAGCGGGAGCGGCTGGTCTCCGTGAACGACTTCCCGGTCGACCTCGAGCCGACCGACCACCTGGCGTTCTTCACCTACGCCGACCGGCCGGGCATGGTCGGCACTGTGGGCCGGATCCTCGGCGACAGCCAGGTCAACATCGCCGGCATGCAGGTCTCCCGCGACAGCAAGGGCGGCCACGCCCTGGTCGCCCTGTCGGTCGATACCGCCATCCCGGCCGAGGCCCTCGCGGAGATCGAGCAGGCCATCGACGCGACCACGCTGCGGGCCGTCGACCTCGCGTGACGGCCACGACCGGCCGCGCTTGACCTTCAGGTCGGTCGAGGGTGGAGTGTCCCGGGCATGGATGACGATGTCCTGCTCACCATCGGTGCGTTCGCCCGAGCGGTCGAGCTGAGCCCGAGCGCGCTGCGCTACTACGACGACTGCGGCCTGCTCGCGCCGGCCGAGGTCGACCTCACGACCGGCTACCGCTACTACACGCCTGAGCTGGAGAGCCGGGCCCGGTTGATCCGGTGGATGCGCGACGTGGCCGTCCCCGTGGAGACCATGCGAGTGGTGCTCGACGGCACCTCGGGTGAGGCACGGACCGCCCTCAGCGAGTTCCTGGCGGACCGCACGGAGCACGCCGCGCGAGCCGCCACCGTGGTCAACGTCGTGCTCCGCGAGCTGGACCGCGTGGGCGAGGCGGCCCGCCCGACCTCGGTCGTCGTCGACGGCCCCGAGCTGGCGGCAGCCCTGCGTCAGGTGCGACCGGCCGCCGACCACGACGCGACGTCGCCGTTGGCCTGCGTGCTGCTCGAGCTCGACGGCACCCGCCTGGACGTCGTGGCGACCAACCGCTACTGGCTGGCCTGGCGTGAGCTGGCGGTGCCCGACGTCGCGGGGCGGCGTGCGACGAGCCCCGCGCGGGTCGTGCTCTCACCGCACGGCACCGCCTGCCTGGTCCAGCGGCTCGAGGGCGCGGCGGCTGCCGCCCTCGTCCTGAGCGAGGGGCGGCTGTCGCTCGAGGAGCCCCGCTCCGCCGAGGTCGGCGCCGACATCGAGACGCGTCCGGTCGCCTACCCCGCCCACCGGATGATCATCGACGGGCTCGACGAGCCCTCGACGCGCGTCACGGTGGCGCGCGACGACCTGCTCGACGTGCTACGGCGGGCCAACCGCGTCGTGGTGGAGGTCGAGGTCGATCCCGAAGCCCAGGCGCTCCGGCTGACCGCAGCCGAGAAACCCGCCCGGCTGCCGGCCGGTGTGCGGGGAGAGCCGATCACGATGTTGCTGTCGGCCCCGTTGTGGGCCAGGGCTGTCGAGTCCTGCCTGGGATCCGAGGTGACGCTCGACCTCCGGTCACCGCGACGCCCGATCACCGTGCGCTCGGCGTACCAACCCTCGTTCGCCGCGCTGGTGATGCCGACCTCCAGCGCGACGGCGTGAGCCTGCCGCGGGTCCCCGGTTTTCGTCGGTGGGTGCTCGCTGAGACCTGCTCGACGCTCGGGGGCTCGGTGTCGTTCTTCGCCCTCGGCTGGGCGGCGACCGGGATCGGCGGAGGTACGGCGGGGCTGGTGCTCACCGCCGGCTCGGTGCCGCTGGCCGGGCTGATGCTGGTCGGCGGCGTCACGGCCGACCGGTGGGGGATCCGCCGACTCATGATCGCCTGCGACGTCGGGATGGCGGTCGTGATGACCCTCGCTGCCTGCGTACTGGCACTTCGGAGGCCACTGGGGCTCGACGGATCGGGCCACCTCGGCCTGGTGGTGGCCCTCTGCGCGATCTCGTTCCTGTCCGGGACGTCGGAGGCCATGCGTCGCCCCGCGTCCGGAGTCTTCCCGAGGCTCTTCGTCGGGCCCGACGACCTGCCCCAGGTCCTGGCGACCATCGGCCTCTGGTCGCAGGTCGTGCGCATCGCGGGGCCGGCGGTCGGCGGCGTCCTGATCGGCGCGCTCGGGCTGGGAGGAGCGTTCGCGATCGACGCCCTCTCGTTCGGCCTCGTGGCGGTGGCGCTCTCGCTCGTGCTGCCCCCGCGACCCGACCGGATCGACAGCGACGGCGAGTCGATGTGGGGCGCGATCGCCTCCTCGGTACGCGCGGCACGACGGACGCCCGGTGTGCCGGCCGCCCTGCTCGCGGTCGTGGGCCTGGCGGCCTCGGTGTTGACCCTGGTCATGCTGGCGGTGCCGGCGTTCGGCCACGCGCGCGCCTGGGGACCCTCGCGTACGGGGCTCGTGTCCGCGTGCTGGACCTTCGGCGGGCTGCTGGTCACCTCGGTGGTGGCGCGGCGGGGAGCGTTCGGACGGACCGCGATGTGCCTGGGCACCGTGATCGGCGCCGCCGGCGCCGCGCTGCTGGCACTCGCGGCACCGCTGGCCACCTCGATGCTCGGCGTCACGTTGCTGGGCGTCGGCACGACGGTGACCACGACGCGGCTGATCCCCGTCTTCATGAGCCTCACGCCTCCGACGATGCTGGCCAGGTTCCAGGCGCTGCTCCAGCTCGCTCAGACCGGCGCCACGTTGGTGATGATGCCGGTCCTGGGTGTGCTCGTCGGATCGGCAGGACCCGCGACCGCCACCTTGGTCCTCGCCGGCGTGCTGCTCCTGACGACGGCTCCGTTGCTCCGGGTCGGGCAGTCAGGCCACCATCACCCGGGGTCGCCCGGTCGCGTCCCGGCCGCGTCCGCTGGTGACGGCGTCCCAGGCGTCGGCGAGACCATCGACCGCGGCGCGGAGGTCCTCCTCGGGCCGGGTGTAGGGGATCCGGACGAACGAGTCGAGCCCGCCGTCTAGGGCGAAGGCCGGGCCGGCTGACACGGCCACGTCACGGCGCTCGGCCTCGGCGGAGAGGTCCAGCGCGCCGGCCCGCTCGTGGAACGGGAGCTCGCACCACAGCGAGAGTCCGCCCCGCGGCAGCCGGAAGCGCCAGTCGGGCAGCCGTGCGCGCAGCGCGGTCACGAGCGCGTCGCGCTGCGACCGCAGGCGTAGGCGATGCGCCGCCCAGTGCTCCTCGCGGTCGGCCAGCAGCCGGGCCGCGACCAGCTGCTCGAACACCGGCGACCCCAGGTCCATCGCGATCCGGGCCGCGAGCAACTGCTCGGTCAGCTCCGGCGGACAGCGGATCCAGCCGACGCGGAGCCCGCCCCACATCGACTTGCTGACGCTGCCCAGGGTCACCGTGTCGGGGGCGAACGCCGCGAACGGCCGGGGCATCGGCCGGCCGTCGAGACGGAGTGCCACGTGCGACTCGTCGACGACGGGCACCGTGCCGGTACGCCGTAGCAGCGCGGCGTACTCCTCCCGTTGGCCGTTGCTCATCAGGTTGCCGGTGGGGTTCTGGAAGTCGGGGATGAGGTAGGCCAGGCGCGGCCGGGCGTCGCGGACCACGCGAGCGATGGCGTCGAGGTCCCAGCCGTCGACGTCCATCGGCGCGCCGACCCAGCGAGCACCGGCCCGCCGCAGCGCGGCCTGCCCGTTGGGGTACCCCGGCGACTCCACCAGTGCGCGGTCGCGCGGGCGGAGCAGCCCCTGGGCGACGACCATCAGGGCGGACAGCGCCCCAGGGACGACGAGCACCTGGTCGGGGTCGGTCGGCAGGCCGCGAGCGTCGTACGTCGCGGCGATCGCCTGCTGGAGAGCCGGCAGGCCGGTGGGGAAGTAGCCGGTGCCGCCGAGGTAGAGCGGCAGGTCCGCGACGGCGTCGGCGTACGCCGCGGCGATGCCGGGCGCCGCGGCCGACGCCGCACAGCTGAGGTCGATCAGGTCCTCGGACCCGTTGTGCGGCGCGAGTGACCGGTCGAACGCCTGGCGACGACCGCCGGGGAGCCGGGTGTAGGTGCCGGATCCTTGCCGGGCGACCGCGTACCCGGCCTCGGCCAGCGCGGCGTACGCCCGGGTGACGGTCGTCCGCGAGACGGCCAGCGCGACGGAGAGGTCGCGCTCGCTGGGGAGCCGCAGGTCGACGTCGACCCGGCCACCGGCGATCAGCAGGCGCAGCCGGTCGGCCAGCCCGGCGTACGCCGGTGAGCGGTCGAAGTCACCGGCGAGGGTGGCGAGCCGCGATGCGGCAATGGATCCCGTCATGCAGTCCACTCTCGCACAAGTGGCTATTGAGGAGTAGTCCAATCTCGGTCACCCTGGTCCGGTGACCACCCTGGCAACCCCGCGCATCGTGCTGAGCGACCTCGGCCCGATCGCCCAGCTGCGCGCGGGCCGCCTGGTCCGACGCCTCGTCCAGCTGTACGCCGGCCTGCTGCTGTACGGCTTCTCGATCGCACTGATGGTGCGTGGCCACCTCGGGCTGGCTCCGTGGGACGTGCTCCACTCCGGTCTCACCCGGCACTTCCCGATCGACATCGGCGCGGCCCTGGTGATCGTCAGCTTCGTGGTGATGCTGGCGTGGATCCCGCTACGAGAGGTGCCCGGCCTCGGCACCATCTCGAACGCGATCGTGATCGGGGTCTCGACCGACGCGTTCCTGGCCGTGCTGCCGACGACCCACGCGATGCCGGTCCGCGTCGTGCTGCTGACGGCCGGGATCGGGCTGCAGGGCGTGGCCACCGCGGCGTACATCGGGGCTCAGCTCGGCCGCGGGCCGCGCGACGGCCTGATGACCGGGCTCGCCCGGCGGACCGGTCGTTCGTTGCGCCTGGTGCGCACCCTGATGGAGCTCACGGTGGTCGCGATCGGGTTGCTGCTCGGCGGAGTCGCCGGTCTCGGCACCATCGTCTACGCCCTGGCGATCGGACCGCTCAGCCAGGCGCTGCTCCCGGCGTTCCTGGTCTCGACCGCCCGCACGGGTGAATCAAAGACCTGATCGGGGGTACTACTGACGGTTGGGCGCTGGCGCGTGGCCGGCTCGGGGAGCCCACGCGAGAAGGGTGCGTCGATGTCGGTCGATACCGCTCCGCAACAGCCGCAAGGAAAGAGGCGCGACTTCGCGCTCAAGCGTGAGGTCGGCCTGATCGGGCTGATGTGGGCCTCGATGGGCTCGATCATCGGGTCCGGATGGCTCTTCGGAGCCCAGGAAGGGCTGATCGCCGCCGGGCCTGCCGTCATCTTCGCCTGGCTCATCGGCGCCGTCTGCATGCTGGTGCTCGCTCTGGTGCACGCCGAGCTCGGTGCCATGTTCCCGGTCTCGGGTGGCACGGCGCGCTTCCCGCACTACGCCTTCGGCGGCGCCGTGGGCGCGTCGTTCGGCTGGTTCTCGTGGCTCCAGGCCGCGACGGTCGCGCCGATCGAGGTCTCCGCGATGCTGACCTATGCGCAGCACTACAGCTTCGCGCACAGCTGGGTGAAGCTGAACGGGACACTGACCGCCACCGGCATCGTCGTGGCCGTGATCCTGATGGCGCTCTTCGTGGCCATCAACTTCCTCGGCGTGCGGATGCTGGCCAACGCCAACAGCGCGATGACCTGGTGGAAGGTCGCCGTTCCGCTGCTGACGATCATCGTGCTGTCGTTCGCGAACTTCGAGCCCTCCAACCTGCACGCCGCGAACGGGTTCGCCCCGGGAGGGCTCAAGGCGATCCTGGAAGCCGTGTCGACCGGCGGCATCATCTTCAGCTACCTCGGCTTCGAGCAGGCCGACCAGCTCGCCGGTGAGGCGAAGAACCCCAAGCGCGACATCCCACTGGCGATCATCGGGTCGATGGTGATCGGCACGATCGTCTACGTGCTGCTGCAGATCGCCTTCATCTTCTCCCTGCCGCACAGCGCGATCGGCAAGACGTGGGACGACACCGGGCAGAAGGCGTACTTCACCTTGTTCACCAGCCCGTTCGCGGAGATCGCGACGCTGGTCAGTGTCGGGTGGCTGGCGACGATCATCTACCTCGACGCGATCATCAGCCCGGCCGGCACCGGCGTCATCTACACGACCGGCTCCTCGCGGGTGGCCTACGGCCTGTCGCGCAACGGCTACGTCCCCTCGGTCTTCGAGTGGACCAACAAGCGCGGCGTCCCCTGGGTCGGGCTGGTGGCTGCCTTCATCACCGGGTGCGTCTGCTTCCTGCCGTTCCCGTCCTGGCAGTCGCTGGTCGGCCTGATCACCAGCGCCTCGGTGCTGATGTACGCCGGTGCGCCGCTCTCGTTGAGCGCCTTCCGCAAG
>Ga0268266_10004571_pt1 | contig 13222 bp, 13 predicted proteins | sample KBSS13metaG_FD_190356 | JGI IMG/M metagenome (GOLD analysis project Ga0268266, IMG submission 190356) | Switchgrass rhizosphere microbial communities from Kellogg Biological Station, Michigan, USA - KBS S1-3 metaG (SPAdes) (version 2) | ecosystem: Host-associated > Plants > Roots > Rhizosphere...
GCGGCAGCGCGGCTAGCGACGGTAACCCGTTTGCCGGCGGCTTCAACGGCCAGAATGTAAACTTTGATTTCGGCGACATGGGACTGGGCGACATATTCGGCAGCTTTTTTGGTGGTGGAAATGGGTCCCAGGGCAGGCAGCAGCGCCAAGCCCGCGGCAATGACGTAGAAACACGCATCGAGATCAGCTTCGAGCAAGCCGTCTTTGGCACCGAGGTGGATTTGCGCCTAAACCTAGAAGATACCTGTAGCCACTGCAAGGGCACCACTGCGGAGCCGGGTTACGAGCTAAAAACTTGTGATACCTGCAAGGGCTCCGGCCAAGTTGTCACCGCTACCCGCACTATCTTTGGCAACATTCAGCAGGCCATGGTCTGTCCGACCTGCAAAGGCACCGGCAAGGTCCCGGAAAAGGTCTGTACTGTTTGCCATGGCCGTGGTACCGAAAAGCGTACGCAAAACGTCCAGCTAAAAGTCCCCGCCGGCATCGATGATGGTGCTACGATCCGTCTCCGCGAGCACGGCGAGGCTATCGCCAATGGCCCTAAGGGTGACCTGTACGTACATGTACGCGTCAAAGCACACAAGCACTTCACCCGTGAAGGCGATCTGATCCTTAGCGAAGCTCACGTAGGCATGGTAGAAGCCGCCCTCGGCGCCGAAATGGATGTAGACACCGTAGACGGCAAGGTGCGCATGAAGATTCCCGCGGGCACGCAAAGCGGCACCGACTTCAAGCTCAGCGGCCATGGCGTACCACATATGCGCAGCGAAAGCCGCGGCCCGCACATCGTCACTATCGTGGTAGACACGCCCACCAAGCTCACCAAGCAGCAAAAAGAACTGCTAGAGCAGTTCAGCGCTGGTGGAAAAAAGCGCGGTTTGTTTTAAGCTTGCACTTGCGGTTTAGCGGACTCGTCAGAAGAGGAGGGTTCGTTTGAGCGGTTGAACGCCTCTTCAATCATAGCTAGCACTACAGGATTCCCGCACATAGCCTCGACGATGCCGGACATTGTTCGCTCTGATGGCAGTTTTCCTGCACCTAGGAGACCTAGCCTTCCGAGTTCCAGTTGCCGCCAAGCTACGCGTCTAAGCAATTCCTCTTGTACTGCTGGAGGCATGCCTGCGCCCCGCTCACCCCTACCCATCATCTTGTCATCGAACATACGGCTGTCAGCGGCAGCGTAGAACTCATCAACTGGCTCGCCTTCATATATCTTGCCGCCAATCGATACTCGAATACCTTCTGGTGCTATTTTGTCAATAACGTGTGCTCTAATAGCGTCTTTGAATCGTTCGGCGATCATATCCAGCTGCTCTTGGGTTTCTACGCCTTTAAGCAAGATTAACCACTCGTCACCCCGATGGTGTGGGCGTTCGGTGGTGGCGGCTTGCATGATGTCGACAATCTCGTCCGACACGGCGGCCTGGGCTCGCCGATCTTTTTGCCCGGGAATCTTTGCTAATGCTTCTTGAGTTTCCTCGGTCGTACGTGGTTGACGTATGGTGGCTTCTAGTTTCGTGCGAATCCCGGCCAGAACTTGATCACCTCCTAGATGCCCAAAGGCGTCGTTCGCTTCTTTTAGGCCGTCAGCGTCTAGGACGAGTACTGCGATTTTAGGTGGCGCGGGGCTGCCATGCTCACGCGCATATTGGACAGCTTGGTTGTATCGACCTACAAACTCTGTGAGCTGTACCGGTGTTTCGGGGCGCTCGGGGACAACATCTTCGGCTACTTCAAAAGGTGTGGTATCAAACGCTTCTTGAGTCTCTTGACTGGCTACGCCTGGAACGGGCTTATTTTGTTCTGCAGACTCTGCACTCATAAGTCCAAAATTATACGCTACATAAGCAAAAAGCTCAATATACTACAATATTTTATAAATTATACAAACAATGCAAGTGTTAACTGGCATATGTTAGGCTGCGGCCGACCAATTCGTATCATATATGACGGATTGTGATGGGTGATTCGCACGAGCTTTTCGCAGCTGTATCACCTTCGCGACCTTCTCGAGACTGCCGAGCGCAAAGCCCCTTTCCTCGACCTCAGCGAATATGCCCTCAAACCACTCAGTATCTTCTGCAGTGGGTTCAGGGAACTGTGAAAGCTTGTCCCTGCGCATTGGTATATCTGCCCTCACGATGAGCTGCTCGAGAATCGTCTCCGCCTCGGCGAGCGTGGTTGCAGCCCCTAAGATTCCGGCCGCCCCCATCGCCACACCAATCTTGAGACGCTGAGCCTCTGGCGGCTGTGCTGCTACGAACTCTTTTCCGCTTGTTCTCAGATGTACCTGCATCTGGTACATAGCTTCGCGTGGGTCCAAAACTCGGCTATCAGCGCCAATAAAGTCGGGCCCGTCACCATCCAGCGGAAAGCTGGCCACAAACTCATCACCACCAAAACGCCCTATACAGTCATCTTTTCGCCGCAGTATGCGTCCCGCCAGATCTCGCAGCATGCGATTCCCGGCGATCATGCCTAGCTCTTTGTTTACGACGCCGAATTCGTTGATGTCGAGCACTGCAACGCCTACGGAACGTCCGGCGGCAATAAGGGCGATCGTTCTGTCGCTCCATCCGCGAAGGTTGTACAGGCCCGTAAGCGGATCACGCTCCGAGGCGTCTTTGTATTCATCCCGCTCAGCAGCTAGTGCGTCACGCTCGGTGTGAGCAGCGTTTAAATCTTCTGTGAGCAGGCAGATATCTCGCGCAAGTACCTCATTTCGCTCTAGCAGGGCGTCTCGTTCGGCAATTATTGCCGCATTTTCAGCCTGCAATGCCGCATTCTTGGTACGTAACGCGGTGTTTTCGGCACAGAACCTGTCAACTTCGGCAAACTCTGCGGGGGACTCAGCGCTATCAGGGTAAGCACTATCAGCTCCGGGTATGAATCCGGCGCCTGCATCTCCTGTAGCTGGTTTCTCGTGCCATATCATAAGTATGTAATAATTTTATATCGCTTATACTTATTAGGCAATATAATATTACAATGCGCAACGAAGCAAAACATCTCCCTTAACAAATATAGACAAAAGCGGTATCATTCCAGTAAATGTGCAGCTTAAAATCTAATCAAAGTGGCTTCATACCGATGATGCTCTGCCTTATCCTGGTAATTGTGGCCGTCCTGTATTTCTCTTACCAACACGTCTCCCAGGTACAACATTAGTTGCAAAATATATCAAAAGGTGCTAAAATATACTCGTTATAGACAAACAACGAAAGGCAGCGACCATGACAGATGAAATGCTCCCAACTGAAGCAGGTGCGATAGCCTTTAGTACGGCTGAATTGTTGCCGCTTGTAGAAAACCTAGAAGGTCCCGTTGATACGTTTACTCTCGAAAAGGCCATTAAGCAAGATGCGCTTGCGCACGCAGTAGCCACTGGTGAACTGGTGGGGGATTTTGCTGCTTGTCCACCATTTGACAACCTTGATCAAAAGAAGCTACGCCAGGAAGCCAAGCGTGGCGCCGAAATCTTACGAATCTTGCAAGAGCGTGATGGCCAACCTCTGACGACCGAAGACGTATTAGTAGGCAGGGTTGCCGAATTTAGAGTACAACAGGCGGTTGTAGTAGAGGCCAGTAAGCGCTCCGCTATAGCTCACGCTGCCGGCGATACCAAAACGGCTGATTTCTGCGATGAGCTGCTCCGGGGTGGTCTGGACTATCTGTATAACGCGCCAACTCCTGAACTGGCGGGAGCTACGGCTCACGCTTTTCGACCATCACTCGATGTAGTGTTAGAGTCAACCGATGCATTGGTGCAGCAGACGGCGCAGGCTTTTGTCGAGCGCTATCCATTTATGCTGGAAGCGTCTGGTGAATTGCCACGTTTAAGCCCTGAAATTCACGATGCCATTCTGAAGCACTTGCAAGAAACTTTTGGCCAAGCTTTCAGCGAACTGCGCGAAGAGTTTGGTGAGATATCGAACGACAAGATAGTAGCGGTAACGAAGCGGCTGCTCGAAAAGGTAGGCCTGGCGCACATAGATGAACAGGGTGTGCGCACGGGCTGGGATGCAAAATCCGTAGATGACCGCGCGGGCTTTTTAGCGGATTCACGCGATGAAGTAGTGAAATGCGGCACGCGTAGTAGCGAAATTACGTGGGAGGGTTATGAAAAGCTGGCGGTGCACGAAGTTGGCGACCATGCATGGCGGACACGTAATAGCCGAGAGCTTGGCAGTGCGCTACTGGAGCAAGACTTGCCCGGAGCGGTGGACTTCGAGGAAAGTCTTGGCATGCTGTTTGAAGAGGTGTGGTCGGGCGAGACAGAAGGCATCGGCCGGGGCGATTACCGCTACCTAATTGCATCATACGCTACTGGCGCGCTAGACGGCGTAGGCCATGATAAAAACGAAACATACCAGTTTATAACAGGCCTAAAGCTAATGCACTTGATGGCTACGCGTGTACGACAGGCTAAGCCGGTGGATTTGGATGCGCTTGTTACCTCGGCACGCCGTTTGATGTTCGAACACACGTACCGAGGCTTCCGTGGCATGCCCGAGGGTGTGGTAATGATAAAAGATACAGGCTATGAGGCGCTAAAGGTAAATATAATCAACTACGCCAACAGTCACCGCGATGACCCCGAGGCTGTAGTGTCGCAACTGCTGATTGCCAAGATTAATACGCTCGATCCCGAACAGTTAGCCTTTGCCGAAGCCGAAAAAGCCAAGACGGCCTAACATGGACAATATGTCTATAGGCGCTATAGCCAAAGAACCAGCTTTTGACGTGCTTAAGACCGGCGTGCTACGCCATGTGTCGCTAAACAGCGCCAACTACGCTGCGCTGTACGATTGGCTGCTAGCGGACGGCAAGGGCGAATGCCCGGCGCTACCGGTACTCTCTACGGCGCGTATTGCAAAGCGGAACGAATCACTTGAGCAATTAACAACAAAATACCATGATGTGCCGGACGAAACCTGGCAGCAATGGCTTACGTACAAGCAGCAAGAAACAGCTCTTCTAACAGCTATCCACACGGTGCAAACCACTGGCGATGTTGCGCCACTGACGCAACTGAATGCCCAGCTGTATGGCGTGCTTGATGTCAATCTGTTGTACGGCTGCATAGGACAGGTGTGCGACAAAATAGACACGTTGCAACGAGACACAGCACTGGCCGCAGAACTCTTTGCCGATTTGAATCTAAAGCGTATGCAGGGCGAGGCTGTGATGCACACGCCCGATGTCGCTACGTTTGCGTACTACAAACAACTTGCACATGAATATTTTGGTGGCGCGTTGGAATTGCTAGAGTCGACACTTGATCATGCGGGAGGCACTATTAGCGGTACCGAAGTGGCACGTTTGCTCGAAGCGATGTTGGTGTTGTATGGAGCAGATGCTGCTGGCTGGCGAGTGATGCTGGCCGACCGAGTTGATCGGATATCGGTGAGCAGTGGCGCCAAGACTATACACGTTGCGAAACGTGACTTCCACTTGAGTCCTGGAAGGCTAAAAGGTTTGCTATTGCACGAGGTTGGCGTGCATGTGTTGCGCAGCATGCACAAAACCGGCTTCGAGGCACTGGTGCCCGCATTCTTGGCGGCTGATCGCCGACAAGAAGAGGGTCTTGGAGTGCTTGTGGAGCAGTTGGTGCTGCGAGAATATCACAGCCTTCGCTTGTTCCGTTACATTGCGCTTGGTTTGTCGACCGATACAAGCCAACCGCGAACCGCACTCGAAGTATACGGCTTGCTGTGGAAGCTGCGTTACTTATCGAACAGCAGTTCATTGGAGCAAGCAAAGCGGTTTGCAGCCCTGGAAACATTACGCGTGGTGCGTGGAATAGCACCGACTGTACCGGGCGCGGTATTGTTGCGCGATGCGGTCTATGTAGAGGGCGTGGACGCACTATGGCGTCGGCTTTCTACTGAACGTTTGAGCCCGGACGCATTTGAAAAGTTGCTGCGAGGCAGCGAAATAACGTAGGATACAAAGTATATGAAGACACTTATTGTTGGCCGGCCGCAGGCGGGCGAAAAGAATGACATTACGGTGCTTGCCGAGCAGCTGGTAGCTCAATCTGGCATGACTGTGGAGCACGCGTTTTATGAAGATGTGGTGTGCCGTATTGGTGCCGCAGAAACTACATCGGTTTTGGTTCGCGTAGCCGATGAAACGGTGCCGCTTGAAAGCTATGGCTTGGTAATTTTACTGCAGTGGACGGCCAGCCGTGCGCTCGGTGATATCGCCCATGCTGTAGCTATGTATGCCGAGTCGAAGGGGATTGCGGTATGGAACCGCGAAGCAACGGCTGCTCGTTCAACTACCAAATTATCGCAGCTGATGCGGTTGGCGTTGAATGGGATTGCAGTACCTATGTCTGTCTTTTGCTTGGACGGCACACTGCTGCTGAAACATGCAGATGATATAGGCAGCTGGCCACTCATTTGCAAGGATGTCCTAGCAAGCCGTGGCCGCAACAATTTCCTAGTGCAGGATCGTGCAGAGTTGCAGGCGGTACTAGCCGAGGTTCAGTCAGCACCCATGATATTGCAGCAATGGGTGCCGAACGATAAATCTGACTTGAGGTTTTTCGTGGTTGATAGTAAGGTGGGGTTGGTCATACGGCGCAAGGGTGCAGATGCTTCGCATCTGAATAACGTCTCTGCCGGTGGCTCAGCAGAAATCATACCCATCGAGGAGATTCCCCACAGTACGATCGCAGAAGTAGAGCAAGTTGCAGACTTGTTTGGTCGCGAACTGTGCGGCATCGATTATATATTTGACACCGACAAGCAGCGGTATGTGTTTTTGGAGATTAACGGTACCCCCCAAATTGTGAATGGCGTTTTTGTAACGGAAAAGATAAACGCCATAGTGACGGGCATAAACCAGGTAAAGGAACGAAGCGTATGAAGATTGGTATTTTAACCGAGAGCGGACGGACATATTCGCCAAAGCGGCTCAAAGAAGCTGCTATTGCCCGTGGACATGAGTGTCAGATTATACGTTATCCACGCTGCTATGTGGATGTACAGCAGAATAACCCACACGTCTGGTATGAAGGCAAGGATTTGTCTGACTTTGACGTCATTATTCCACGTATCAGCCCTAGCCACACTACGTATGCGGCAGCTATTACCCGGCAATTTGAAATGATGAACGTGTACACCCTGAACCGTTCAATCGCTATCGTGCGCTCCCGTGACAAACTGCGCACCATGCAACTGCTTGCCAAGGCTGGCGTGGGGATTCCGAAAACGGTCTTTTCCAAAAGTACGCGTGCCGTGGATGACCTGATCGATCAGATCGGTGTGCCTATGATCATAAAAGTGGCGCGGGGCTCGCAAGGCAATGGCGTAGTACTGGCCGAAACCAGGAAGGCTGCCAAATCGGTGGTCCAGGCTTTTTATGTGGAAAATGTGAGCATTTTGCTACAGGAATTCATCGAGGAAGCTTCGGGCGCCGACATACGTGCATTCGTAGTCGGCAACCAGGTGATTGCTAGCTATAAGCGCCAAAGCTTAGACGATGATTTTCGCTCCAACATCCATCAGGGTGGCAAGGGTACATCAATAAGGTTGACAGAAGAAGAGCGGAAGACTGCTATAAAGGCCGCAAAGGCGACCGGGCTACAGGTGTGTGGGGTTGATCTTATACAGTCTGTGCGGGGACCTTTGGTACTGGAAGTGAATTCTTCTCCTGGGCTGGAAGGTATCGAAAGTGTTACGGGGCGCGATATTGCTACTAAGATCATCGAATACGTAGAGGTTAACGCTAAGCAGCGAAATCGCAAGGACAAGGTAGGGGCGTAACGCCACATGAGGGAAACCAGTTTCCCTCATCGCGCGGGGCGGCGAAATGAATTCGCCCGCTCCGGCTGCTCCTTTCTGGGCTGCAGGGCTACATCTACAGTCTGTTCCGCTTGTGCTATATTTAGGGTATGACGTACTTGATAGTGCTTGCGGCGCTGGCATTGCTGCCTATGTTGGCCATAGTGCTACTGCGGGTGAATGGCGCGATTGCGTTTATGAGTCTGTGCTTGGGCAGTGTGCTGGTGACGTATGTGTCGAGTGATGTAGATGGCGTGTTTACGAGCTTCTCATCATCTAAAAATACGCTGACGACCAACCAGTGGGTGCAGTTGGGGCTATTGGTAGTGCCGTTTTTGCTGACCATATTGTTTACGCGTGGAAGTGTAAATGGTGCCAAGAGAATTACGAATGTGCTGCCGGCCTTGGCTGCCGGGCTGCTGTTTGCATTGCTTGTAGTGCCGCTGCTTGCGGCAAATGTGCAGCGGCACATTCAGCACCAGGCGGCGTGGCATCAGCTGGACAATTTGCAAACGGCGGTTATTTTGGGCGGTGCGGTATTTAGCCTGATTTTTCTGCTGTTCACCCACCGCAAACGCGGACATGACGACGAAAAGAAGCACGGTAAGCACTAGGCTGACTGTCTGACCAAGCTCGGTTTTCTGTAGTATGTTACAGCTGTTCCAGTAAATGGATGGCGGCTATCGCCAACTTCTTTGCTGATTGTTTTGCGAGTAGCTGCCTTTGGGTTGTGCAATTGGGAAAGTATGAAAAAGGCGTGGACACAGGCTGGTTTAGGAGGCATTTTGCCATCACTAATTTAGCTCTGTGTCCACGCCCGGTAGTACCGGCCGAAGCGGTGCGTTTGTACGTCGTTGGAGTGATTTTTCTACCCTGCATGCAGGTGAATGTCTCCAACGATAGCCGCTCCGACCAGGTTTGCTACTATTAGCAACCCAACAGTGTATCGGGGCTTGGCGGCGTACCGCGTCTTAAACACGGTGTAATAGCCACAGGCAGCCATCGTACCAACGAGGATGACTGCAAAAAGCCAACCCCCTATGATTTGCAGACTCCAGGCTGCCCAGACAGCGCTGGCGCCGAGCAACGTAAGGGCACTAAACCGGTCGCCATAGGCTCCCCGCTTTAGGTTGGCGATGCTGCGCCTCAATCGTCGCCCATGTGCTCCCATTTCTACTCCTTAGGATAAGTGGTCACGGTCGTAGACTCTGCAATAATAACATCATATTTTGCACAATTCAAAATTCTCTGCGAGGGGGCGAGAGAGTGAGCAGGCTCACATCTTTTTAGCTAATGCCGGGGCATACTACTGATGTATAGGTGGGAGGATGGGTATGGAGAATACAAGACCTCAGATACGAACCAGTGTTCCTGCCGGTGGGGCGGTGTATTTCTTTGGGCTGATCGGCGCACTGGTGTATTACCTGCAGCAGGCTAGCGGGTTCTGGCCAGTTATCCTGGCGATTTTGAAGGCATTGGTCTGGCCGGCCTTCTTGGTGCATGGTGCGCTTAAATTTATTAGCTAGTGGTTGTTTCTGGCTCAGTTGCAAAATCTGCCGTGCAGCGGATGCTTGGCAGCGGATTGACTTTTTACCGAAAATATCGATAATGTAAGGAGTTATTTTCCTGCCCCAAGGAAAAGAGCAGCCGAGGCATGGCTGATTCATTCCGCTTGTCGGCGAAATGAGCAGATCGTACGTATGTCTCATCAATGGGGGCCAGTAGCTCAGCCGGTTAGAGCACCTGCCTTTTAAGCAGGGTGTCGTGGGTTCAAGTCCCACCTGGCCCTCCAAGTATGTTTAACAGATGTAATTCAGCTGTTTTTGCCTCTCTATTTTGAGAGGTGTTTTTATATCTGTTAAAAAGTTCTAGTCCACGGTGGTATCTGTTATTATCCTAAGTATGAACAACAAACCAAAACTATGCTTGATGATGACGCCTGGGCTTGAGGATACTCTATTTAACGAAAATGCCAGGAATGAATTGAATAAAGTCTGCGACGTTCTTAACTGGCAGCCAGTTCAGGGGCCACCCTATGAAGATGCGGATATTGTCCTTGCGAGCTGGGGTACTCCAAAATTTGATAAAGAACTGCTTGATGCCATGCCGAGCCTTAAGATGGTGTCCTATGCAGCCGGGACCGTAAAGAAGATAGTCTCGGACGAATTCTGGGCACGTGACATACCGATAATTGCCGCGGCGGCCGCTAACGCCATTGCAGTCGCAGAGTATGCCGTATCGACAATGGTGTTTTTGACAAAAAATATACGACACGCTGCCGAGCTATACAGAGACGACAACAAGGAGAAATTCCTTAAACTCAGAGACTCCCCACGGGGATTTAACGGCCTCAATATTGGCTTGGTAGGCGCATCGTACGTTGGCCGTGAAGTTATACGGCTGCTTCGCTCATACAATGTAATTGTTGCGGTTTACGACCCCTACTTGTCCGCTGATGAAGCAAAGGAGCTGGGCGTTACAAAAATGGAATTGAACCAATTGATGTCGTGGTCGGATGTCGTGAGCGTTCATGCTCCGAAACTACCAGAGACTCAAAACCTTATCGGGCGAGAACAGCTACAGCTCATGAAAGATGGCAGCTTCTTCATCAATACAGCTCGAGGCACCATCATAGATTATGAGGCGCTAGCCGAAATTACACCGCAAAAGAAGATAGAAGTCGTGCTGGACGTAACTGACCCAGATGAGCCGCTCCCAGCAGACAGTCCACTTAGAAGACTTGATAATGTATTTATTACGCCACACATAGCCGGCTCACGGGGTAATGAACAGCAGCTGATGGGGACTTTGGCCGTAGAAGAAATTAAGCGATTCGTAGCCGGAGAGCCCTTACGCTACCAAGTTCGCCAAGAAGACCTCCCCCGTATTGCTTGATATTACAGTTGCGATTGCGTCTACGATGGCCCTCCAAAATAAATAGGGGGCGCTGTTAGTGTAGGTACGATGGTTGTAGTTATGTTTGCCCACTTCCCTCACTGGCAGCTGGTTGTATAAGCGCTCAAATCCTGCAAGGCCCTAATTTTGGTTGCGACTAAGTTTATGATGACGACCCAACGTGGGTGCTATGTTCCTCTGCTCCTTGCGAGGCTTTTGTTCTGCTATGATTGGTAGATGGCAAAAACAAACGAGTTGGATACGGGTGTCTTGTGGTTAAAATTAGATGCAGACAGTAAACAGCTATTACAGAAGCTATACCCGCCCAAATACTCAGACCCCTACTACGACCATGTCACACTGGCATTTGGCGTACCAAGAGAATCGGTGAGTCATTTGATCGGCCAGGCGGCGAGCGCCAATGTGTACGCATACGCTCATAATGCAAAAGTGGAGGCAGTGCGCGTCAAAACGAGTGGTCTGCCCGACACATATGGTGTGCCGCATATCACCTTATCTACTCAACAAGGCGTTGAACCCTTCGAGTCAGTGGCGATGCTAAAGGGCGATCACCAGGAGGTACCGATCAACCCTCCTTTTGAGCTCAAGGGGCAGACAGAGTTTATCCTTTTGTAATCCATTTTGAGTGACGTAGTAAGTTTGCGAAAGAATACTTGCGACTACGTTTACGGTGACCCTCCGATGCAAGCGCTTTATGGCTTAAGAGTGTACAATCAAGGACGAAGGGGTACTTACATATGGCTCAGTTATCGAACGAGGAACTTTTTAGAGTAATCGACATTGACGGCTTTAGTAAAAACGACATGGACGTAATCCAGCAGTATGTCGCGCCAGATTTTGTCGAACACCAATTCGGCTTTGAGCCGGGCATTGCAGGCATCGGCAAGGTCATGGCCGAACTCCACACAGCCTACCCGGATTTTTCGATGGAAATCGAGGAGCTAGTGTCCTCGCCCGACGGCAACACGGTGTGGGGTCGCATCACCGCCCGCGGAATCCAGAAAGGCCAGATTGGGCCAATGCCTCCGACCGGCAAAAAGATGGAAATAACCGTGTTCGACGTAATGCGTTTCAAGAATGGCAAAATGGTAGAGCATTGGGGTGTGGCCGACCGCTTCGCCATGATGACACAACTTGGCATGAAGCAGCCACCGAAGTTGGTGATGAAACTAATCAACCTAAAGAGCAGGCTTGGCAACATGGGGTCTGCACGGAAATAGCCCGGCTACGATAGCGTCTAGTATAGCTCTCCGCAATTACTTTTTTGTTTAACATATAAAACACCGCCGTAGGAGGCGGTGTTTTGGTTTGTAAGCCAGTCGCTTACTTATGGTGCACTAGCCAGATAAATATGCCAGTCGATATAATAATCAACGCATAAAATAGGCCAAGGCCTACTGGAGAACCCCAGCTAAACCATGAACCCCAAGCTCGCCAATTATTCATTGGAAAGTTTTCTTCTCGGTGTCGTTGGTGAGCTGACTTTAGTGTAGAGTTATCGTCCACTATTTCACCCTTGCTTACTTGACGTAAAAAGCTAACATAATCGACCTAACATGCTAGCTGCTCTAGGTGAAAACCACATTCCCCTTATGCCATGAGCAGTGACGGGGTTATTGCTAGGTGGATTTATATCATTGTCATGATATCACAGATTTAAGATACTAGGGCTGGTTTAGATTTTAGACGCAACAGCATACACTCCGGCCCTCCAGGCGTTACGCACTATAAAAGACCTCTCCGGAAGTCTTTTGTTTTGGAATTGACATAAGCGTGATTATTTGCTTAAATACTACTTAACTAAGGTATTCTCTTTAGAAATTACAGGTTTCCCATCTGGAAACCACCAAATCCATTTATAAAACCAGTCCGCATAGTTTTCGCTTAAGCCACATCTCTTTTTATCATCTGCTGTCGCGTAAGATAGCCAGAAAACTAGATCCCAAGAATTAGAAAAAATAAGTAAGGAACAATATGAACCAAAAGAATAAACCAAGCCAGGCTTCTGGCCATAAACTAGCAGCATCTCAAGTTTCAGCGAAAACACGGGCTGCTGCTATTCGGGCGCAACGACGCAACCAAGATGACGCCAACAAAGTCATTGAACAGCATGCCGACGCGAGTCAGAAAACGCACCGCCGAGCCAACGTTATAGCCAATGGAGCCGAGAAACTAAAAGTGACCTTTTTGGGCGGCTTGGAAGATGTCGGCGAAAAGAACATGGCCGTCATTGAATATGGCGAGCAGGCCATCGTTTTAGACTGCGGTAACAACTTAGGCGTTGACTTGCCGGGCGTGAATTACGAGATCAATGACATAGCGTACCTAAAAACCATCCGCCACAAACTACGAGCCTACATTATCACTCACGGGCACCTCGACCACATGGGCGGCTTAAAGCACATCGTGCCAAAATTCCCCGCGCCTATCTACGGCTCGCGGTACACCACCGGCATTATCGAGAAATCGTTTACAGATGATGAGCCAAAGGAGAATGCTGGCTTCAAGCC